>PVBE011431569.1_pt1 | contig 10208 bp, 8 predicted proteins | sample 1631181 | NCBI WGS metagenome assembly PVBE01 (sample SAMN08397723, study PRJNA350692) | Marine metagenome, whole genome shotgun sequencing project. | isolation source: water | place: Pacific Ocean | collected 2012-04 | reverse complement strand
CGTTCTGGTCGGCGATGTCGAGGATGGCAGCGTCGAGGCGGTTGCTATCGACAGTATCGAGAACTCGGTCCCAGAGATTGCTGAGGTGTGTTCCAGCAGCTTCAAATTGGGCGTGGACTGCGTCGTCTTTCAAGAGAGTAGGGCGTCCGAGAGTACGTGACCGATCTGGAATACAAGATCCGTCGACTATCTTTGACGCAGTGCTCGAAGAGGATGCGTTGCTCACAAACGAATCCACGCGTCCGGTGCCATGAGCTGATTCGGCGCTTGGGTGGGAGGACGTGGTCTGCGAGGGTGAGACCGATGATGGCTGGACGGGTCGTGTGATGTTCATAATGCCCTCTCTCGAGCTGTGTGCTTAGTCGGGGCTATTTTCGGTTTTCAAATTTGAATGTTGCTAGGGATTGTTCCCGTTCTCTGTGTCATCGAGCTCAGAGGACTGAGTACAGGCAGAGGGGAGCGCGGGGATGTCCTTCAGATAAGGCTCGATGACATCGTTTTTGAGGTTGCGAATGAACTCCGCCCCAAAGATGGTGGCGATGCCGCTCACCACATCGCGCAGGGCGCGAAAGAGCAGCATCTCTTCGTATTCGCCGGTTCCTAGCTTGGCGAGGTCTTCACCGAGGTAAACGGCCTCAAAGATGGCGGCGCCTAGGACGCCAGCCCACCCGGCGGAGAGGATGCCCAGCGTGATGATGGCAGCGGGGATGGCCAAGCGCATGAGCCCTCCGGCCAATTGGATGGCGCCTCCTAGCATGGAGTGAAGTGCCTGTTTGGTGCCCTCGTATCGAATGCTCTGAATCACCTGCTTTTTGCCGCGAGCAACGAGGTGGTCTCCGAGAAAGCGTGGGGTATCGACGATGACTGTAACGAGCTGAAAGGGCATGAACACCACCGATGCCAGGGCTTTGGCAAAGCCTCGGCCGAGGCGGCGCTCCACAAACATCTCTTTGAGACCTTGGAGAAGTCCTCTCGGGCCAAAGAGCAGTCCTTGGAGACTGCTCAGTCCTTTGATGGGATCGATGGGCTCTGGAAAGAGGTATTCGCGCACGCCGGGGATGACTTGATCTGGGTCGTCGCCCAATACGTCGCGGGCTTCGAGTGCGTTGGCAACGGCGGTTCTGAGGTTATCAAAGCTGGCCTCGGTGGAGAGCTCTTCGCTCTTGCTCGGGCCACGGCTCGATGCCGTGTAGACATCGTCATCATGGAGTCCGCGACGTGGAAGACACGGGGCAGGTTGTTGGCGAAGTTGGCGCTCGGCTCGTTGGATTACTATGACCCTGTCGACGGCAGCTCGCCAGCGCAGTGCGGCGGGTGTGGGCGTGATTTGAGGCTTCATCTACATCTACTCTCTCTATCCCCAGCATCCTCACAATGATTGTTATCGGACCAAAAGAGGCAGAGTTGCGTCGACTCTGACCTCGTGGGGCATTTTTTTGACGCTCAGCGTCACGTCTGATGTTTGTGAGGATCCCTAAGCAACTTCTCGCTCACTCAACCGAAACTCGCATCGACTAGCCACTCGAGGAGAATTGCCATGGGGCTCTTAGATTCAATTTCATACTACCTAGGTTCCAGCACGCCGGCTGCGACACCAGCAGATGATGGTCATCTGACGGCCGGCAAGTGGCTCGCCACTGCAGGTAAGTCGCCAGCAGAGGTCCTCGATGATCCCTTCTTGGTTCGGCGCTTGGCGCGAGAGCTCTTGGCAGACAAAGGAATGAAGAGCCCAACTGACCACCAGCTTCACGAGACCCGTTTTGCACTGGCCAAGGCTTTGAAAGATGGCAGCTACGACACATTCACCTCGCCCTCGGAAGCAGGCGTCATCGACGTAGAGCTCGGCTCTGACTGCTGTCCTGGCAATGTGTTTTATGAGCGAGAAGCCTATGCATCGCGAGAACTCACAGCCGACGCCTTGAAGCTCAGCAAGCAAAACACCTTTCGTCTCAACCACAGCTACAGCAATGGTGCCAAAGGGCAGGTTGTTGCAGCAACCTTTATCAGCGGGCGAAATCGTTCTTCGAGTGACTTCAGCCATGCATACGGCGATGAGCCATGGGCTTGCTATATGCGAGCGTGGACCATGCTCGAGGGCATTCCTCAGGGAGAGCTCCTTGAGCGGATGAGTGTAGATCTCATCACCGATACCAATCGATTCATTCACGCGGGCGACCCTCGCTCAGTCTCGATGCTCTATCGCGCCGTGGGAGCGGTTACGCGCGGTCGCATGGACGTGGCAGGGCGTATTCGAGATGGACGAACGCTCACTCAGATGTACACATTCACCGACGACGAAGTGGCTAACCTCGAGAAGCTAGGAATTCGGTTTCATGCTGTTCCGAGCCTAACCTCGGGCAGTCAAAAGGGCATCATGGAGTATCCAGATCCATCGACGATTCAATCGCGCATGGAAGAGCTCGTCTCGGAGCTCAAAGAAGAGCTGGCAAAAGACGATGCCGACGTCATCGGGGCTGCAGCGAGCTTTTGCCGAGAGCTGGTGGCTCTGCATCCTTACGAAGACTCCAATGGCCGAACCGCTCGCGTCCTCATGAACCGAATCCTCGCTGAGTATGGTTATCCGCCTGCGATTCTCTCTCACGCAGACAGTGATCTGACGATGGGCGAGAGTGCTTGGAAGGATGAGGTGACCGAAGGGATTGCGCATACCAAGCGTTATCTCGAGAAGACATCCCTCTACAGTGTGGACAGCCTGCTCGGTAAAGAGAAGATCAAGCTGCCGCGCTTTGATGCGCCCGAGTCGATGGTGATTGATGGCTTGCCCTTTACGGTGGGTACTGATGGGTTCTTTTATGATGTCACGGCCCGGCCCTATCTCTTAGAGGGCACTGAGCTGAAGCCACTCGGACAGATGGAATACTATTTTATCGCCCGCATGCTGACGACCATGCCGCGCCATACCGCCATCGATGCACTCAAAGAAATGTGTGCTTCCAACTTGGACTACGCGAAGACCTTGGCAGCAGGAAACGATGTGATTGATGTGACGGTGGCCGATGATGCCACAGCCCGAGCTGCTGACAGTGCGTATGCTCTGCGTCCGGATGTAGCGGTGATGAAACATCTCACGGCTCTCGCCGATGTGAGCAAGATGGCGACGGGAACGATGTTTCTCATTCATCACGCGAAAGGAACTGCCATCTCGTCACTCTTGAGCAAGTACAAGCAAATCGACTTGGAGTATTGGTACCTCGAAGATGCTTTGAGCCGAGGCGGCAATACCGAGAGCGCAGCTAAGATTCATCAGGAGCGCCAAGCGCTCTTTGGGATGGCAAAGGAAATGCTTGCCAAGCGGACGGCCAATGCAGCCAAGACTGAGTCGAGCCCACACGGTTTTACGGTGAACTACGAGCAGGTCATGTACGATAAATCAGCCCTCAGGTTTGATACGCTCGACGACGCCATTGCCAGCGAAGGCGATGATACCGTCACCATCTGGCGCGGTGATTACGCTTTTGCTCGAGTGATTGGCATGGCTCCCAACAACGACCCACGTCAGCCTGCGGCGCGAGAGCACACCAAGGAGAAGTTTGAGCGTCACGTGGTGCCGCATCTCCTTCAAGAGCTCAAAGCACTCGAGCGAAGTGGCGTCGGGTCTCGCTATCTCTCTCACACCACCGACCTCTCTCTTCTGACGGGGCGTTTTGCCAACAAAGAGAAGAGCACCTCGGTGAACTTGGGTTCGCTGCCAGGATTTGTTGCCTCGGGCCTTCGCTCGGCATTTGGGAGTAGCGCGGTTTCTGGGCCGAGTAGTACCGCTCTCGTACCGGCGTCGTCGAGTGCTGGCGTCTCAATTCGAAACATCTTGGGTGTGCCCGGAGACCTCTTGTCGGTTCGCAGTGGGCGCGGCAACACGCTGGATGTGAAAGCATCGCGGAAAGCCTTTGAGATGAAGGTGCCCAAGTCCTCTCTCTTACCGGGGATGGTCTCGCTCTCGCCAAACCACGCATTTGCCAACGAGCAAGAAGTTCATGGGCTAGAGCGAGTGAGTCCGTGGGGAATTTACGCCACGTACTCGGCCGATGAGCTGGCAACGCGGCTCAATGTGGAAGCCACCCCTGCGCTTGAAAGTGCGGCTTGATCCTGTTTAGCTTACGTTGGCCTGAGCTCGGGCTCTAGCCTCGCGCAATGATTCTCTCTGGAGGTTTTTGATGGCTGGTGGTGTTCACGCAGAGTTTGTCGTGTGTATGGAGTGTGGCTCCAAGGCCCAGCGTGTGCATGAAGGCTTAGAGACCGATCAATACCGTTGTCCCGAGAGTCACGAGTTTAGTCTCGAGTGGGCGCACTCCGGCCCTCCTACAGAGCCCCAGTGGCCCCCTTCAGATGATATGGTAGCGCTTCTCGCCGCGCAGGGTATTCGAGTTCAATTGGATTGAGCAGGTTCTCTGGTCAGTCTGTGTTCCAGATCTGAAGCTCATTGAATGCATTTGTCAGATCGTGAAACCGATGGGGACGATGCCGCGCTTTCTCGACAGGCCCGCTCTCGGGTTCCACAGGGCTGGTGGTGGGCGGGTTCGAGGTGATTTTCATGATTTGATTCTAACCCACTCGGGTGGGTTTCAAGCGCTTGGATACCTACTTCAGGGGCTATCTTACCGTTGTTCTCGCCGATTACAGGCTGATATCCTCGGGGTTGGAGGGAAGCCATGGCAACTAAGATTCCACCGGCACATGTTGGGCCTGGGGTCTCCACCTCGCAGGTAGAGAACCAGCCGTCAACGCCGCTTCAATCCAAGGATGTGAGCGAGACGAAACAAGATTGGCATGGAGCCGATGGCATCGATGAGCCTCGGCAAGTACAGCCCGATGTTAAGCAGCTCTCCATCCAAAAAGGCTCGGCTGCCTTGCGTCCCAAGGCCACGCCCCGGGCGCAGGCTCAACCAGCGTCACCCGATGTTGCTGCGCTGGGCAATGTGGCTCAGGTCTTGGGAGGAAACGACGCGCCACTCCCTCGCTTGGCGTATCCTGGCCTAGACACCTTGCTCTCTCATTATGTGGGGAAAGAAGATGCCACGCTCGAGGAGCTTCAATGGCTGGCTCACGAGATCACGTCCAAGGATTCTCGATTTGACTTTCCCATGAGTGAGACGACGTCGCCGTCTGCTACTCCTTCTAAGTCGCGGCAGAGTTATCTGCATGACGTCAAAAAGCCGGTGCTTCAGGATCTCATCGGCTTGATTGAGCGGCCTCGTGACCGAGTGACGCTTGCAGGTGCCTCCTATGAGCAAGGCTGTGGTCACGTGTCGGTGGGAGCCGGCGGGGCTATGAAAATAGTTTCAGATTTTACGCTGAGCAGCGATGCCATCAAGAAAGACCACAAGGGCTTCAATCAGCACATGCGCGAGTACAATGCCAACCTCGCCTCGATTACGGCGGAGGGATCTATCGTGACTGGGCGCTCGGCCCGAACCGATACCCCCGCCAAGCTAGAAGAGCTGCTGGTATTCAATGCGGCAGAATCTTTGCGAGCCAGCGATGGAGATTTGAGTAAGGCGGTTGGCATTCAATCCGATCCAGAGAGCGGGCAGCTTCAGTACGCCATGGCGCTTTCTACGGCGATGGACCTCTCATGGCTCAAGGGGTTCTTCACCAGCATCATGCCGGGAGGCGAAGACGAGCGAGAATTTATCGCTAAGATGGAAGAGTCGGTCGACGAGCTCTTTGGTGATGCAGCTTCGATTACACGCAGGGTTGAAGTCGATGGGCGAGAGATGCCGATTCAGATTCAGAGGCCTCTCATCCTCAACGTGACCATGTCGGGACAATCTGATTATCAGTTCAACATCAAAGGGCACCGCGCCTTTAACCAACCATCGATGGAGCGGCTTGGAGCAAAGCTCTGTGCGCAACTGAAAGTGGGAAGTCCCGCGCAGCAGGCGGTTGCAGACGGACTCGAGAAGGTCTTGGGCCTCGATGGCCCAGCGCGCCCTGAGCTCTGGAAAGACCCTGCTTTCGAAAATTTGCGAACCCAGCTGCCGGCCAAAGAAGAGCTGGCTCTCAGAGCACTCGAGCTCACTCTGACTGGTTCCATGGAAGATGGCGAGAGGTTGTTGGGAGACCGAGATCCGGGGCGTGAGTATTTGTTGGTGACCCATCTCTTAGATGTCACCAACACAGCCGTCACCGCCCAATGTAAGAGCGGTGAAGATAGAACGCTCACGTTGGTGTCACTGAAGGTGGCCCAGAATGCCTTTGAGCGACAGACTGGGAGGCCCTTTGATCCCATGAGCTCGCCAGACCACGAGGACACGCTGCTCATGCGTCAGCTCTTTACAGATGCGGCCAATACATTTGGTGAGAATATGGTGAAAATCGTTCGAGGCTACGATTCGGCTAAAGGGAAGGCAAAGTGGTCGAGCCACAGTGTTCCTCGTGACTGGTACAACCAGGAGCAAGACCCCACCCATCCCATCGGGACGTTCTCGTGGTAATGAGACGGTAGGGGAGCTGAGAGTGGGTGTGAGCCTCGCTCTAGGTGTCGTCTTCTGAGAATTCTAGTCGATGGTGAGCGTCATGCAGTTGTTGGGCCAGTAGCCATGCTCGCATCGAATCCCCGCCATGGCGATGAGCCACTGTCCATCGGCGCACTGAGCAAATGTGGCGTAGTTCGACTCACCACGCTCTCCGTCTGCATCACAGCAGATGATTTCTTCGTAATTGCAAACTTGGTCTTCGTCTAGGTCACAGCTGTCCCAAGACTGTGGTGTCGTGTCTGGGCATTCTGAGCCAGGCTCTGGGCGTTCGATCTCAGGCTCGGGGCTACCGCCGCAGCCACCTTCGGCACCGGTGCAGATGAGCATGGCCGACATGGCGAGAGTGAGAACGCGAATTTTGGGAGAGAGTATTGCTGGGAATTTCATTGGCTGGTCCTTTGAGGGTTATTTTTATGCGCGCAGAGCGCGCTCGATGGCGCCGCTATAGGGTTGCTACTCTCGATCTGTCAATCAAAATATGGAGCATGCTCCGCCGTGTTGGGTCATTTGGTTAAGTGCTCGTTTTTGAGGATGAAATTGTCTTGATGGGGGAGGGCGAATCTCACGGGAGTGGTCATTTTGTCGCACGAGAACCGAGTGGTGTGGGGGGCGGACGTGGTGAGAGCCGCATGGCCGATGTTTAGAGCAGAGTGGGCTCTCTCGATGTTGCTATGTTGCAAAATGACATGGGGGGCCTTTTATTGAGCGCGATTTGCGTTGACCTCACCCGGCTCGGATAATGCATCGAAACCGGGTGGTTGTTGGATGGAGACCTCCAAGATGACAACCACGATTCACACAAACCTTCAGCTGTATCATGACCAAAGGACTGCTTCGTGCCAGACAAAACCTACAAGAAGATAGAGCTCGTTGGCTCTTCCGACCAATCTATCGAGCAAGCCATCCAGAATGCGTACACCAAGGCGTCGGCATCGATTACCAATCTACGTTGGTTTGAGGTCACGGAGGTTCGTGGCAACTTTGACAACGGCGCGCTGACCTATCAGGTTACGCTCAAGGTTGGTTTTAGGCTCGACGACGGGTGAGTATTTCCCGGTTCTAGAAGCGTGGGTCTCTGATGTCACCGGTCTTCACTCACATAGCGCTGCACGTGGAAGATATTGAGGCGAGTGTGGCTTTCTATCAGGACTTCTGCGGATTGAAGACGGTTGAATGTCGCGAGCCAGCTCACGTGTATTGGCTGGCGGAGCCGGGTCGTGAAAGAGAGCTCATCTTTGTTTTGATTCCTGGCGGTGAGAAGCACGCCCAGGCGCCCAAAGACTACAGTCATTTTGGCTTTGCTCTAACGAGCCGAGAAGATGTGGATCTGATTGCGGCCAAAGCCAGAGAGGCAGGGCATCTGGTCTGGGAGCCCGTGGAAGAGCCGTATCCCGTGGGTTACTACTGCGGTATCAAAGACCCAGATGGGCATGTCATCGAGTTTAGCTATGGTCAGCCGCTCGGCCCAGGTGTGTCAGAGGATAAAGAGTCAACGACGTCTAGGTGAACCGATTGAGCAGGGTGAGGTCACACCTGCTCAATCGCTCATCTCTCATTTATGAATCACAACCACACCACTCAGCGGCCAGCTCAGCTGGCGTATCGCTATCATCATCGTGGTAGACGATGGCGCCGGGCTCTGCGGTCAGGCAGGCCTGTTTTGACGCAATCACCTCGGGCGTCGTGCTGATAGCGGTGGGAGAAGCACTCGAGGTTTTCGCCTTGGACGCGTCCCAATTTGCTCAAGTCGCTGCCCCGATGAGGGCAAGTGGCCGTGCTGCAGTGAAGGATGCCTGACTCCGTTCGCCAGAACACGAGCTCTTGGCCAAAGAACGAGCGTCCGAGCACCTCATTGAGGCGGATCTCTGAAGACTCGAGGCAGAAATACCAGCTAGAGGGAATGCTCATGATGCGGCTTCTGAGAGATGGAGGGGGGAGTAAAACTGGGTGGCCCACTTGCGGTAGTGTCCAATGGGGCCATCCACTTTCACCAAGGTGGGGATGTTGAGATAGGCGTGAACCTTCTCAAAGTGAGGCAGGTCGAGGGCGTTCTCAGCAACTTCTTGAATATGAACGCGCACCCGCCAGTGAAACTTGACGAAATCACTCCATCTTTTGTCGGTTACTTCGGGGACCTCAGGAAAGTCGTAGGTAGGCGCCCGTTCTTCGAGGTCGTGGTGGATGAAGATCAGACCGTTTTGTTCGCGGACCAAGTGGGCTGGGAGGACTGCACGCTTGGGTATCTTGCTGCAGTAGGGAATGTCGGTGCACTGTCCATCACCATCAAATGACCAGTCGTGAAATGGGCAGGCAATGTCATTGCCTTTGACCTGGCCGCCGTAGCCGAGGTGCGCCCCTAGGTGAGGGCAGTGGGCATCGAGGACCCGGGCTCGGCCGTCTTCACCCCGAAAGAGAACGTGCTCGCGATCGAAACACGCAATGGGCATGACGTCGCCCACTTTCAAGTCGCTGCTGTAAGCGATGCGAAACCAGCCATTGGGATAGGGCGTAAAGGGGTAGCGATACATACTGTAGGGGCGCCTTTTGGCGTCGCTACCCCCGTAGCGTCACCGGTATGATCCCCCCGTTATTGGCATGCTCCGAAATTGATTGTAAGCGACTAGGCCCACTCTTGATGGCGAGATCTTAGGTCTACAGAGAGTGGAGGTAGGTATATTGTTTTATATTACAATTACTTAGACGATCGGTGACTGAGGTGAGGAGCCACTGGTACGAGGCTCGATAGGAGTGTGATCGTCTGAGTGCTAGGGGCGTCGTGATGCGTGATGAGTGGTCCGAGCCCAGCCAGCGGGGACGTGCTGGCCAGGCTCGGATAGAGGATGGGCCTCAGTTGATGCCCGGTCCTACGTAGTTGATTTCCAGCTCATAGGTGGATGACAAAGCACCATACACCGCGACGTAGAACTGCCCTGGTCCGCGTAGGCGGCAGAGCTCGTTGCTGTCGGCCTGATATGGGCTGCAGTCAAACTCTTCGCTCGTAGGCTTGCTGCCTTGGCGAACAAAGAGATCTGCGTCGCCTCCTTGCCCAGAGAGCCGCGCTGAGAACTCACCGAGTAGAGCATCGTAGGGGCCGTAGTGGTGCCACTGATCTTCGTCGACCACACTGGCTTCACTGAGCGTGAGCTCTCTTCCGCCGCTTTGTCCTAAGGACTGTCGAAGCAGTGATTCGATATCACTGAAGACGATAGCCCCGCCTGCCAAAGAAGTGGTGCTGCGTCGAAGAGGCAGCCAGAACATGGTTGGCAGCTGCTCGTCATTGCTGCTGAGCCACTCGCCACCGACGACGCGACCGAGCTGATCGAGCTCGAGAATGTACTCGGTGAGCTCGGACGTTTTCTGTGCCGCTGCGTTGAGACTCAGCTGATCCAAGCCACGTGGGCTCAGGTAATCGATCTCGGTGCTCACCCGAAAGAGCGCCGCCGCTTCGGGATTGGGCTGGTAGCGTTCTGGGACACGCGCACCGACTCGAACTTCCACCACATAGGAGGAGGCCACGTCGGCAATGCCAGCCATGGAGATGAAGAGCTGAGTGGCGCCCTCTGGCGCTAGGATATCGCACTGCTCGTCAGTTCCTTCGAGATAGGGCCGACAGGTATACGCCTGCTCGGTGGGGGCCCGATCGAAGCGTACGTAGAGATCGACATCACCGTCACCCTGCAGCTTCACGCGAATCTCATCTCGAGGATTGATGGG
>PVBE010349332.1_pt1 | contig 10208 bp, 5 predicted proteins | sample 1631181 | NCBI WGS metagenome assembly PVBE01 (sample SAMN08397723, study PRJNA350692) | Marine metagenome, whole genome shotgun sequencing project. | isolation source: water | place: Pacific Ocean | collected 2012-04 | reverse complement strand
CGCTTCGTTTGCCAAGGTGTTTCCCAAGTCCCCGCTGCTGCCCGAGGCGCAACTGGCTGTCGCACGCACGCATGTCATGGACGGAAGCTGGGTGTCGTCGATCCTCGAGTACAATCGCTGGGTGACGAATTTTCCCGCACATTCGGCGTTGCCGCAGGCGGAGTTCGATCGCGCCTGGGTGAATCACCAAGCCGGGAATCCGGCTATGGCCTTTCAATTGTTTACCAACTACGTTGTGCGCTTCCCAAGTCATCCGCTTGCGCCCGTGGCTCAGAAATGGATCGCCGATCAACAGTTTCAGTCCGGAAAATTTGTCGAGGCTGAGCAAGGTTACCGGCGGCTGTTCGAACGCACTAACCTACTGGCCAATGCGTTTGACATGCAGTGGGAGGCTCGCCTTAGCGCCGGTCGGTCGGCGTTCTTCCGGCAGGACCACGCTACCGCAGAACTGCTGCTGGCCTCGGTCGTCAACGCCACGAACGCGCCGGCCGCCGATCAGGCGCGTGCGGAGTTTTATTTGGGAGACGTGGCCGCCGACCAGACCGACCTCACCCCCACCAACTTGATCGATGCTCTGCCTCACTACCAGCGAGTGGCCAACGAGATGAAAAACAGCCCGCTCAATCCGCTTGCCTGGGGCCGGTTGGGAGACTGCCATCTTCAGTTGAGAAACCTGAGCCAAGCGACCGAGGCGTACCGGACGGTCATCGCGCTGACGCCTGCCGACGCAGCTACACGTAGCCAAGCGGGCCTGGGTCTGGCCCGCGTGCTTGAAAAACAGGCTGAGGCTGCTGGTGAGACCGATGAGAGAGAAAAGCTTCTGCTACAAGCTCTCGATCAATGCATGGAGATCGTGTTCGGTGGTAACCTCCGATCGGTTGACGAGAAGATGGATCCGTTTTGGGTGAAGGAGGCCGGGCTGATGGCCGGAAACTTGGCCAAGCGGCTTGGACGTGCGGAGCAGGAACTTAGAGTGTACTCGCGCTTGGCCAACGAGCTGCCCGACATGCCACTGTGGCGGACCAAACTTGACGCCCTTCAGGCTAAGCCGGACGCGTCCAAGAAACCGTAATGCTTTCCCTGAAGGACTTGGCCGCTATTGCCGTGGATCATGCCGTCGACTTCGGTTTCGAGTTGAAACCTTTCGACATCGCAGGGCAATTGAACTTTCCATCTAAAGAACCGGTGGTCATGGGCGTAATCAATCTTTCCCACGACTCGTGGTATCGAGAGAGCATTTGTACCAGCGTCGAATCGGCCGTCGAGCGCGGGAAGGAACTGCGCGAGCAGGGGGCCGATATTGTCGATATCGGTGCGGAATCCACGCTTGCCCAAGCACGACGAGTCAGCGGCAACGAGCAGCAGCAACGTCTACTGCCGGTGATCTCAGATCTCGCCATGCAGGGTTTCATCGTTTCCGTCGAGACCTACGACGTCGAAGTGGCAAAGTCCTGTCTCGATGCCGGTGCCAAGGTGCTGAATCTCACTGGCACGACCGACAGTGAGACTATTTACCGGCTCGCCGCAGAACACAATGCTGCCGTGATTATCTGTTACGTCGCCGGCGACAACGTCCGTGACGTCGGCGACATCCCGCTCGAGGCAGATCCCATCCCGCGAATGTCTGACTATTTTTCGCGCGAGATCGAGACTGCCGGACACTGCGGCTTGGGCAAGGGTTTCATCGATCCGGGGCTGGGGTTTTACTACCGCAACCTGCAGGACAGCTCGGTGCGGATACGCCACCAGATGAAAACATTCCTGAACGCCTTCCGGTTGCGCAAACTGGGCTGGCCGGTGTGCAATGCTTTGCCGCATGCGGCAGAGTGTTTTGGGGAGGAAGTGCGGAGTGCCGAGCCTTTTTTCTCTGTGCTCGCCGCGCTGGGAGGGACTGATCTTTTCCGCACTCACGAAGTTTCACGCGTTCGCGCCGTGCTTGAGACGCTGGGAAATTACTGAGCCGTTGTGCGCTTGTTTTCGTGGAGGGTGTGAGTTAGCGGGGTGGCGAGCTTGATTCCGTGCCCAGATTGAAGCTTGAATGCTTCTAAATTAACAGCATTACGGGCATTGATGACCTCGTGCTCGAATTTCAGATTGTAAAGTAATCTCCACGTAACGGCGTGGTCCCCATTTTTGGCCAGTTTGATGATGCCCTCCCGTTCAGGGTTTATGGCGGCAGTGGCTTTGCAGGCGGCTTTCCAGACATCGAGAAGATAGGCCTCGACAACATCCGAGTCTGTTTCATAACCAATGTTAAACTCGACGTAGTCGTAAATTCCCTTTCGGGAGTCGGTAGAGATTATTTCGACCTGTTTGCTCAGCAGTAGTGAATTGGGGATTGTGATATTGTGGTTGCGGATGACATCGCGCAACAGTGTCAGTGTGGCGCGGGTCTCGAGCACGATCGCGAGAATGTTTTCGTCGGGTATGCGGATGACATTCCCCCGTTCGACGTTACCATTGCTGATGACGATGATGCCGCTGATGAAATCCTTGAGCCAATAATCCTTCGTGGTGAAGATCAGGACTGCCAGCGCCCCGAGAAAGCTGGTTGTCTGGAGCCAGTTCTCCAGTTTCCAGATGTTCAGAAATATCAATCCTGCGACAATCCCTAGCAGTAGAAGCGCAATCAGTTTTAGGTTGTTCGATGTGTACGACTCTACGTAAATGAATGTGCCGCCGACTTCGCGTTTATGTCCGTATTTTTTGAGGATCAACGAATGAGCAAGCTGCCAAGTGAGATAAGTCAGCAACACCAGCAATCCGGTGTGGCTGATGTTGGAGGCAGGCTGGAATTGGAACGCTACGGCAAAAAAGTAAGTTAGAAACAGGACGGTGTTGATGACTCTCAACAGACGAAGTCGAGCAGGATCCACATTAACGGTCTGCACAGTCAAATGATTCGTGATTTGTTTGCCGAAAATGAAAATCAACAGATTGATGACAAACGTGACGTAATGGATTGACTCGAGATTGGTGAAGTAGGTTAAGAGGCCACCAAAGCCGAGATTCCGGATTGAGTCCACGACGTTTCCAACTGCATTTGTAGATGTGATGGTGTTTGTTGCGTTCATCTCTGATTGACGGGTATCAGTCGAATCTGGCGCACGTCCATGATGGCACCACCGGCTTTTTTGATTGGCCGGATCCAAAACCGGTGTTCGCCTTTATCCAGTTTGATAGCACCAACATTTCGTGGAGTGAAATTCTGGAAATGGCCAGTGTCTTCCACGGTGAACTCGAGTTTTTGGCCCGCGACTTCCAGCGCGACCCGGCTGCCACCGTGGCCCTTACCGCAGCCCTGATGGATCTCGACGTCGAACCTTCCACCAAGTGCTACGGTGAAGTCCCAGCTGACTTGATCCGAGACGTTCACCCAGTAGCCGATCGTGTTTTTGTGCGGCTTGGTTTCGTACTGCGCCTTGGTGCTCCGTAGGATCACGTCGCGTGCGTGCAGCAACACCGAGCGGTCCAACGCTTGACTAATCGGTTCGCCCTCAGGTGCGGGACGTAGGATGAGCGCGCGAACCTTCGGCGTGTCACCGCGAAACGCTAGCTCTAGCTTTTGTTTGCCGGCTTGCACGAAATAAATTTTTCCCAGCGTAGCGTTGCGGAAGCGGTTGGCTGCTCCGGTAGGTTCAAGCCGGGTTGGGATGCGATACGAACTGATGTTCGGCACGGCGGTGCTTTTGCCCTTTGGCAAGCTGTAAACGAGTTCGATCCAGTATTTGCCTGGGCGTGAGGCATTGTAGTCCCATGAGTGGACACCATTATTTGGGCGGAACACAATGCGACCGTCCGGCAATTGCGGTGTGTCGCCAAAGCGGTCGGTCCTGATTTTCTTTTTACTGATACCGTGGGTGTTTAGTCCGGTGTCGGTGATACTGAACTCAACGTGCTGGAGCTTCAACCCGTCTGCGACAAAAACATTCGCCACCTGATCAAGCGAATTGGCGCCTGCCAGTGCCGGGACGGCGTTGATTGAAAGTAGGATTTTGAGGAGTCGATTCACTTGGTTTAGTTCAGTTTGGCGTGTTTGCGGAGTGGTCGGGGGCCAATCCAGCGGGTGTTGTATTTTTTAATCCAGCCGTCGTCGAGTATGCGGCGGGGTTCGTGGCCGTAGCGCTGTGGATTCATCCCGTGCCACGGCAGTGGTTCGACGGTCCAGCCCTGGGTGACGTGGAAATCGGCGTCCTTGTCCCAGCCGCTGGTGAACAGAAAAAAATGGCGCTTGATGCCTGCCGTCTGGCTTGGCAGTTTGGCAGCGGCGAAGTCAAGCGTCAGTCCATCGCCAGCTGCGATGATGACGAGGCGGTTGTCTTTCGTGGCAACGAGTTCGTCGACCGTGCCGTAGCGGGTGACCCAGCCGGAAGGAGTGATGCGCCAGTTCGGCGTATCGTTGGTCTGGTCGTAAATGGGGGTCAGCGGCAGGTGGATCGGCAAATCCTCTTTCGCCCCGTAGCCGTGCCAGTGCAGATCGGTCGTGGTTGGGTGGATCTCAGCGACGGGTGGCAACGCCGTTTTTTCAAAAAGAGCAATTCGGTTCCAGTGAATCTCGAACGCTGTCGATAGGCGAAGCTGCCTGGCGCCGTTCGGTAGTTTGCCGCCCAAGTCGACAACGATGGTTTTGGTTTTGCCCACCGGGGCGCCGACGGTTGCATCGATTTTTTGCCAGTTGCCATCGGCGAGCTGCACCTCAAGGGTAGGGAAGGGAAAGGGCAATTGTGTGTGGTGTGAGGCGGCGATGTTGGCCATGCCGCCGCCGAAGTGCAGCCAGCCGGTCATGGCTAGGGCGAGCGGTGCGCCGGTGTCGAGTGAGCCGAAGTCGAGTTCGATCCAGAAGGGTTTGGCCAAGCCGCGTAACTGCGGCAGGCGCAGCTCGATCGGCGACACCCACTGGCTGTCGTTGTCTTGCAACGCGGCAGTGACGTCGAGCCCGTCGCTTCGGCTGGCTCGGCGGAGCGGCTTGCGCTTGGCCAAGGCAGTAAGTTCTGCGGGTGGATACGGACCGCTTGGGCGCAGCTTGGTGGTCGGGTGGACTTCCATGCCGATGGGAACGTCCACGGCGAGCAGGCAGGCCTCGTCGAGGTAGAGGATTTCGCGTAGTTCCTCGGTGAGTTGTAGGCGGTAATTGCCATCGGTTGGCTTGAAGTTGGTTTCGTCCCCGATCCACACGATCTCGTCTGGGTCGGCGTCGATGTAAACGCCTTTGGCCACTGGTAGGCCAAGCGGCGATGCACCGAGCAGGTCGGTGACGAAACGGTGCTTTTCGCCGTCCCAAGCGTAAAGATAGGGGCAGGAACCGGTAGGCAGAATCATCTCGGTGAGAGTGACGATTTCATCGGGCTTGACCTGCACGTCGAGGTTGAAGAGCGACAGGTCGAACCAGCGGGCGTTGAGTGAATTAAGCAGGTGGTTTTTGCCAACACCGATTTCGATTGGCAGAGAGTGGACGGTGCGCTTGAGCCGCAGGCCGGCGGTTACGGTTTCGATTTGGATGCCGATACCACTAGCGTTAGAGCGGTTGCCGTAAAGGCGGATTTTGAGTTGACGGTTCGCGTTGCCGCCGTCGTTGCGGAGATATTTCAAGCCGGACTCGTGGGCGAGCAGTAGATCTGAGTCGCCGTCGCGGTCGATGTCGGCGCCGGCGAGCTGGCTGACTTGGCCGGTGAGCGAGCCAAGGCCAAGCGCGGCGGTGCTGTTGACAAAGCCAGCGGTGCCGTGGTTTCGGAACGCCAGAACGCCCTGGCCGATGGCGAAGATATCGAGCCAGCCGTCGTTGTCGTAGTCGAGCAGGTGAATTGCGGTGCAATGCTTGGACAAGGATAGGGACTGTTTTTCCTCCAGCCCGTTGAAGGTGATCTCGAGTTGGCCGTTGGACAGGCAGACGAGGTCAGTGCGTAGGTCGTTGTTGAGATCACCTGTGGCGAGGGCGGTGGTAGGCGCGATGGTGGATAAGGTGTTGGTTGGGGTGTGGGCGGCGCCCCTGTTTTTCTGGAGAAACATTGGTGGCTCGCCGTCGCGGGGGATGAACAGATCGAGCATATCGTCGTTGTTCCAGTCGTCCATGATCAGCTTGAGCGCGCCGGTGATCTGTGTCGGAATGCCGGAGGTTTTGGTGATGTCTTTGAAGTACATGCTACCGAGGTTGCGGAACACCTTGAGGCCGGCATCGTCGGGTTGGATGGCAAGCAGGTCGAGCTTGCCGGTGAAGTCGATGTCGGCGATGACGCCGTCCACTGCCTTGAGTGAGGCGAGCTTGGAGAATTTGGAGAGGTCGCGAGCTAGGCCGTTTGTCGCAAAGCGATAGGCGTGCGAGCCCTGGTCGCCGAGCATCAGCACGTCATCGAAACGGTCATTGTTCAAGTCGCCTACGAGGCAGCGCGAGTAGCGGGCGCCCTCGATGGCCGGGAACTCGAAACCGACCGGGGTGAAGATGGAGTTGGTGTTAAGAAGTGTGCGGAAGGTGTTGGTTCGGGTGCTGACGAACAGGCTGTTGTTGCCGTCATGGTTGAAATCGATGACACCGAACGGCCCAGTGAACTGTGTGGCGTTGCCGGCAAAAGTGCGGGCAGTGTCGTCAATGAATTTGACAGCAATGCCGGAGGTGTTGGGTTGCTCAAGTTTGAAAGGGATACGCACTTCGGTGTAGGTGCATGTTTCCCATGCGCCTGGTTTGCTCGGCATTTGTTTGCCGGCGATCCGTTGTTGGTGCTGTTCGAGTGCCATCTTCGCCTCGTCGGTGCGGCCGAGTGTCACAAGTGCCTGGCTGAGGGAGTAGGAGGCTCCGAGGTGATCTGTCTCAAAAGTAGCTACCTCTTCGAGCAGCACGACGGCATCCTCAGCGTTGCCGACGGTCAGTTGCGCCTTGCCTAGCAGGTAGCCTACCGCGGCCACTGTGTTGTCGATGTCGTACGCCTGCTGCAAAGCCTTGGCGGCTTCGACGTCTTGGCCAAGCCGCAATTGCGCGCAGCCGATCAGGAAATGACCAGCAGCGAGGTTGACATCGATATCCAACGCTTCTTGTGCGTACTTGATGACTCCTTCCGGCTGGTTGGCCAAGCGATGGGCGTTGGCTAAGTTCAGCAGGAGGTCGATCTCCGTGGGCTTGGATTTCAGCGCCCGCGTAAATGCTTCGATTGCTTTCTGCGCTTCGCCGGCTTCGTAGTAGGTTTTGCCAGCGTTGATCGATTGGTCAAATTCGGCATCACTTTGGCCAGGTGTGCTCGTCAGCCAGGTGAAGATCACCGGTGCCAACACGACAGCAACAAGCAACAGCAGAAATTTCGTCGGGGATTGAGTCTGACCGATGTCGGAATCTGCTGTCATACGCGGCAGAGTAACGGTCGGTGTCGTCTTGACCAAGGTGAAATCCACGCCAACATTGAATCCATTCGTGCGACCACGGGATTGCACTCTCACAAAGTCTACCCCGCTTAGACAACCGATTGTCCAGGTTTGCATTGTGGGGCAGTTGGTCGAACACAGGCAGAGCAAGTCTTATTATTCCTTGTCCGATGTTGCTTTATCTTTGGAATGCAAAAGCCATTAGGCACTTCCTCTCGCTCGAGAAATCAGGAGTAGACTTGGTCGTTTGAGTGTGGATGGAGTCTAGCTTCCGGTTCAGAAGTGTCCTAGGATGGTATTATAGGATTATATTCGGTGAGTTTAAATCTGGGCAATAACTGTAACCGTTGCATTTACAAAACAAATCGCTTGGCCAAGCGATTTGTTTTGAGTCATGCTACGTCCTTTTACTATCTGAGCCGATGAAAGAATCAAAGCCTGAAGAATCCCAATCAACACCTCCGACGGAAGAGTTGGAGGAGTTGGTTCACGAGGATGATGCCGTTATTGGCCACGCGTTGAAGTGGTCTGTGTTTGTAGTCTTATTTCTGGCAATTGCTGGCTATCTGACGTTCATCCTCTTCAAGCCTAAGGAACAGGAGTCGGATTCGCTGGAAGCCAAGGTTAAAGCACCGGAGCATCGGGAAATTTCCGCTCAGGAGTTTGTGCCTCAGGTGAAATTCATCGATATTACGACTGCTGCCGGGATTAGCTTCGAACACAACAATGGCGCCACTGGGGATAAACTGCTGCCGGAGTCGATGGGGAGCGGGGTGGCCTTCTTTGATTTTGATGACGACGGTGATCAGGACTTATTGTTTACCAATGGTGTCTGGTGGCCTTGGGATGTGAAAAAAAGACCAGAGTTGAAACCGACTACTGCGGCGTTGTACCGAAATAACGGGAAGGGTCAGTTTGAGGATGTTACGGATGGTTCGGGGCTCGATGTGGCTTTTTACGGGATGGGTGTGGCCATCGGCGATTTCGACAACAACGGTCTACCGGATGTTTATCAGACAGCGGTCGGTGCCAACCGACTTTTCCAGAACCTTGGCAACGGTAAATTTGTTGATGTAACACAACAGACTGGTGTCGCCGGCGGTGATAACGAATGGAGCACCAGTGCTGCTTTCGCTGATATCGACAACGATGGCGACCTGGATCTGTTTGTTTGCAACTATGTGAGATGGTCGCGCGAAATTGACTTTGAGGTTAACTATACACTTGTCGGGGTCGGGCGTGCCTACGGGCCGCCGACGAATTTTGAGGGAACGTTTCCATCGCTCTTCCGCAACGATGGTGCCGGGAAGTTCACTGACATCTCCGAACGGGCAGGGGTTCAGGTCCGCTCGGGCACCACAAAGGTGCCAATGGCCAAGTCGCTTGGTGTGTCACCGGTGGATATAGACGGCGACGGCTGGACAGATTTCGTGGTGGCTAACGACACGGTGCATAACTTTGTCTTCAAGAACAAGAAAGATGGGTCCTTTGACGAGATGGGAGGCATTAGTGGAATCGGGTTTGACAGCAACGGCAAGGTGCGTGGGGCTATGGGTATCGACGCGGCACGGTTTAGGAATGACGCTTCGTTGGGTATAGGCATTGGCAACTTTGCCAACGAAATGACTGCACTATATGTTTCTACACCGAACAACCAGCTTTTATTCACCGACGATACCATTATTGAGGGGGTGGGGCCGGATAGCCGTCTATTGCTTAAGTTCGGTTTGTTTTTCTTCGACTACGACCTTGACGGCTGGCTTGATTTGCTGACTGCGAACGGCCATCTCGAGGAGGAGATAACCAAGGTTCAGAAGAGCCAGTCATATGCTCAACCGGCACAGTTGTACTGGAACTGTGGCGGTGCTTCGACTAAGGGCGGGTTTGCCACGGTAAACAGCGCCAAGGCTGGGGCTGACCTATTCAAGCCGATCGTTGGTCGCGGTTCCGCGTTTGCAGACATCGATGGAGACGGTGATCTTGACGTTGCCTTCACGCAACTTCACGGCAAGCCGTTGCTACTCCGTAACGATCAGGCACTAGGTAACCATTGGCTTCGGGTAAAGTTGACAGGCAAGATTGCCAACCGGGACGGCATTGGCGCGGTACTCAAGCTCAAGTCCGAAAATGTCACGCAGTGGCGTCTGGTCACAGCGGCACGAAGCTACCTGTCGCAGTCCGAGACGATTGCCACGTTTGGCATAGGCACGGATGATAGGGATGTGGAATTGACCGTAGTTTGGCCAGGGGGGGGTGAACAGGTGGTGCCGGTCTCCAAGTTCAACACCACACTAGTGGTGGAACAGCCTTAATCCTACAGACCGGCATTGAATTGTTTAGCCATCGCCTGGTCGAGGTTTTGGGCTTCCCGAAAGCCCTTGGTAAGGATTAACGATCCTCAGTGCTGGATATTCCCTCGACAGCGATATTTAGTCCGGGTGCGTCTGGCCGCTGTAGCGGGTAGATCACGATTGCTTGCGCGGCATGATCCGCGGCATGATCGCGGCGTCTGGCTGCTGCTACGGCCTTGTCCCGAGCATTGTCATCCGGTCGGTATTTTTCGTGTAACCGACGATGGATCGCCACTTTTTTTTCATCCCCAAGCTGTGAGTAGATGAGCGAGAGGCTGTAGTGGGCCGTGAGATTTTCCGAGTCGAATTTCAGCGTCTGCTCAAAGCGGGAAATGGCACGTCGCAAAAATGTGTTGCGCCGAGTCTCGTCCGTGCGCTCAAGCTTGGATCGCTCAAACAGCGTTTGGCCAAGCTCGTTAAGTGCGACATAGTCCTGGGAAAAATCGAAGCCGCGCTCAACTTGCTCCCGCGAGCGGTCCTCAATAAGGCTGCGAAAGTTCTCGATCGCCT
>PVBE012611299.1_pt1 | contig 10209 bp, 8 predicted proteins | sample 1631181 | NCBI WGS metagenome assembly PVBE01 (sample SAMN08397723, study PRJNA350692) | Marine metagenome, whole genome shotgun sequencing project. | isolation source: water | place: Pacific Ocean | collected 2012-04 | reverse complement strand
TCCGCGTTCGCCGAGGTCTCGGCAACCGACGTGATGGACGGTGATGCCACCGCGAAGTCGCTCTACTACCTCGGCCGCTGCCTGCTGGAACTCGGCAAGGACCGCGAGGGCCAGGACTTTGGCACGCGAGCCGACGCCTTCTTCAAGCACGTCATTGCGCGTTATTCCGGGAGCCGCGGGGCGCTGCGCGCCCGTTTGGCCCTGAAGAAGTAGCGGGAGCTTGGTCACGGGCACACTGCCCTGATCAGCCCCCGAAGTACCCCCTTTCCTGAGCCGACTCCAGGCGGCAAACTACGCAACCGCTCCTCGTCTCGCCCCACACGATTTTCGAGGCTTCGGGTTCGAACCTCTTTTCAAACGGTTCGTTGTAGCCAGGGAGTTACGTGCCCCACCCCCGTCCCCCCGGGTGTTTGGCCGGGTTCTCCCGCAGATCACGGAGAGTGTGTCAAACGATGCTGCGATCGCCCTTTGCTTTCTTCCGCTCCGTCGCCGTGCCGGGTCTTGCCCTCGCCCTCATCGCACCCTCTGCCTCCGCGCAGGACGGTGAGGCGACCGCATCACCGAGCATGATGTCGGACATCATCGAGAACGCCGGCCTCATTGGCTGGCTGATTGTTCTCCTGTCCGTCCTCGCGCTGGCGCTCGTCATCGAGCACTTCATGTCGGTCAAGCGCGACAAGCTGGCACCGCCACACCTCATCGACGAGATCGAGGCACTGTTCGAAGAGCAGAAGTGGCAGGAAGCCGTCGACATCTGCGAAGCCGAAGCTTGCTTCCTGACCAACGTCGTAAGCGCTGGCCTCGGCAAGCTCGGGCACAGCTTCGAGACGATGCAGATCTCGTTTGACGAGATGCACGAGGAAGAGGAGATCCAGCTGCACCAGAAGATCGGCTGGCTTTCACTCGTCGCCGCAGTCGCCCCGATGATGGGGCTGCTTGGCACCGTCAACGGCATGATCACGACCTTCGGCGAGATCGCGTCGAAGCCGTCCGTCAAGCCGAACGACCTCGCGGCAGGTATCAAGGGCGCGCTCGTCACGACGCTGCTCGGCCTGACCGTCGCCATCCCCGTGACCGCCGCCTATGTCTTCTTCAAGAACCGGGTCATCACGGCGTCGCTCGAAATCGGCGCCATCGTCGAGGACCTCTTCGAGCGCTTCCGCGAGAAGGTGAAGTAGAGCAGTGTCCGCCCCGCAGTATCTGTTCCACCTGGACCTATTCCATCTGGCACGGGGGCATTCGAACCACTCGAGCACGGTCGGGAGACAGCGATGAGTGCAGCCAGTCTTCGCGAAGAAGAAGCCGAGATGGACATGACGCCGATGATCGACTGCGTCTTTCAGTTGATCATCTTCTTCTTCTTGGTCATCGACTTGCAGAACCAAGAGCTCGAGCCAGTCGTGCTGCCACGTGCGCGGTTCGCGGTGCCGGATGAGCCCCCTCCCGGGAAGGTGCGCCCAATCGTCAACGTCCTGCAGGACGGCGAGGTCATCTACAAGCGCCAGACCTTCTACAAGGAGGACGTCGACGGGGACAGCCGCAAGAAGCTGCAGGACCTACTCGCACACTTCGCCAAGAACCTCATGGAGAAGAAGTACGACCCCGCCGTGCAGATGAAGCTGCCAGACGATCCGCTGCTGATTCGGGCCGACAAATGGACCGAAATGCACCACATCGCGAAGATCATGGAGACCTGCGGGCAGAAGGACGTCCTGATCTGGCGGCTCGAACTCGCCGTTGGTGAGCCGGAGCAGAAAGGCGGTAAGCAGTGAACTATCACGATTACCAGAAGCGCAAGAGGAAGAAGGCCAAGAAGAAGAAGTTCGAAGAAGCGGAGATGAACCTGACGCCGATGATCGACGTCGTGTTCCTCCTGCTGATCTTCTTCCTCTGCCTCGAGTTCAAGACCCTGGAGGGCAAGCTCGCAACGAACCTGCCCAAGGACGTCGGCGTCAACACGAGCCAGGCCATGCCGATCGAGAAGCTCGACATCCGCGTCGCCCAGGTCAACTGGGGCAAGCAGGTCAAGAGCAAGCACGACCCGCGTCGCTTCGAGCTCGAAGGACACAAGGTCGCTTACTTTGTCAACGCGCGCCGCATCTCGACAATACCGGAACTCGAGCGTGTGCTGCGCAAGGCCGTCAAGGTCAAGGTCACCGACGCGAAGGGCAAGTCCACGGCCCGTCCGATCACGATCAAGACGAGTGCGGGAGTGACCTACGGCGACGTAACCGAGCTGATCGATACCGCGATCGACTCGGGCTTCGAGGAGATCACCTTTGGCGGCGGCGAGGGCACTCGCAAGAACCCGACCGCGAAGTAATCAGCCGAAGACTGCTGCGTCAACGCGCCCGTTGACTCGCAACGATGACTCGCAACGCGACCTGAGCGACGTCCTGAAGGCACCCGGCCAGGGTTGGGGTCCAGGCGGGCAGGGGGACGTCCGGGGTGGCTCGGGCCCACACCATCACCGTCAGGGGCGACCCTGGCATCGCCTGAGGCGACGTCACCGAAGCGATCGATCTCGCGCTCGAGGCGGGCTTAGAGGACATCACTCTTGGCGGCGGCGAGGCCACTGGGAGGAGGTTGCCCTTGGGGGGTCTCACAAGAGGCGTGGGCGCCGGGTCTCAGCGGCCGTTGGCGCTGGCCGAAGAGCACGCCAAAGCCGGTTCCCGCAAGGACATAAAAGGCTGTTCCGGCCCCCGCCGCTCTGCTAGCTTTCCTCCGAATTACTTGCCGGTAGCCCCCTGCCGCGATCTCCCCCGGAGACCCTGTTCTAGGCAGTCCACGCCAACTCCCCCGCGTCTGTGGATCGCCCAAGACTCGCTCACTGAGATTCACTTGAGATGCACGGTTTGCCGCAGCTGGCGTGTGCAACCGACCGTCGAATCGAAAGGCTGAAGATGTCCGTCGTGAAGCTCCGCACTTTGACCGGCTTGGTCCTTTGTGTCTCGCTGCTGGCGTTCTCGTGCAACACCACGAACACCGAGACCGAGACCGAGTCCACGACCGATACTGGGCCGGCTTCACAGCCCGAGCCGGACGCAAGCACGCAAGACCCTCAGGGTTCGCTCGCAGGCCAGCAACGCAACTTCCTGATCCAGGATGCACTGCGCAAGTCAAAGCGGTTGGTGCAAGAGAACCGCATCGCCGATGCGGAGGGCACACTCCTGAAAGCCCTCGACCTCGACAAGGATCACCCCGACCTGCGCAAGCAGTTGGCCGAGGTGCAACGACTGCTCGGCAAGCGCACCGGCGAGATTGACTCGTGGGCCGCGCACATGGAGCAACTGCAGCAGATCCGCATCGAGCGCGACAAGGCCAAGGCCAAGAAACTGATCGACGACGCCAAGGCGCTGATGGCAGGCGGGGACTACGACAAGGCCATACGCAACCTGCGCCAAGTCGAGCTGATGATCGAGATCGGCGGCAAGCGTCTCGATTGGAAGAGCATTCCGGAGACGACCGCCAGCCTGCTGCAACGCGCCGACCTCGAGCGCGCCCAGGCCGACAAGGCCAAGACCGAGTCCGCGCAGCGTGAAGCCTTCGAGGCCGCGCAGCGCGAAGAAGAGATCCTGGCCCGGCGGCGCAAGGAGCGCACCGACTCGCTGCTGTCCAAGGGCACGCGCGCCTACGAGACGCGCGACTTCCGCCAAGCGCGTGACCTCGCCAGAGAAGCACTCAAGGTTGCGCCGAACCACGAGATCGCTCGCCAGCTTGCGGCCGCGGCCCAGAAGGGCTTCTTCAACCAGGTCGACGACAACTACCTCGTCGACAAGGCCAAGGAGTTCCGTCGCTTCATCGAGGCAAACGAAGAGCGCAAGGTTCCCTACAGCGACATCCTGACCGCACCGGACCCGGCCTACTGGAACCGCATCACGACCCTGCGCGCCCGCGCATCGGCCAGCGAGATGATCGCCGCCACCAAGGACGCCGACACGATCGCCATCGAGCGCGCCGTCGAGACGACCCGCCTGCCGAAGGAGATCAAGTTCGACGAAACCTCCGGCGCCTACCAGGAAGTCGTCGCGCGCCTCAACGACTGGGTACGCGGCGTGCCAATCCTGATCTCGCCCGAGGCCAAGGAGATCATCGACGGCAGCAGCCTGGTGCTGGTACTGGACATCGGCGCACCAATCACGCTGAAGAACTTCCTCAACATCATGTGCTCGCGCAGCGAGGACCAGCTGGCTTGGATCGTCCAGGACGGCGCGGTCATCATGACAACCAAGGCCAAGTCGCTCGGCACGCCGACCCCGCGAATCCACGAGATTGCCGACCTGACGTTCCCGATCACGAACTTCGCCGGGCCGCAGATCAAGACGCTGCCGATCGGTGGCGAGGAGGACGAAGAAGAGCCGCGCGCCGGTGGTGAAGTCGGCGACAAGGTCCGCTTCGTCGAGCCGGAAGCGCTGCAGACGTTGGTTCAGGAGTCCGTCGCACGCGGCCTGTGGGGCGCTGACGGCGTCTCGATCGAAGTCACGGGCGGCAACATGCTCGTCGTCCACACCCCCGAGGTGCAGGCCAAGGTCGAGCAGTTCCTGAACGACCTGCGCAAGTTCCAGACGAGCCTCGTCACGGTGGAGTCCAAGTTCCTGCGCGTCGACCGCAACTGGCTGCAAGAGTTCGGCGTCGACTTCCGTGGCCTCGGTGGAGCCAACGCCAAGGGTACCGTCGCACAACTCGACGACATCACCAACGGCCTCAACAACAACGCCTCGCGGGGCCTCGACAACGGCGGCGTCCAGGATCCGAACGCCCACCCCAACTCTGGCTTCTTCTACGACGACGGCCTCGACGGCGACTTCCGCGGGCGCACGGAGAACTTCTTCCAGAACGCGTTGGGAAACCTGCTGACGACGACTGGTGGCGCGACCTTCGGCTTCACGATCCTCGATGACATGCAGCTCAACGTCCTGCTGCGCGCCGTCGAGAAGAAGCTCAGCCTCGAAGTCGTGGACGCCCAGACGCTGACCGTCCTCAACGGGCAGCGTGCCAACATCTCAGTCATCAACCAGACGTCATACATCAAGGACTTCGCGGTCGAGGTCGCGACGGCGTCGTTCATCGCCGACCCCGAAGTCGACGTGATCCAGGACGGCGTCGTGCTCGACGTGCGCCCGACGATCTCCTACGACCGCAAGTACATCACGCTCGACCTGCAGCCGACCGTCGCCGAACTGGTGCGCCCGATCCCGACGTTCACGACGTCGCTCTCGGGCTCGACCCTGCCGGTCACGATTCAGTTCCCGCAAATGACGGTCCGCTCCGCCGCCACGACGGTGAAGGTGCCGGACGGCGGCTCAGTCCTGATCGGCGGTCTCAACGAGGTCCTCAACCGCGAGCGCCGCGCCGAGGTGCCGTGGATCGCGAACCTGCCGCTCATCTCCTTCCTGTTCAAGCAGGAGGGCGTGGTCGATGAAAACTCGAGCCTGATGGTGTTGGTCCGCGGCCACATCATCAACGTCAAGGAGTTCATGGACGTCCGCACGACCGCCGGCGGCGGCACGCGCTAGGCGGATCGACGAGAGTGGGCGCCGGGGTCGGCGATGGGTAAGACGACCGGGCTCGACGCTATCTTCTTCGACATCGACGACACCCTCTTCTCGACGTCGGCGTTCGCCGACAAGGCACGCCGCGCCGCTGTCGATGGCATGCTCCAGGTCGGCGTGCGCGCCGACAAGGAGCAGCTCCTGCGCGAACTAGCTGAGGTCGTCGACGAGTTCACCTCGAACTACGACCGCCACTTCGACAAGCTGCTGCAACGGCTGCCCGAAGCGGCGATCGCCGGACTCAATCCGGCCATCGTGATCTCGGCCGGCATGGCCGCCTACCACGACACGAAGTTCCGCGACCTCAAGGTCTACGACGACGTCTACGAAGTGCTGCGCGCACTCGCCAACACGGATCTCGTGCGCGGCGTGATCTCGGCCGGAGTTACCCTCAAGCAGACCGAGAAGATCCTGCGCCTGCACATCTACGAGTTCCTGACCCCGGGCGCGATCTTCATCACCGACCAGATCGGAATCAACAAGTCGAACCCCAAGCTCTACGAGCGCGCCCTCGAACGGGTCCAAGTGGACCCCGCCCGCACGATGTACGTCGGCGACCACCCGACGCACGACATCGATCCGTGCAACGGCCTCGGCATAGTCACGGTCTGGAACCGCCGCTCCGGACGGCACAGTCGACAGCAAGGCAAGACCGAGCCACGCTACAAGATCAGAGACTTCTACGAGTTGCGTGAGATCTTGCGCCGTGACTTCAGCGTTATGATCTGAGCCAAGACAGTCGTCTTTCGAGTTAGCTCCAACAGTGAAGCGAACGATCAAGCTCCGAATCAACGGCAGCGAACACGAACTCGCCGTGCCGGCCAACGCCCTGCTCCTGGACGTCCTGCGCAACGACCTGCACCTGGTAGGCACCAAGCGCGGCTGCGACATGGGCACATGTGGCTGCTGCAACATCATCATCGATGGCCGCGCGGTCAACTCCTGTCTCGTGCTGGCCTTCGATGTCGAGGGCCGTGACATCCAGACCATCGAAGGCGTCACCGCATCGGCCGACGACGACAGCATTCACCCCCTGCAGGAGGCCTGGGCCGAGTGCGGTGGCAGCCAGTGCGGCTTCTGCACCGCTGGCTTCATCATGACGGTGCACGCCCTCCTCGAAAATGAGCCGCAGCCTAACCGCGCGGGCATCGCCGAGGCTCTCGGCGGCAATGTGTGTCGATGCACCGGCTACAAGAAGATCTTGGATGCCGTCGAACTCGCTGCGGGTCGTATGGCGGCAACCACCTGAGTCCGCCCATGGCCCGCCATCCACACGACCCAAAGAACCAGAAGCAGGGTCTGATCGGCCAGCCCGTGCCGCTGATCGACGCGCGGCGCAAGTCGACGGGACAGGCCGTGTACACCGACGACATCAAGTTGCCGGGGATGCTGGTCGGCAAGATCCTGCGCAGTCCACACCCGCACGCGATGATCCGCTCGATCGACACGAGGGCAGCTGAAGCGCTGCCCGGGGTCCACGCGGTCTTGACCGGCCAGGAGGCCCCGAACCGCTTCGGCGTGCTGCCGGTAAGTCAGGACGAAACCGCGCTCGCAGTAGACCGGGTCCGCTTCGTCGGCGACGGCGTCGCTGCGGTTGCAGCCGACGATGAGGCGACGGCGCTCGAAGCCCTGTCGCTCATCAACGTCGACTACGAACCGATCCGCGCCTTCCTCAAGATCGAAGAGAGCCTGGAAGAGGTCCCCGACGAGCTCAAGCTGCACACCAAGACCGTCGGCAACACCAACATCCACAAGCAGGTGCAACAAGACTTCGGCGACGTGGACGGCGCGATCGACGCCGCCAAGTGGTCCAAGCGCCAGCGTTTCCTGTTCCCAGGCGTGACGCATGCGTTCACCGAGCCGCTGTGCACGATCGCTCACTGGAACGCCGACGACCGCCTGACAATCTGGTCGGCACAGCAGGTCCCCCACTATTTGCACCGCGCGCTCGCAACCGTGCTCGAGATCCCGATGCACCGGATCCGCGTCGTGCGTCCGACCGTTGGTGGCGGTTTCGGTGGCAAGAGCGATCCGTTCCCGCACGAGATGGTCTGCGCCCTGCTGACGCGCAAGTGCCGGCGCCCGGTGCGCATCCTGTTCGACAGGGAAGAGGTCTTCTACAACAACCACGGCCGCCACCCGTCCAAGATCGAGATCGCCCTCGCGATCGACGCCGACCACAAGATCTCCGGACTCGACATCGACGCGTTGATCGACGGCGGCGCTTGGGGAAGCTTCGGCGTCGTCACGACCTACTACAACGGCGTCCTCGCCAACGGCCCCTACCGCTTGCCGTCGTTCCGCTACCGGGGCCGGCGCGTCTACTCGAACCGACCACCCTCGGGCGCCATGCGCGGGCACGGCGCCGTCAACACGCGCTTCGCCTACGAGATCCTGCTCGACGAAGCGGCGCACGACCTGGGCGAGGATCCAGCCGACTTCCGCATCAAGAACGCGCTGTCGAGCTACACCAAGACAATCAACGAGTTTCGCATCACGACGAATGGCATCGTCGAGTGCATTGAACGCGCCTGCGACGCGTCCGGTTGGAAGGACAAGAAAGGCAAGCTTCCCTTTGGCGAGGGCATCGGCATCGCCGGCGGCTTCTACATCTCCGGTTCAGCGCTACCGATCTGGTGGGACGACATCCCGCAGTCGACGGTGCACCTGAAGATCGACTACGACGGTGGCGTCACGATCCACTCACTCGCTGCAGAGATCGGCCAGGGCTCGGACACGATGCTGGCGCAGATCACTGCCGACGTACTCGGCCTTTCGATCGACTTCTGCCGCGTCCTCACCGAGGACAGCGACACCGCCCCCATCGACCTCGGAAGCTATTCGAGTCGCGTCACCTTCATGGCCGGCAATGCCGTGCGGCGCGCCGCCGAGGACATGCGTCGCCGCATCATTCAAGGCGCAGCCGATGTCTCCGGCTACCCGACCGAGCTTCTGGTCATGGAGGACGAGCACGTGGTCAGCGTCGCCGACCCAAACGTGCGCATCCCGTACCTCAACGCCGTGCGCCGAGCGATGAAAGACGTCGGGGCCCTGGTCACCACAGGGTGCTATAGCAGCGCCCCACCAATGGGCGGCAAGCACAAGGGCGCGGCAGCCGGTCTGTCACCGACCTATAGCTTCCAGGCCTTCGTCGTGCAGACCAAGGTCGACCTGCTGTCCGGCAAGCCGCGCGTGACCGAGGTGTGGGCAGCGCACGATTGTGGGCGCGCCCTCAATCCACTCGCGGTCGAGGCACAGATCGAAGGCTGCGTGCACATGGGCCTCGGTCAAGTGCTGTGCGAGACGATGGACTACCACAAGGGCAACCTCGAGAACCCGAACTTGTTGGACTACCGCACCCTCTCGCCCAGTGAGACTCCGAACATTCACCCCATTCTCGTCGAGACCCTCGACCCCGAGGGGCCCTATGGTGCCAAGGAATGCGGCGAGGGTCCGCTCCTACCCGTACTCCCAGCAACTGCGAACGCGATCTGGGACGCCATAGGTGAGCGCTTCTACGTGCTTCCGATCACGGCCGACAAGATCTACCGCGCGCTCCTGAAGCAGAAGAAGCAGGGCCGCTACGGCAAGAGGCCGTTCTCGGACCAGAGCGAGAAGAGCCCAGCACGATGATCCTCCCGACCTTCGAGCTCCACCACCCGACCACCATCACCGAGTTGGTCGAAATTGCTCGAGACCTGACCGCACAAGGCGAGGCCTTCGACTACATGGCGGGCGGCACCGACGTCCTGCCCAACTACAAGAACCGCCTCAACCCACGGCCACACGTGATCTCGCTCGCGCGCTTGGCTGGTCTCGACGAGATCGGCGTCGATCGCATCGGTGCGCGCGCCCTCGTCGACGACCTCGCACGCAGCTCCGTTCTCTCCGAGCACTACCCGGGGCTCGTCGAGGCCGCTCGCTCGGTGAGTTCACCCCCACTGCGCAACCTCGGCACCATTGGTGGCAACTTGCTCCTCGACACGCGGTGCTGGTACTTCAACCAGTCCGAGTTCTGGCGCGAGAGCAAGGGCTACTGCATGAAGGCGGACGGCGATGTTTGCCTGGTCGTACCGCAGAAGGAGATCTGCTACGCGACCTACTCGGGAGACCTGGCACCAGTGCTGCTCGTGCTCGATGCCAGAGTCACTCTCGTAGGCCCGGACGGCGAGCGTACGGTGCCGCTACGCGAGTTCTATGAGTTTGACGGCATCACCCGCTTCCTCAAGGGGCCAGCTGAGCTACTGACAGCGGTAGACATCCCGAGTAGCAGTCGCGAGCTGCGCACCGGCTACCGCAAGCTGCGCATGCGCGACACCATCGAGTATCCGGTTGCCGGCGTCGCCTTGGCCCTGCACACCGACGGCGACAAGGTCGGGCGCCTCGAAGTCGCGGTAACAGGCACCGAGGCCATTCCGCTTTGGTATGGCGACCTCGACCTCACCGGACAGCCAGCAACGCCAGCCACGGCCGAGGCACTCCAGGAAGCGCTCGTTGACCGCGTGACCTGCTACCGGAACGTGCCGTTTCCGCCCGGCTATCGCAAGGCGATGACCGGCGAGTATGCCCGTGAGCTGTTCTCCGCCCTGGTCGGCTGAAGGTCCAGCCCGCTTAAGCCCAAACAAGCGGACATGTCCGCCACTCAAGCACTGATGTT
>PVBE011016627.1_pt1 | contig 10209 bp, 7 predicted proteins | sample 1631181 | NCBI WGS metagenome assembly PVBE01 (sample SAMN08397723, study PRJNA350692) | Marine metagenome, whole genome shotgun sequencing project. | isolation source: water | place: Pacific Ocean | collected 2012-04 | reverse complement strand
GCAGGCGTCCGCTCATCGGCGCGCGCCGGGCCGTCGCCGCCCTCTACCTGCCGTTCCTGGGGGTGCCCTGGGAGTACGACGACAAGGTCGAGATCGTGCGCAACCGGGTGCTCCGCCACCCCGGGAACCTCGGCGAGATGGCCGCCTACAACCCGTTCCGAGTGCTGCTGCTCTACACCTTCGCCGGCGATCTGTGGGCCTGGGGAATCGACCGCCCCGGCGGGTTCCGATTCACCAACATCGTGATCCACGGGATCAACGTCGCGCTGCTGCTGTCGCTGCTGGATCGGCTGGGGAACCGGCACGGACAGCGGGACGCCCACGGCCACCGGCTGTTCGTCGCCGCGGGCACGCTGCTGTTCGCCGTGCACCCGCTCGCGATCGAGTCGGTCACCTACGTCTCGGGCCGCTCCTCCAGCCTCGCCACCCTGTTCGTGCTCGGCTCGGTCCGGTCCTACGTCGGCTACCTGGAGGTGACGAAGGAAGGGGCCGCGGCTGCCTGGGAGCAGTCGTGGTGGCAGCGGGCCAACCTCACCGTCGGGGTGGTCGTGGGGGCCGGGCTCGCGGCGGGGATTCCAGCCGCGTTGCTGACCTCGGCGGGCAAGGTCGAGGCGGAGCGAGCCGCGATGGTCGGCGCGGGCGCCACGGGCGTGCTCATCGTCGGTGCGATGGCGGTGCTCGCGGGCCGCTGGCGGGCCTTGTCCGAGGCCGGCGCGAGCGCGGATCGGGCCGACGTCGTGCGGGCGGGCCGGCTCTACACCGCCGCCTGGGTGATGTTCGTGCTCGGCTGCTTGACCAAGGAGATCGCGGCCACCCTGCCGGGCATCCTGTTCCTCGCCGAGGGGACGCTGATCGGCCGCTCCTGGCGGTCGGCGTTCGCCACCCTGCGGGGACGCCTGTTCCCCTTCTTCGCGATCCCCGCGTTCCTGATCGCGCTCCGCGCCGCGGCGTACGGCTACATCGCCTCCCCCGAGTTCATCCGGCCCTGGGACGTGAACCTCCTGACCCAGATCGAGGCCGTCGGGCACTACGTTCGGCTGTGGGTGGTCCCCTACCCCCAGAGCATCTTCCACGACCTCGCCGTGGTCCCCGTCCCGGGCACGCCGACGACGTGGGTGGTCGCCGCCGCCCTCATCGGCGCCATCGCCTGGGCCGCCCGCCAGCAGGCTTCAGCCCCCGCCCTGTCGTTCGGGATCCTCTGCCTGTTCGCCACCCTCGCCCCCACCTCCTCGGTCTTCGCGCTGAAGGAGACGATGGTCGAGCACCGCACCTACCTCCCGAGCCTGGGGTTTGCGTTCGCGGCGGCGTGGGCGTTCGGGACCTGGCTGCCCCGCCTGGCCTCTCCGAAGGTGTCCGCCGGCGTGCTCGCCGTGGCGCTCGCGGGGGCCTCCGTGCTGCATGTCTCCTACGACATGCTGTGGCGCTCCGAGGAGCTGCTGTGGACCCACGCGGTGCAGACGAACCCGCGGGCCAGCCACGCGTGGCGCAACCTGGGCGACCTGTTCCGCGGACAGCGCCGCTACGAGGACGCCGCCGAGGCCTACCGCCAGGCCCTCGCGGCCCGGGACAGCAACGTGGAGGCGCGGGCCAGCCTGGGCATGGTCCTGGGGATCGACGGGCACTGGGAGGAAGCCGCGGTGGTGCTCGAGGAGACCGTCAAACGGACCACCTGCTACACCCCCGCCATCAACAACCTGGCGATGATCAAGACGAAGCAGGGCGACAACGCCGGCGCCGTCGATCTGTACGACGAGTCCTTGCGGTGCAATCCTGAGAACCCGATGGCACACCTTGGACTCGGGCACCTCTACTACGGCCCCCTGCGGGACCGAAGCAAGGCCGCGCAGCATTACTCCAGCTTCCTCGAGCTGGCCGATCCGCATTCGCGGGACGTGCCGGTGATCAAGCAGCGAGTCCTGGAGCTGACCTGGTGAGCCGCGTCGACATCGCGCTCGTGCGGGGCCCCGACGCCAACACGTCCATGCCGCTGCCCCCCCTGGGGATGCTGTACGTCGCCGGTGCGCTGGAGCGGGCCGGCTTCCGCGTGGCGGTGGTCGATGCCCCCGGCGAGGGGCTGAGCCAGGCCTCCTTCCTGCAGCGGGTGCGCATGCTCGGAGCGGCCGTGATCGGCCTGTCGGGCATGACGCCGATGAAGGACCAGATCGCCCGCGACGCCGCCATGGTGCGACCGCTGACCGGCCGGCTCGTGCTCGGGGGTGTGCACGCGACCCGGTTCGGCGCCGCGGTGCTGGACGAGATCCCCGAGCTGGACGCCCTCGTCATCGGCGAGGGGGAGGCCCCCGCGGTGGCGCTGATGCAGTGGTGGGGGAGCAACGAGGCCGGCCCCCCGCCCGCCGGGGTGCAGGTCCGAGGCCGCCCGTTCGTGCCCTCCGCAGTGCCCAAGGACCTGGACGCGCTCGCCCGCCCCGCGCGCCACCTCGTCCCTCACGCTCGCTACCGCTACCTCTTCCAGACCCGGCCCGGGTTCACCACGATGATCAGCAGCCGCGGCTGCCCGTTCCGGTGCACCTTCTGCGACAAGACCGTGAGCGGAAGCCCCTGGCGGGCCCGTTCGGCGGGCGACGTCGTGGACGAGATGGAGCAGCTCTCGGTCGACTTCGGCGTCGGCTCGCTGTGCATCTTCGACGACAACTTCACGCTCCGCCGATCCCGGGTCGTGGACATCTGCGAAGCCATGATCCGGCGCGACCTGGATCTGCACTGGAAGTGCGAAGCCCGCGTCGACGGCGTGACCCCCGATCTGGCGAAGCTGATGGCCCGCGCCGGCTGCAAGACCGTCGCCTTCGGGGTCGAGTCCGGAAACCAGGACAGCCTCGACTTCCTCCGCAAGGACCAGACCGTGGGGCAGGCCGAAGCGGCCATCGCGGCGTGCGGCACGGCCGGCATCGAGACGGTCGCCTACGTGCTCGTGGGCATCCCCGGGGAGACCCCCGAGAGCACCTTGGAGACCCTCCGCTTTGCCCGCTCCGCGGGGATCGACTTCATCCAGTTCTCCACCCTGTCGCCGTTCCCCGGCACCGATCTGTACGACCTCGCGATGGAGCGCGGCTGGTACGCGGAGACGGCGGTCACCAACCCCGTCGACGGCGAGGAGCGCCGCGCCACGCTGATGCCGCCGGGCTGGTCCGAGGACGATCTGGCCCGCACCCTGCGCAAGCTCTACGGCGGCTTCTACCTGCGCCCCGGCTACCTCGCGAAGCAGGCCGTGCGGGCCCACCAGGCGGGCATGTTGGCCCCCCGCGCCCGGCTCGGCCTGGAGGTCGCCCGCTGGTACCTGTCGGGCCGCCAGGTCGCCTGAAATCGGTGTGATCCAACCGCCCGGGTGGGCACACTGCCCCCTCGGAGGTTCCCCATGCGATCGATCGTCCTGACCCTGGCCCTGCTCCTGCTCGCCGGCCGTCGCGACGGCCGGCGAGGATCTCGACGATCACCTCCGCAAGTCCACGACCGCGTTCGGCGAGCTCAACGACCGCGTGCCCGACCACATCCGCAAAGACGCCCGCTGCGTCTCCGTGATCACCGCGGGCAAGGGAGGCTTCATCTTCGGCGGCACCGGCGGACGTGGGTTCCTGACCTGCCGCGACAAGGGCGGCTCAGCGTGGTCCGCCCCCGTGGTGCTCGACATCGGCGGCGGCTCCGCGGGCGCGCAGATCGGCGGTCAGAAGCTGGAGATCGTGATGGTCTTCACGAACATCGAGGACATCGACGAGGTCGCTCGCACGACCCCGGTGTTTCACGGCACCGCGAGCGCGACGGCGGGCACGAAGGGGACCGGAGTCACCGCCGGCGGAAACCCCGAGGCGGAAGCCGGCGTGTTCACCGTGTCGCAGTCCGAGGGGCTGTACGCGGGGGCGACGGGGGAAGCCCTGGTCGTCAATCCGGACGAGGAGGAGACCGCCAAACTGCTCGGCGGCACCCACGATCTGAACGAGGTGCTGGTGAAGCGCAGCGTGCCCGTGCCGGACTCGGCCAAGGCGTTCGTGGCCGCCGTGGCGGCGTGGGCCAAGGGGGCCTGATCAGTCCGCGACGATGACGGTGCCCTTGGGGCCGATGCGCCAGGCGTCGCCCAGCTCGGGGAGCTCGTCCTTGCGGTCGGTGACCTTCCAGGCGCGGCTGTGGAGGGCCTGCACGATGGCGTCGGTGACCCGGCGGCTGTCCTCTTCGGGGTCGCACAGCCGGTTCAGGAGCGGCTCGCGAGCCGAATCGTCGCCGTACTGCCCCAGCAAGCGGATCGTCTCGAAGCGCACGTCGGCGTCGAAGTCCGCGACCCCGGGGAGGATGGAGGCGGTGAGCCGCTCGTCCTCGGGGTAGTCCTGCATGAGCTCGAGCACGCGGAGCTTCTTCTCCGGCTTGAACGCCGCCAGCCGGGCCTGCTCCTTCTCAAGGATCCGGATCAGCTCGGTCATGACGTCGCCGTCGCCGGCGACCCGCATCAGGGTGCGCAACGGCAGCGTGATGTTGGGCGAGCGATCGTTGTGGACCTGGACGTGAGGGAGGATCGCGATCCCCTTGGCGGCGAGCAGATCGGAGAGCATCTCCTTCTCGGCCACGTCCTCACGCTTCTTGTCCGACGTCATGTCGAAGCGGCGGAACAGCGCCGCCGTCGCTTCGGGGGTGTCCATCCGGGCCAGGGCCTCGATGACGAACATCCGGTCCTCGCTCTGGTAGTTCCGCGACACCAGCTTGCCGACCATCTTGTCGAACTGCTTCTGCTCGCGTGCCTCGGCGGAAAAGCCGCCGAAGAAGTCCTTCAGTCCCATGGTGGGGTCTCCACGTGCCCGGGAGGGCACCCCCGGAGCGCCGGTATTGTGGCCATCCCAGGCGAGAAGGCAAGGCTCCGTAACGCATGCGCGATTCGAAAGACGCAGAGCCGGGACCGTTGCTGGAAGCTGCGAGCCTGTGTTAGACAGCACGCAGCGAAAAGCCATTGTAACCACGCGCGCGCGGGGACGCCCACGCGAGAGAGTGAACCGACCCATGGGCGCATCCCAGGACCGACGAACCCACCCCTTGCGGACCGCGCTGGCCGCGGTGGGGATGATCGGAGTCGCGACCTCGTTCGTCGCCTGCCCGACCAACACGGTCACGCTCGTGGCTCCCGAGGACCCGGTCGCGGTCATCACGCTGCACAGCACGGACGTCCCGAACATCCAGTTCGGTGAGTCCATCGACCTGTCCGGCGAAGATTCGATCCTCGGCGATGGCACCGACGGACTCGGCCTCGAGCTGAGCTGGTTCTGGTCCATCGACAGCCAGCCCGTCGACTCCCTGCTCGTGGACGAGAGCCTCCAGGCCCCCGACGCCCTCGGCGACGACGACGACTCCGCCGGCAGCGGTGAGCCCTCGGCGACCACCGGCGAGAACTCCATCGTTCGACTCATCCCCGACGTGCAGGGCCTGTACGGCATCACGCTGCAGGTCAGCGACGGCGAGCGCGTCTCCGACTTCACCCACATGGTCATCCAGGTCGGTGGCGGCAACTCCTGCCCGACGGCCGACGCCGGCGTGGATCTGGTGGCCCAGACGGGCGTGCCGGTGACGCTGGACGGCTCCGGCAGCACCGACGAGGACGTCACCAGCGAAGGCGACGATGACGACGACGAGACCGAAGGTCAGACGCTGACCTGGTCCTGGCACCTGAGCCTGACCCCGTCCGACTCGCTCCTGGAAGACGGCGACATCTTCTATCAGGGCACCGAGCACCCGGTGATCATCCCCGACGTGGCCGGCACCTACATCCTCCAGCTGCGGGTCGAAGACGGCCTGTGCACCTCGCTGCCGGACTACGTGACCGTGCAGGCGAGCGACGGCAACCAGCCCCCCGTGGCGGACGCCGGCCAGTCCCAGATCCTGACCCCCTGCGCCCCCACCGAGGTCAACCTCGACGGCTCCGCGTCGTTCGACCCCGAGGGCTCGGTGCTGGACTTCTAGTGGCACTTCACCTCGGTCCCCAACGGCAGCGACGTCAGCGACGCGTTCCTGGACGGGCAGTACACGGTGGCGCCGGCGTTCAACTGGGACGTGCCCGGCATCTACACCCTCGAGCTTCGGGTCGATGACGGCCAGGGGCAGTCCGAGCCGGACTACGTCGCGGTTCAGGCGGTGCCCAGCCTGCCCAATGGCGCGCCGGAAGCGTTCGCCGGGGAGGACGTCCTCATCGAATCGTCCGCCGCCTGCTCCTCGGACCCCTACGGCGGTGGCAGCTGCAACCCCTGCGGCACCCGCAGCGTGGTGCTGGATGGCACCGGCTCCTACGACCCCGACGGCGACCCGCTCAACTTCCAGTGGGACCTGCAGTCCGGCGCGGCCGAGATCCTCGGCATCGAGTCCAGCACGCTCGAGGTTGACCTCCCCCAACAGTCGGTCAGCTACGGCGGCACCTCGACGGCGACGGTCACCATGGCGCTGACGGTGTTCGACTGCCGCGCGGCGGACGACGACACGCTGACCATCACGTACATCTGCAACGGTTTCTAGGCACGGAGCGCAGCATGAACCATTCCCTCCGCTCCCTGACCCCGGGCTTCCTCGCCGGCGCCGCCCTCCTGGTGCTCGCCCCGATGGTGACCCAGTGCACCGAGCCGCTGACCCCCAACACGAACCTCATCTCCACGGCGCTGAACAACACCGCCCCGGTGGCCCGCGCGGGCGCCGGCGGAGAGGCCGCCATCGGCGCGCCGCTGACGTTGGACGGCACGGGCTCGTACGACCCCGACGGCGACGAGATCATCTTCATCTGGTCGGTGGACAGCGCCCCCGAGGCGAGTGAGATCGGGGCCAACCCGTTCAGCGCCAACGAGGACCGCAACGCCGGCGTCGTGACCGTCAACCTGGACGTCGAAGGCATCTACATCTTCGCCCTCGTGGTCGAAGACGCGAACGGAACCCAGAGCGACACCGACTACGTCGTCTACGAGGCCAACTCGGCCCTGGAGCCGCCGGTCGCCGACGCGGGTCCGAACGTGACCGGACTCGAAGGCACCGAGGCCTGCCTCGACGGCAGCAACTCGCACGATCCCGGCGGCGCCGACCTCGTCTTCAACTGGTCGATCGTGTCCCTCCCCGAGGGCTCCCTGCTGACCACCGCGGACCTGACCGCGGCGGAGTCGGGCGTCTGCTTCGAGCCGGACGCGCCGGGCACCTACGCCATCGCGCTGGTGGTCGACAACGGCCTCACCGAGTCGGAGCCGGACTTCGCGTTCGTGGCCGCCGGCTCGACGAACCAGGGCCCCACCGCGGCTGCCGACATCACCTCGGCCGCCTCCTGCGACTTCATCGTGCTGACGGGCGGCGGTTCGACCGACCCCGAGGACGACGCGCTCTTCTTCAACTGGGACCTGCTGGTGGTGCCGCCGGGCAGCGCCGTGCCGCTGGGCCAGAGCTCGTTCGACGACCCGCAGTCCGAGACGCCGCGCTTCTACGCCGACGTCGAGGGCGAGTACACGGTCCAACTCGTGGTCAACGACGGTGAGGACTACAGCACTCCGGTGTTCCTTGAGGTCGCGGTCCAGCTGACGGACGTGAACGAGCCGCCGGTGGTGCACGTCTCCCCCGACGCGTACTTCGCCAGCCCGTCGCCCGGCTGCGCCATGGACTCCTACGGCAACTGCACCTCGTGCCCCAACTGCGGCGCGGTGACGGTGCCCCTGGACGCGCTCGAGACGACCGACCCCGACGAGGACATCGTCCACATCACGTGGGAGATCGTCACCGGCCCGGCCAACACCACGCTCGCGGTCGAAGAGGGCTTCATCAACGAGCTGACGATGCCCGGCCCCGCCGGCTCCTGCACCACCTCGGTCAACACGTACCAGGCCCAGGTCCAGGTCACCGCCACGGACTGCGTCGGCGACACCGCCACCGGCCTGATCACCGTCGTCTACGACTGCGGCGGTTGACCCTCCGCTAGGCTCCCCCCGTGGGGCGCCTCCTCCCGATCCTGTTCGCCTGGGCCGCCCTCACGGGGTGCGTCGCCGGTGAGCTGCGCGATCTGACGCCGCGGGAGGTTCGGCTTGGCCTCCCCCGATCCTCCGAGCCCCGCCCCCTGGATCCACCCGAAGAGCGCGAGGCGCGCGGCTTCCTCCTGGGTACGCCCCTGACCGAGGTCGGCGACGACGGATCGGTCCGCCTCGAGGTGCTCCTGGCCGGCTCGATGCCCCGCCTCGCCCGCGTGCGCTGGACCGCCGAGGGCGGCGTTCTCACCGACGACGGCCTGACCGCCACCCTCGTTCCCGACGGCCCCTGGATGGTGCGCGCCGAGCTGCTTCAGGCCGAGCAGCGGGTGCTCGATCGGATCTCGATGGCGGGCGAACCGGGAGGCATCCCGGTGACCGCGACCTGGAACCGGTTGCTCGTGGGCCGGCTCCCCGCTGGAGGCGAACTCGAGGTCGTGCCCCCCCTGGTCGACGGAGCGATGACCCCTGGCCAGACGGTGTCCCTACGCGCGCGTCTTCCTGATGGGACCACCACCCCCTGGTCCACGGCGACGGCGGGCGGGCTGCTGGGAGCCGGCGATCTCGCGCCCTGGCCCGCGGCCCGCAGCTGCGACGACGTCGCCTTCCCCGCGCGCATCGGCACCGGCCACGTCGCGTGCGGCGCCGACGGCGGGCTGACGACCTTCCGATCCCGCACCCGGGCCGAGGATCTCGCGCTGGTACGCCCCGGGAGCCAACCGGAGCCCATCACGCCCCCGGCGGGGGCCTCGAGCGTCGTCGAAGGCCCCGACGGAGGCATCGTCGTGGCGGGCGAGTACCTCGGCGGGTGGCGGGACGACGGCACCTCCTTCGCCCGCTTCCTCGGGGATCGGGCAGTCCGCGGCCGCCCCGCCTCGGACGGCATCACGGTGGCGTTCGCGCGTGCCGATCGCGTCGAGGTGGGCGCATGGGACTCCCCGGCGCGGGTGCAGCTCCCCGCTCGTCCGGCCGACGTGGAGCGCCCGGTCGCGGTCGGATTCGGGTGGGTCGCCATCGTCGAGGGCCGGCTCGGTCACGAACGGCTCCGCCTCCAGGACACCGCGGGCCGCCGCAGCGCCACGCTCGCCACGACCCTTCGCCCCCGCGAGCCGGGCTTCGCGGGGACGTGGGCGTGGTGGCTGACCGCCGACGGCCTGGAGGCGCTGTCGCTGGAAGGGCGGGCCCGGATCCGCAGCCCCGTCGAGGCCGCACCGGGGCGCCCCGCCGCGCTGGATGACTGGCTGCTGACGGCCCGCCGGGGATCCGGCCTGCACGCGGTGCACCTGCCCACGGGACTGACCGCGGAGCTCCCCACCGGGGGACTGACCCAGCTGCGGGGAGCCGCCGCGGGGCGGGCGACCACCGCGCAGCAGCCCGCCGACGGAGCCGACCGGCTGGTCGTCTGGTCCACCGCGCTGAGGCTCTTCGAAGAGGACGGCGGCGCCACCTCGGGGTCGATCCCGCGGCAGCGCGCCGGTGGACACGGCGGCAGCACCGGCGTGCTTCTGCCCGAAGGCGAGCGCACGCTGCGATTCGATCCCGGCCCCGGCGGAGGCACCCTGGAGGCCTGGATCTCCGATCTGCCCGGCCCCTGGGCGGCGATCGAGGTCACTGTCGGCGGCCCCGACACGACGGGCATCCGCGCCACCCCGCAGGCTTCCCCCGAGGGCCCCGGACGCTGGGTGCGCCTGACCGAGCTCCCGGCCGCCCCCCGCACCCCCATCGCGCGACGAATCGTCGACCTCACCTGGACGGCGGGCCCCGAGGGAGGCTTGATCGACGCCATCCGCCTCCTCCCCCCGCAGCTGACCCGATGACCCGCCAACGCGCCGGGCTGATCGTGTTGTGCCTCGCATGGTTCGGCGTCATCGCGATGTTCGCCGGCCAGGGCGCGCGACCGCTGTGGCTGATGGCCGGCTGGATCACCACCACGGGGCCGGGGCTGCTCGCCGCGATCGCGGTGCTCGGCAGCGCCTGGGCCTGGGGCCGACCGATGCGTCGGTGGATGCTTCCGACGGCCGGAGCGGCCGACCGGATCGCGCGGGGGATCGTGGACTGCACGCTCGGCCTCGTGCTGCTGCAGAGCGTCGCCGTGCTGCTGGGAACGGTCGGCCTGCTGACGGTGCCGGCGGCCTGGATCGTGGTCGGCAGCGGTCTGCTCCCCCTGTTCGCGGGCCCCGACGATCGCCCCCCCGCCACCGAAGACCGCGGACGCCCCTTCTCGGGCTGGTGGATT
>PVBE012525348.1_pt1 | contig 10210 bp, 5 predicted proteins | sample 1631181 | NCBI WGS metagenome assembly PVBE01 (sample SAMN08397723, study PRJNA350692) | Marine metagenome, whole genome shotgun sequencing project. | isolation source: water | place: Pacific Ocean | collected 2012-04 | reverse complement strand
TCGGGATCGGATTGGGCTCGTTGCAACAAGACGTCTTCCAGGCCGGGCGGCGGTCCATGTTGCTGGCAGTCCAGCAACAGTGATTCGAACTCGGCCCTCTCCCTCGAAGCCCTCAATTGCGAGGACCGCCGCAGATGCTCCCGCGCGGCTTCGAAGTCCTCCGGGAACGATCGACGCGCCAAAGTCGCCCGCAGCAGTTCGGTTGTCGCCGTTTCCGACTGCGATTGTTCCAACAGACGGCCCGCCTCCGCGAAGTCGTAAGCATCCAGAGCAGCCCACACTTCCGTTTGCAGACGTTCCTCGCGAGCATGTGAATTCGCGCGGAGCGTGTACGCCACCATTGCACACACAATCGCCCCACCGAGAATCAGGGCGAGCAACAATCGCGGCCGCTTCATTGGCACTCTCACGGTGGCTGGAACTCCAAACGATCCCCACCACCACCATACCCAACTCGCAGCGCGAATCCAGTCCATCTTGAGACTCACCGCCGATTCGGATTATCATCAGGACTCCGTCGCAACGGCAAGAAGTGCGTCACCGTCTGCTCGATCGGGCCCGAGGCCGCACACAAACGGGGAGTCCAGTTATGTTCAGCGACTTTGCAGGAGGCTGCGACCTCGCGATGCGGCTGCTCTCTGCGGCCGTCCTGGGAGGAGTGCTTGGCATCGAGCGGCAGATTCACGGTCGCTGGGCCGGTCTGCGCACGCACATGACGGTCGCGATGGGAGCCGCAACGTTTACGGTGTTGGCGCTCAGCGTGGCTGCCGAGGATTCGAGAGGCGACGTGACCCGCGTGATTCAGGGAATCGCCGCTGGCATCGGATTCCTCGGCGCGGGCACGATCCTCAAACTCAGCGACCAATTGGAAGTCAAGGGGCTCACGACCGCCAGCGCCATCTGGCTGACGGCCGCCGTCGGAACCGCCGCCGGATTAGCCGAATTCCCAGTGGCGATTGCAGCGACGCTGATCACGTTGATCATTCTCGCCTTGTTGCGACCCTTCGAAAAACGCTTCCCTCAGCGCGGCGCGCGTGACTTCACCAAAGGCGACGAGTGATGGCCCTTAGCTGCCGCCCTACGAGCCTTCGCCGGTCTTGCCTGCGTCGGTCCGCAGCACTTCGATTGCGTTGAGTGTGGGCGGCGTCTTGCCGGACTCCTTGCTGGAGGGAACGAGGTCGATCACCAGATCACTCGTGACCTTCACGTTCGCAACCTCCCGCACCAGGGCTTTGTTCGACCCGCCGGCCGCGGCGGCCACGTCGAGGTTTTCGAGCACCGTCTTACCCTGCATCACGACGTTGAAGACCCGCTCGCCCGCCTGGGCACTCTCATCCGCGTCGGCAAAGTGCAATGTGACGGTGTACGTCGCTTCCGCGTCGCCTTTCCCGAGGAGGGGCAGGGTGAGCTGCGTCAGGCCTTCGCCCGTCGACGCGAACAGCCACGGGTTCTCCGAGTTCCCGACGGGGGGAGCGTCGGCGTTTTGGGCCTGGAACCCCCCTTTGGAAGCAAACTTCGCCTTCAAGTCGAGCGGTAGGTTCAGGCTCGTTGCGCGGCTCGGTCTGGGCCGCGGGTAGGCCAGCCAGATCGTACCGTGCTGGTCGCGGCGGTCGCCGGGAGCACCCAGGTTGAGCGCCATGTGCTTGACGGGCGTGACCGCGCCAACCGAACTGTAGATCGCCCAGGGAGTGCGCTCGGGACGCGGTTCGAGCACGATCGTCGAGGCGATCGAGAACAAACACACGCAGCCCGCACTCGACTCGGGGACCATCACCAGACCATTGGCGGGGATCATGTTGATCCAACATCCGGTGCGATGGCCGGCGATGTGGCTGGTTCCCGTGTCGCTCTTGAGGTCGTAGAAACTCGTGAAACCCGAACGGAACATCAGCATGTTTGGGGCGGCAGAAATCATCCCGCAGTGGTGTCCCGAGCGCATGATGCTCCAGGGCTCCTGCTTGCCCGTCAGGGGGTGTTCGCGCATCCGCTGCGTCCCCGTGTAGAGGTCGTAGCCCCACGGCTCGGCGATCACTTGGTCTTCGACGATGATCGGGCGGTTGCGATAGTTGGCGTCGCGGGCCCAGAGTTTTTGGCCGTTGTCAGCGGTCAAGGCGACGAGCCGGCGTTTCTTGAATTCGCCCGACATGAACTGCTGCCAATAGTGACCGTTGGCGTTAGCGCCGCACAGCAGCAGGACGTTGTTGTGGTACAGCAACGTCAGTTTTCCGCCCCCGATGCCGATTTCACTGCAATCGGTCACGTCCACGACGGTGTCCCATTTCTTCTTACCCGTTCGCAGATCGAGGCCGACCGCGGTCCGGGCGTCGATGTTTTTCATGCGTTCTTCTGCCGCCTTGGCGGCGTCGCCCGTCAGCTTCTTCAGTTCGGTCTTGTCTTCCCGCAGCAGTTCTTCGCGCTGGGCGCTGGTGATAGTGCTGTCGATGAAGAACACCTGATCGTCACCGACGGCTACCGTGTGGTGGGCGATTGTCTTGCCGTTGTAGGTCCACAGAACTTTGTCTGTCCGGGTGTCGATTGCGAAAATGGCATCCGTGACGTCATTCGTGCGGCGGCCGCGACGACGGAACTTGCTTTCGAGTTCGCCGCGAACCGTGGCCGTTCCGACCAGGATTCCGTCCTTGTAGGCCAGATAGCCCCACTCGTGCGTTTCGTCGCTTTTGGTTGATGGTGTTTCATAGGTCGCCAGCAGTTTGCCCGTGGCGACGTCAATTTTGAGGCACTTGCCCCGAACCATCACGAACACGAACGAACCTCCCGCGACGAGGTTGCCGGGGTTCTGGTTCTGGAACACCCCCGTGCGGATCGCTTCGGGGTTCTTCAGTTCCCAGAGAAACTGCCCGTTGTAGGAATCATAAGCCATGACGCTGTCTTCGCCCTGGACGATCAAGCGTCCGTCGACCGCCAACGGTCCGACGGCTCCATCATGGCGGTTGACCATCTTGCCGGGGCCGGGGTCGCCGTACCACAGAATCCCCAGTCCTCCCCCGACGAGCCGGTCGTCGCTCGTGGCTGTATTGCCGGCGTCGCCGTACTGGTGCGACCAGTTGCCCGCTCCCGGCAGCTTGCCGCGCGTGAGCATGGCGTAGCCCTCGCCCTGGGCGATCGCGCCGTTCTCGTCGAGTTTCAGATCCTTCAACCAGTTCTGCAACTCGCTCTGTTTCGGAGCGGTTCCCGGTGCCCCACTGGGACGCCCGAGACAGACGACGCCGCCGAGCGGCTTCAGATGCCGCACGACGTCACCCGGTCGAGCCTTAATCTCACCCGAGACGATCAGGCTGTCGGAGACGACGAGGTTCGCGAAGTAGCTCGAATACGGAACCTGCGAAAGTTCCGCGTGATGGATGACGACGCGATTGCCGTACAGCCCGGCACTCGCCAAGAGCTTGCGGGACTGTTCGACCTTCTTTGCGTCCGGTTCGAGACCGTAGATCTTGAGGTTCGTCCGCCGGGCGAGTTCGTAGGCCAAGCGTCCCTGTTCACTGCCGAGTACGAGGCAGAAGCCTCGGTCGGCCTTCGTCCGTGCGAGAATCTCCTTGGCGGCGGCAGCATAAACGGGTGTCAGCGCATCCTGCGGAAACGGGTCTTCAACCCACTTCGTGGCTTTGGCGACGCTGTCGCTCTTACCACCGAAACAATGGATTGCCCCCGTGGTCGTGCTGACGTACAAGCTGCCGGCAGCGACCGCCAGCCCGCGGGCGTCGCCGTCCACCTTGGCCGTCCAGGCCACCTTGCCGTCCTCGGCGTTGAAAGCCGTGACGACGTCTTGACTGCCGGCGAAGACCAGATTGCCCGCGGCGATCACTGCCGACTCCGCGCTTGCCGGAACGCGCCAAACGATGCCGACGTCCTTGAGACTCGGGAGCTTCGCTTGCGCGTCCTTGATCTGCTGGCGGATTTCGTCGGCCTTGTCCCCTTTGGCACTGCGCAGATTCCGATTCAGGCTGTAGATCTTCATTTCGAGGTCGTGCTTGGTCTTGGTGGCCTGGGCATACTTCAGTCGATCGACGCGGAACAGGTCTTTCTCCGTTGCCAGGTAGGCGGCCTCACCCGCGATCGCCAGTTGGCGGCCTTCCAGCCAGGCGAAGCCGGCACCGCCGGTCTTCTGGTTCAAGGCCAGAAAGTGATGGTCGCCGCCCGAGTAGAGTTGCCCGTCGCCGAGGACGGCCTTCGATCCGCCGACGACCCCGCCTGCGGTCGAACGCCAGCCGTGCGCCGCTTTGTGAATCAGGCGGCCCGCGTCCCGGCTCATCGCCGCGGGCAGCGAGCGTCCCGAGGGAACGAACAGGTTCTCATCCGAGGCCAGCAGGTAGCCCTGCGGCGAGAGGTCGTTGCGTTCGGCCGATTCCTGGCTGATGTTGCCCCGCTTCCAGACGATTTGCCCGTCGTCGGCGCTGACGGCATACACGTAGACCGTTTCACTCGGGAAGATCCCCGCTCCGAAGTAGGCCACGCCGTCGTCGACGAGCACGCCCGTGCGAATCGGCCAGCGGGAGATCATTTCCCCCCGCGCGAGCAACGCTTCCTCGGACGGGCCGGCACGCAGCTTCCAGATTTCCTTGCCTGTCTTGGCGTCGACGCAGTAAGCGTATCCGTCGTCCGAGCCGAAGTACGCCCGCCCGTTGACGATGCTCGGGGCCAACCGCACGGGGCCGCCCGTGAAGAACCGCCAGATTTCCTTTCCATTGGCGGAATCGACGCAATGCACCTGATGATCGACGGTCGAACCGTAATACACGCGATTCCTGACGACGGCCACGTGAAACGCGTCGTCGAAGGTAACGCGGTGCCGCAGGTGCTTGCCCTCAATCACGCGTTTGTCGGGACCGGACCAGGCGGTCTGCGGGGTCGCCGGAGCCGCGATCGTCCAGCGATTCGCCAAAGGCAACGACAATTGCTCGACCGTCCCGCCGGATCGTTCGCGATCGAAGCGATAGGTTGGCCAATCGGTCGCGAACGCGTTCGTCCCGACGGATGCCCAAACGACCGAAAAAGAGACCAGGATGCCGAGCATCATTCGACGAATCATCAGAAATCTCCACGTGGAAACGTAGGGTGAGCAAACGAGATCGCGACCGGCAGCCTTGCGACGTGTCGCGGATCTCGGTCTGGGTGGGACGTCCATTGACTATCCCGCATCGCATCGGTGTCGTCAAGCGCGTCGCCCAAAACGTCGAGGCTCCATGTCTGCACAGCCCGGCTGACGTTTGTTAGAATCGAGTGAGCGCATGCTACGGTTGCTAAAACAATGCCGTCGTCACGATCTTTACGACCCGCAGGAACTATCTCGGACAATGAAATCCGTCAGCATTTTCAATCACGTGCTCGGTCCGGTGATGCGCGGGCCGTCCAGTTCTCACACGGCCGGCGCATTTCACATCGCCAGCATGGCTCGCTCGCTGCTGGCCGGCACTCCGAGGAGAGCGGTATTTGCCTTCGATCCGGCCGGATCCTACGCCGTCACCTACGTGAAACAAGGAGCCGACCGCGGCTTTGCGATGGGGCTGATGGCCAAACCGCTGACGGATGAATCGTTCTTCACCGCGCTCGACGACGCACAGCAAGCCGGTCTGGAAATCGAGTTCGAGATTCGTGAACTCTCCAACCCCGACCATCCCAACACGGTGGAAATCGACCTCACCGCGACCGACGGAACGAGAATGCGCCTGGTCGCGCGATCCATTGGCGGCGGTGAAGTGGAGTTCACGCATGTGGACGACCGTTCCGTTCGGTTCAACGGTTCGGCGCATGAGATGCTGATCGAGCTTCCGGCTACAAAGGCGGAAGCTGCCTGTGCGCTGCTGGCCGGTGACACTCAGTTGTTTGAAGAACCTGTCGCGGCTCGGCAAGAGGGTGTTGTCCGGTTGACGGCTCGCCGAAAAGCCGCCCTACCGCCGACATTCCACGAGGCCCTGAGCGCGGTCGACGGCGACGCACGCGTCTGGCAGTCAGCGCCGGTCTATTTCCTGCAACAGGGCGAGCCCTTGTTCTCCAGCGCGGCGGAAATGGTGCAGGTCGCCGCACAACGCCACGTATCTCTCGGCCTGACGGCGCTGGCGTATGAATCCCAATTGCTGGGTCTGAGTGAGGACGAAGTGCTGGCGGAGACGCTGCGCCGCTACGACGTCATGGTTCAATCCGCAGAGCGAGGGCTGGATCCGGAATTCACCGGCCTGCAACTGCTGCCGGCCAGTGCGGGGGCGATCTTCAATGCGGAAGCCGACGGGCGGCTGTCCGTACGGAGTCTGCACACACGGGCGGCGGCGCGGGCGATGGCCGTCATGCACGTCGACGGTGCGATGGGCGTTGTCTGCGCCGCACCGACGGGCGGCTCGGCCGGCGTCATCCCTGGGACGTTGATCACGCTGGCGGAAGAGCGGTCCTTGACACGCGAGCAGATCGCGCTGTCGCTGCTGGCCGCGGGATCGATCGGCATGATTCTCGCAATTCGCGGAACGTTCGCCGCCGAGGTCGCGGGATGTCAGGTCGAGATCGGAGCCTCCGGCGCCATGGCGGCGGCAGCGGTCGTCGACGCAGTTGGAGGGACGGCCCAACAAGCCTCTGATGCCGCGTCGATCGCCTTTCAGAACACGATGGGCACAGTGTGCGACTTGCTGCATGGAATGGTCGAAATCCCCTGCCATACCCGCAACGCCGCGGCGGCCGCAAGCGCCTTCGTCAACGCGGACCTGATTCTGGGCGGCTACACGAACTACATCCCGCTGGACGAGACGATCGACGCCGTCTACGCGGTGGGGCTGGCGATGCCCGCCGAACTGCGTTGCACCTCGAAAGGGGGCTTGGCCGTCACGCCGTCGGCGCAGAGTTTGAAAGTGCTTTGCTGTCAGTCCGGCTGTTCGTCCTGTCGATAAGAACGCTTCCTACACATTGAACAAGAAGTGACACACGTCGCCGTCCTGCATGACGTACTCCTTGCCCTCCAAACGCAGCTTGCCCGCGTCGCGGATCGCCTTCTCCGATTCGTACTGCACCAGCTCGTCGACGGTATGCACCTCGACGCGGATGAACCCCCGCTGGAAATCGGTGTGAATCACGCCCGCGGCTTCGGGGGCGGTCGCCCCGATCGGAATCGTCCAGGCGCGGATTTCCATCTCGCCTGCCGTGAAGTAGCTCTGCAATCCCAGCAGCTTGTAGATCGCCCGGGCCGTGACCGCCAGAGCCGGTTCACTGAGCCCCACGCTCTCGAGCATCTCGTCGCGGTCGGACTCGTCCAACTCGCCCAACTCTGCTTCGAGTGCTGCCGAGACGGGAACCATGGCCCCTCCCTCGGCCTCCGCCCGTTCGCGCACCTGCTGGACGAGTTCACTCTTGCCGTCCAGGTCGTCCTCGCCGACGTTGGCCAGGTACAGGACCTTCTTGCCCGTCAAAAAGGAGAAGCCCTTGAGTAGCCGAATATCTTCCGGATCGTCGAAAGTGAGGCTGCGGATCGGTTCGAGCTCTTCGAGTTGCTTGGCGCAGCGCGTGAGCACTTCGACGCGCCGTTTCGCTTCGGCGTCGCCCGAACGCGCCGTCCGCTCGGCCTTGTTCAGCGACGCTTCAATCGTCTGCATGTCGGCGGCCATCAATTCGACGTCGATCGTCTCAATGTCGCGAATGGGGTCGACGGTCTCTTCGACATGGATGATGTCGTCGTTCTCGAAGCACCGGACGACCTGAATGATTGCGTCTACGTTGCGAATGTGCGAGAGAAACTTGTTCCCTAGCCCCTCCCCCTGGGACGCCCCTTTGACGATTCCCGCGATGTCCACCACTTGTAGCGAGGCCGGTACGATTTTCTCCGTCTCGATGTACCGGCGAATCGTTTCCAGGCGGGGATCCGGCACCGACGCCACGCCCACGTTCGGCGCGATCGTCGAGAATGCGTAGTTTTCACTAGCGATTCCAGCCCCTGTCAGAGCGTTGAACAACGTCGTCTTGCCCACGTTCGGGAGACCGACAATCCCTGCTTCCATTGATTTCGTCCGTACACGTTCATGCCTGCTGTCATGTCCCCGGCGACTCCGAGGCACCGTCATCATTCGTGGCAGCGATTCTAGAACCTCTCCACCGAATGTGTAGTGCTTTACCCATGCTTTTCGAGGAGGAAACCCTAAAAAACGGCCCTCCGACACACGGCCTAGCCCCCAATCTCCGACATCCGTTCCCCCGTCGCGAGGCTCCGGACAATCACCCCATTTCCTTGCACTTTCTTTTTTCTTTGAATTCTCTCTCATGGAAGTCATCCCGCCTATCTTGAAAGCCGATCACAAGAGTGGTGAAATAGCTAAACTGCGCAGCGTGGTCCCGTGAGGCATGTTTTGACGACTTCCACAGTCCTTCCCAGGGGTGGTGACGCCAAGTCGCCTCCGTAGCCGCAACGGTGCGGCACCCCTATAATTCAACGGACCCACTCCCCAGAACCTGGAGCATCGCGGAAAGTGTCAGGATTGCCGCGAATTCTGATGTTCGGCCCCGAGACAGAAGCCACTGTCGCGGCGGCCGACCGGCTCGCGGGTTCCGGTGAAGTCGTTCGGCCCGAATCGATCGACGCAGCCCTGGAATTGCTTGCCAGTCAATCCTTCGACGCCGTCCTGTTGACGGCCCCCAGTGCGACGGACGGGTGTCTGCTGTTGCAATCGACGGACATCTTTGCGCAGATTCCTCACGGCGTCGCGATCCTGGATCAGAGCCTCGTCATCCGCTGGGCCAACAAGGCGATCGCGACCTTGACGGGTCGCGGCGAACCTCTGGTGGGCCTGAGCTTCTATTCGGCCTTCGGCACGCCCGAGATTTTGGGCCCGGACTATTGCCCGTTTCACACGTCGCTGGGAACCGGAGAACACGCGCAGAGCACCCTCCGTGTGGGCGAACGCAACTACTACGAGGTCGATTCCACGCCGTTGACCGCTTCGGAATCGGAGCGCGGCCAATATCTCGTCGTGTTCGTCCGCGACGTCTCGCACGAAGTGCTCCAGCAACAAAAACTCAATGCGATCTACCAGGCGGGCATCGAACTCGGCGATCTGGCACCCGAGGAAATCCTGGAGATGACGGTCGACGACCGCATCGAACTGCTGAAATCCAAGATCATTCATTTCACCAAGGACCTGCTGGAATTCGAAACGGTCGAGATTCGCATTCTCAGCTCCGACTCGAACAAGCTCGAACCGCTGCTTGTCGTCGGCATGGAGGAAATGGCCGCCAATCGAGAGCTGTTCGCGTCTCCGGAAGAGAATGGAGTGACCGGGTTCGTCGCCGCGACCGGCAAGAGCTATCTCTGCGAGGACACCGCCAACGACCCCTTGTACCTGACTGGCGCGCCGGACGCTCGTAGTTCACTGACCGTGCCCCTGATTCTACACGACGAAATCCTGGGTACGTTCAACGTCGAGAGCCCCCGCACCGGCGCGTTCAACGAGCACGACTTGCAGTTTTTGGAATTGTTCAGCCGCGAGGTCGCGGTCGCCCTCAATACGCTCGACCTGCTGGTTGTCGAAAAGATGAGCACGGCGACCGAGAGCGCCGAGTTGATGATGCGCGAAGTCTCGAACCCCGTCGATGAGATTCTTCACGACGCCGCCTGGATCCTCGAACGGTACATCGGCCACGAACCGAATGTCTGTGAGAGGCTGCAGCGCATCCTCAAGCACACGCGCGACATCAAACAGCTCATTCACAACGCGGGTGAAACGATGACGCCCAAAGTCGGAAGCGCCTCGGTTCCGGCCCGCGCACATCGGCCCAAGCTGCGCGGCAAACGCGTGCTCGTCGTCGACGCTGACCACGGGGTCCGTCGTGCCGCCCACGAAATGCTCGGAAGGCTCGGCTGCGACATCGAAACCGCGCACAACGGTGAAGAAGCCTTCCTGATGGTTCGCAGTTTTCACTACGACGTCGTCCTGGCGGACATTCGACTACCCGACATGAACGGTTACGAGTGCTTCTGTCAGCTCCGCGAGATTCACGAGCATTTGCCCGTGATCCTGATGACAGGCTTCGGCTACGACCCGACGCACTCGATCGTCAAGTCGCGGCAGATGGGCCTGAAGTCGGTCCTCTACAAGCCCTTCCGATTCGACCAGCTCATCAGCGAAATCGAAGCCGCGGTCGCCTCGCCCTCGGAACGGCCCGAGGATTCGCTGAAAACGCAGTAGCCCCGTCAGGTGCCGATCTGCTGTCTGTCGCGGGACTC
>PVBE011559995.1_pt1 | contig 10211 bp, 6 predicted proteins | sample 1631181 | NCBI WGS metagenome assembly PVBE01 (sample SAMN08397723, study PRJNA350692) | Marine metagenome, whole genome shotgun sequencing project. | isolation source: water | place: Pacific Ocean | collected 2012-04 | reverse complement strand
TGACCATCACCGACACCGTCATCAGCGGCAACGAGGCCCCCGACGGCGGCGGCTTGCGGGTCACCGACGCGACCGTGTCCGTGGTCAGCTGCACCTTCACCGACAACCAGGGGCCCAGCACCGGCGGCGGCTTCCGCGTCGACACCGAGGGCAGCCTGTCGATCAGCTTCTCGACGTTCGACGGGAACGAAGCCGGCTTCGGCGGCGGTGGCCTCTCCACCCAGGACGGCACGATCGACATCAGCACGAGCCGCTTCACGCTCAACGCCGCGGACAGCTCCGGCGGCGCGCTCTACCTCGCCCAGTCCGAAACCACCGTCACGGCCACGATCTTCGACGGCAACGAGGCCGACGGCGACGGCGGCGCCATCCGGCTGGAGGCGGGCTCGATCGAGGCCAGCACCAGCCTGTTCGTCGACAACGCCGCCAACAACGGCGCCGGCGTGCACCTGTTCAGCGGCGCCGTGGGCACCCTCCAGCACCTGACCATGGTCGGCAACGCCGCAAGCTCGGGCGGCACCGTGCGGGTCACCAGCGACAGCGAGCTGGCGCTCACCGACTCCATCGTCGCGTTCCCCGAGGACGGCTCCTGCCTCTCGGTCGGCGACGGAGCCGCCTGGACCATCGCCTACAACGACATCTTCGCCACCTCCGGCCCCGAGTACAGCGGCACGATCGACGATCAGGAGGGGCTCAACGGCAACCAGTCGGTGAACCCGACCTTCGTCGCCTGGATCGCCGACGGGGTCTACGACGGATCGGACGACCTCCACCTCGGCTCCGGTTCCCTTTGCATCGACGCCGCCGACCCGCTCGGATCGCTGGATCTCGACGGCACCACCCCCGACCAGGGCGCCTACGGCGGCGAGGACGCCGACCTCTGGGACGAGGAGCCACCTCCGATCGGCGACGACGACGACGATGATGACGACGACGATGACGCCAACGACGACGATGATGCCACCGACGACGACGACAGCGCCCCGGACGACGACGACGACGACAGCGCTCCGGACGACGACGACGACAGCGCGGCCGACGACGACGACGCTACCGACGACGATGACGACGACGCCGCCATCCTGACCCCGCCCGACACCGAAGGCTGCTCCTGCGAGAGCTCGCTGACCGCCGGATTCGGGCCCGCCTCCAGCGTTGCCTGGCTCGTGGGCGGGCTTGCCTTGATCTGCCGACGCAGGCGCGTATCCTCCCGCGCACTCACGAGGGAGTGAGTCGGAGGACGTACCGATGTCGATGCTGAGCCACACCGATCTGCGCAAGGGCGTCAAAGTCCTGATCGATGGCAACCCGTACCAGATCGTCGGGTCCGACTTCGTCAAGCCCGGCAAGGGTCAGGCGTTCACCCGCATCCGCATCCGCAGCTACATCACGGGCAACACGATCGAGCGCACGATCAAGTCCAACGAGAAGCTCCCCAAGGCCGACATCGAGGAGCGGGACTGCCAGTTCCTGTACTCCGACGGCACCGACTTCCACTTCATGGACACCGCGTCCTACGACCAGATCCAGATGTCCAAGGTCGCCCTCGGCGACGCCGCCAACTGGATGGAAGAGAACATGGAGTGCAAGGTTCTGACGTTCAACGGCAACCCGTTGAGCGCCGAGCCGCCGAACTTCGTGGAGCTGGAAATCACGCAGTGCGACCCCGGCGTCAAGGGCGACACCGCCCAGGGCGGGAGCAAGCCCGCCGTCGTCAGCACCGGCGCTAGCATCAACGTCCCGCTCTTCGTCAACCAGGGCGAGTGGATCAAGATCGACACCCGCACCGGCGACTACGTCGAGCGCGTCAAGCGGTAGCTCCGTGCTGCGGCTGCAGCAGCGTGCCGCGATGATCCGGGCGATCCGCGGCTTCCTCGACGCGCGAGGCTCCCTCGAAGTGGAGACCCCCGCGTTGGTCCGCTCCCCCGGCGTGGACGTGCACCTGGACGCGATCGAAGCCGGCGGCGGCTACCTCGCGACCTCCCCCGAGTACCACATGAAGCGGCTGCTGGCGGACGGATCCGGCCCGATCCACCAGCTCGGGAAAGCCTGGCGGGCCGGCGAAGTGGGGGCCTGGCACGAGCCGGAGTTCTCCATGCTCGAGTGGTACGTGCCGGGGGCCGACGACGCCGCCCTGATGGACGAGACCGAGGCGCTGGTGCGCCACGCCGCCGCCGCCCTCGACGTTTCCCTGGGCGATGGCGCCCCGTTCGACCGCATCACCTACCGCGAGGCCTTCGACCGCCACGCCGGGTTCGACCCCACGACGGCGGAGCGCCGCCGGTACGGGATGCTACTGCGGGCCTCCGGCACCAGGGCGCCGAAGCAGGCGTCCGACGCCGATCTCGAAGACCTGGTGATCGCGCTCGTCGTGCAGCGTGAACTGGGCAAGGATCGCCCCGTGTTCGTCACCGACTGGCCCGCATCCCGCGCCGCCCTCGCGCGCGTCCGCCCTGGACGCGACGCCGACGGGGCCGTCAGCGCGGCCCGGTTCGAGCTGTACTGGCGGGGCGCCGAGCTGTGCAACGGCTACCACGAGCTGACCGACGCATCCGAGCAGCGCGCCCGCATCGAGCGCGACAACGCCGCCCGCATCGAGCTCGGCAAAGACCCCTACCCCGTCGACGAGGACTTCCTCGGCGCGTTGGAGCGCGGCCTGCCCGACTGCGCCGGCAACGCCCTCGGCCTCGATCGGCTGCTCATGGTGCTCACGGGGGCCGACGACATCGGCGATGTGCGCACCTTTCGGGTGGCCCTGTGAACACGCTTCGCACCGCCCTCGCCGCGGCCGCGCTGCTGCTGACCGGCTGCCCGTCGTCCGGCCCGATCGACGAGCCGGACGACGATCCCCCCAACCCGCTGCTGGACTCGTTCTTCGAGGACCGGCTCGACTACCTGGACGAGCTCGGGGTGCCCATCCTCGACTGCACCGCCCAGAACGACACCTCCTGGCCCGTCTTCGACGGCTGCTACGACTGGCATTCGGCGGTCCACGGCGTGTTCTCCCTGCTCGCCCTGCACCGCATGACCGGGGACGCCATCTACGCCGACCTCGCCGACGAGCTGCTGAACCCCGCCGACGTCGCTGACGAGCTCACGCTGCTGACCAACGGGAACCTCCTGTTCTCCGAGCTCCCCTACGGCTACGCCTGGTTCCTCGCCCTCGCCCGGGAGCGAGCGCGCAACGGCGACGACGACCTGATGCCGCTGACCGAGCCGGTGGCCGAGGCGCTCGACAGCCACCTCAGCCAGCCGCCGATCTGGCAGTACGCGATCGATGCACCGCAGTACGACAACCCGTCGTGGGCGGCCCTGAACCTGTGGCAGCACTACCGCCACCTCGGCGATGACGAAGGCGCTGACCGCGTCGCCGGCTGGATCCGCGACGAGGCGGTCCCCCGCAGCGACGCCTGCCTGGTGCAGGACGACGCGGAGAACATCAGCGAGTTCTTCCCCCCGTGCCTGCACCTGGCCCGCGCCATCGTCGAGATCCTGCCGCAGGACGAAGCGGCCGCCTGGATCGAGGAGTGGGTGCCCGAGGTGCTCGTCCTGGAGCCGCTGACGGAGTTCCCCAACGCCCACCCGGGGGGCCTGAACTTCAGCCGCTCCTGGGGGCTGTGGTCGCTGTACCGGGCGACCGGCGACCAGCAGTTCAGCGACAGCTACATCGAGCACATCGACACCCACATGGCCCAGCCGGCGTACTGGGCTGAGAACTACCTGTCGTATTCTCACTGGGTGCCTCAGTTCGGCGTGTACGGGATCGCGCTGAGCTGGGACGACGGGGAGCTCGTTCCGTGATGAGGACGGCCGCGACGATTCTGGTGTTCCTCCTCCTGGCGGGCTGCAGCCCCAAGCCGGGGGAGTTCCAGGGCTTCGAGACGGTCGAGGAGGACTGGGGCTTCGGCCAGACCGAGGCTCGCGGCATCTGCATCTTCGACGGCGACGACGACGGCGACAACGACGTGCTGCTCGTGCGCACCGGCCCCAACCACTACTACGAGAACGTCGACGTCGGCGTGTTCGAAGAACGGGGCGCGGAGCTCGGCCTCGACATCGACGGAGCCGGCACCGGCTGCGCGGCCGCCGACTTCGACCAGGACGGCGACGTCGACATCGTGGTGACCGACAACTCCGGCCCCACCCGCTTCCTCGTCGGCAATGGCGGCGGCTACTGGGCCGACGCCTCCGAGTTCTTCTTCGCCGGGTTCGACCTGTCCGGGCAGTCCAGCGTCACCTGCGAGGACGTCGACCACGACGGCTGGCTCGACCTGATGCTCACGGGCCTGCACGAGGGGCGCTCCAACCTGCTCCGCAACCGCGGCGACGGCACCTTCGAGGACCTGTCGGACCGGCTCCCCCTCGACGGGCTGCAGCGCTCCTGGGCCGCCGCCTTCCTGGACGCCGACGGCGACGGGCTCGCGGATCTGTACCTCGGCACCGACGTGCCCCCCGAGTTCGAGCCGCAGGCGGACCTCTTCTTCCGCAACGACGGGGACTTCGAGTTCACCGACGTCACCGCCGACCTCGGCTTCCCCAACATCAAGAACGCGATGGGCATCGCCGTCACCGACTTCGACCAGGACGGCGCGCCGGACTTCTACGTCACCAACATCGGCCACCACTCGCTGTACTGGAACGACGGCGAAGGCTCCTTCGTCGACGTCTCGGCCGCGACCGGCACGACCAACAACACCGGGGCCGCCGGCTGGGGCACGCTCTGGGTCGACACCGACGACGACGGGCGCGAGGAGCTGCTGGTCGTCAACGGCGGCCTGTACGGCGATCTGGAGGAGATCGACGGCCTCATCGCGAGCCCCCGCCAGAACAACCGCTTCTACATCCCCCACCCCGCCTCGCCGGTCGAGTTCCCGGAGTTTCGGGACCGCGCCGGGCTGTACGGCATCGCCGACGGCGGCGCCGGCATGGGGGCCGCCAAGGGCGACCTCGACGGGGACGGACGGGTCGACCTCATCGTCGCCAGCCGCGGCTCTTCGACCACCCGCGTCTACCGAAACCTCGGCACCGGAAGCGAGGAGCCGTCCACCGCCGCCCGGATCCGGCTGCGCGGCACCGACAGCAACCCCGAGGGGGTCGGCGCCACCGTGGCCGTCGAAGCGTGCGGGGTGACCCGGGTCCGGTACCGCTCCGGCGCGCCCTCAGTCCTGAGCCAGGGGGAGCCCGCCCTGCACTTCGGCGTCCCGGGGTGTGACGAGGACCGCCACGTGACCGTGAGCTGGGCCTCAGGGGCCGTCACGGAGCACGTCCTAGCCCCTCCCAACTCGGGGGCGGTGACGGTTCTGTCCGAGGACGACTGAGCGGGGCCAGCTAACTCCCTGAAACCAGTGACCTTTTCAGGCGACTCGCGTCCGTTGACACAGCCCCGTCCCGCGCGTAGGGTTTCGCCTTCGCTCGGCCGAAGGGCCGGACCCCCCGAGGAGCCATGAATCGAGGATTCCTGAGCAGCATTGTGGGCATTGCCCTCATGACGATCTTGCTGGCCGTCGTGGTCATCAACGTCTGGCAGGTCAACCGCACCGAAGCCAAGCTGATCCAGCTGATCGAACGGCTGGAGTCGATCGAGTCGGCCATCGAGTCCGGGGCCCTCGCGGGCGGCGGCAGCGGCGTCGACACCCCCCGCAGCAGCGGCGGCATCTGGGGCGTGCCCGAGCCCGACTACATGACGGCGGCCCTGCAGAACCCGTCCAACCTCCTCGTCCGCGACACGGTCGCCTGGCTCCCCCAGGACGCGGAGCAGGGCGGCACGCTGTACCTGCACTTCGGCAGCGACCCCAAGGGGTTCAACCCCCTCGCGGAGAACAGCGCGGACGTCACGGAGGTCCACGAGTTCGTCAGCCCCTACCTCATCAAGCGGCACAAGGCGGACACCAGCAAGTGGGGGCCGGAGACGGCCTACTCGATGACGTCGCCGGACGACGGCTTCACCTGGATCTTCAAGCTGCGTGAGGACATGTGGTGGCAGAGCCCGGTGGTCGACTACGGCTCGGGCACGTTCGACTGGCTCAAGGGCGAGCACAAGGTCACCGCGCACGACGTGGAGTTCATGCTCGATGTCTGCATGAACGCCCAGGTCACCGGCTGCGCGCCCCTGCGGTCCTACTTCGAGGACATGGTCAGCTACGGCGCGACCGACGACTACACCTTCGAGGTCAAGTTCAGCACCAAGCTGTTCAGCACGCGCGACGTCGCGATTCCCAGCCTCGTCCCCTACCCCGAGTTCCTCTACGCCTTCGACCAGGGCGGCGTCCGCTACGACGACGCCATCATCGGCCAGAAGGTCCAGGACCACTGGTACAAGCTGGCGCTCGGCTGCGGCCCCTACCAGATGACGGAGTTCGAATCGGGCGTGAAGATCGTGCTCGAGCGGAACCCCCGCTACCCGATGGGCGGCAACGCCTTCGACAAGGTCGTCTACCTCATCCTCAGCGACCAGAACCAGCCGCCCCGGAAGCTCCGCACCAAGGAGCTCCACCTGGCCTACCTGCAACCCGGTCAGTACCGCACGGAGGTGCTGGACGGTGCGCCGGACTCGCCGTTCAAGGACGGCACCCTGACCCCCGGCGAGTGGTGGGAGCACAGCTGGTTCTACATCGGCTGGAACATGCGCAAGCCGATGTTCGCGGACAAGCGGGTGCGCCGAGCGCTGACCCACGCGTTCGACGCGGATCGCCTCCTGGAGGAGGTGTTCATGAACCTGGGCGAGCGGACCACCGGCCCGATGCCGACGTTCCTCCCCTTCTACGACCACTCGGTCAAGGCACCGAAGTTCGACCTCGCGCTCGCGGGGCAGCTGCTGGACGAAGCCGGTTGGTCCGACACCGACGGCGACGGCATCCGGGACAAGGAGATCGACGGCGAACGGAAGAAGTTCGAGTTCAACCTCACGGTCTACGGCAGCAGCAACGAGTACCGGACGGTGGGAACCATCTTCAAGGAAGACCTCAGCCAGATCGGCGTCAAGATGAACGTTGTGCCGCTGGAGTGGAGCCTGCTCCTCAAGGACGTGCACGACCGTGAGTTCGACGCGGTCACGCTGGCCTGGGTCGGCGGCCCGGACGTCTCCGGCTTCAACCAGATCTGGCACAGCAAGCAGGTCGACATCCCCCGCAGCTCCAACCACGTCGGCTTCGACAACGCGGAGGCGGACGCCATCATCGAGGAGCTGGAGATCACCTTCGACCACGCCAAGCGTGTGGAGCTGGCCAATCGGTTCCACCAGCTGTTGGCCGAGGAACAGCCCTACACCTTCTTCTTCACGCGCAAGCGGCCCGCGTTCTGGCAGCCGGAGATGGGGAACGTGAAGTTCAACCTCGTCCGCCCCTACCGGAACCACAAGGCCTGGTACCTGGCGCCTCAGTAGGCCCGATCGGAGACCGACGACGTGGGTACCTACGCGATCAAGCGCACCCTGCTGATGATCCCGACGTTCCTGGCCGTCAGCCTGATCGTGTTCCTCGTGCTGAACTTCGCTCCCGGCAACCCTGCCGCGGCGGCGATGGTCGCGGGGGACGCCCAGTCAGGCCAGAGCAGCCAGCTGTCGGGCCAGCAGCGGGAGAGCTACCGGCTCTTCAAGGAGCAGTTCAACTACGACAAGCCGATCCTGTTCAACACCCGCTTCGGGTTGGACACGGACAGGATCCGGTCCTCGCTGCGGCAGCTGCTGGAGTTGGACGGGGAGGTCTCCACGGGCAAGCGCATCGCGCTCATGGAGGACCTGGAGAACTGGGGCTGGTACGCCATCCCGGCGCTCATCGACCTGCTCCAGAACGACGCTGAGCCCCAGGTGCGGGCCCTCGCCTCGCAGCGGCTCACCACCCACGCCCAGCGATCGCTCCTGAACCCCACGGGCCGTGCGCTCACGGACACCGAGCGGGAGACCAACCGCGTCCGCGCCACGGAGAACACCGAGGTCCTGACCTGGCGGTACGTCGCCAGTGACGACGCCGCGCGCGTGGCCGAAGTGACCGCCTTCTGGGTCCAGTGGCACGCCGACCGCGCCGACCAGTGGGACTACTCGGGCAAGGACAAGGCGGCGATCTTCTTCCTCGACACGCGGTTCGCGAAGTACTGGGGCAACCTCATCCGCCTCGACTTCGGCATCAGCCACCGCGACAAGCAGCCGGTCATCAAGACCGTGTTCAGCAAGCTGCGCTACTCGATCACGCTGGCCTTCACCGCCGTCATCCTCGCGTACCTCGTGTCGGTGCCGCTGGGGGTCTGGTCGTCGGTCAACCGGAACTCGAACACCGACCGGGTGCTGACCACGGTCCTGTTCATGCTCTACAGCCTGCCGACCTTCTTCACGGGTGTGGTGCTGTTGAACTTCCTGAGCCAGGGCAACCCCTTCCAGGTGTTCCCAACATCCGGTTTCGAGAGTCTGGACACCTCCCAGATGACGACCCTGGAGTACATGAAGGACGTCGCGTGGCACGTGGTGCTGCCGATCTTCTGCATGGCCTACGGGAGCCTCGCCGCGCTGAGCCGCTACGCGCGCACGGGCATGCTCGACGTCATTCGGTCTGACTACGTCCGCACCGCCCGCGCCAAGGGCCTGCCGGAGGTCGTCGTCATCGTGAAGCACGCCGCCCGCAACGGCATGATTCCCATCATCACGCTGCTGGCGACGCTCCTGCCGGTGCTGATCTCCGGCTCGGTGGTCGTCGAGGTGGTCTTCGGCGTGCCCGGCATGGGCCGGTACATGTTCGATTCCATCATCGGCCGTGACTACAACGCGGTGATGGCGGTGCTCCTCATCTCCTGCGTCCTGACGCTGGTGGGCATGCTCCTGACGGACCTCGCCTACGCGCTCGTCGACCCGCGGATCACGTTCGACTGATGTCCAACAACGACCCCAAGGACGGCCCCAAGAAGGGTACGGAGACGGATGCGGTAGCCGCCGTGGCGTCTCAGTCGCCGTCGGTTCACGACGATCTCCTGGCCGAGCTAGACGACGTCGAGGCCAACACCGACAGCGGCTTCGACATCAACGACATGATGCGCAAGGCGGCGGAGATCGAGACCGAGGAGAACCTCGAGTCGATCTCGGATGCGGACCTCGCCGCGAAGCAGGCAGCCGACGCGGCGGGGAACAAGGCGGACGCCTCGGCCTCCTCGGAAGACCTGACCTACGGCGACATCGTCTGGGGACAGTTCCGCAAGAACAAGGTCGCCCTCGCGGCGCTGTGGGCACTCGTCGGCCTCATCGCGCTGGCCGTCTACAGCCCCCTGCTGGCGAGCAACCAGCCGTTCCTGTGGAACCAGGGCGAGGGCATGAGCTCCCCCTGGGTCAGCTCGCTGTTCGACCGGAACTTCTTCGAGAACCCCGTCGACATCTTCTTCAACCTGCTGATGGTCCTGGGCACGCCGATGCTTGCGGTCTGGCTGTGGCGCATCAAGCAGCTCGGCACGACGGACCTGACCAAGCGTGCGCGTCGGCGCAAGCTGCGGTCCGAGGCGCTGATCCTGTCGGGCACGGTGGTGGCGATCTTCGTCGGCATGCTGCTGTTCCCGTCCTCGAGCAAGTACGTCAAGTACCCGCAGCTGCTGGAGCAGCTGACCGAGGCCGGCACCGACGTGACCGCCGTCTTCCCGCCGTCGCGCAACACCGCGCGTGAGACCGGCTTCATGAGCGCCTCGCCGCCCACGTGGAGCCGCCTGTTCCGCAGCCACGAGCGCGCCGGCGACGACCGTCCCCTCTTCCAGCACATCCTCGGCACCGACGAGAGCACCCGCGACGTGGCGGTGCGCATCCTCTACGGCGTACGCATCTCGCTGACGATCGGCGTGATCGCGGTGAGCATCTACATCTTCATCGGCATCGTGCTGGGGGCGACCGCGGGCTACTTCGGCGGCCGGGTCGACCTGATCATCCAGCGCCTCATCGAGATCATGATGTCGGTGCCGGCGTTCTTCGTGATCTTGACCATCGTCGCCTTCATCGAGAAACGCTCGATATTCCACATCATGGTGATCTTGGGATTGATCCGTTGGACGGGGGTCGCGCGGCTGGTCCGCGGCGAGTTCCTGCGCCTCCGGAACCTGGAGTTCGTCACCGCCGCCAAGGCGCTGGGCTACCCCGAGCGACGCATCATCTTCGAGCAGGTGCTCCCCAACGCCCTCGGTCCGGTGCTCGTCGCCGCCACCTTCGGCGTGGCCGCGTGCATCCTCATCGAAGCGTCGCTGTCGTTCCT
>PVBE012151720.1_pt1 | contig 10212 bp, 13 predicted proteins | sample 1631181 | NCBI WGS metagenome assembly PVBE01 (sample SAMN08397723, study PRJNA350692) | Marine metagenome, whole genome shotgun sequencing project. | isolation source: water | place: Pacific Ocean | collected 2012-04 | reverse complement strand
CGACCCGGCGCGGACCGGGATCCCAGTCGCGACTGCGTCTCTCGATCTCCTCTAGCTGCTCGAACGTCGCCGAGCTCTGCTCTTCAGGAGTCGGTTCCTCGGCCCGGCGATCGCGCTCGTTCGGGACTTCGGGCTCGACGCGGTCGAGCAACACGTTGTCTTCGAGTTCCTGATCGATGCGGTCCTTGAGTTCCAGCAGCGGGTACTGGAGCACCTGCATGGCCTGGATCATCTGCGGCGACTGCACGAGTCGCTGTTCGGGTCGCAGAACTTGGCTCAGGCCTAAGCGCATCTGTCAGAAACTAGCACTGTTTGAAACTAGTACCGCGCGGTGGATCGGAAACCGAACGATTTCGGAAACGCGGCTCTTACAAGAGTATAGCTCGTCGGTCGGCGGCTCTGGCCCGGGGTAGACTTCGACAGGCCTCCCCTTCCCCGCAGCCAACACACTCACCTTGACAACCACGCGCATGGCCCTCACGGGACTCGCTGTGCTGGTGGTCACGCTCTTGGAGCAAGACCGCACGATCGTCCCGAGCCCTGCCGTTTTTGTCGTGCTTAGGCGTGAAAGCGCCGAGGTCGGACCGTCGGTATGCCCGAAGTCGATCGAGCCCGTCCTCGCGGCGCTAGATCATCCGAGTGCGAGGCGCCGCGCGCTTGCGCGCGCGCGGCTACGCGGGCTCAACTGGCGACACCTGACCTGGCTCGAGCAAGCACAACACACCGGCGGCGTGGAACGCCGACTGGCGCTGGCCTGGGTCGTTCGGCGCCTGCGCGACCGGCGTTACGAAGGCGGGCCAGTGCAGTCGCTCGATGCCGCGCTGGACAGCACAGCGAACCGCGCGCAGACGAAGTAGCGGCTACTTGAGTCGTAGCCCGGCGAGGCGGTCCGAGAGCTGCTGCAGGACGGCCTCTTGCTCCGGCGCCGGTCGTGCCTCCGCGTGGAGCACGATCAGATTGCGTCCGTACGGCACGAACCACGAGAAGCCGCGCGATGGGCCGCGACCCTTGCCTCGGTAGTGAAACGTCAGGAAGAACGCTCTGTGGCCGGCCAGCTTGCGTGCCACGGGCGCCTTGTCGATACGGAAGCCGGGAAAGCGCTTGTCGCGCAAGTAGGCACGGGCCCACGCTGCGATCCACTGCTTGGTGCCGGCCGCCGTCCAGGAGGCTTCGCAGCGTGCCTGCACCGCGATCGTGAGCGAACTCGACGTGGTGGGGCAGCGCCAACCAAAGCGGGGTGGCTGCCAGGTACGCTGGTACTTGTTCCACCCGTCCGGGCCGGCGAGCGTGAGGCCGATCGCCGGCAACTCGAGGACGTTGCCCTTGAAGCCGCCGATGTCGGGATGCCCGGCGAGGATCGACGCGGCGTCGCTCTTGCGGGTGGGGTCGGCGATCTGGAAGGTGTCGAGCACCGCGCGCACGGTCGCATCCTGTCGCTTCAGCTGTGCTGGCGGTGCCTGCACCGACATGAGGAATGCAACCGCTCCGTGCTGTACGCCGAAGAGCCGCCAGCCCCGCGGCTTGCCGTGTGCGTCCTGGGTTTGCAGCGTGGTGGTCCAGCCGTCTAGCGCGCCGACCCGGAACGGCTTCAACTGACCGCGGCCTGGTGCTGTGCGCAGCAGTCGAGCCCGGGTCATCTGCAGGGCTACCTTGATGGGCATTGGGTCGGTCGCCGTCGCCGGGTGTGCCGAGAACTCCATCGCGAAGTCGCGATCCAGGGCATAGACCTCGAGGGTCTCGGGGCAGCCTGTCAGCTGCGGCGGCCGTACGAGTACGGCCCAGCGTCCGGTCGCCGGTGAGCCGACGGTGTAGTTGCACGCTCGGCAGGTCGAGCACAGCGAGACGCCGATCGGATTCGCCAGCCCGACCTGGCGCTGCCCCTTGCAACAGACGTGACGTTGCGCATCAGCGCTAGTGCGCAGGAGCAAGAGCCCCTTCTGTCTGTCCGTGTTTTTCGCCCGCGGGTGCAAGACGAGCACTTCGAAGTAGGTCGCCTCGACCGGGTTCGGCCCGGATAGGCGAATGCGCGCCTCGAGGTACAGCGCGCGTTGAATGCGGGTGCCGTCCACCTTGATCTCGTGCACACCGAGCACCTGGCTCTGGCGCTCGGTCTTGCCGGAGACGGCAGTGCTCCGGATGCGCCAGGCGATCTCGGTCGCGACCTGTGGATGGTGGATCTTGAACAGCGCCAGGACCCTGGCCGGGTTCGCGCTGGCCCAGGCCTCGTCCAAGCGCTCGATGAACCCTAGCTCGCCAGCGCTCGGTTCCTCGGCCTCGGTTGCTGCGATCTGCGCCGCGGGCATGGCGACCAGGCTGGTGCCGGTCAGGAGTCCCAATCCGGCAAGCAGTCTCATCGACGCCTCTGCCCCCGGAACGCGGGCTGCTCCTCGATCGGTGGCATGGCCCCTGCATCGGCGGTCAGCGGGGGTGCTGGCGGCATGTGCAGAATCGGTTCCGCGTCCCCTGAGGAGCTGTTGCTGAGCGCTGGGCGAATCAAGGAGAGAGTCCGGTTGAAGGTGTTGGCGCCGGCGCTCGGGAAGACCTGCTGGTCGATCAACGGCCCCGCCATGCCCTGATTGCTGGGCCAAAGGGCGATCAGGATCGCCGCTGCGAGGAGGGTCGCTGCCACGATTCCAGGTGCCCGGGCCCGCCAGGGAGTGGCCAGGGGGAGCGGCGCCGGGTGGTCGAAGCGCGGGCCGACGAGCGCATCGGTGTGCAGTGTGTCCATGACCCGGTCGACGAAGTCCGCCGAGACTTCTGGGGCGGAGATCTGGTGCATGCCGATCCGCACCGCCGTCGACTCGACGAAGCCGGCTGACGGATCCGGCGTGGTGTGCTGCCGGAGGAGGGCTTGGAAGGCCTCTGCCGCCGGATCCGGCGTCCCCTGGGCTGGTCTGTGATCGCTCGGGCTCATGTTTGCAGGTAGGGGCGCAGCTTGTCCTTGAGTGCTTCCTTGGCCCGGTGTAGGCGCGACTTCACCGTGCCTTCGCTGCAGTCCATGACCCCTGCGATGCTCTTGAGGTCCATTTGTTCGAACTCGCGCAGGACGAACACCATGCGGTGGTCGGGGCTTAGCTGCTGAAGAGCCGCTTCTATTTGCTGGCCCAGTTCCGCATTCAGGGCCGTATCGCCAGGTTTACGCGCACCGGCATCCTCGAGTTCCCAAGTTCCGGCCTCATCTTCCTCCCCGCCCAGGGAAAACGTGGGCAGCCGGCGCTTCTTGAGCACGTCGAAGCAGTGGTTCTTGACGAAGGTGAAGGCCCAGGTCGTGAACTTGACGCCCCGGTCCGGATCGAACCGGTCGATGGCCTTGAAGATCTTCAGGAAGACCTCCTGGGCGATATCCTCGATATCTTCGGCAAAACGCCGTCCGACGAAGCGATGAACCGTGGCCAGGACGGGGCGGTGCAGCGCCTCGACGATGCGGCGGCTGGCGTCCGCGTCGCCCGCGGCCGCGGAACGGATGTCGGCGAGGGGCACGTCCTCCACTGTCGGTATGGTAGGCCGGTGCGGTGGGGTGGGGCAACGGAGGGGCAAACCTCACAGCGGATCGGTCATTGGATCCGCCCCGGCAAGTGGCTAAACCCAGCTTCCCTCCGTTGGGCCCTGCAAGGGACCGTTTTTCCCCAATCGACCCGGCTCAGGTGAAACGAGACCTCGTCCTCTTCCTGCTGCTTGCCGCCATCTGGCAGCTGTGGTCCGGTCATGCCGAGACTCTGATCCTCGTCTTCGGTTTGCTCTCGTGCCTCATCGTCACGCTGATGGCGCGGCGCATGGACCGGACCGATGGATCCTTCGTCGATTGGATGCTGGCCGCGAGGTCGCTTCTCTACGTGCCGTGGCTCTTGCTGGAGATCGTGAAGTCGAACCTCCAGGTCGCCGGCGTGATCCTCAATCCCAGGCTCGCGATCCGACCGCGCCTCGTGCGCGTCAAGGGCAGCCAGAAAACGGAGCTGGGGCAGGTGATCTACGCCAACTCCATCACGTTGACACCGGGGACCATCACGTTGGACGTGCGCGACGGCGAGTTCCTTGTGCACGCTCTTACGGAGGAGGCAGCCGCGGGAGTGGAGAGCGGCAACATGGACCGGCGTGTTACGGCGCTAGAGGGTCGGCGATAGATGTTCGTCGCCGCGATGGTGGGTGTGCTGGTGACGATGTCCTTGGCGCTCGTCCGCGCCGCGCTTGGACCGACTGTCTTCGACCGGATCCTGGCCGCGAACATGTTTGGCACCAAGACGGTGCTCTTGATCGCCGTTGCGGGCTTCCTCACGGAGCGACCCGACTGGCTCGACCTGGCGATTGTCTACGCGCTCGTGAACTTCGCCGGAACGATCGCCGTGGCCAAGTTCTGCCGCTTCGGCAACCTCGCCGATGACGTGGGGGGTGCGGAATGACCATGGCGATCGAGATTGCGTCCTGGTTCCTGCTCGTGTCCGGGTCGATCTTCTGCGTCATCGGCGGGATCGGTCTGCACCGGATGCCCGACTTCTACACCCGAACTCACGCCGCCTCGATCACGGACACGCTGGGTGCTGGGCAGGTGCTCGTCGGGTTGATGCTGCAGGAGGGCCTGACCCTGGTGACGGTCAAGCTCATCATGGTCGGGGTCCTTCTGTTCCTGACCAGCCCGACGGCGGCACATGCACTGGTCAAGGCCGCGGCCGCGCATGGCGTACGCTTCGACGGAGCACCTGGCGGTGTCAGCGAAGCAGCAGACGAGCGGGCTGGCGATGATTGAACTCATCCTGTTTGTCTTGTTGGTGGCCACGGCCGTGGTCGTTGCCCGGCTCCGGGACTTGTTCGCGGCAGTCATGTTGACCGGGATCTTCAGTCTGGTTTCGGCCGGGCTGTTCACGCTGATGGACGCTGTCGATGTCGCGTTCACCGAGGCGGCGGTCGGCGCAGGGATCTCCACGATTCTGATGCTGGGCACACTGTCGCTGACCGCGCGGCGTGAGGAGCAGCAGCCGGTGCGATTGCTTCCCTTCCTTGTCGTGATCCTGGTCGGTGGCGCGCTGATCGCGGGGACTGTGGACATGCCGGCGTATGGCGCCCTCGAGGCTCCGATTCACCAGCACCCGATGTACAACGAGTTCATCACCGGCACAGAGCAGAAGGTGCACCTGCCCAATGTTGTCACGGCGGTGCTGGCCAGCTACCGCGGCTACGACACCTTTGGCGAGACGACGGTGGTCTTCGCGGCGGCGATCGGCGTGTTCCTGGTCCTCGGCGGCAGGCGCAAGAAGTCGGCGAAGATCGACGGGGGAACGCCATGAGTGGCCTGGATCCGTTGGCTGGCGTGGACTCTGCGAACGGGCGTCGCGACCCGATGCGGATGCAGGAGAAGCTCGTCCTGCGCATCGTCTCGAAGGCGACGGTCCCGTTCATCCTGCTGTTCGCGCTCTACGTGCAGTTCCACGGTGATTTCGGGCCGGGCGGAGGGTTCCAGGCGGGCGTCATCTTCGCCGCTGGACTGATCCTCTACGGTGTGATCTTCGGTCTCGACATGCTCGAGCGGGTCGCGCCGCCGCGCGTGGTCGAGTTCGGCATCGCGTTGGGGATCCTGATCTACGGTGGAGTGGGTGTCGTGTCGTTGTTCCTTGGGCATGGCGATGCCCCGGCCGGGAACTTCCTGGACTACAACGGGCTCGCGCACGACCCCGTGCACGGCCAGCACCTCGGCATCCTCCTCGTCGAGCTCGGGGTGGGCATCACTGTCACGGCCGCGATGCTCGCGATCTTCTACATGTTCGCCGGGCGTCGCATGGTGGAACGGCCGGAGTTCGGGGCTCCCGAGGAGGACCAGCCGTGAGCCAGGTGATGGATCATGGGATCTACTGGCTGTGCATCGTCCTGATGATGATCGGGCTCTACACGGTCATCTCTCGCGATAACCTCGTGAAGAAGATCATGGGCCTGAACATCTTCCAGGTGTCCGTGATCATGTTCTACGTGTCCATGGGCAAGATCAGCGGCGGGACCCCGCCGATCCTGGTGCCCAAGGACCAGCCCGGTGCCGCCGAGGTCGTCTATAGCAACCCCCTCCCTCACGTCCTGATGCTGACCGCAATTGTGGTCGGCGTCGCGACCACCGCCCTTGGACTGGCACTGGTCGTGCGGATCCAGGAAATGTACGGCACGGTTGAGGAAGACGAGATCATCGAGATGGACCGGACAGAATGACGGCCCACCTCCCCATCCTGCAAGTCGTGCTGCCGCTCATGGCAGCACCGCTGTGCCTGTTGATCCGCAACGGTCCTGCGACTCGCTACCTGGCGATCGGCGTGGCATGGACGTCGCTCTGGATCGCCTGTCAGTTGCTCGGTCAGGTGGTCGCTGAGGGTCCGATCTCCTACATGCTGGGCGGCTGGGTCGCACCGTTCGGGATCGAGTACCGGATCGACGCCGTCAACGCCTACTTGCTCGTGATCGTCACCATGATCGCGTCAGTGGTGCTGCCGTTCGGTGTCGACCGCATTCCGCTCACGGTCCCGGCGGGCAAGGAATACCTCTACAACGCCGCGTTCCTGCTGTGCATCTGCGGGCTGCTCGGGATCTCGATCACGGGAGACATCTTCAACGTCTTTGTCTTCCTCGAGATCAGCTCGCTGGCTTCCTACACGCTGATCAGCCTCGGCAAGGGACGCCGGGCACTGCGTGCCGCGTTCTCCTACCTAGTCATGGGAACCGTCGGCGGCACTTTCTTTCTGATCGGGGTAGGCCTCCTCTATCAAGCGACCGGCACGCTCAACATGGCGGACCTTGCGGAGCGACTGCCGGCCAGTTTCGGTGCGCGTAGCGTGGTCGTGTCGTTCGCCTTTCTCACGGTCGGAATCGGCATCAAGCTGGCGGTGTTTCCGCTGCACCAGTGGCTGCCGAACGCGTACTCGCACGCGCCCGCGAGGGTCTCCGCCTTCCTGGCGGCCACCGCCACCAAGGTGTCGTTCTATCTGCTGCTGCGTGTGTTCTTCGGCATCTTCGGCGTGACCTACGTGTTCGGGACGCTGCGCGCGCAGAACCTGCTGATCCCGCTGTCGCTGCTGGCGATGTTCGTCGGCTCGGTCGCTGCCATCAACCAGACCAACATCAAGCGGCTCCTGGCCTACTCGAGCATCGCGCAGATTGGTTACATGACCCTCGGCCTCAGCATGGCCTCGGTGGATGGGCTGACCGGGGGCATCGTTCACCTGTTCAACCATGCCCTGATGAAGGGTGGCCTCTTCCTCGTGGTTGCGTGCGTGGGCTACCGGCTCGGATCGGACCGGGTGGAGGACTGGAGCGGAGTCGGTCGTCGCATGCCCTGGACCATGGCCGCTTTCGTGGTCGGCGGCCTGAGCCTCATCGGTGTGCCGGGCACGGTCGGCTTCGTCAGCAAGTGGTACCTCGTGCTCGGCGCGATCAACCGCGGCTGGACTCTGGTCGCACCACTGATCCTGCTGAGCTCGCTGCTCGCCGTGGTCTACGTGTGGAGGATCATCGAGATCGCGTGGTTCCGTCAGGCGCCCGCGGGAGCCAAGAGGGAAGAAGCGCCGCTGTCGATGTTGGTGCCGACCTGGGTCCTGATCGGCGCCACGCTCTACTTCGGCTTCCACACTGACCTGACGGTCGGTGTGGCCCGACAGGCCGCCCAGGCGCTGCTGGGAGGCACGCCGTGAGTCCGGCCGCGAATATCGGCTGGGCGCTGCTTGTCCCGGTGATCGCTGCGCTCGGTGTGGCGATCGCCGGCTGCAAGGTCGATGAGCGCGACGCGGCGCAGCAACCGGGCGGGCTGATCGGCAACGCCAACCTGCGCGACGGGGTGACGGTTGCCGCCGGTCTGGTGACGCTGGCCCTTGTGCTCAGGCTGTTGCCGGCGGTGCTCGCTGGTGAGAGTCCGTCGCTCGAGCTCGTCGAAGTGCTGCCGGGAGTCATGCTCGCTTTTTCGCTCGAGCCCCTGGGCATGCTGTTCGCCCTGGTCGCTTCCTGCCTGTGGATCCCGACGTCGATCTATGCGTTCGGCTACATGCGTGGTCACCACGAGAAGAACCAGACCCGGTTCTTCGTGTGTTTCGCGATCGCGATCGCCGCGGCCCTGGGCATCGCCTTCGCGCGCAACCTGTTCACGCTGTTCCTGTTCTACGAAGTCCTGACGTTCTCGACCTACCCGCTCGTCACGCACGACGGAACCGAGAAGGCGAAGCGTGCGGGCCGGGTCTACCTCGGCGTGCTTGTGTTCACGTCGGTGACATTCCTCCTTCTCGCCATCGTGTGGACCTGGCAGATGACCGGAACCCTGGAGTTCACGCGCGGCGGAATCCTCGCCGGTCATGCGGAGGGCACCGAGGTCATCGTGTTGCTGGCGCTGTTCGCCTTCGGCACTGGCAAGGCGGCATTGATGCCGTTCCACCGCTGGCTGCCCAACGCGATGGTGGCGCCAACTCCTGTGAGCGCGCTGCTGCACGCGGTGGCGGTCGTGAAGGCCGGTGTGTTTACGGTGCTGAAGGTCGTCGTCTACGTGTTCGGCATCGACTTTCTCGCGAACGGGAACTACAGCAACTGGCTGTGCTGGGTCGCTTCGTTCACGCTGCTCGCTTCCTCCGCGATTGCCCTGACCAAGGACAACCTCAAAGCACGGCTGGCCTACTCGACCATCAGTCAACTGGCCTACATCGTCCTCGGCGCCGCGCTAGCAACCCAGGACTCGGTCATCGGTGCTGGCATGCACATCGCCATGCACGCGCTCGGGAAGATCACGCTGTTCTTCTGCGCCGGGTCGATCATCGTCTTCGCGCACAAGACCGAGATCAGCACCATGGACGGCATCGGGCGCCGCATGCCCTGGACCATGGCGGCCTTCTTCCTGGCTTCGCTGAGCATCATCGGCCTGCCGCCGATGGGCGGCTCCTGGAGCAAGTGGTACCTCGCCCTTGGCGCCGTCGAATCGGACCAGGCCATCTTCATCGGCGTCTTGATGCTGAGCTCGTTGCTCAGCATCGGCTACCTCATGCCGGTAGTAGCACGCGGGTTCTTCATGCCGCCGAAGCCATGGACTGACGAGCATGGGCACGAGCGCGCGGCGCAGACGGAGTACTCCGAGGGGTCGCCCTTGTGCACGGTGCCGCTGTGCCTGACGGCGCTCGGATGTATCGCCATGTTCTTCTACGGCTCCGAGCTGCGGGCGCTGCTCTTGCCGATCGTGGGGGGCTAGTGTCGGAAGACAACAACCACAAGCAGGACCACGACCAAGGCCATGGCCCGCCGTCGGTCAGCCCGCGCGGCGTGAAGCGGATCTTGTGGATCCTGTTCGCCATCTCGGCGGTGTCCGTTGTGCTGGACTTGACGTACCACAAGCACGGTCACTACTCGTTCGAGAACATCATCGGCTTCCATGCCTTTTATGGCTTCGTCTCCTGTGTCGTGCTGGTGATCGCTGCCACGCAGATGCGCAAACTCGTGAAGCGCGACGAGGACTACTACGATGATTGAGCAGCTGCCACCGGGGATGCTGCTGATCCTGGGAGCCCTGCTCATCCCTTTGTGCAAGGGGCGGGTGCGCCAGCTGTACATGCTGGCCTTGCCCGTTGCCGGGCTGGTGCAAACCTGGCTGATTCCGGAGAGCGCGACGTTCAACGTCGAGGTCTTCAGCTATCAGCTGGAGTTGATGCGGGTCGACCGCCTGAGCAGGGTCTTCGGGTTGATCTTCCACATCGCGGCACTGTTGAGTGTCGTCTACGCGTTGCATGTCAAGGACACCGTGCAGCACGTGACCGGGCTCATGTATGCCGGCTGCGCGATCTGCGCGGTGTTCGTCGGCGACCTGATCAGCTTGTTCCTGTTCTGGGAAGGCACGGCCATCGCTTCGGTGTTCCTGATCTGGGCAACGCGCACCGAGCGGTCGTACCGGACTGGCATGCGTTACCTGGTCATTCAGGTCGGGTCTGGCGTGCTCCTGCTCGCGGGCACGATCATGCACTACGCTGAGACCGGCTCGCTGAAGTTCACGCTGCTGGTCGAGAACGGCACCATGGATCAGGCGCTGTTTGGTCTGGAGAGCACCGGCAAGCTGCTGATCTTCCTGGCGTTAGGCATCAAGGCTGCCTTCCCGCTGCTGCACAGCTGGCTGCAGGACAGCTACCCTCACGCCACGGTCACCGGCACGGTCTGGCTGTCGGCCTTCACCACCAAGCTGGCCATCTACGCGCTGGCCCGCGGGTTCAGCGGGGTCGAAGG
>PVBE011280024.1_pt1 | contig 10212 bp, 7 predicted proteins | sample 1631181 | NCBI WGS metagenome assembly PVBE01 (sample SAMN08397723, study PRJNA350692) | Marine metagenome, whole genome shotgun sequencing project. | isolation source: water | place: Pacific Ocean | collected 2012-04 | reverse complement strand
CGACGCGCGCGTGCGCGAGGTCGTCAGAGCGGCCAAGGACAACGGCTGCTCGATGCGCATCGGGGTCAATGCCGGCAGCCTCGAGCGCGATCTCCTGGAGCGCTACGGCGAGCCCAATCCGGAGGCCATGGTCGAGAGCGCCCTCAATCACATCCGGGTGCTCGAGGACAACGACTTCTTCGAGTTCAAGATCAGCGCCAAGGCCTCGGACGTGTTCCTCACCGTTGCCGCCTATCGGCTGTTGGCCGAGGCCTGCGACTACCCGCTGCACATTGGCATCACCGAGGCCGGGGGCCTGCGCACCGGCACGGTCAAGTCGGCCATCGGACTGGGGAGCTTGTTGTCGGCGGGCATCGGCGATACGCTCAGGGTCTCGCTCTCGGCCGATCCCGTCGAGGAAGTCCACGCCGGCTACGAGATTCTCAAGGCCCTAGGCTTGCGTCATCGCGGGGTGCGCGTCGTCGCCTGTCCGTCCTGCGCGCGACAGGGGTTCGACGTGATCAAGACGGTCAAGGTTGTGGAGGAACGCCTCGCCCACATCACCACGCCGATGACGCTTTCGATCATCGGCTGCGTGGTCAACGGTCCCGGTGAGGCACTGTTGACCGACGTCGGACTCACCGGCGGCGGCAAGGGCTCGCACATGGTCTATCTGAAGGGGGTCGCCGACCACAAGATCGGCGACGCGGCGCTGATGGAGCACATCGTCGAGTTGGTGGAAGCGAAGGCGGCGGCGATCGAGGCGCGCGAAATGGACGGCGAGCTGTTGGGCGTGCGCCTGTCGCCCGCCGCCGAATAGCCGCGGAAGGGATCGCCGGTGGCCGCCCTCCAGCCAGTACGCGGCACCCATGACCTTTTGCCCGCAGACAATCTGCGCCACCGCCACGTGCGCGAGGCCGCCTACCAGACCGCGCTGCTCTACGGCTACGAGGAGATCGCGACCCCGATCTTCGAGTTCTCCGAGGTCTTCGCGCGCACCCTTGGCGAGACCTCCGACATCGTCACCAAGGAGATGTACAGCTTCACCGACCGTGGCGGCGAGAGTATCACACTCAGACCGGAGGGCACTGCCGGCGTGGCGCGCGCCTTCATCTCGGGGGGAATGGCGCAGTCGCTGCCGCTCAAGTTCTTCTACGGCGGTCCCATGTTCCGCTACGAGCGTCCGCAGAAGGGCCGCATGCGCCAGTTCCACCAGGTCGGGGTCGAGCTCTTGGGCGTGGCCGAGCCCTTGGGCGATGTCGAGGTGGTTGCGCTCGGCGCCCAGTATCTGCAGGCGCTCGGCGTTCTGGAGAAGACCACGCTGGAGCTCAACACCCTGGGCGATGCCGAGAGCCGCGATGCGTACCGGACCGCGTTGGTGGATTATCTTTCGGCGCACCTCGACGACCTCTCCGAGGACAGCCGCGCCCGGCTCCAGCGCAACCCGTTGCGCATCCTTGATTCCAAGGACGAGGGCGACAAGCACGTCGTCAGTGGCGCACCGCTGATCTCGGACCGTCTCACGCCCGCCGCCGCGGCGTTCTTCGCCGAGGTGCGCGCCGGTCTGGAGACGGCAGGGATCGCCTATGCGATCAATCCCCGGCTCGTGCGCGGCCTCGACTACTACTGCCACACCGCCTTCGAGTTCACGACCGCGGCTCTGGGTGCCCAGGGGACGGTGCTCGCCGGGGGGCGCTACGACGGGTTGATCGAGATCATGGGCGGGCAGCCGACGCCGGGGGTGGGGTGGGCCGCCGGCATCGACCGCCTCGCCATGCTTGTCGACGACGTGCCGGCGCGGACGCGCCCGATCGTCGTCGTTCCCATCGGCGAGGCGGCGGAGGCCGAGGCGCTCGGCCTTACCCAGGCGCTCCGCGGTGCCGGCTTCAGTGTCGAACTCGGCTATCGCGGCAGCCTCAGACGCCGGCTGGTGCGCGCCAACAGACTGAACGCGCGCGTCGCGGTGCTGCTGGGCGAGGACGAGCTCGAGAACCGCACCGCGACGGTCCGCGATCTGGACAGCGGCGAGCAGGTCGAAGTTCCGCTGGAGGCCATCGCCGCGCACCTCGAGAGCTTCGATTAGGGAGCCGTCGGATGGTCGATTTTCCGCCGACCCTCGTGGTCCCGATCGATCACTTCGTGGTGGTGAGCGCGAGCCTGCATACGAGCCCGCTCATTATCCGTGAGGCGCTGTTTCTCGAGGAGCCGGAGCTGTCGGGTTTTCTCGCCACGCTCAGCCGCGCGGGCCTCGACCAGGCGGTCGTGCTTTCCACCTGCGACAGGACCGAGGTTCAGGCCTATCACGAGGATCCCGAGCGCGTGGGCGAGGCCGTCGTCGAGGCCTTCGCGGAACGGTTGGGGCGGCCGCCGACGAAGGTGCGCGACGAGGTCGAGCTGCTGCGTGGCGCGGACGCGGTCCGGCACGTCTTCTCGGTCGCGGCGTCGCTCGACAGCTTGGTGCTCGGCGAGCCACAGGTGCTGGGTCAGGTCAAGGAGAGTCACCGCCAGGCCGACGCGGCAGGCATGGTGGACCGCGAGCTCGGCTCGTTGTTGCAGGCGGCCTATGCCACCGCCAAACGGGTCAGAACCGATACCGCCATCGGCGAGAAGCCGGTTTCCATCGCTGCCGCTGCGGTGCAGCTCGCGCGCGACCTGCACGGCGATCTCGAGGCCCTGACCGGGTTGGTCATCGGGGCCGGCGAGATGGGCGATATCCTGGTCGAGGGGTTCCGGCAGGCCGGCCTCACGCGCCTCGTTGCCACCGCGCGGACGCCGGCACGCTCGGAGGCGCTGGCGCGCCATCTCGATTGTCACGAGGTGCCGTTCGAAGATCTTGCCGAGACGCTGGCCGGGGCGGATATCGTGCTCACCGCGGTCGGCAGTCGCCGCTATCCGGTGAGTGCGGAAATGATCGAGGCCGCGCTCCGCGTGCGCCGCCACCGGCCCATGTTCCTGGTCGACGGCGGCATCCCCGGTGACGTCGACCCGGCCGCCGGGCGTCTCGAGGACGCCTTCTTGTTCGATCTCGCCGATCTGGAGAAGGTGGCGTGGCAGGGAATGGCGGAACGCGAGCAGGCAGCGACCGAGGCCCGCGCCATCGTCGAGGCGGGAGTCGAGGCGTTCGTGCACGGCCAGCTGGCGCGCAGCGCCGTCCCGCTGCTCCGCGCGCTGAGAGATCACTTCGAGGAGGTCCGCCGCCAGGTCCTTGAGGGCGACCCGGTCCGCGATGCCGGCGAGGTGACCCGGCGGCTGGTCAACCGGCTCCTGCACTCGCCGTCCGAGTCGCTGCGTGACATCGCCGCCGAGCGCGACCTCGACCAAGCGGAGGCGGTGATCCGCCGGCTGTTCGGCCTAGCGCCGGAGGAGACGGAGGGATCGGGCGCCGACGAGGGCGAGGAGCCGAGACGGAGAGAGAGGCGGTGAGCCTGGACGCAAAGCTGAAGCAGGTCGTCCGGCGCCATGAAGAGCTCGGCCAGGCTATGGCCTCCGCCCACGGGTTGGAGCCCGAGGCCTATACGCTCATGTCGCGCGAGTACGCCGGACTGGCACCGGTGGTCGAGAGGATCGCCGAGCTCGAGAAGGCGCGCTCCGAGCTCGCGGATCTCGCGGCGCTGATGGAGGCGCCGGACACGGAAGCCGAGATGCGCGCGCTCGCCGAGGAGGAGTACCACGCGCTCAAGACCCGGCTGCCCGAGTTCGAGCACGAGATCAGGCTGCTGCTGGTGCCCAAGGACGAGGCCGACGAGCGCAACGCCATCCTTGAGGTCCGCGCCGGTACCGGTGGCGAGGAGGCGGCGCTGTTCGCCGCTACGCTGCTGCGCATGTACCAGCGCTACGCGGAGGCGCGGCGCTGGCGCTTCGAGGTGATGGAGCTGAGCGAGACCGACATCGGCGGCTGCAAGGAGGCGGTCGCCTCGATCAGTGGCGCCGGCGTGTTCGCCCGGCTCAAGTTCGAATCGGGCGTGCACCGGGTGCAGCGGGTTCCGGTTACCGAGACCAGCGGGCGCATCCACACCTCGGCAGCAACCGTGGCGGTCTTGCCCGAGGCCGAGGAGGTCGACGTCAGGATTGAGGAGAAGGATCTCCGCGTCGACGTCTTTCGCTCGAGCGGCCCCGGCGGCCAGTCGGTCAACACCACCGACAGCGCCGTCAGGATCACCCACCTGACGACCGGAATCGTGGTCTCCCAGCAAGACGAGAAATCGCAGCACAAGAACAAGGCGAAGGCGATGAAGATCATGCGCGCCCGACTGTTCGAGCGCGAGCGCGCCGAGCGCGAGGCCGAGCGCTCGGCGGCTCGCAGGAGCCAGGTCGGCACCGGCGACCGGTCCGAGCGCATCCGGACCTACAACTTTCCCCAGGGCCGGATCACCGATCACCGCATCAACCTCACGCTGCACAAGATCGATCGTATCCTAGAGGGAGAGGCGCTGGACGAAATCGTCGACGCCTTGATCGCCGAGGATCAAGCGGCGCGCCTCGCCGACACGGCATGAGCAGGACCGCGATCGACGTTGGCGCGGCCTTGACGGCGACGGCCGCGCGCCTGCGGGAGGCCGGCATCGAGGCGGCTCGCCTCGAGGCACGCTTGCTTCTGGGCCACGTGCTGGACCGGCGGGTGGAATGGGTCGTCGGCCACACGGACGCGACGCTGGACCGGCCCACCCGGACCCGCCTCGAGGCCCTGGCGCGAAGCCGCGTCTCTCGCCGGCCGCTCGCGCAGGTCCTGGGCCGGCGCGAGTTCTGGGGTCTCCCCTTCGAGGTAACGCCCGACACCTTGGATCCGCGGCCCGACAGCGAAACCGTGGTGCGCGCGGCCCTCGACGCGTTCCCCGACCGGAACGCCGGACTCGCCGTCCTCGATCTCGGGACCGGCACCGGCTGTCTGCTGCTCTCGATTCTGAGCGAACGCCCCTGGGCCGCGGGTGTCGGAATCGACATCAGCGAGGCGGCGCTCGCTGTGGCCAGGCGGAACGCCGCGGCGTTCGGTCTCGCGGACCGGGCCTCTTTTGCCCTCGGCGATTGGGGGGCAGCCCTGCGCGGTCGGTTCGATCTCGTCGTTGCCAATCCGCCTTACGTCGCCGACGACGACTTCGAGGGGCTCGAACCCGAGGTTGCCCGGTTCGAGCCGCGGGTCGCTCTCGCCGGGGGCGCCGACGGGCTTCGCTGCCACCGCGAGATCGTGATCCAGCTTCCCCGTCTTCTCGGCGCCGAAGGACGGCTCGTCCTCGAGGTGGGGGCCGGGCAGGCGGAACCGGTGAGCGGCATCCTCGCCGCCGGCGGACTTCGGGTCGTCGGGTGTCATCGCGATCTCGGCGGCATCGAGCGCTGCGTCGCGGCGGCCGTCGACGACTGATCGGGAAATGGAAAAAAAACAAAAAAAGGGTTGGAATCCCGGCGTTTCCCGACTAGTTTAGGGTCCTCCGAGGGCGGGAAATACGCCGAGGGGAAGGCGCAAGGGAAGCGCCGATCTTTTGTCCTTCGAAAAACCGCTGATAACCGGCCGCTTGGTTTGGCTCGGTCGAAGGCGAAAGCACAGCGCCGAATTTCGGCGCGGTCGTTACGTTTAAGGAATTGGTGGAACGAGCATGAGTTCCAAGCGCGTGCGTGGCCGCGGTGGTGGTCGCAACAGCGGGCGTAAGATCACGCCTTTCAGGAATCAGGTCTTCGACAGCAACGGCCCCGACGTTCGCGTCAGGGGAACGGCCAGCCAGGTCTTTGAGAAGTACACCGCGCTGGCCCGGGATGCGGCGTCGAACGGCGACCACATCGCGGCCGAGGGCTACTCCCAACATGCCGAGCACTATCACCGGCTGCACAGCGCCATGAACGGCGGCGGTCAGCCCGGTCGCGGGCCGGTCGAGCAGAAGGCTCAGCCCCCCGGGCAGGCCGGCGCGGCTGCGGTCGTCGGGCCCAGCAACGGCAAGGACGCGTCGTCTGAGTCGACCCAATCGGGGGATAGCGAATCTCTCGAGGCGGGCGTCGGCTCTGAGACCTCTGAACCGGACCAAACGCCTATCTGATCGGTCGCCTTTTCGGGTGGCGTGCTCGAAACCTGCCAGGACTTGTGGATCGCGGGTCCGGCGCCATATAGACATCCGAAAACCCTGCGCAATGAGGGGTTTCGCGTGGCCTCTTGGAGGGGCGGGAGACCTCGTCGCCGAGAAGGGGGCTTGATCGATGGATTTCGAGAAGTTCACGGAGCGCTCGCGTGGGTTCATCGAGTCCGCGCAAGCGTTGGCGCTGCGCGAGAACCATCAGCGCCTCACACCGGAACATCTGCTCAAGATGCTCCTCGACGACCGCGAGGGACTGGCGGCCGATCTGATCCAGGCTGCCGGCGGCGAGCCCAGGCGGGCGCTCGCCGATGTCGAGGCCGCGCTCAAGAAGGTCCCCATGGTGGAGGGCTCGGGTGCCGGCCAACTCTACCTCGCGCCGGAGACCGCCCGCCTGTTCGAATCCACCCGCCAGGTCGCCGAAAAGGCCGGTGACTCCTTCGTCTCCGTCGAGCAGCTGCTGCTGGCGCTCAGCCTGGCTCAGGGGACCCCCTCGGCCAAGGTGCTCGCCGATGCCGGGGTGACGCCGCAGGCGCTGAACGCGGCTATCAACGACATGCGCAAGGGCCGGACCGCAGACTCGGCAAGCGCCGAGCAGGGTTACGACGCGCTCAATAAGTACGCGCGGGACGTCACCCAGGACGCGCGCAACGGCAAGATCGATCCGGTCATCGGGCGCGAGGAGGAGATCCGCCGCACCATCCAGGTGCTGTCGCGCCGAACCAAGAACAACCCGGTGCTCATCGGCGAGCCGGGCGTGGGCAAGACCGCCGTCGTCGAGGGCCTGGCGAGCCGCATCGTCAACGGCGACGTTCCCGAGAGCCTGGGACAGAAGCGGCTGATGGCCCTTGATCTCGGCGCCATGCTGGCCGGGGCGAAGTTCCGCGGCGAGTTCGAGGAGCGCCTCAAGGCGGTGCTTGCCGAGATCTCGGCGACTCACGGCGAGGTCATCCTGTTCATCGACGAGATGCACACGCTGGTCGGCGCCGGCGCTGCCGAGGGTGCGATGGACGCCTCGAACCTGTTGAAGCCGGCGCTGGCCCGCGGCGACCTGCACTGCGTGGGCGCCACCACGCTCAACGAGTATCGCAAGCACGTGGAGAAGGACGCGGCGCTGGCGCGGCGCTTCCAGCCGGTGTTCATCGCCGAGCCGACGGTCGAGGACACCATCTCGATCTTGCGCGGTATTAAGGAGAAGTACGAGCTGCACCACCGCGTGCGCATCACCGACGGCGCGCTGGTGGTGGCGGCGGCGCTCTCGAACCGCTACATCACCGACCGGTTCCTCCCGGATAAGGCGATCGACCTGATGGACGAAGCGGCGAGCCGGCTGAGGATGGAGGTAGACTCCAAGCCCGAGGAGATCGACGAGCTGGATCGCCGCATCATCCAGCTCAAGATTGAGCGCGAGGCCTTGAAGAAGGAGGACGACGCCGCTTCCAAGGAGCGCCTCAAGAAGCTCGAAGGCGAGCTCAAGGACCTGGAGGCGGGATCGGCTGCGCTGACCGCCAAGTGGACCTCCGAGAAGAACCAGCTGGCGGCGGCGCACAGGATCAAGGAGCAGCTGGACGCCGCCCGCATCGAGCTCGAGCGCGTCCAGCGCGCCGGCGATCTGACCCGCGCCGGCGAGCTCCTCTACGGGGTGATTCCCGAGCTCGAACGAAAGATCGTCGCGGCCGAGATCTCTGAGGCCGGGCGCATGCTGGACGAGGAGGTTTCCGACGAGCATATCGCCACCGTGGTTGCGCGCTGGACCGGCGTGCCGGTGGAGAGGATGTTGGCCGGCGAACGCGAGAAGCTGCTGGGCCTCGAGGACTCGCTCAGGCGCCGCGTGATCGGCCAGGAGGAGGCGCTGGGCGCCGTCGCCAACGCGGTCAGGCGCGCCCGCGCCGGCCTCCAGGATGTCGACCGCCCGATCGGCTCGTTCCTCTTCCTCGGCCCCACGGGCGTCGGCAAGACCGAGCTTTCCAAGGCGCTCGCCGAGTTCCTGTTCGACGACGAGAGCGCGATGATCCGCATCGACATGTCCGAGTATATGGAGAAGCACGCGGTCGCGCGGCTGATCGGCGCGCCCCCCGGATACGTCGGCTACGAGGAAGGTGGCGCGTTGACCGAGGCGGTGCGGCGCAGGCCCTACCAGGTGATCCTCTTCGACGAAGTCGAAAAGGCGTACGCCGACGTCTTCAACGTGCTCCTCCAGGTGCTCGACGACGGCCGGCTGACCGACGGGCACGGCCGCACCGTGGACTTCCGCAACACCATGATTATCCTCACCTCGAACCTGGGGGCCGAGATCCTGGCCAATCAGCCCGAGGGCGAGGACTCGTCGGCGGTGCGCGGCGGGGTGATGGAGGTGGTGCGCGCCGCCTTCCGGCCGGAGTTCATGAACCGGCTCGACGAGATCATCCTGTTCCACCGTCTGACCCGCGCCCACATGGACGCGATCGTCGAGATCCAACTCGCGCGACTTCGGGCGCTCTTGAAAGAGCGCAAGATCGAACTCGAACTCGATGCGCCGGCGCACGGCTGGCTGGCCAACAGGGGCTACGATCCGGTCTATGGGGCGCGGCCGCTGAAGCGGTTGATCCAGAAGAGCCTGCAGGACCCGCTCGCCTCGCTGATGTTGGCGGGCAAGGTCGCCGAGGGCGAGACCGCCCTCGTCACCGTTACCGACACGGGTCTGGCGATCAACAGCATCGCCGTCGCCGCGGCCTGAGCGGCCGCCGGTCCCCTCGGCCCCGCCGTGAGGCGCCTTCGATGCGGCGGAGGGCCGGGATCGCTTCGGTTTGGGCCACGACGCCGATTTCGCCCCGCCTCAGGACCCGTTGCGGCGGCTTGGCGGACGGGCTGCCGAAACCAAGCTCGGCCCCCGTTTCGCGGGCTCGGACGATGCGTCGGCGTTGGTCCCGGCCGGCTCGCCGCGGCTCTCCTCCCAGGGCCCGCGCTCTGCGCGCGGCCGCGCCGGCGCCGGAAGCTTGCGGTGGCGGCGGACCAGCCGGAGCAGGGCCAGGCCTGCGAAGAACCCGTCGATATGCGCTCACCAGGCGATGCCGGCACCGTGCGGCGTCTCCTGCAGGCTCATGGCACCCCAGAGCAGCTGGAAGAAGAACCACAGGCCCGTATAGACCGGCGCCGGTAACGACCAGAACAAGGGGATAACGCCGAGCGGAATGACCATCACCAACTTGGCCTTCGGATACTCGATGGTGTAGGTCCCGAGAACCCCGGCGATGGCGCCCGAGGCGCCCAGAGTCGGCGCCAGCGAGGTGAGATTGAACAGGAGGTGGGCGACGCTCGCCAGCAGCCCGCACGCCAGGTAGAAGGGCGCGAAGCGCGCGGCCTCGAGGCTCGCCTCCAGCGCCCGGCCAAACAGCCACAGCGTCCACATGTTGAGGATCAGGTGCATCCATCCGCCATGGAGGAAGACATTGGTGAGCAGCGGCAGCAGATTGCTCGGGTCTAGCCCGGCCTCGCGGGCGATGTGGGGGAAGGTATAGCGCGCCGGCACCAGCGCGAACTCGTAGAGGAACTGCTCGTAGTCGGCCGGCGACAGTGTGCGTCTCACCAGGAACAGCACGACGTTCACGGTCAGGAGCAGCCACAGCGCTGGCGTCCACGCCGGAGCCGCGATCGAGGTACGCAAAGGGATCATCGGGCGCGTCCCGTTCCCGTGGCCTCAGCCTCCTACGTCGGCGGCGCATGGGCAAGCGTGCCGCGCGCAGACGAGTCGTGCCCGGCGTTGGTCGGGTGCTGGCGGCCGGGGGGGGGCGTCAGCAGACGAGGATCCGAGGGCGTTCCTCGATGCAGGACCCCGCCCGGGCGAGATCTGGCGTCGCGGCGAGCTCGGCGAACTGGCGTTCGAGCTCGGCCTTGGCCTTGTGGAAGCGCGCGAGTTCGGCGCCTTTCAGCTTCTCGCCCGACGGCAGCTTGATCTTGAGCGGGTTCACCTTGCGCCCGTCGCGGTGGACCTCGTAGTGCAGGTGCGGACCGGTGGAGAGGCCGCTCGAGCCGACATAGCCGATCACCCGGCCTTGCTTGACCCGCTTGCCCCGGCGGATCCCCTTGGCGTAACGGTGCAGGTGGGCGTATCCGGTCTTGTACTCGGAGTTGTGACGCAGCCGCACGTAGCGCCCCAGGTTGCCCTTGCGTCCGGCGTAGTCGACGACGCCGTCGCCTG
>PVBE010174582.1_pt1 | contig 10212 bp, 8 predicted proteins | sample 1631181 | NCBI WGS metagenome assembly PVBE01 (sample SAMN08397723, study PRJNA350692) | Marine metagenome, whole genome shotgun sequencing project. | isolation source: water | place: Pacific Ocean | collected 2012-04 | reverse complement strand
TCCGGGCCCAGGTTCAGTTCGATCTTGTCACCGATCGCGATGTACTTGATCGACTGCGCCATCAGGAAGCTCAGCCCGTCACGGCCGTTATCTCGGAAGACCCGGACTACGCCGTCCGGCAGCGGTGTGGTCCCCAGCTTCGACTCCTTGTCGTTCCACATCAGGTACATGCGAACAAGTTGCGGGCCGTATTCCGGTTCGCGATAGCGGTACTGGATCTTCAGCGGCACCTCCACCGGCTTGAGGCTCCGCATCCGCTTGGACCAGCCGTTGGCAATCGTCTCGGTCCCTTCGATCGTGTAGATAAAGTATTCGCTCAGACCTTCCTTGATGATCTCTTTGGGAGCTTTGGCTGCGGCCACACCGCCGCTGGCTCTGCCACCGTACCCACCCATAGCCTTTCGCTTCGCCTCGTTGCTTAGCCTGCCCCGTAGTTCTGCTTCGAGTTTTCCAACTTCTTCGAGAGTGACGCTGGCCAACTTTGCAATCTTCTCGACCAGATTGATTTTGCCGACAACCAATCGCACCTGCGCGTCTTCGTATTCTTCTCCCGAGTTGTTATGCACGCGGACGAAGCCCTCAAAGCCAACTTGAGTCTCGTCACGGTTGGCCACCAACACGTAGTCCGCCGACCAACTGATTCCGCTGGTGAAGTACGTGATCTCGATCGTCGCCTCGCCATCGATTTCGCTCTGCACATTCCAGTACAGCATCTGCGGCTTGGCGTGAGGAAACGTGGTGTCCAGAACTTCCAGTTTATCCGGATCGGTCAAGAAACGCAGTTGGACCGACGTTGGGTCGATCAGCGTATTAGCCCAACTAAACTGCAGCGGGTTACCACCTTTTTTGAAACTGATCTTCCGGGTCTCACGTACGAGTGTGATATCTTCCGAGTTGTAGATCGTTAGCTGCACCGTGTCCCGATTGGGAACGGTTGAAAGATCCACGTTTTCGGCGCAAATTTCCGCCGCGATCACGAGACCTATCAAGGCGGTTATGAGGCATGAGATAGAGTGTCGCATGTGTATTCTCTGACTGGTTGACGCTAAAGGGTGAATACGCGGTCAGCAATTCCAGGTCGCTGACAATTCTCGTGCGGATTCGCGGACTCGACTGTGCGCTCCGATTCAATCCACACTTAGCGTCACCATTCGTTTTTGATGATCACGTGCAGTTTGTGAACGGTCTTTTTCGCTTTTCCATCTGCACCGCGGGCGGGAAGATCGGTGTGCAACACGACCTTGTCGAAGGTGCTACGTTGCTTGTCCATGCCACCGGGGAATGTGGTCTGCGGTCCGATGATCCACTCGACGTCCCGCCCCGTGTCACGTGAGACTTCGTTTCGGATGGCACGAATGCTTTCGGCGACATCCAGAGTGATGGCACGATCCTTGAAGTTTTCAATCTCGAATTTGACCACGACCTCTCGGTTATACAGATTTCCGGCGACCCGCTTCTGTTCGTTCTTGTCGATCGTGCGAACGACAACCACATCCTGCGCCGTACCAACGTACAGCCGCATTTCGTCATGCAGCGGCGTGAACTTTCCCCAGTCTTCACCGATAAAGGCCGTCGAACCACGTCCATCGTCCTGAAAAATGCGGACCTTCCCGAACTGCAGTGGGGCCTTTCCCAGGTTGTTTGGCTTGCTGTTTTTGAGCACGTAGTGCATGGGGATCGTCAGCTTGTTCTTGGGACGATCCAGATAGCCGAAGGCCTGCGAATCGGCCGTATAGGTCTTCTTAATCGGCACCTTCTGGTATTTTTCCATCAGCATCTGTTTGGTCTCGTTGATGCCGACGGCCTTGAGAAAATGCGTGCCAAACCCAGCCCACAATCCGGTCGATCCGAACTCTTCGTTGGCAAGGTTCTGCAAACGAATGTACTGCGAAAGCACCAACGTACTCTCGTCGTTGGTGGCTACGGCGCGGTAGTTAAAGCTCTTGGTCAAGTTGCCCAACAGGTAACTGATGCGGACGCGAGCCGAGCCTGAACCGTTGGAGGCGACTTGCCAGACCAGCGAGTTTTCGTTGGGCGGGTAGCTGACTGAGAGGACTTTTACATCGAGCGGTTTTGCTTCGTCGGCAGGACGAGCCAACACGCGGAACAGAATCGTATTGGGATCAATCTGTGTGTTGGCCCACGAGAAGTCGACCTGATTCACGCCGGCGACCAAAGGGACGATTCGTTCTTCTTCGACCAGCGTGGCCTGCGGATGGTCCAACTGGATCTCGACCCGTTGCCGAACCGGTAACGTAATCAGCTTGACGCGTGCCCAGACCTGTTGAGGCACGGCGGATGCCGTGGCCAGCAGAACTAGTGTGGTCGCCAGGAAACTTGGTCGCATGGTGAAACTCCTTTGATGAAAAACGCCGAACCGAATGGCGAGAATGTGCCGCATTGGAGCGAATTGTAGTAGTTGTTGCCGAGCGTTTTCCGCCGCAGGTCCCTGGACCAATCCCGTCTCGGCGACATACTAGACGTCCCAAAAGGACATTCGGATTTCGTCGGAACAGAAGATTTCGGGCTGCCCGCTGCCCCTGGCGCCCCCAACGTGCAGCTAGCCCGTCAACCCCTCTCCCCCGAAATCGTGGTAAACTCTACCTCGCCTAACAACTCCAGGGAAACAACCGATGAGAACAAACGACATCAAACAGAAAGTGCAGAGCGGAGGTGTATCGATTGGGACGTTTATATTTGAATTCAACACGACCGGTATCAGTCGCATCGCAGCGGAAGCCGGGGCCGAGTTTGCGATCTTCGATATGGAGCACACCGGGTGGAGCATCGAGTCGATCAGGATGCTGATTGCGACAACACGTTCGACGGACATAATACCCTACGTCCGGATCCCAACCACGGAATACGACTTCATTGCCCGTGTGCTCGACGTAGGAGCGATGGGGATCATGGTGCCGATGGTGGAAAGCGCCGATCAGGCGCAGGCGATTGTTGCTTCCGCGAAGTACCCACCCGTCGGCCGACGCGGCGCCGCCTTTGGAGTTGCTCATGACGACTACAGCGGCGGTGATATCGTCGAGAAAATCAAGATCGCCAACAGTGAAACACATTTGATCGCACAGATCGAGACCGCGGCCGGAGTTCGCAACGCCGAAGAAATCGCAGCGGTCGACGGCATTGACGTCCTATGGATTGGCCATACTGACTTGACCAACTCGCTTGGCATTCCGGGGCAGTTTGATCATCCTCAATTCAAGGACGCCTGCAACACAGTGCTGGAAGTATCCCGGAAACACAATAAGGTGCCAGGTTTCATGGCCGGTGGGATCGACGATGGAAAGTCATTGCTCGATCAGGGCTTTCGTATGCTGGCTTATGGTGGTGATCTGTGGCTGTATCAGAATGCCGTCCGCGAAGGTGTAGCCGCCTTGAATGAGCACGCTGCGAAATGACTTCAACCACATAGTCCAATACGGTGTGCTCCCAGTCACACGTTACTTTCGAATCAGCCTCTGAAACCGCACGCCTTTAATTTCACCGACGTACAGATTGCCAAACGCATCGGCGGCGAGCATATGCGGCAACTGAAACTCGCCGGGCTGAGCGCCTTCCTCGCCCCAGGTTCGCACGATCTTGCCTTGTTTGTCGAGCTGTAAGACCTTGTTCGCTCGACCATCGGCCACGAAGAGATGGCCTTGCCGGTCGAAAGCCAGGCCATAAGGTGCGAAACCGCTCCACACGGCCACGAGTTTGCCGCTGCTTTCAAAAACCTGTACCCGATCGTTCTCACGATCTCCCACAACGATGCGGCCGTTTTGATCGACGATGATGGAGTGCGGTAGGTTGAGCTGCCCCGGTCCATCACCTGCTTCGCCCCACTGCGCCAGGAAGCCGCCATTGGGAGTGAATTTGATGATGCGGTTGTTACCGTAACCGTCCGACACATAGATTTCCCCCTGAGGACCGAAGGCAACGTCGGTTGGCTTATTGAATTCGTCGATGCCATCTCCGGGCGAACCCGCTTTGCCCAACGCCAACAGGAGTTTTCCAGCGGGGCTGAACTTGATCACTTGGTGGTTGCCAATGTCCGTCACCCAAACGTTGTCATCAGAGTCAATCCGCAACCCATGCGCGGTGGCAATCGTATCATCACCCCAAGCGCGAACAAACGTGCCATGGGGATCAAGGCAGATGATCGGTTTCTTACCTCGATGAAACAGGTAAACGTTCCCTTTGCTGTTGACGGCCACTCCCGAACAAGCTCCCAGCGTGATCGAGTCCGGCAGCTTGACGAACGCCGTATCCGGTTGAAAATCGATCGGCTCGGCCGCCTCAGTTGAATTTGATTGGGACGGAATGACCAATCCGAGCAGAGCACACGCGAGCAATGTTGGTTTCATGCTTCGTTCCTTAAGACGAAGTTTGTCATCCAGAAAACGTTCGCCGTGTAGAATACCCGATCGCTAATCCGTCAACAGTGACCCCTTAAAAGGTGCTGGCCGCCAGGGCAAGCCATGTTGGCATATAACTGTCAACGGCGAGGTTCTGTGGGAGAAGGTTATCTTGGGCGGCTAAGTTCTGTGGGAGTAGGGCAACTTGACGACGTAGCCGAAGAACCAGAGGTAGTACACCCGACGGCCAGAAGACGCCATTAAATAACGCCCACCAGTATACATGCTATCCCATTCGATCGCGCCCACAAGAAATGGAACTTTGGCTGTAACCATCCACACTTCCGCACGCCGCACAGCATCCAGAGGGCCTTCCTCCGGGGTTCCAAAATTCGCCAAGTCCTCAAGGTTGACGTGCATCGAGACATCGTCCACGCCTCGCGTTCTGGTCGCGGCCCAGCAAGCCAAGTATGCACAGATCAGCGTCACCAGCACCACCAATGTCCTGACCGAGAACTTCGGCCGCCAGCGTTTCGTTTTGTCTCGCTCGCTGGGCATGGGGGTATTGTATCAAGATTAACAAAGTTCTAACGATATTTAGTACAAGCGGTGATGTGATGCTGACCGAACAGGATGCATTGCGAGTGCCGCCACCGCTTCAGCGCGTCGCGCTTAGTGCGTCTTAAACTCACGGCCTACGGCCATGCGACCCTGACAGGCTCCGCCGAACGTGGGCCGGTCGGGAGACCAGCCCGCAACATGTGGCGTGAGAAATCCACCGGTGTTGTGGCACGGTCTCCCGACCGTGCCAAGAGCATGATTCCGCGATTTCTCCAACCCACGATCGTCTTTGCAGCAACTCGGTGGCGTTCGCATCCACTGTAGGGCACAATGGGGTGCGTCGCTACTTGTACTTTTTTGGGACTACCAAGGTGAACAGCATGTTGATCAAACGAGTTATTCTTCGTCTTTCCGCCCTCACATTTCTGGCAGGGATCTTTCTTGTTCCGGCGAGCGCTTCGGCGGATGTCTTTGAACTGCGGACGTATACGACCAACGAGGGCAAGCTGAACAACTTGAACGCGCGCTTTCGCGATCACACGGTGCGGTTGTTCAAGAAACATGGGATGGCATCGGTTGGCTACTGGGTCCCGACGGACGAACCAGAATCGCAGAACACACTGATCTACGTAATTAAGCACAAGAGCCGCGACGCTGCGAAAGTGTCGTGGAAGGCCTTTATCGCGGACCCCGAATGGAAGAAGGTTGCCAGGGAATCGCAAAAAGATGGCCAGATTCTCGCTAAAGCGCCTGAGTCGGTGTTCATGAACGCGGCGGCTTATTCGCCAGAGTTCTCCAACGAAAAGAAGAGCGATCACGCCGTCTTCGAACTTCGGACCTATCGAACCAACAAAGGCAAACTCGCAAACCTGAACGCGCGTTTTAGAGACCACACGATTCGCATTTTCAATCGCTTCGGGATGCAGTCGGTTGCTTACTGGCATCCGGATGACGAGCCGGATTCGAAGGACACACTGATCTACATTATCCGGCACGACAGCCGCGACGCTGCACAAACATCGTGGAAGTCGTTCGGAGCCGACGCAGAGTGGAAAAAGGTTGCGAAGGAATCACAAAAGGATGGCAGGTTCCTCCGCGAACGGCCCGAGTCGATCTACATGAAAGCAACGGACTACTCGGCGATTCGTTGAGAGTTCGTGTTGGGTGTGGTTGTTCGGCCAACTGAAGAAGACCGTGAAACGCCCCGACGGGTCACCACACGGCGCGACACACAACCCTCCTGACCAGCTGTCAACTGAAGGTCACGAAGGCGGCCACAATCCACGCCACAACGCAGGTTGTGCAGAATACCGCCCACATGGCCGAACGTCGGCCCAACTCTGTCCGGATGCCAAAGCCATAAACTGCCGGTGCGATTGGGTAAAACAACAGATTCAGGAATCCCCAGCGAACACTGCCGCGAAAACCCGCCACGATACCCCACAGCCATCCGTAGAAGTTGAGCACGGCCATACACATCAGCGCGATGGTAAAGCCGATGATCTTGCGGACTGGAAACTTGACCATCTCCGCGCTGAACACGATTTGACCGCTCGAGAGACCATCCAACTGTCTTCTCACCGACTCGCGCCGCTTGGCGACGAAATATATCATGGCGTGCGGCTCCCCCTCGCTCGGAGCGTCCGCCACAACCTTCTCGAAACGTGCCGGCGCGTCGGCTCCGTTGGCTGATATCAATGGGCGCAGAAAGTCCGCGGCTCCAGTAATTTGCTGATGGACTTTTTCCTCCGCAAAGATGGTATCCAGATACGTATTAAGATAATCGTGATACGTCTTCTTATGGCGGGGAATGTCGAGCACGCGCTCGATCAACGTGTTCTTTCGGTCGCTTGGATGATCGATGCTCAAATCACGTCGCGACTTCGGCGTGCCTGCCAGGGGAAATGCGCCAAACGAGTGGTCCATGTCCCACGGGAGGATCTGAAACTTGTTCGAATTCGGTTCAAGATAAATGTAGTGGTTCTGCGTTGCTCCCAGGAAACTGTCAAGGTTGCTGAGCAGTACATTCACCGCCAGGAAACGCAGGAACTGATCTACGTCGAGGTAGTCATCGACCTGCTGGTCAAAAGTTTCGTTGTCGGCCTGGTGTAGAAGTTTGGCAAACTCGATCACCCGCTCTTGTTGCTCTACCTTGGGTTCGGTTTTCGGGACGTAGGCTTTCTCGTACTCGGCCCAGTCCTCGTCAAAATACCGAAACACGCCAAACGTGCTTGGCTTGAGCAACAAACCCTCGGAAGAACCGTAACGGTCCTTGAGGAACCGCTTGTCCACCTGCTCGACAATGCTATAAAGCCCTAGAAGTTTTCGTTCGAACTTTCCTGGCACAGTCGCATTAACCCTTGCGAAACCGACGCGCGAGCAAGGAATACCCGCCTCACGAAACAACTCGTATGACAATGCCTCACGCAGCATCGACGGATCGGTTACACAATTGTTGAGGTTGATCTTCGTGAGCCCACGAAACTCCAGTTCCTCGTCGTACTCGTTGAAATCAATCTTGAACGACAACCGTTTGATGGCCTGGCCTTCGATGAACGTTCCGTTGCCCTTGTATCGCAGCCCAACGCCCGTGATAGTCTCGCCATCGATCGTGACATCTGCCCTGCCATATTGATGATCGATCCCCATGTAACCGGCCAAGCCAGGCCGCTGCGAATTCTCGTTTCGAAAATGTCCCCCCTCGTTGGCATCATTCACCACGTCCTCAAACGCCAACATGAGCGAAAGGAAATCCATCCTCGCGCCTTTGGGCGGCTGCATCTTTTCCCACTCCTCCGGCTCCATGCTGAGGTGAACATCAATGACGTTTTTCAAACCAAAGAGCGACTTGGGGCCAGCTGCTTCATGTGGCGCCTCGCCAAACGCTGAGACCGCCGCCGCGATCACACAAAAAAAGATCGGGAAACTGAGGCTCACAAACGAGGTGAGAATCTGGCAAGTGGCAACGGCGGCGCAGCTGGGGCGGTCTAACCAGAGGCAAATCACCCGGCTCACCGTGCTGGCATTCCGCAAAAGGGCATTCCGCAAGTGCCTGGGGTGATTTGAAGGCGTCATGTTGATGAGGCCACTCTCGCTATTGTGGACGTTCACATCGAGTCTCAGAAGAAGTCGGTCAGGGCTCACCAATCGTCGCACGTTCTTCAACGATTCAGTCGTGTTTCGAGTGCTGGAACGATTGCGGGAGAGAATGAGCGTTCGATGAATTCCATGGCTTCCATCGATCCCGGCGTCTTGAGGTAGCAGGTCAATCGCCGCCATTGTTATTGGCTCGCCAATTCACGTCAAGAATCGGGCACTGGTCACCTCCACGCTGACTATTCTAGAATGTGGATGATATTTACCGACCTATCTCGATCAGGAGACGTTGTGATGATCTGCCCAAGAGAATTGTTAACTGCACTGCTTTGCATCGGCGTTTACACAACTGCATTGAGTGCCGAACCGTTAACTTACCAGGGCGATTCCGGGGCCGGCAAGGGCAAACATGTCGTGTTCATCGCCAGCGATCATGAGTATCGCTCCGAAGAAACACTGCCGGCGCTCGCGCGGGTTTTGGCGAAGCGTCATGGCTTCAAGTGTACGGTGCTGTTCGGAGTTGATGATCAGGGCGTGATCAAACCGGGCCACAACAATGTGCCGGGACTGGACGCGTTGGAAACGGCGGATCTGATGGTGATCTTTACACGGTTCCAGAACTGGCCAGATAGCCAGATGCAACATTTCGAAAACTACCTTAAGCGAGGCGGCCCCATTGTTGGTCTGCGCACCGCGACTCACGGGTTCAAGATTCCAAGCGGTAGCAAGTTCGTCAAGTATTCCAATGGCTATGGTGGCGAAGAGTTCAAAGGCGGCTTCGGCCGACAAATTCTGGGTGAAAAGTGGGCCGGACACTATGGCGGAAATCATCGTTCAAGCACCAGGCTGGACATTGTGGCGGAGCAAGCTGAGCATCCAATTCTGTGCGGTGTGAAAGAGATGTGGGTCCAGTGCGGGGGCTACCGCGCCGATCCGCTGAAACCAAGTACTGTATTGGCGATGGCACAGCCATTAGTCGGCATGGAGCCGGACTCTCAGGCCGATCCAAAGATGCCGCCTGTGCCCGGCGCATGGACGCGGAGTTACCAAGGCGAGTCCGGCGACGATGGCCGCGTCTTCACGAGCACCTATGGCGCATCGAACGACATCGAAAACGACGGCTTTCGCCGAATGCTTGTCAATGCCTGCTTCTGGGCGGCGGGGCTGGAAGAAAAAATCAGGCCCGACGCCGACATCAGCTTTGTCGGCGCATACAACGCCACTTGGCGGAGGGGATGCGGTCGACGCCAAGCAGGGCTCAAGCCACAAGATCTGGCCGGCTGGGAGACGCCAATCGTGCCTATTCAAGACAGACAGAAGAAATGAACCTCGGCCGGCGGTGGTCGCGTGTGACGAGGCTTCCTCCGAGTTCCTCGCAGTGGAGCGCATAAAAATGCGAAGACCACACGGCCGGTAATCTAATCACGCACTGTGTTCTGTCGCAAGCGGCAGTTTTAACAATGACCGCTACGTGCGGCCATCTCAATTGCGAACAATGCCCAGTCGTAGAGACGTTTCGCTTCGCGCACCGAACCACGGAAGACGTATTCCTCACTGGTGCTGGTCGTGATCACAAGTCGTTTCCGAAAAAGTCCCTCCTGCTGGACCTGACTGATTGCCCGAATTGGTACCTCAACAATGGCTTCCAGCGCTCCGAGCTTGCCGAAGACCAGGTGAAGTTCTCCATCCACGCCAAGCAGATTCAGTAATCCAGGAAAGGTCATACCTTTCTGCTCGAGCGTGCAGGGCAAAGCTTGGGCCAACAGCGGTCCGGAGGGAATGCTAGTAGGTGAAGCGAGAGAGTTCGTGGACCATGCCGGAGTAACTTCGTGGTCGAAAAGACCAATGCGTGTTACAAAAAGTCCTCTATCTCTCAGTTGGGCTGCTGCTTCATCTTCGGACTCGGCAGCCAAGAAGCCACTTTCTTCGTTTCCCGAGTTGTCCATGCCTCGATAATCAAACACTTTCATTTGCAACTCCCATCCTCTTGCGATTGTATCAGCCGTCGTCGATGCGTAAATACGAACCGCTTAGGCTTTCGAGGTTGTGCAGCTTTTAAGTAGTTGGTTTGCAACGGTTTTCACATCATGTCGCCTCTCCCGGACAGACTTTTTCGCTTTTGACTACGAGAAAAAGCCGGCAGCGAGTCCCTTCTCCCCGAGCAGACTTTCTGACTTATTATGCCGCGATTCTAGGCGTATTC
>PVBE011505090.1_pt1 | contig 10213 bp, 8 predicted proteins | sample 1631181 | NCBI WGS metagenome assembly PVBE01 (sample SAMN08397723, study PRJNA350692) | Marine metagenome, whole genome shotgun sequencing project. | isolation source: water | place: Pacific Ocean | collected 2012-04 | reverse complement strand
CGCATTTCATGGTTGCCATTCCCTGTGAGGTCTTTATAGATAGACCGCCAGCGTCAAATGTGATCCCTTTCCCGACTAAGGCTAAGTGTTTTTTCGAAGGTTTCGTAGGCCGATATGATATCTGAACAAATCGAGGTTGTTGAGTCGAGCCTCGATTAACTCCTAGGAGGCCACCCATCTTTGCCTTCTTAATTTCTGGGAGTCCAAGAATTTTTATTGAGAGCCCATGTTCTTTAGCCGTCTTCGAAGCAACTCTTGCGAAAGCAGTGGGGGTTAGATCTCCACCTGGTCTATTGACAAGATTTCGGGCAAGGTTAACTCCTCGTGAAGTGCTCTTCGCTCGCTCTATGCCGTTAGTCATTCTTCGGCCGCTTCCGATAATCGACACTGTCGAAAGCTTTCTCGGTTTCGTGTTAGTTTTTAGTTCAAGGTACTCATAGGCTCCCATAAGTAAGCCCTCTGCGAATGCTTGGGTTCTCTCCGTTAAGACGTCGTCATCATTAATTACCGATTGAAGTTCGACGGAAATATGCTTGAAGCCCTTTGCCGCCTTCGCTAGAACAGTTCCGGCTTTTCGATAGGTTCCGCTATCTTCCTTCGAAGATTCCCCCAGTCCAAGAAGTGCAGACGGGCTACCCTTTGATTCCGAACTAACGGAAGGAAGAATAGTGATTTGTCCTGATTCTCCTTCAAATCCGCTAGCTTCTAACGTCTGCGTGTCTATTCCCAAATCCTCTGAACTGAAGTGGTCTGAATGGATCAAAGTTACTTGAAGCTCGGATCGGGCAGGCTGTTTAGCTACGAGTTTTATTTCTATCGACATATTTATACCTCTCTATCTATTTCTACTTCTCGCGCAGAAAGTGAACCTTGGTCCTGCCATCGGGCCAGCATCCACATCAAATCTGAAAGGCGATTCAGATAAGGGCCGACGCATGAACCATCGGTTTGAATTTTTAGTGTTGATCGCTCAGCCCTTCGAACCACAGTCCTAGCTATGTCTAGAGCCGCTGCTGTTGGGTTTTGCCCGGGTATGACGAATTCTGTAGGAGCAGAGAATTTTTCAGAGGTTGTATCAATGTACTTTTCCAAATCTTCGACCATAGTGTTCGTAACAAGGCTCACCCCGTCTTCGAGCTTGTCCCTGTTTTCGGGAAGGGTAGCTAACTCAGCCATAAGAACCCAAAGGTCTCTTAAGACGTGGATAAGAACACGGTCAATTTCACTGCCACGCTCAACTTGAGACCTCGCCCATCCTATAGCTGCTTGTGCTTCATCAACATCCCCATACGCGGAGGGGTGATCGGAGTCTTTACGAACTCGGCCACCATAAAATAAGCCTGTTGTTCCATCATCTCCGTTACGCGTATAGATTTTCATACCATTGACCATACCGGAACTATCTTTGCATCGTCTGTTTCCTACGGGCAGTTACTGAGATAAAAAAGATGGGCCGTCAGTCAAGCTTTTTAAAGAACAACTGAAATTCCATTAGTGCATTGTCCTCTACGGAAAGGACGACAGCCGATCTGGGTTTTTCGATTTCATAGTCTGAAAGCAGTATGGGGCCTAAATTGCCGTAAACCAGGATACGACTACCATCAAATGAGGCAGTTACCTTTATCAGTTCTTCTTGTGTAACTCCGTGGATGGTGAGATCTCCGACTATCTCGGTTGTAAATCCAGCTTCTAAATCTGTTGCTGAACTGAAATCTATGGGTTGAGTGATCACTAGGGAGGCTTCGGGAAATTGACTCGTTTCTATCGCCTGCCGCTTAATTGCATTGTTTCTGCTGGCGTCGTCAGTTACTAAAGTAGTCATATCGACTGTAACGGTTGGACGGTCCCCTCCTAAGGTAGATATTATTTCGCTTCCAGTTATTGTGAATTGAGCGCTGATATCAGGCGTTCGACCTACAACAGTTTTCCCACCGATTCCGACTAGTTCTTCATCTATGCGAAAGCCAACAAATGATGAACCGCATACTTCGGTTAGGCACGAATCATCGAAAACGCCGATCTCTCTATCGATTATCCAGACACCGTCTAAGTTTTGCACTTTATTTACTTCGGCTGCAGATAAGGCTTCTTCTCTTGCTTCCTTAGCGGCCTGACTATTGACATCTGCTGGAGATGTGTCACGGAACACAAAGTACCAGAGGAGTACGATGATGACGCTTATTAATACGAGCAGAATCGCTACCCATTTTGTGATAGATTTACTTGGTTTTTGGGGAGATTCTATTTCATCTGGTGTTGGAACAGAATTTCTTGTTTTAATCTTTAAGATAATTTTAAGTTCTTGTTTAGATTCAAACATCAAGAAGAATTCTAGCTACGAGGTCCACCCCGAAACCAGTTAAGATCGCTAGATACATTAATCCGGTGGCTGCCATAACGGCTGAGTATTGTTTTTCGCGAAGCGCTAGTTTCGTAACAAATACTAAAACAATTGTGCCTATGACACATGCAACCCAAAACCAGCCTAAAAGACCATTGTAATTATCATCAATTGTTCCGTTGAGGACGCTGACCATACCTGTTGGGATGAGCAAAAAAATCAACTCAGGCAGCCAAAGAACTCCTGTCCAATTAATGAGAGTGTGTATCGGCTTTCGTGAGAGCCCCGGCTGCACCAGGTACCAGTGGCCCAGAAGCATCGAATTTGATACTGCTCCAAGGAACGCTGCTCCCGTGAGCGTTCGGCAAATAGCAAGCCATGTAGGTCCACCAGCTTCGATGGATCCAGCGATTAAACCGATAGCCCCGCATGCTGGGGCGAGAAGATCCAGAAAGGGGGGAAATTCTTTTGAAGCGGGAACCTTCCCAGAGTCAGGCACTGGCTGATCTTTTCCAAGCATTTCTGAAACACGACGAGATCTATTCTGCGCAGCAATTCTTTGGCCAATTACACCTGCATTTTTTCTTCTTATTGATACTGCCATGCTGAGCAAAGCTGCGAGTAGAAATAACGAAGTTGAAATTTCTCGCAACCATAGGAAATTTAGATTTATCCCAATAGCTAAGCTAGCTACAGCTATCGCTATGTAGATAGCCCTTGTTGTCCAACCATACCCAAGTGCTACTATCCGCTCCCGAGAGGTTACCCAGAGAAATAGCATCCCACCGGTAGCCCATTGGAGGAAAAAGGTCGAAGCCTCGATTTTCATAAGAGTTCCTAGCTGAGAACAGCTAAATCATGGTCCGCAGTATTGAGGGAATGGGGTTCCTGATTCGTCACCGCTACTATATCTTCAAGCCTTGCCCCCCATTTACCTGGAACATATATTCCTGGTTCAACGCTAAAAACGTTTCCCGATCTAACAGGAATCTTGTTCCCTTCCACTATGTAGGGATCTTCATGTGCCTCTACACCTATCCCATGGCCTGTTCGGTGAATGAAATACTCTCCATATCCTTCTTGACTTATAATTTTTCTTCCGATGCGGTCTATTTCTTCGGCAGGTGTCCCAGATAAGCAGGCATCCACCTGCTCACGTTGTGCTCGTTGCAGAACATCGTAGAGATCGAGGAATTCCTCTGGAGGAGTTCCGGTCCAGATACACCTTGTGATATCGGAGCAATATCCAACACCGTCCTCACCAATCCATGTACCCCCGAAGTCACATAACACGACTTCATTCTTTTCAATTATTCGGCCCCCGGCTTCGTGATGAGGACTTGCAGCATTTTCACCTGCAGCAACAATGGCAAAGTTCACCCTATGGTGGCCTTCTTCAAGAATTTGCCTTCCAAGTTCATTAGAAACCTGGTTCTCAGATTTTCCAATAAGTTGAATTTCGCCATTCTGTAATCTAGAAGCGATTCGATCTACGGCGGAAGCTGCTTTCTGAAGTCGCTTTATCTCTTCGGAAGATTTTATTGACCGTATTGGGCTAGTAATCATATTTGCTCTAGAAAGCTTGAGGTTGGGAAGTTGATTTAAAAGTTCGATTGTGAAACGCGTCCAAGTTGTGTCACCCACAGCAACCGACGTTGCCGCTCCTAACTCTTCAACAAGAAGAGCGATGGGGTCCTCAGATTCTTTCCATGGGCGAAGCGTAAAGATATCTGGGTGTTCTTGGACTCTAGGTGCTTCTAAGCCAGGTACGATCAATTTTGCTTGTCCTTCTCTCGGCAGGACAAGCATCGTTAATCTTTCGAGGGGCATCGCTTCATATCCGGTAAAGTACGGCAGATCAGCTCCGACAGATAGAAGAAGAGCATCAATTTCGTTCTCTTCCATTACAAGTCGGACGTCATTTAAACGATCAGCGAACATAGCTTTATAGTACGTTGAATTTCTTCTTGGCAAAACTGAATGGTTTTTTTGACTTCATTAAACCCTCAAGTTTTTATGATTCGCTGGCTGAAATTTGAGATTGTTTAGCATGATAGCTGCTTCGTGTAAGTGGGCTAGATTCGATATGGGTGATACCTAGCGATTCTCCATAGCTCTTCAGTTCTTCGAATTCTTGAGGAGTCCACCATCGTTCTATGGGGAGATGGTTACTAGTCGGTGACAAATATTGGCCGATAGTGACAATATCAACGCCGACTCGACTTAAGTCTTTTAACAAAACACGGACTTCATTTTCTGTTTCTCCAAGTCCGAGCATAATTGATGTCTTAGTTGTTAGGCCATGCTGTTTCGCATGGCAAAGGACTGCAAGGCTTCGTGCATAGCTCGCAGATGGTCTGACTTGTCTTTGAAGACTCGGTACTGTTTCCACGTTATGGTTAAGGACATCTGGGTTGCTAGCAAAAATCTTCGAAAGAGCATCAGGGTCACCTTTAAGGTCTGAAATCAGAATTTCAATCTTCGTAGAAGGATTTGTTTTACGTATAGCGGAAACAGTGTCAGCAATATGCTGTGCCCCTCCATCGCGAAGGTCATCTCGAGCGACCATTGTGACTACTGCATAATCTAATCCCATAGCGCATACGGCATCCGCAACACGCTGAGGCTCATTGGGGTCTGAAGGGAAGGGCTTTTGTGTATTGATCAGGCAGAAGCCACACGCCCTTGTGCATCTATCTCCAAGGACCATGAAGGTCGCCGTCCCGTCTTTCCAACATTCGTAGATGTTAGGACACCCGGCTTCTTCACAGACCGTAACGAGTTCGTTCGTTCGCATCGTTTGCTTAATTTTTCTGTATTCTGGCCCGAACTTCGCCTTTACTTTCATCCATTCAGGCTTCCGTTTTAATTGAACTTGAGTGGCGGTCAGGGACTGCGCCGTCTCAGCGTTTTGATTTACTGAACTCACATTGAGCTGCCGACTTCCTGGTCCCTCTCCTCTAGTAAAGGGGCTTAAGTCTTGGCTTCGAATTTTCCAAGCTACATCGGCTCGATCTAATCTTCCTTCCGACCATCTTGCTGCAGCGAATTCAGAAATGACATCCGTTACTTCTCTAAGGTCTAAATCAAGGCCCTCCTGATTGAGTGACGTGACTTCCATTTCTTTGATACCGCAAGGGACAATAGCATCAAAATACGACATGTCAGGCTTGACGTTTATCGCAAAGCCATGCATAGACCGCCCTCTTGAAAGACGGACTCCTATTGCAGCTACCTTTCTTGGTGAGTGCCCATTTGGGTCTACCCATACTCCTGGATACTTAGATATTCGACCACAATTTGGAAGGCCTAGTTCTTCTAACGCGTCGATGATGACTTGCTCTACAGAGTTAATGTACGCCGAGGTATCGGCCATACCTCCACCTCGCTTCCCTGGAACGGTCAATATTGGGTATCCAACTAGTTGCCCAGGGCCATGATATGTTACATCCCCACCTCGCTTGATACGGACAACTTCAGCTCCGATTTTCGACGGATCTACAAGTATGTTCGATTCGTCACCATTAACCCCAAGAGTGAAGACATGCGAGTGCTCCAGAAGAAGTAAATAGTTTTCTGGACTTGCTTCAAAGAGGCTTTTCTGCACAGCAAGAGCATCCTGATATCGGACTTTTCCTAACCATCGAACTTGTAATGGAAGCGGCAGAGCGTCTTCTACCATTTTGAATTCTCTATCTTTTGTCAAAACTTTCAATTGAGGCTCTGTACTTTCGCGTGCACGGCTTTAAGTCTAGTATTTGGGCTGCACCCTATATACAGGAGTCTAATGGTTGTTTGGATCGCACTCATCGTAGTATCTGCCGTTTTATTTCCTGTCGCTCTTATATATAACAAGCTTGTTCGATTAAGAAATACGACTGAGAACGCATGGGCGGCTATCGATGTCCAACTTCACCGTCGGTATGACCTCATACCAGCACTCGTGAAGGTCGCTCAAGCCTATGCGGCTCACGAAAAGGCAGCATTTGAGGATATTACATTGGCGAGAACAGCTGCCATGTCCACTAAAGGAAGATCTCGAATAGCAGATAGCAATAACTCTGTTAGCGAATGTTTAAAGAAGGTTTTTGCCATCGCTGAGTCATACCCTGACCTAGAAGCAAACGAAAGCTTTGTTAACGTTCAAGAAGAGTTGGCAGAAACAGAGGATCTCCTAGCGTATGCGCGCCAATACTATAATGATGTTGCGCTAGATTTTAACAACCACCTGCAGATTCTCCCCTTCAGTGTCTTCGCATGGATCTTTAGGTTTGAGGCGCGGGAATATTTTTCCTATGGGCAATCACCAGAAAGCTAATCAAGAACAATGGCTACCTATACAGAGAAACGAAGAAAGCGTTCTTGGTACCCGATCCTAGGATTTGCTATCTTCGCAGGGCTTGGAGCAGGATTAATCGCCTTTGCTAAGCCAGTAGAAAAAATTGATAACTATTGGGCTGTCGCTGAAATCAGCACTGAAGAATCAAGTATTGTCAGCGAGGTAATCGACTACGACTTTGGAACTAAAAGCAGGCGAGGAATCTACCGCGATGTCCCAGACCTAATTGAGGAGCAGATCATCAGTGTCGAGTCGCCTTCGGCCCCAGCCGATTGGACAATTTATTGTGGGTTCAATTGCGATAATGGTGAACTGCGTATCCGGATTGGAGATCCGAATGCAACCATTACAGGTAACCATAGATACGAACTTAAGTACTCTCTGAAAACAATTTCAGATCTCTCGAATTCGTTAGTTAATTGGAATGCGATTGGAACGGGATGGGATCACCCCATAGATGCTGCGCAGATTCAAGTAATTTCCTCATTCGAACTCGAAAATCCTAAGTGCAAGGTTATTAAACTCTTTGATGAAGAACCGTGCGATATAACTCAGATCGCTCCCGATCATTTATTCGTACAAATTGATGGCCTTCGTTCTTCTCAAGGAGTAAATATCCAAGCAGAACTTGGTCAAACGATTGGCAACCTTCCGAAATTTATTGAACCCCCAAATGCGCCAGAAGCAGGGCGAGATCTTTCTTTCATCTTCGTCGGACTGATTGCTATCGGAGCTACTCTTTTGGGAGGAACAATATCGGTGTGGGTATTGAGACTCCTTGGGCGAGACAAAGTAAGAGCAGGAAGCGCTGTCGATGCGGCTTTTGACGAAGGACAAGGTCGTGTTTCCAGAGCTGATACAGGGAAACTCTCCGAACTCGTTACCTTGAGCTTTAATCCTCCTGAAGGAGTTACTTCCTATCAGGGTGGCATTCTTCTGGAAGAGTCCGTAACCGAGGACCATAAAACTGCTTGGCTGCTTGAACGGGCTATTAGCGGTGAAATAGACCTCACCGAAGATAATGGCAGCAGAGTCCTAATCGACAAGTTTTCGCAGCGCAGCCCCGGGGCTCTTGATACGATTTTCAATGGCCGAGAAAAAGTAGAATTGGGAGAGTATGACAAAGCTTTTACTTCTGGTTGGAAAAAACTGGAAGATGACCTAAATGCATGGATGTGGGAAAGCAACCTTTGGTCGTTCTCTAGAACAAAAGCTATTGGGTGGCTAGCGACTCCATTAGCTTTTGGAGTTTTCGTTTGGGGCGGATTCGCTACCCATACCGGGCCTAGTCGAGTGTTTAATCTTTGGAGCGTTATTGCCGCTATTATTTTCGGTTCGCTAATAGCAGTCTGCTATCGCGCTTGGGAACTAGCTGTCCGGACAACTAAGGGAACAGGGCTTTGGATCCAGATAGAGGGTTTTAGAAAATTTCTGAGTAAATCTGAAGCAAAACATGTGGAGTCAGCAGCTGAGAATGGAGTTCTCCGTGAATACACTGCTTGGGCTGTCTCTCTTGGTGAGGCAGGTGCCTGGAAACGCGCATTCAAACAATCATCTCGGCTCAACTATGATGGCGATCTAGCTTCAGACGACTACCTTTTAGACGACTACCTGTTTGCTTCCTATGCTTTCAATAGCAGTTACGATGTCCGGACAACACAATACTCCCCTTCCTCAAACGACTCTGGATGGTCGGGAGATTTTGGTGGAGGCTTTGATGGTGGAGGTGGCGGAGGCGGAGGCGGAGGCGGTAGCTGGTAAAGCCTTTCGAGGATCTGCTAGCCGTGTAGCCCTCTGCCAGTCAAGGACATGACCGTTTCGCCAAATAGTTCACTTAACGTTGGGTGCGGCTGAATGAATTCAGCTACTTCAGCAACGGTAGCTTCCCAGTTAACTGCTAAATACCCCTGCCCTAGTTGCTCTGTAACCCAAGGTCCTACCATATGAACTCCTAGTATTTGCCCTAATGTTCCATCGGGAAGTTTTTCTGCGACGACCTTGATGAGTCCATCTGTATCCCCGACTATCATGGCACGCCCATTACCTGAGTACCGGTGTTTCGAGACTTCTATGTTGTATCCTGCTTCAATCGCTTCTGCTTCGGTAAGGCCCGCAAAAGCAACTTCGGGATGGCAGTAGATGGCCCATGGCACTTTTGCATAATCGACCGGAGTTACCTTCTCTTTACATATGCGTTTGATCGCTAATATTGCCTCAGCAAATGCGACATGAGCTAACTGGGGTGTATCTATTAGGTCGCCAATAGCGTAGATGCCGGAACTTTGAGTTTCGCAGAATTCAGTGACTGGAACAAAGCCTCTTTGGTCGGCGCTAATTCCTACACTCTCCAAACCGAGGAGATCGGGGTATGGCCTTCTCCCTACTGAGATAACTACCAGATCTGCTTCTATAGTTTCGCCATCATTCAACAAAACAGTGGTCGTATCCGAAGTGGGAGTATAGCGTTCAACCATAATTCCGGTACGGATATCTATTCCTCTTTTCTGAAATGACCTATGGACAACTTTCGCAATATCTTTGTCGCAGCCGGCAAGTATTTGAGGTAGTGCTTCGACAACGGTTACAGTTGAGCCAAAATCATTTAAGGCTGAGGCAAATTCAACTCCGATTGCACCTCCGCCGATGATGACTGCCCTCGAAGGGACTTTAGTTATCGAAAGCAATTGGTCTGAAGTTACGACTAGCGTTCCATCAATTTCAAAGCCTGGTATCGATCTGGGCTTGGAACCACTAGCCAGAATAATATTGTCACCAGAAATAACTTGTTCGCTGCCATCAGAGGGTGAGACCTTTACTTGGTTACCACCGGCTAACTTTCCAACTCCTGAAAAAACCGTTACGCTCCTTCTTGCCAACAGCCCTTCTACGCCTGAAGTTAAAGTATCTATTACCCCCTGCTTCCGGCTCATGAGTTGCAACATATCTAATTCGGGGTCACCTGCCTTGACGCCGTATTCTTCAGCTTGACGGACTGTCCGAAGAACAGATGCTGTCTCTAACAATTCCTTGGCAGGGATGCAACCAACATGAAGACATGTACCTCCTAATTTGCCCATTTCTACCAGTGCCACATCAAGCCCAGCAGCTGCACCATAAAGAGCGGCCCCGTATCCTCCAGGGCCTCCTCCTACTATCACCAAATCATAGTGAGACTTTGTATCTTCCATGTCCAAATCCTATCGCTACAACACTCAACTAATCGTTCAAACAGCAGCACGAAATTCAAGATGCTATAAGAACTTGTGTAGTGAATGCTAAAAGTATCACTAGTCCACAAACAAGAGAAACAATGATCAACATTCGCGTACTCATATACGTGGTAGACCATAGTGGCGTATCATGAAGGGCACCTAGACAGACGAATAAATTTAGAAATATTCTTCACAACAGGAACTAGATGAAGTGAATATGTGTCATTTACGGCACATATTTAGAGATCGGACCTTAGGAGCTTCCAACATGAAAATATTTAAAATTAAGAGGGCCCACGGTCTCTTACCCTATTCTTGCTG
>PVBE011349141.1_pt1 | contig 10213 bp, 8 predicted proteins | sample 1631181 | NCBI WGS metagenome assembly PVBE01 (sample SAMN08397723, study PRJNA350692) | Marine metagenome, whole genome shotgun sequencing project. | isolation source: water | place: Pacific Ocean | collected 2012-04 | reverse complement strand
GCTTTTCCGACGGCCGGGCGCTGCTGCGCTACGAGCGCGATGAAGTACTGCGGGTGTTGGAACAGGCTTAGCGATAAACGTGACAGGATACATAATTCGCACAAAAATTCTTGCAAACGGCACACCTCCGGAATGCGTTTAGCATTCCGGCAAGCGCGACTGCGCGCCCGAGTTAATACGAGGCAGCCAAGGGAGCGGATGCGACCGCCCGGCGTCTGAGGGACCAAACAAAAACCGCGCGGATGCCCCTCCGGCGCCCGCGAGCGCGCTCCGCGCGCTAAGTTCGCCCCATCTTCCCAACCCTTCTTCCCTCTGGGAAGAAGGGCTTATTCCGGAATGGGTTTAGCTGTCTATCACCTCACGAATCACCGGGTGGTAGCTTTCGCCATGGCCTTCCGCCATGGCCTGCTCGAGACGCTCGCGCGCCAGCTCGCCGCCTTTCGCGGCGACATTTTCCACCGCCGCCAGATCGAGCGCGTAGGCCAGATCCTTGAGCGCATAGCGCACCGAAAACGCGCCTTCCGGATAGTCGCGCGGCAGCATCGATTTGATGGCGTGATTGCGTAACGCAAAGCTGTCGCCCGAGCTTTTGGCCACGGTTTGCAGGAACAACTCCTCGTCGAGCCCGGCGCGGCGCGCGACGGCGAGCGCTTCGGCGATGGCGGCGCAATTTTGAAACAGCATCATATTGTTGAGAATTTTCACCGTCTGGCCGGCGCCCGGCGCGCCGCAATGGGTGACGTCGCTGGCCATCAACCCGAGGATCGGGCGGATGCGGGCGAAAACCTCGGCGTCGCCGCCGACCATGATGCTGAGCGTGCCGTCGATCGCCGCCTGGCGCGTGCGCGCCACCGGCGCGTCGGCGAAGGCAATGCCTTTGCCAGCGAATGCCGCGTGCAACTGGCGCGCCAGCGCCGGCGGCGAGGTGCCGGTATCGACCACGCATTGGCCCTCCGCCAGTTGAGCCAGCAAGCCGTTTTCGCCGAGGCAGATTTGGCGCACCTGCTCGCCATCGGGCAGCGACAGCAGGATGGTATGCGCCTTGGTGCACATATCGCCGGGTGATTGCGCAGCCGCCACGCCGGCTTCGGCGAGGCGTTCGAGCGGCGCCGGATCGATGTCCCAGGCCAGGACTTTCTCGCCGCCTTTCGACGCCAGATTTCGACACATCGGCTCGCCCATCACGCCGACACCGATAAATCCAATGCAACCAAACATCTCTATGCCGTCTCCTAATGACTATCCGCCCAGGCCGGCCAGCCGAGCTGGTTGGCGCGCTGCACCAGTTTGCCGAGGCCGAGGATCAGCGGCTCGGCGAAGCGCGGCGCCGCGATCTGCAGGCCGACCGGCAGTCCGGCGCGCGACAATCCCGCCGGGATCGAAGCGGCCGGGATACCCGCCATCGTCACCAAAAAGGCGCCGGCGATCCAGTCGACGTAATTTTCGAGCTTGCGGCCGCCGATCTCGTCGGGAAAGTTCTGCTTGACCGGGAATTGCGGCACCGGCGACATCGGCATCAGAAGCGCGTCATAGCTTTCGAACAGTTTCCGGTAGCGCTGCCAGACCTGGGCGCGCATGTCCTCGGCGGCGGCCAATTCGCGCATCGTGATATCGAGCCCGCTCTGCACATTGCCGGCGAGATTTCCGCCGAAGGCATCGAGATTGTCGAGCCGCTTATATTGCATGCCGACCATCCAGGCGCCGCGCAATGTGAGATAGGCGTCGCGCGCATCCGACAGATCAAAATCGACTTCCTCGACCAGCGCGCCGTCCTCGGCCAGGCCGAACGCCGCCTTTCGGCAGATGCCCTCCAGTTCCGCATCGACGCCGATCGCCGCGATGTCGGGCGCGTAGGCGAGGCGGAGACCCTTGGCCTCGTCGCGCGCGCGCACGATTTCAAGCGCGCTTCTCCAAGGTGCGGCGACCGAATTCGGCATCATCCGGCTGTAGCCGGCCATGGCGTCGAGCAGCAGCGCCGCGTCTTCCGCCGAGCGCGCCATCGGCCCCAGCACCTGGCCCGGATCCCATGGCAGTTCGAGCGGGTAGTTGGACACCAGGCCGGGCGTCGTTCTGAGGCCGACGACGCCGCAGAACGCCGCCGGCATTCTGAGCGAGCAGCCAAAATCGGTGCCCTGCGCGATCGGCACCATGCCGCTCGCCACCGCCGCCGCCGAGCCGCCGGAGGAACCGGACGGGCTGAGCTCGGGGCCCCACGGATTGCCCGTGGCGCCGAACAGCTCGTTGTCGGTGTTGGCGCCGGCGGCGAATTCCGGCGTGTTGCTTTTGCCGAGGATGATCGCCCCGGCGGCGCGCAGACGCGCCACCACTTCGGCGTCCTCATCCGGCACATGCTCGCTATAGACCGGCGACGCCCAGGTCGTGCGCATCCCCGCCGTCTCGACGATATCCTTGATCACCACCGGCAGGCCGAGGAGCGGCGGTATTTTGTCACTGCCGCCCGCAAAGAGTTTTTCCACCGCTTGCGATGCGGCGCGCGCCTCGTCCGCGGCGAGCGTAACGATGGCGTTGAGGCGTGGGTTGAGGCGCTCGATCACATCGAGATGCGCCTCCAGCAGCTCCACCGCGCCGATCTCGCGGGCACGCAGCGCCGCCGCCATTTCAACGGCGCCGAGGCGCGTCAGATCAGCGGCCACTATTCGCCCATATCGACGATGGCGATGGACGGGCCACCGCCGGGCGGGCCCTGATGCATGGCGTCGACCGAAACGAACACCGCCGGGTCGCCGATCGCCGCCGCCGCGACGCCGCCGACCGCGCCCTTCGAATGGCGGTGATGGTGGACGTCCGAATCGTCGAGCATGATCTGGCGCCGGTTGCGCAGCTTGGCGCCGGGGTCGGCCTCGCATTTGATAAAAACATTGACCAGCCGGCCGCCGAGATCCTCGGAGCGCGCGCGCTCGGGCAGATCGAGCCCAGCGGAGCGGATCGAATCATAGATGCCGTCCATGTCGAGCGCGTCGCGCATCACGCTGTGGCCGATGCGAAAGCGCCCGCCGGCGCCGTCGCGGTTGCCGAAGAGGACGATCTGGGCGCGGTCCAACTCGACGCCCGAGGAACAGGAGGCGACGGAGGAATAGAGATCGAGCTTGCGGCAAATCTCCTCGGCTGCCGGCATTTCGACCTCGCCGAGCGCCACGGCGATGCCCAAACCGGTGGTGCCATTCGACACCCCCATCGAATCATGCACCTCGCAGGCGACGCTCTGGCCCCGGCCGTGGGCTTCCTGGATGCCGTCGATGGTGAGGAGCGGCGTCTTGGTCTGGACGTAATGGACATCCTCGACGTCGCTGATGCCGGCGTCCTTCATCGCCGCGCGGACACCGGCGGCGACCGTCTCGACCATCGCCGGGCGGCCGATATCCTCGGGCAATATGATCTCGCTCATCGCCGTCCCCATAGCGAGGCGCGATTGGCCGGCATCGCCGCTCTCGCCGTTCCGCGCAAACACCGTGGCATGCGGCGTGATGATGCCGTCGCAGCCGCCCGACCACACCATCGGGATGAGCTTGATCGCTTCGTCGCCGCGCGTGCCATGCTGCGCCAGCACCACGCGGTAGGCCTGGTCGGAGAGGATGCGGGTGAAATCATTGACGCCGCCATTGCCCTCCGTCTTGCCGATGGCGGCGACGACATCGTCGGCCGCCATGCGGCCCGAGGTGATCAGCTGCTCGAGCCCGCTGGCGTCGGACACGCTCTTGATCTCGATCTTGGCGACATCGATTGCCATATTCCTGTCTCTCCCTAAGGCGACCAGCGCCAGTCCTGCCGGGTTTCGCTCTCGACGATCACCCGGCCACTCTTGATGACGGTATTGCGCACCGCCTGTTTGGTCAAAGCCTCGCCCGCCGTGGTGGCGTCGAGGATCACCAGGTCCGCCGCGCATCCCGGCGCGAAGCCGTAATCACCGAGCCGCATCACCCGCGCCGCGGCATTGGTCTGCATGTCGAACACCGCTTCGATCTCGCCCGGCAGACTCATATGCGCGGCATGGGCGGCGATCAGGCCGACTTCCAATGGATCGACGCGGCCGAACGGATAGAAGGTGTCCTCCACGCAATCCTGGCCGAACGAGACGTTGATGCCCGCGACCAGCAATTCCTTCACCCGGGTGATACCACGGCGCTTCGGCTGGGCGTCGAGACGCCCCTGCAGCATCAGGTTGGTCGCCGGATTGGTGATCATGTGAATGCCGGCCTCGCGCACCAGCGCGATGACGGAATTGGCGTAATCCTCGTCATAGCCCGCCAGAGCGCAGGTGTGGCCCGCCGTGACGCGGCCCTGCCAACCATGCTCCAGGGTCTGCTCGGCCAGCATCTCCAGGGTTCTGGCGCCGATATCGTCGGTCTCGTCGACATGCATGTCGATATCGGCGTCGTATTTCTTGGCAATCTCGAAGGCGATGCTTATATGGCGCGCGCTGTCCTGCGGGTGCTTCTCGTTGAACGGCATGCCGCCGACCACGTCGGCACCCGCCTCCATGGCCTGCCACATAAGCTCTTCGGCGCCCTTGTTCCGCAAAATGCCTTCCTGGGGAAAGGCGACGATCTGGATATCCATCACCTCGCCGTGGCGCCGGCGCGCCTCCGCAACGCCTTCGAGCGGGCGCAGGCCGCCGATATTGTCGACATCGACATGGCTGCGGATGCGCGTCACACCATTGGCCAGCGCCGAGCGGATCACGCGCCCGGCGCGCGCGGCGATTTCTTCCGTGTCATAGACGCGCTTGCGCTCCCAGATGATCTCGATGGCTTCATCGAGGGTGCCGGAAACATTCGGCCGCATGTCTTCGTTGATCAGCGCCTTGTCGAGATGGATATGCGGCTCGACGAATCCGGCGACGCATAGCCGCCCCGCCGCATCGATGACCTCGGCGCCATCGGCAGCTTTTGCTTCGGCAAATTTTCCATCGGCGATGTAGAGATCGCGTATTTCACCGCCGCGCCAAGGCTTGGCGTTCTTGACGACAAGGTCCATGGCGCGGCCTTCAGTTGCCACGCACGAAATCCACCGCGCCGCCCATCACGCTGCTCTCCGCCGGCTTGGTCTCAGCCACCAGCTTGCCGCGTTTGAAGACATGGGTGCAGGCCGGGTTGATGCGCAGCACATCGGCCTTGCTGGCGGCGTCGAAGACCACCAGGTCGGCATTGGCGCCTTTGGTCACGCCGTAATCCTCGAGCCCGAGATTATGGGCGTTGCGCCAGGTGATCATATCGAAGCAGGCGTCGATCTCCTGCACACCCGACATCTGGCAGACATGGAGCGTCAGCGAGGCGGCCTCGACCATGTCGCCGCGGCCAAGCGGATACCACGGGTCCATGATCGAATCATGGCCGATGCCGACATTCACGCCTGCCTGGAGCAGTTCCTTCACCCGCGTCATGCCGCGCCGTTTGGGATAGCTGTCCTGGCGCGCCTGCAGGATGAGATTGTCGAACGGATTGGCGGTCACGTTCAGCCCCGAACGCTCGATCCAGCCCATCAGGCGGTAGGCATAGGCGTTGTTGTAGGAATGCATGGCGACGCAATGGCTGGCCGTGATGCGCCCGGCCATGCCGCGCTTGAAGCACTGCTCGACCATGACCTCGAGAAAACGCGCATGGCTGTCATCGATCTCGTCGCAATGCACGTCGATCATCAGCCCGCGCTTTTCGGCCTCGTCGAAGATGAACATCACGCTATCGACGCCGGCCTCGCGGGTGACCTCGTTATGCGGAATGCCGCCGACCACATCGGCGCCCATATCGAGCGAGGCGCGCATCTGCGCTTCGCCGCCCGGATATGATTTGATGCCGACCTGGGGAAAGGCGACGATCTGGATATCGATCCGGTCCTTGAGCTCGTCGCGGAGCTCGACCAGCGCCTGCGTCGAAAGCTGCGTATCCGCGCTGGTGTCGGCATGGGTGCGGATGAAGCCGGCGCCTTGCGCCACTTCCCAATCGACGGCGCGCCGCGCCCGCTGCTTGACCGCCTCCAGCGTGAGCTTGGGCTTGAAGTCGCTCCAAATCTCGATGCCTTCAAACAGCGTGCCCGATTCATTGTCGCGCTCCAGCCCCGCCGCCAGCACGGCGTCGAGATGGACATGGGCATCGATCAGCGAGCCCGAGACCAGCCGCCCGCCGCAGTCGACCACCTGTCCGGCTTCGGCCTCGATGTTGGCCTCGACGGCGGTGATTTTTTGTCCTTTGATGGCGATATCGGCGCGCCGCACCGGCTCGTCGCGATGCGCCACATTGGCGTTCTTGAGGATGACGTCCATTCGCTCTCTCCCTTATGCCTGATACCATTCCGAGGGCGGGCGCGAGAACCGGTTGATGCCGAGATCGCGGCCGCAGCAGCGTTTGTGTATTTCCTCGAAGGCCGGGCGGAAGGCGCTGTTGAGCGCTTCCAACTGCTCGTGCTGCTTTTTGAACTCGGGCAGATGGCCGCGCAGCTCTTCGAGGAGCGCCGCCTCGTCGACGCGCTTGAGGCGGTTGTCCGCGACGACAATCTCGCCGTTCACCATGACCTTCTCGATCGAGGTGCCGTTCTCGCAATAGGCCAGATGGTTGCGCACATCGTTGAGCGGCGTGAAGTTGAGGGTCTTCATGTCGAGGATCAACAGATCGGCCTTCTTGCCGGCTTCGAGCGAGCCGGTATCGCCGTCGATCATCGCCGTGCGGGCGCCGTTGATGGTGCCGGCGCGCAGGATCTCGGTCGCCGTAGGGCCTTGCGGGTAATCGGGCGTCGATACCTTGTGCAGGAGCGCCGCCGCCTTCATCACATCGAATATGCGCGGCGTGTCGCTGGTCGATATGTCGTCCGAGCCGAGGTCGATGGTGATTCCGGCATCCATTATCTTACGGTAGGGCATGATGCCGACACTGAGCTTCTGATTGGAGATGGCGTTGTGGATGATGGTCGAGCCGGCATCGGCGATCATCCTGATATCCTCGTCGGTCACCCAGATCGAGTGGGCGATGGCGGTGCGCGGCCGGCCCTTCTTGTTGTGGAAGCGCGACACCGCCTCCTCGGCGAGATCGATGAAGGTCTGCGTCGAGGGCGGCGGCGCCGCCGAGACCTTGGCCTTCAAATCATCGGGCAGCAGCTCGTCGGTAAACGGAATCGTTTCGCTGAACGGCCGGTTGATGATATGGCCCGAGACATTGGCGCGGATGCCGAGATCGTCATAGGCCTGGAAGGTCGCTTCGAGCTGGTCGAGATCCTGGCCCGGCATTTCGATGACATCGTCGAGCACATTGGTGACGCCGGTCTTCAGGCATTCCATGCCGACGATCATGGTGCGCAGATAAATCAGGCGCGGCGGCAGCGGCACGGCGCCGAGGATCGGATAGCATAGCAGCATCCACAGTTCGAGCGGCAGATTGTCGTAGCGCCCCTTATACATCGCCTCCCAGGAATGGACATGGGCGTTGGTCAGCCCCGGCATGACCAGCTTGGCGCGCCCGTCGATGGTCTCGGCACTGCCCGCCGAGAGATTCTCGCCGATCGCCTGGATGCGGTCGCCTTCGACGAGAACATCGCCGCTGAACGGCTCGGCGCCATGCGCGGAATCCATCGCGACGATGGTCGCGCCTTTTATCAGACAGCTCATTTGTCTCTCCCGTTAGGTGCTGTCGCCGAGGATGATGACGTTCTCGGGCTCGGCGAAGGCTTCGCCGAGCGCCGCCGCGGCACCGCTGACATATTCGTCCATGAACATCTTGCCCTTTTCCGCCGTCGCCACGGCGGCCGAGGAAAGCGCCCCCGAAGAGGGCACCGTTGCCGGGTCGTAAGGGTACATATCGTGCACCGGAAAATCGGCCGGCGGGTGCATCGGCACCTTCTCCATGTCGACGAATTCGGGGTGGAGATGCAGCATCACCGAGGTTTCCATCACCCCGGCATGTTCGAGCGGCCAGCCCGGGAAGCCTTCCGGGAAGGCTTTTTCCAGGGCCGCCTCCGAGGCGTATTCCCAATAGGGCAGCTTGGCGATGCTGAGATCGGTGATGCCGTCGCGGCGAAGTTCGCGCAGCGCCAGATCGATGCCCTCGACGAGGAACATGTTGTTTTCGTAATGGCCGTCCATCAGCGCCATCTTGCGAACGCCATGACGCGCAAATTCCTTGATCACATCACGCACCAAGGAGATCAGGGTCTGGCCGTCGAGGCTGGTGGTGCCGGGGAAGTGATTGCCGCCACCGGATTTGGGCTGCGATTTGTAGCCGTAGGTAAGGGTCGGCGCCACCAGGCCATAGGTCGCCGCCGCCACGGCCTCGCAGATCGCCGTCGGGATCAGCGAATCGCAATGCATCGGCAGATGCGGGCCATGCTGTTCGAGCGAGCCCACCGGCAGCATCACCACCGGCGCCTCTTCACGCAGGCGGCGGTCATATTCGATCCAGTTCAGTTCGTAAATTCGGATATCATCGCGCATCGCAAACTCCTTTCACGGTAGGGATGTTCACGGCCATTTCGGCATGTTGGCGCCGCCATAGCGGTGAATGCCGAGATCCACGGCGGCGCAGCGTTTGTAGACCTCCTGGAAATAGGGAATGAAGGCCTGGTTGCGTTCCTCCTGCGGTTCATGCTTGGCCAGCAGTTCCGGCCACAGCGCGCGGAACTCGTCCAGCAATGCGTTCTCGTCGACCTTGGTCAACAACCCGTCGCGCACCACGGTTTCGCCGTCGACGATCACCGTTTCGACCGAGCTTCCGTTCTCGCAATAGATCAGATGCTTGCGCGCATCGTTGAGCGGCACGAAATTGGCGTTGCTGAGATCCATGATGACGAGATCGGCCTTCTTGCCGATTTCGAGCGAGCCGATCTGGTCTTCCAGCAGCGCGCTGTAGGCGCCGCCGAGCGTCGCCATGTGCATCACCTCATGGGCGCTCAGCCAGGAATCGTAATCCGCCGTCGTCACATTATGGAGATGGCCGGCGGCGCGCATGGCGTCGAAAATGCGCGGCGTGTCGCTGGTCGACACGCCGTCGGTGCCGAGCGCCACATTGACCCCGGCGTCGAGCATCTTGCGCACCGGCGCGATGCCGGAGGAGAGCTTCATGTTGGAGAGCACATTATGTACGACCGAACATTTTGCCGCGCCCAACAATTCGAGATCGGCGTCGGTGGTCCACACGCCATGCGCAATCGTGGTGCCGCGATTCAGCAGGCCGAGATCGTGCATATATTGCACCAGGGTCTTGCCGTAAAACTCCTGGCCCGCCACCGCCTGCACCTTGGTCTCCAAAATATGGGTGTGGAAGCAGGTGGCGTTAGCGCGCGCCAATTCGTCGGCCGCCTGCATCAGCTCCACCGTGCAGCGCTGCGGCCCCGACGGCGCCACCATGAATCTGAGCCGCCCGTCGGCGCTGCCGTGGTAGAGCGAGAACGCCTCCTCGGCAAAGGCGACATATTCCGCCACCGTCGGCGGCTTGTTGGCGTTGACCTGGCTCAGCAAATCGTCAGGCAGAACCTCGCTGAAAAAAGGCACCGTGTCGGCGATCGGCCGGTCGATGACATGGCCGGAAATATTGGCGCGGATGCCGGCATCATTGTAGGCCTGAAAGATGCAGCCGAGCGTCTCCATCGATTGCAGCGGCGGTTCGAGAATATCGTCGGCGAGGAAGGTGACGCCGTTGCGGAGCGCATCCATGGCGACCAGCATGGAGCGCAGATAAAGCGCGCGCGGCGCGAGCTGGCCGTCGCCGACGAGGAAATAGGCCAGCGTCATCCACATTTCGAGCGGCAGGTTTTCGTAGCGTCCGCGGAACAGCGCCTCGGGCGTGTGGATATGGGCATTGACGAAGCCCGGCGTCACCAGCTTGTCATGCCCGTCGATGACGATATCGGCCTCGGCCTCGGGCAGCGCCGCGCCCATCGCAACGATGCGCTGGCCCTCGATCAGGATGTCGCCGTCGAAGGTCTCGCTGCCATGGGCGGCGTCCATGGCGATGATCTTGGCGCCCTTGATATGGATGGTCATTTCATTTCCCTTGTTGCTTGGCCGCCTCAACTGCGCGGCAGGATATATGTGTGCTCCGGACGCCAGGAGGCGAACAGTTTGCGCCCGGCGGTGAAGTCGAGGGCGTCGAGTTCGTGCTGCTGCTTTTGCACGCGGAAGACCGTGCCGTCGCCAATATCGATATAGAGGCTGATCACCGAGCCGATTAATTCCTCGCTGATCAGCTCGCCGGTGATCACATTTTCATGCGCG
>PVBE010067189.1_pt1 | contig 10214 bp, 6 predicted proteins | sample 1631181 | NCBI WGS metagenome assembly PVBE01 (sample SAMN08397723, study PRJNA350692) | Marine metagenome, whole genome shotgun sequencing project. | isolation source: water | place: Pacific Ocean | collected 2012-04 | reverse complement strand
GTCAACGTACGTCGGGACATTGGCCATCTGCGTGTGCGTGGCGAACCAGCGTTGTTTGACGGGATAGCCGAACGTCCCTCGACGCAACAGCGGCGAACCCGCGGGCCATAAGCGAATGCGTGCATCCGCGTCGAGCGCCCACGATTCCTTGGTGCCGTTGGAATTGTAGCCGCTGGTGATCGAGCAATCGAGCTGCACGGCTCCCACAGTGACGGGGCGATGGTAGGTGGCGGCCACGAGTTCGACATGTTTTCCGTCGATCTCGAGCGTGACGTGCGCCGCGCGGACGGCGGAGCGGATCGGATCGCGATCCTCTTTCAGTTTGAGCAGCTTGAGCTGCACCTGTTTGCCGTTGCTCAGCGTGACGGTGCGGGATTCTCCGAGCTCTAGGTCGAGCGTAGTGAAGAGCGGGATGAGTTTGTTGTTCGGGGCCTTCTCCGGCGAATCCTGCGCTTGCGCGGGGCCAATGAGGCCGACGACCAGCAGCGGCAGCAATGAAAGTAAAGTGCGAATCATGGAGCGGCCTTGTGGAGAACGGCGTCTATGCAGGATTGAGAATCCGAATGACGATCATATCACATCAAGCATCACTTTTTCGCGGATCAGTGGAAACAAATCACCGTCTGCTGATAGGATAGTTGGAACCGACATCACCCCCTCGAAGGAAACCGGAAATGCGACACGTCAAACTGCGGTCATTTGTTCTGTCGTTCTTGGCGGTCTCGCTTTTCACCGGCGTCGCCCAATCGGCGGACTGGCCTCAGTTTCGTTACGATGCCGGTCGCAGCGCGGCCTCTCCCGAGACGTTGCCGGCCCAGCTGCATTTGCAGTGGTCGCGCGACTTCGGGACACCCAAGCCGGCCTTCCCCCAGGAAGTTCGTCTTGCGTTCGACGTCACCTACGAGCCGGTCGTGCTCGGGGAGACGATGTTCGTGCCTTCGATGGTGACCGATTCGGTGACCGCACTGGACGTGGCGACGGGGGCAAAGCGTTGGCGGTTCTTCGCCGACGGGCCGATTCGATTCGCTCCGGTCGCGGCCAACGGCAAAGTCTATGTCGGCAGCGACGACGGGTTCCTGTATTGCCTTTCCGCCTCGGACGGCACGTTGCTCTGGAAGTTTCAGGGGGAGACGGAAGCGGAGAAGGAACGCAAGCTGCTGGGTCACGGTCGGCTGATTTCGTTGCGTCCCGTGCGGGGCGGCCCCGTCCTCGCGGACGGCGTGCTCTACTTCGCCGCCGGCATTTGGCCCGACGACGGCGTCTCCGTCCACGCCCTCAATGCCGAGACCGGAAAACCGATCTGGTCGAACAGTGACAGCAACCAAATCCCCAAAGCCAACATGGACCACGGCATCGCGAATGTTGCGGGCCTCACGCCCCAAGGCTACTTCGCCCTCGTCGGCGGTCACCTCGTCGTTCCCTGCGGAGCGCAGCTTGCTGCGTTTCTCGATCCCCAAACAGGCAAACTCAAGGACTACGCCATGGGCTGGGGCGGACGCGTCGGATTGCCCAAAGGATCCTGGTTTGCCGCGGGGGCGGGAAAACACCTCAGCCACAGTGGCGACTTGTACGACGTGACCCGCCGCAACGACGAGAAGTTTCGCGACGCCCGCGGACGAACGGACTTCAAGAACATGCTCTACGCGGGCGGATTCACCCGACTGGTGATCGATCCGACCAACCAGCGGGAACTGGGCGCGTTCCGGCAACCGGTCATCACCAAGCAAGCACTCTTCACCGAACAGACCGGCGGAAACGTCGTCGCCTACGATCTCACCGACGTCAAAGTGAGTCAACGCTCCGAATCCAAGCCGGTCGCCCCGCGGGCGAAAGATCAGTACCCCGACAAGCTCAAAGCCGACCTCAAGGAATTGTGGCGTCTGAAATCGGCTCTCAAAGTGCAGATTCGGGCCGGGAATCGCATCTATCTGGCTGGTGCCGGCAAGGTCGCGTCGCTGGAATTGCCCGCCGAGGGCGGGACGCCGACGATCGACTGGCAGGCGGAGATCACCGGCACGCCGCACCGCTTGCTGGCGGCCGCGGGAAGACTGTTCGTCGTCACGCTCGAAGGGACAATCCACGCCTTCGGCGGCGCGAAGCCCGCCCAGCCGATCGCACACGCCAAACCCGCCGCACCGCTCAAAGCGACGGCAGCTCAGGCAACGGTTGCCGAGAATCTCAAGAGCACCAACACGCACAACGGCTACGCGCTCGTCCTGGGACTCAACGACGGCACGACCGTCACCGAACTGCTGCGGCAGTCGGGGGTCTACGTGCTTGCCGTCGACGACGACGCCCAGCGCGTCGCGACGTTGCGCGAGGAGCTTTATGCCGCCGGTCTGTACGGTACGCGTGCCAGCGTCCATGTGGGGAATCCGCTGGTGTATTCGTTACCGCCCTACATGGCGACGCTCATTGTCAGCGAGCAGCCGGCCCTGCTGACAAAGAGCGCAGCCGAGGCGTTGTTCCCACAGTTGCGACCCTACGGCGGCAGCATCGTCGCTTCGACAGAGGCCGGCAAGTCGGAACTCGTCCAACGCAAGGGTCCGTTGCCCTTGGCGGCCGACTGGTCGCACGACGGGGCGAACGCCGCCAATTCCGGCGCGTCGCAGGACTACTTTCTGAAAGCGCCGCTGGGGCTGCTCTGGTACGACGCGTCGCTGCGTTGGCATCGCAAGCCGGGCTCGGCCGTCGTCCGCGTGGTCGACGGGCGGACGATCGTGCGGGCGGACATGCTGCACGCGGTCGACGTCTACACGGGATTGCGTCTGTGGGAAACCAAGCTCCCTGTTCCCGGCAAGGTGACGGGCGATCTCGTCGTCGTCTCCGACGCGATCTATCTGGCCGCAGCGGGCGTCTGCTACGTGTTCGACCCGGTCACGGGCAAACCGACGGGCGAACTCAAAGTCCCGGAGGGCACCAAGGGAAGTTGGTCCAATCTGCGCGTCGTTGACGGCTCCCTCGTCGCGTCGGTCGGCAAGCACATTGTCTGCATCGACCGCAAGGCCGGCAAACCCGCGTGGACGTTCGCCTGCGATCGGCCCGACTTGAGTTTGGCCGTCAGCGACACGATCGTGTACTGCGCCGAACTGCTCAACAAACGCCGGGGCGAGAAACCGACCGACGCCCGCCTGACGACCCGCGCCCTCGATCTCAGGACCGGCAAGTTGGTTTGGGAAACCGCCGGCGGTTCCGACCTGCGATACAGCAAAGCGCACGACCTGCTCGTCACCGCGGGGGGAACCTACAACGGCAAGGACGGCAAACGCGTCCGCGCGGGCAACCCCGCGGCGCAACTCATCGGCGACCGCCTCGTGTTGGGTACGGCCGATCGCTTCTCGGTCTACGACCTCGTCTCGGGAAACAAACAAGGGGACGAATTGAACTGGAACCGTCGCGGCTGCACGGGCTTGCGTTCGAGCGTCCATCTGGTGACGACCCGCTTTCGCGGCAACGCGGCCTACGTCGATCTCGACACACGCGAGATTACCCCGATCTTCAACATCCGCAGCGCCTGCAACAACAACCTCTACCCCGCCAACGGAATTCTCAACGTACCCAACGTCACGGGCGGTTGCGAATGCAACTACACACCGGTTTCGAAAGCGTTCGCACCGCTGTCGGTGATCAATCCGTGACGTACGCGCTATGCACTGGTCAGGAGACCTGCGCCGAACGCGTTGTGCATCTTGGAAAATCACGTGGCAACTCGGCATGCTCACTCCGCTTCGCGGCGAGAGCATGGCACCCAACGCTGTTTTGCAAGAAGTAAGTATAGAATCGACGCCTCTCAATTGTCATTCTTCATCACCTCCCGCAGCAGCACCGTCGCATACGATCCCGGTGGAAGTGTGAACTGACACAGCACCCCCCGCTCGGTCGTTTCCGTCGAGAATTCTCCGGGGCGGACAAGAAACGCCCGGCGCGTGCCCGCCGCGATCTTGCCGAACGTGGCGAAGTCATCCAGCGACAGTCCCCGCTCTTGCAGCAGACGCAATTCCAGCGCCGCGGGTTCGCCGGTCGGCTGCTTCATTTTCGGGCCGAACATCGGACCGGTGGGAACCGTCTCGCCCGCGTCGAGGCGTTCCTGCTCGGCGGCAACGTCCTCGACGTGGAACAGTCCACCGGTGGCGACTTTCTGCATCACGTCGCCCGCGAGGGCCGTGTGCAGCAGGCCGTCGCCGATCCGCCGGGCGAGGGCCTGATTGAAGAGGTCGGATTGGGCCGCCGAGAGGGAGAGCCGCAACAGGTAGCGACGTGTGGCGGGTGGGAAGTCGCGCGGCTGCCGCTGACCTGCCAGCAATTCGAATCCCTGCTCGGCAGTCTGGTTGTCGCGGCCGAATCGCTGGGGGCCGAAATAATTGGAAAAGCCGCTGGCACGCAGACGAGCGAGGATCGGCGCGGCATGCTCGGGAGCCGTGACGTCGCGGATGAGAATCGAAAACCGGTTGCCGGCGGTGTGACCTGTACGAAGCTTGTTGGTGTGTCGCTGGGCGTTTAGGATGCGAATGAAATCCGTGGCGACCGATTCCAGTCGCGCTTCACAACTTGCCGGGACGGAGACGTGCTGCCGGGTGATGGCTTGCCGGTCCTTGAGGCCCGCGACGCCGATGTCGCGTTTGGCGACGCCCAGCGTGCGGGCGAGATGTTGGGTGAGAGCGTCGGTTGTGAGGCAGCGTTTCTCGATCCACAGAAACAGGTGCTCGCCGTCCCCGCAGGGAGCGTAGGCGGGGATCTCCTCGACGAGGAAGTCCTCGGGTTGTTGTTTCAGCACACCGCCGATGCCCGGCAGGTCCGCGGTCACGTAAGGCACGTTCATGGAATCACATCACGGCGTTCGGCTGCGGGCGAAGCATCTACTACGAAAATACAAGCACGAGAATCATTTCTTTGACGGCCATCGACCAATCACGCGGCTGACGGAGTCGCTCGCGTGAATTCTACCACAGAGATGCCGAGAACCCAGAGGCTGGAGAGTCAAAGGAAAGTGTTGAACGCCGTCTGCCTATCGCCACGCAGGACCGTTCGCCCTTCGCCTGTTTTCTCTGTGCCTCTGTGTTGAAAATACCTTCGGAATGGCCATCGCACAGTCGCGTTCGCTACCGCGCGGAGACGGCATTTGCGGGAGTGGGCGTTTCGTCGAGCAGTTGTTGGACGCGTTGTTCGAGCAGGCGAGAGAGCGTGCTGGCTCCGTCCTTGGTTTTCTTGCTGCTGACTTCGATGGGCGCGCCGAAGGTGACTGTGGCGCATCGCTTGCCGCGAATCGTGGCCGTTTGGGAACCGAGGATGTCCTCCTCGAACTTGTCGAGCGTCTCGGCCAACCGTTCCAGCGACGGACTTTCGGTGACGTAATCGCCCGGATAGCTGAAGGACTGGATGACGAAATAGAGATCTTCGAGTTGGATGTCGCAGTCTGTCGTGTCGTCGCTGTTTTCGACGCGCTGCTCGCGAGCCTGAATCACCTGCTGGCGCAGCGCCTTGACACGCTCGGGAATCGTCGCCTCCTTGCTGTCGACGTTGTAGTTCGACTCCATGTTTGCCAGGATCTCGTCGGCCAGTTCCGCCAGACGATCGGGCAGCGGACCCGTGAACGTGCGGCCGCGGTATTCGAGTTCCTTGATCGCCAGGATCGCTTCGCCGGTGCGATAGATGCGCGTTCCGAGCGGCAAATCAGCGCGGACGCGCCAGAACAGGGCCTTTTCGAGCCGGGCCATGACGTCCAGCAATGCGGGCGTCGGGTCTTCGAGATAGTGGTAGCGAATCGCACACGGAACGCAGACGATCGGCCGGTCTCCCCTGCGGGCGGCGGTCAGCGCCATCGACGCGGGACCTTCACGAAACGGCGTCACGCGTTCGTTGGTGTGATAGACCTCGCCTTCGGGGAAAACGACCAATGGATGAGGCCGTTGCTGCAGGATTTCGGTCGCCTGGCGAAAGGCCTTCAAGTCGGTTCCCTCCCGATTGACGCTGAAGCACCCGTGGCGGCGGAGAATCCAGCGCCGGACGGGCGGCGCGAGACCGATCACCTGCCAGGCGGTCATGAAGTAAAACGGCCGACCGACGCGATCGGCCGCGTCGTACAAGACGTAGGCGTCGGCGTGTCCCGAATGGTTGGGCGTGATCAACACGCCCGCTCCCGCGTCGACGGCGCGGGTGACGTGTTCGGTTCCTCGAATCTCGATGTCGATCAATTGTTGGTGGTGATGTTGAAAGCGCTTGCGCAACGGCCGCAGCAGTTGTACCCAGCGGGGGCTCATTTGAGGCGACCACCAACGAGGTGGCTTGCGGAATTGCGTGCGGTCCAAAGTGGTTCCCTCCGCGAGACAAGGACGATATCGACCATCATCCATCGGAAATTTGTTGCCGCAACCCCAATGCAGCGGCGCTGCAACGCGGCCTCTCGAATTGTCACTCGCTCGAACTTCGCTCGCGGGCGCGACTCAGCGCATCGGGGTTGCCGAAGACGACGAGTTCTTCCGGGCCTGCAATGACCAGGCGTCCTCCGGCGATCAACAGGTTGCCACCGGTCTGTCCGTAAACGGGCTTGAGCGCCACGCGGCGTTCGATCGTGCCTTGCGATTGGCTGACCAAGAAAATCTCTTCGCGCAACGGCCAATAGACGAGATCTCCCGCCAGCAGCCCGCGGCCGTATCCGTGGCCCGAGGGGTCCGTGTAGCCGAGCCGCCACTGCACGCGGCCCGTTTCCACGTCGAGCCCCCACAGTTGATTCCCACTGACAATCAACCGTCCGTCGGCCACGCCCAACAGGTGCCGAATGCGATCCCCGAGAGTCCGTTTCCACAGGACGCTGCCGGACAACGCATCCAGCGCCATCAATTCTTCCGAATCACTCGGGGCGACGATCACAATCCCGCCGTGATAAAGACAGGGCGTCAGGCGGGTCTTCGCGTCGTCACCGACTACGACATCGTCGGACGGCATCTGCGATGGGTAGGTGACGATCCACTCGACGTCGCCTGAATCCAGGGCGAGTGCAGCCACGGCTCCCAGGTTTGTGGACAGATAGAGCCGATGGTTGCCCAATGTCAGCAGATGATTGCCCAGCACATTCTGAACGGCATCGACATCGAGCAGGACGTTACAAATCTTTCGATTCCACAGCGGCCGACCTGTTTCCGCGGAGAGGCAGGCGATATTGACCTGTGCCGCGGGGAAGCTCTGTTGCAAGGCCACGTAGACGCGACCAGCGTCGACGATCGGCGATCCGCAAACACTCCAGATCGATTCCTCGTCTCCGAACTTATTGGCATCGACCTTCCAGACGAGCCTTCCCTCGCCTTGTTCGAGGTCCAGACAGACAAGTTCACTGTGGACCCGAAACTCGTGACGCGCCCAGCGGACGATGGGAACCCCGATCCGCGCGTAGAGGCGCCCCCCGTGAACCGTCATCGTATATTGCGGAATTCCCGCCACCGGGTGCAACGGCACGGGCGGTCTCGGATCGGGCAGCGTGGGGTAGATCAACGCAGACGTGTCGGCACCAGCCGGCCAGGAGGGGCGTCCCGTCGTGAGGTCGAACGCCGAGATGCTGTGGGAATTGGCGACTAGCAGTGACTCGCCGAATGTGACGGGATGCCACGAGAGCGGGGGCGAACGGAACGGCGGACTGTCGCGCCCTGGATTGTTCAGATCGACGTCCGCAAGCGGTGCCGACCAGAGAACGGACCCGACCTCGACCGCGCGCGGGACAATGCCGTTGCGGCGTTCATTGAACGCGAACGTCGACGCTGACGCCGGTTCGACCGGGAAGCTCCACGACGAAGCGTCTCGCAGAACATCAGCCAACAACTGAGAGAACAGACCGGTCTTGCCCGCCAAAGTGCCACGCGCGTCGGGGAAGGCTTCCTGGAATGTTTTCAGTTCTTCGCGAGCGCGTGTCAGATTGTTCTCCGCGATCGAACACAGGATCAATCGGGCGCGGACCTTCGACGGGTCGATTGTCGTGTCGGGATAGTGTAGCCGGCTCGGGGTCCGCAAAACGCCCGGCGTCCGGTCGGCAGGCAGAATTTGCGACCAGAATTCGCGCGCGCGATCGTAATCCGCCCTTGCCCAGGCCAGTTCGCCCAGCAGGAACAATGCGTCATCCGCGTCGCTGCTGGCGAAAGCATGCTCGAGCACGCGCATCAACTGCGCCTCGTCGCGCTGTCGTCGTCCCGTTTCGTACCACTCGCGAGAACGGGAGTCGATCCGCTTGCGAAAGACAGCGAGTCCTTCCGGCGGCAACGAAGCCAGCAGCACGTTGCACTGTCGACGGACGCTGACGTACCGCCCGGGCTGGGCGGCGATCAGCTTGCGTCCGTGCATGTCGGCAATCTGTTGCAGAATGCCGATCGCCTGGTCCCATTGTTTCTCGGACAGATAATCACGGACGCTGCCGAGCTGGCGCACGACGGCGCTGTCGGTTTCGAGGACCACCGATTCGCGAATCGTCGCCTCACGGGTCTGTCCGTGCGCACTGCCTCCGCAGGGGGGAATGGCCAGACCAATCACTAGTAACAATCGAACGTGCATGACATTTTCTGGGGCGGTCCGAGCGTTCGTCCACCTCAACACATTTGTGTCGGATCAGTCCCGGTGCACTGGGCGTGCCACCGGCTCTGCCAGTGCTGCGTCATCCAGCAACACAACCTGCGCATTGGAAAAATCAGTGGCAGTCGATCTCACAATTGACTTCTGACAAAGCATCACGACTCGCGAAGCTTGTACGCGATTGCAAACACGACCATGCCGATCAGCAGCGAGATGGGCATGACCAACAGATGAAAATTGTACCTCAACTGCGCGATCAACAGTGCGGGCAGGAACGCCAGCACGCCGAGTTGGAGCAGGAATCCGAGATGGTGTTTCATGTTACTCGTCAAACTCGTCCGGAGGCAGTTCGAGGGCCTCGAGTTTCGTCACCCGATCCACGTTTACAGTGACCTCCAAGTTCCGAAAGAGCAACCCGGCTCTCTCGTGCCAGACGCGGAATCGGTGCCGACCGACGGGCAGGTTCTTGATCTCGAATTCGCCTTTGGTGTTCGTGACGGCGGCATACGGGTGATCGAGGACGAGCCAGTGGGCTTTCATGTGCGGGAACATGTGGCAGGCAATCGGCATCGGCAGCGCTTCTCCCGCGCTGAGTCGCTGGATGTGGTTGCCTTTGGAGGGCAGGGCGTCGTTAAACGGTTCGTTGCGAAAGAACGTCCCTTGCACGTGGTGGTCGATCGGATCCCGCGAGACGATGCGAATCCTGCGGCCCGCCCGAACGAACAGCGCGTGCGGCTCGAATCGGCAACCCTTGACGTACTGCGTTAATTCGGGAAGTTTGTCCGCTGACGGGCCGGAGTGGACGGCGGCGGGTCGATCGCGCAGATAGACGAAGATGTTCTGGATGCCCTTCGTCTTGGGGTCAACGACCAAGTCGTTGCTGTAGAGCGTGTCGGCAGCGCAGATCGCCAGATCCTTGGCGTTCGCGTCGCCTTTGGAGATTAACACCTTCGGGTTGCGAACCTCTCCACCCCAGACGAATCGACCTCTGACGGTTCCCCATTCCTCGGCGCGCGCACCGGCGGCACACGTCAGGACGAGGGCGATCGCGCAGAGGATGCCCTGGCGCGGCCTTCGGCCGCAACCAAATTGTGTCTTGAGGCTGCTTCCTCTCGGTCCCAAGCTTCGCCCCGCTTTGCGGGGCCGAAGGAACTCAGCCCACCGATTCATCGGTGGGGCCTCGGCAGCCAACATCACGCACAAGTCCCAGCGGGACGACAGAGACGCTCCGCTCGGCTCGACAGAGGGGGACGTCCCTTCCGCCTCTGTTTTCGTTTGAGGATGAATCATCCGCACTAATCCTCGAATTCCTGGGGCTCGACTTCGTAGGTTCCGAGATTGGTGACCTCGCCGTCCCTGACGATGACGCTCCAAGAGCGCTCAATCAAGCCCGCCTTTTCGTGCCAGACCCTCAAGTTTTGAATTCCCGTGGGCAGGTTCTTGATTTCGAATTCGCCCTTAGCGTTGGTGATCGCGGCATATGGATGATCGAGGATCAGCCAGTGGGCCTTCATGTGCGGGTGGACGTCGCAGGTGACAGGCATAGGGAAGCTTTCGCCCACCTCGAACGATTTGAGCAATCCGACCTTGTTGTTATTCGCGGCGAGGTTCTGCTTGAACGGTCGGTTCTTGAAGAACGTGCCGTGCGGAGTGTGGGCGAGAGG
>PVBE012105525.1_pt1 | contig 10215 bp, 9 predicted proteins | sample 1631181 | NCBI WGS metagenome assembly PVBE01 (sample SAMN08397723, study PRJNA350692) | Marine metagenome, whole genome shotgun sequencing project. | isolation source: water | place: Pacific Ocean | collected 2012-04 | reverse complement strand
CTTGTCAGGGCCATTGGAAAACACCGCACCCAGACCGTCCATCGCCTGGCGCTTCCACGTGCTCACCTGGTTCGGGTGTACCTTGTGTCTGGTCGCGATCTCCTGGATCGTCTTGTCGCCCCGAAGAGCCTCAAGCGCGACCTTGGCCTTGAAATCGGCTGAAAACCGTCGTCGTGTCGTCATCTCGTATTCCTCCGTCAAATGGCGGAATACACCTTAAACGACTGTCCGATTTTCTGGGACCAGCTCAAGTCCCCATGAGAACGAACCGCGACCTGTGGGGGAACTGAGTCCTTGGGTTCGGGAACTCGTCGAAAAACACAAAGTGCGCTTGTATTTTCTAAATGACGACGATCGGTCGTCTGCGCGAGACCTCTGGAAGTCGCTCTGAAAACATGTATCTACAATGGCAATGTCGAGGCCAGGGGTTCGATTCCCCTCGCCATCGTTTTTCACCCGCTGGCGACAGCGTGGGGTGCTTGCCCCCAATGTCCCCTTCGGATCACAACCACCCCTCCGATGCGCAACCTCCAAAGGTCCGTAATGCGGCAATAAGCAGACCCTCGGTTTTAAGAGTACACACCCTAGTTCCGTCTCATCTATAAGGCACGACATGAAAGGTGTTTTTGTCACCGGCACCGACACCAACGTCGGCAAGACCGTCGTCAGCGCCTGGCTGGTTTACCATTTGAAGGCCGACTATTGGAAGCCCGTGCAAGCCGGCTTGGCGGACGGAACCGATGCCGAAACCGTCCGCCGCTTGGCCGGCCTCGGCCCTGGCCGGATTCACCCTTCGGCCTATGAACTCAACGCGCCGCTGTCGCCCCACGAGGCGGCGCGGCTGGACGGCGTCGACATCCGCTTGGAGCGCATCGTCCCGCCACGGGCGACGCGGCCGTTGGTGGTGGAAGGGGCGGGAGGGTTGTTGGTTCCCTTGAACAAGGACCACTTCATCATCGACCTTATCGCTCTTTGCAAATTGCCCGTCCTATTGGTATCGCGGACCGGGTTGGGGACCATCAATCATACCCTGTTGAGCCTCGATGCCATGCGCCGCCGCGGCATTTCCATCGCCGGCGTCGTTTTGAACGGTCCCGAAAATCCCGGCAACCGCCGGGCCATCGAAGAGTTCGGCCGGGTCACGGTCATCGCCGCCCTGCCGCCCTTGGACCCCCTGAACGAGTCGGCATTGGCTGCGTTACCTCTGGACGGGGACCTCCTGTCATGACGCCTAGTGGCCTGTATCATCTAAATTGCACCCCTACGATCGCTTTTCCCGTTTCCTCGGTAGGAGGGAGGGCGCCGGCGATGCTGGAGCATCGGCAAGCCTTTCCGACGCCCCGAGGGGACGGGAAAAGCGACCCTTCGGGCGGCGTTGCGAGGCTTCCGGACGTCGTCGCGCGCCGCTTGTGGTGTGATGGCACCACGGCGCGACGCGCTCCTAGCCGGAAGCCTCGCAACGCCGTCGTAGGGGTACAATTTAGATGATACAGGCCACTGGAAACGAGACTTCGGACCTCGACCGCCGCCATCTGTGGCATCCTTTTACCCAGGAAAAGACCGCGCCGCCGCCGATCGCCATCCGCGAGGCTCGGGGGGCGGTGCTTACGGCCGAGGACGGCCGCCAATACCTGGACCTGATCTCGTCTTGGTGGGTGACGCTGCACGGTCACGCTCATCCCACTATTGCCGCCGCCATTGCCCGCCAAGCCGAACGGTTGGAGCAGGTGATCTTCGCCGGCTTCACCCATCGCCCGGCGGTGGAATTGGCCCATCGCCTGGCCGCTCTGCTGCCCGGAGACCTCGACCGGGTGTTTTTTTCCGACGACGGATCGACGGCGGTGGAAGTGGCGCTGAAGCTCTCGCATCAGTACTGGCGCAACCTGGGTCGGGTGCGGCGCCGGTTTCTGGCCTTCGACGGCGGCTATCACGGCGACACCGTCGGCGCCATGTCGGCCGGGGCGCGGTCGGGTTTTTTCGACGCCTTCAGCGGCCTTTTGTTCCAGGTCGACGCTCTGCCCTACCCAGAAACCTGGGAAGGCGACGATACGGTAGAGGAAAAGGAAGCCGCCGCCCTTGCCGCCCTTGATTCCTATCTCGGCGAACACGGCGCCGAGACCGCCGCGATGATCGTTGAGCCCCTGATCCAGGGCGCCGGCGGCATGCGCATGTGCCGGCCGGAATTCCTGCGGGCATTGGCAAAACGCCTGCGCCAAGCCGGGGTTCTTTTGATCTTCGATGAAGTGATGACCGGATTCGGCCGCACCGGCGCTTTGTTCGCCTGCCTGAAGGCTAAAGTCACACCCGACTTGATCTGTCTCTCGAAAGGATTGACGGGGGGGTTCCTGCCGCTCTCGGTGACGGTCTGCCGGAACCATATTTACAAAGCGTTTCTTGACGAAAGCTTCGGCAAGGCCTTCGCGCACGGCCATTCGTTTACCGCCAATCCGCTGGGCTGCGCCGCCGCCCTGGCGTCTCTGGATCTGCTGGAGGGCGAGGAAACGCCGCGCCGCTGGAGCGAAATCGAAGCCCTTCACCGCCGCCGCCTGACGGCATTGGCGGCGCATCCCAAGGTGGCCCGCGCGCGGGTCACCGGAACGGTCGCCGCGCTCGATTTTAAAACGGACGAAACCGGCTACTCCGCCGCCGTCGGCCCCCGGCTCAAGGACTTTTTTCTACGCCGGGGGTTGTTGATTCGCCCGCTCGGCAATGTTGTCTATCTCCTGGCGCCATACTGCATTACAAATGCCGAGCTGGACTTGGCCTATGACGCCATCGAAACGGCCGCCGACGAGATCGCCTGAAGCGCAGGAAATGGACACCGATGACTGACGCCGCCACCGCCACCCTGGACTCACCGCCGACCGCTTGCCAATCGCGCCGCGATTGGAGTCGCGGCGAAATTCTCGATCTCTTCGCGCTTTCCTTCAACGACCTCTTGTTTCAGGCCCACCAGGTTCATCGGCGCCACTGGGACGCCAATTCGGTGCAGTTGAGCACGCTGCTCTCGGTCAAGACCGGCGGCTGCGGCGAGGACTGCGGGTATTGCGCCCAAAGCGCCCATTACCGCACCGGGCTCAAAGCCGAAAAACCGATGGCACGGGCGGCGGTGCGGGCGGCGGCGGAAAAAGCCAAGGCCGCCGGCGCCAGCCGTTTCTGCATGAGCGCCGCCTGGCGGCAGTTGAATGACCGGGATCTGCCCTATTTGGCGGGACTGATCGGGGAGGTGAAAAATCTTGGCCTGGAAACTTGCGTGACCGCCGGCATGGTGACGAAAGGGCAAGCGGAATTTCTGCGCGATTCCGGTCTCGATTATTACAACCACAACATCGACACGTCGCCCGAGTACTATGGCCGGATCATCACCACCCATGGTCTCGGCGACAGGCTCGCCACCCTGAACGCCGTCAGAGCGGCGGGATTGAAGGTCTGCTGCGGCGGCATCATCGGCATCGGCGAGAGCCGCGAAGACCGGGCCGGCATGCTGGAAATTCTGGCCAATCTGGCCCCCCAGCCGGAAAGCGTGCCGATCAATTCGTTGGTACCGGTCAGGGGAACGCCCCTTGAGGACGAACCTCCTCTCGATCGGTTGGAATTGGCGCGCACCATCGCGGTGGCGCGCCTCCTCATGCCCTGGTCTTACGTCAGGCTGTCCGCCGGCCGTCTGGCGATGAGCGACGAGGCGCAGGCGCTGTGCTTTTTCGCTGGCGCCAACTCGATCTTTTACGGCGAAAAACTGCTCACCACCGGAAACCCGGAACGCGGCGAGGACCAAGCGCTTTTCGACAAGCTTGGCCTGCAAGCGGAAACACCTTAGAAGGTGGTGGTGAAAGAAACCGCCGCTTGCAACCTTACCCTTTCGGGCGATAGAAAAGCCCGGAGAATTTGGGCCGGCCGCGTCATCCATTCCGCAAGGCGATTAATATTTCCATGGTTCGCATCAGCGTCATCATTCCCGTCTATAACGAGGAAAAGACCATTGTCGATGTCCTGGAACGGGTTTGCGCACAGGTCATCGACGGCTTTGAATTCGAGGTGCTGGTCGTCGACGACGGCTCGAACGACGGCACCGCCGAACTCCTGGAAGAGCACCGGGACCTGTACACCCGCCTGATCAAACTGCCTCGAAACAACGGCAAGGGCACCGCCGTCACGGCGGCTCTCAAGGAAGCCAGCGGCGATTACATTCTCTTTCAGGACGCCGACTTGGAATACGATCCGATCGAATACCCCAGATTGCTTCGCCCCGTTCTCCGTTTCCAAGCCGACATCGTCATCGGCAGCCGTTTTGTCGCCCCCGAATGCACTCGTGTCAATTATTTCTGGCACAAGGCCGGCAATCGCTTGATCACTTTCCTTTTCAACTTGCTGAACAACACGACCTTCACCGATATATACAGCGGCCATTTGATCTACCGGCGCTCGCTCGTGGACCCGGCCTCGCTGGTCTCGAAAGGTTGGGAACAGCAAGCCGAGCTCCTCTCCAGGGCGGTAGCACGGGGAAGCCAGTTTTACGAGGTGCCGATCAGCTATTTTGGCCGCAGCTACAGTGAAGGGAAGAAAATCCGGGGACACCACGCCGTGGCCGTCATCTGGACGATCATCTGGCGCCGATTCATCCGTTAGAGCATTTCCGGTTCACATGCGTTCGCCTGAAATGCTCTATCTATTTGTTTTAAAGGCAAATGCGTCGTCGCGGATGAGTCCATCCGCTCGGGATTTGCCCTAGCATCAGGACTTTTGCCAAAATGAAGATCAGGCCCGTCACCCGGGAAGAAAAGCGAAACTGGCCGAAAGAAGTTATCGTCCCCCTCGCCCCGCCGTTCGCCGATCGGCGAGGCGGCATTCAGCCATTGGTCGACGCGGCCATGGAAAGCTGTGTGCTGATCACCTCCAAAAAGGACACGGTCAGGGCCAACCATTACCATAGGACCGACTGGCATTACTGTTACGTTCTGTCCGGTTCCATCGAATATCACCATCGCCCCCACGGCGGCGCCGGCGAACCCGATATGGTGACGATCAAGAGCGGCCAATTATTTTTCACCCCGCCCATGGTCGACCATGCCATGGCATTTCCCGAGGACACCGTGTTTCTGACGCTTGGCCGCAACTCGCGCCGCCAGGAAGTCTACGAAGCCGATGTCGAACGCATCGAGTTGATCGGGACCCCGCGGCCCCTTGCGTGAATAAGGCTCTTCGGCGCGGCAAGTGGAATTGGGGTGGATTGCGCCGGATAAGCGATCCCGGCGATCCTAAGCGATTCGCGGAAGCGCGGCGAGGCAAGCTCTTGCACTTTTTAATGTCGGCTTGTCGCCCGAAAGCGGTGGCCGGGCGGCATCGGTTCCGACTACGGATTTTTAGCCACGGGCGGACATTGGATTGAATGCCGAAGCGGTAGGATTTTGGTACTATTGCCGTGGGTTTGAGAACATAAAGCTTATCCCGTTGCTTCCGGTATACACATCATGAAGTGGCTCTCTCGATGGAATGGCCGCAAGATATAGGGCCAACTTTTCCGAACGGGATTGGCCGTCGAGAATAATTTTTGGAAACGTCGGTTGATATTATTTCGTGTGGATGATAATAAATAATATCAAAAAAGATTAAATTTACGTATGGAGGCTTATGATGCAACGGATGCTCTCATCTTCTTTTTTTGCATATCTCTTTTTGGTTTTCGTTCTTTTTAGTTCGACCGCGACTGCTGGCAACATAAACCTCGGTGCTCTTGTATGTTCTACAAGCAATCATAAGGGGTGGACGGCCCTCCTCTTTTCATCCGAGGATGTGGATTGTACCTACCACGGAGTTGGAGGCCCCCAGAATTACACCGGCAAGAGCGGTATACTTCTCGGGGTGGATTTGGAATGGAGCTACCAAGATATCATGGTTTATACGGTGATGGGGGGCGCGTGGTCGAGTGCCGACCAGCTGGCGGGTTTCTATACCGGCGGAAAGGTTTCGGCGGCCGTCGGTCTCGGCCCAGCTGTTCAAGTTATGATCGCTACTGGCAGCGGCGTCTCTCTTGTTCCCTTGGCTTTAGGAGGCACCAACGGACTGGGCGTCGCGGCGGGGGTAAGCTATATGACGCTGTCCTTGGCGGAACCGGGAACGGCCAGCACGATCCCCCTGCCTGATAAGTTGAAAATGAAAGCGGCGGCGCCAAAGGAGGCGGCACCCATGGAGGCGGCGCCCAAGAAGTCGGCTACCAAGAAGTCGGCGCCCAAGGAGGAAGACCTGCCTCGGGAGGAACAAACCACCGATAAGAATGCCATGGAGGACCTTCCCGGCAAACAGACGGTAAAGCCCGAGGACTTGGATACCTTGGTGGAAAAAAAGATTATCGTCGAGAAGAAGCCGGCCATCGCCAAAACGGCCAAAACGCCTCAGCCAAAGATCGACGTGGTCAAGACGGCCGATAAACCGGTTTCAGAGGAGCAGTTTATTGAGAAAATGAAAGATTCGAACAAGCCTCTTGAAGATGGCATCATCCGTGAATGGAACAAACGGCGCCAAGCTGGTTAGGCGAAGGAACACCGTTCCGATACCTCGGCGCAGTTGACGGACCGCCAGAAGCATCCTTTGTACGCCAGCCGTATGAACTTACGGCTGGCGTATTTTCGATTGCTGTATTTGGAGACCGGAGAGTCTGCTTCGGGTCACAACCGGCCCCAGTCCCCCGCCTCCAACGTGGCCGGCCTTGCCGGTGGCGGCGGGCGGAAACAATGGGAAAGCCGGCATCACGGCGTAAAAGGTCGATTTACCCGGTTTCAGCACCCCATCCCGTAACCTCCGCAATTCCATTTGATTCGCCGAGGAACCATGAATAAATATTGCCGCCGGCGTTCCACCTGCCGCTTGTGCGGCGGCGGGCGGCTGACGGCGGTGCTATCGTTGGAACCGACGCCGCCGGCGAATGCCTTTGTCACCCTGTCGGAAGCGGCGACAGAGCAGGAACGCTTTCCCCTCGATGTCTTCTTCTGCGAGGATTGCGCGCATGTGCAATTGCTGGACGTCGTCGATCCAAGGGTTTTGTTCGAGAACTATGTCTACGTTTCCGGCACCTCGCCGGTCTTCGTCAAGCATTTCGAAGACTACGCCGAGCAGGTTTTAAAGCGCTTCCAGGCCGCCGGCGGCGGCCTGGTCGTCGATATCGGCTCCAACGACGGCACCTTGCTGGGGGTCTTCCAGAGGGCCGGCTGGCGGGTCCTGGGCGTCGATCCGGCGCGGCAAATCGCGCGGGCGGCAACGCAATCGGGAATCGAAACCATCGACGAGTTTTTTACTCCCGACCTGGGGCGCGCAATCCGCGACGATCGGGGACCCGCCGACATCGTCACCGCCAACAATGTCTTTGCCCATATCGACGATCTTGCCGGCGTCGCCGAGGGCATCCGCGAACTGCTCGCCGATGACGGCATCTTTGTTTTCGAGGTCTCCTATTTAGCGGATGTTTTCGAGAAGACCTTGTTTGACACCATCTACCACGAACACCTGGCCTACCACTCAGTCAAGCCATTGCGCGGATTCTTCGCACGCCACGGCATGGAAATGATCGAGGCCCTGCGGGTTGACAGCCACGGCGGCTCGCTGCGCGGCTTTGTCCAACGCAAGGGTGGCCACCGCCGCATCGGCGCCTCGGTGACGGAGATGGCCGCGCGCGAAGAGCGCCTCGGTCTCGATAGAGCCGAAACCTTCCACGCTTTCGCCGCCCGCGTCGAGGCTTTGAAGATCGAATTCAGCGGCCTTTTGCGCCGGCTCAAGACCGAGGGCAGGTCGATCGCCGGTTACGGGGCGCCCGCCAAGGCCACGACACTGATGTATCATTTCGGCATCGATCGCGAGCTGATCGATTTCATCGTTGACGACAGTCCGCTGAAACAAGGATTGTTGACCCCCGGCTTGCACATACCCGTCCTGGCAACCGGCGCCATTTCCGAACGCGGCCCCGATGTCCTCGTCATCCTGGCCTGGAATTTCGCCGCTTCGATCATCGCCAGGCATGCCGCCTTCCGCGATGCCGGAGGGCGCTTTCTCACCCCTCTCCCGGAAGTCGAGATGGTCTGAGCGGTGAGTGATTCCCTTCTCCAATCCGACATCGCCGAAATCGTCGCGGGCCTGAGTGAAACGGCCCGCCGATTAAGCGGCAAGACCGTTCTGCTGACCGGCGGACGTGGCTTTCTGGGACGCTATTTTACGGAGGTTTTCGTCCATCTCAACGAACATGTCCTGGATTCCCCTTGCCGCCTCGTTGTGCTCGACAACCTGATCACCGCCGGGGAAGAGGGCTCGCGAATGCCGGATTTGCCGCATGTCGAGTTCATTCGGCACGATGTGATAGAGCCCTTCAAATGGGACAAACCCGTTGATTACGTCATCCATGCCGCCGGCATCGCCAGCCCCTATTACTACCGGGCCTATCCTGTCGAGACTCTGCTGGTCTCGACGTCGGGCACCCGAAACATGCTGGAACTGGCGAGACTCCAGCAAGCGCACTTCACTTTCTTCAGTTCCTCCGAAATTTACGGCAACCCCGATCCCAAACGTGTGCCGACGCCGGAAAGCTATCGTGGCAATGTTGCCTGCCAAGGCCCGCGCGCCTGTTATGACGAAAGCAAGCGGGTGGGGGAAACCCTGTGTTACGTCTTTCACGATAAATACGGAACCACGGTCAACACCATCCGTCCGTTTAACGTCTTTGGTCCGGGGATGCAGGAAACCGACTACCGGGTGCTGCCCAATTTCGCAAGCCGCATCAAGAGCGGACATCCGCTTCACGTTTATGGTTCGGGCGATCAGACCCGGACGTTCTGTTATATCACCGATGCCATGATCGGTTTCCTGTTGACGGTTTTGCGCGGGGTGCCGGGCGAGACCTACAACATCGGCAATCCCAAGCCGGAAATATGCCTGCTCGATCTAGTCAAACGGATCGAGAGCGTGCTGGGACGAAAGATCGAATACGAAATCATCGAATACCCGGACAGCTATCCCGCCGACGAGCCCGACCGCCGCTGCCCCGACATCCGCAAGGCCCACGTGCAGCTTGGGTTTCAGCCGAAGGTCGATCTCAATGAGGGGCTCAAGCGGTTTCTCGCCTGGGCGGACGGCGTCTACACCGGCGAGCATTGACCGTGGCCGGAAACGGCATTCGTTTGGGCCTGATCGGGGCCGGACGATGGGGACGGAATTACATCAAGACCATCGCCGCGATCGACGGTTTGCGGCTTGCCCGCCTGGCCAGCCGAAACCCCGAAAGCCGGTCTCTGGTGGACGAGGAATGCATCGTCAGCAACGACTGGAAGGAAGTTTCGGAAGCCCGCGATATCGACGGCGTCATCGTCGCCACTCCGCCGGCATTGCATGCCGAGATGACCGAATCGGCGGTCGCCGGCGGGCGGTCGGTTCTGGTCGAAAAACCGCTCACCCTGGATCTCGGGCGGGCGCGGGCTCTGCGTCGTTTTGTCGCCGATAGGCATGGTTTCGTCATGGTCGAGCATACGCTCTTGTTTCATCCCGCCTGCCGGAGGCTGAAAGAACTGGCGCCAGGCCTCGGACCGGTTCGCGCCATCGGCGCGGAGTTGGGACAACGGGGACCGCATCGAAAGGATACGCCCGTTTTGTGGGACTGGGGCGCCCACGCCGTCGCCTTCTGCCTTGACCTGATGGGCGTCCCGCCCGAGGCGGCGGCGGCGGAATGCTTGGAACAGCGGCTGGTGGAGGACGGCCGCCAGGAAAATTACCTGCTGCGCCTGATCTTTTCCGGGGACGTTTCCGCCGACATCCGCATTGGCAACAAGATGGACAGGCGGCGGCGCTTCGCCGTCCATTTCGATACCGCCGTTCTGGTTTACGACGACCTTGTCGCCGCCACACTGACCAGGCATCCGCCGACGGCCGATTTCGCCGATCCGGAGGGCGCCGGCGAGGCGATCGGCGTGCCCCGGACCCCGCCCCTGGAAGTCGCGGTCAGGGAATTCGGCCAAGCCATCGCCGGCAAGTCCCGCGATCTCGCCAGTCTCGACCTCGGCGTCGCCGTGGTCTCGGTGTTGGCGGATTGCGGCGGGAACCCTAGTGTTCCGTCTCATCTATAAGGTACCCATACGATCGTTTTTCCCGTTTCCTCGGCAGGAGGGGGGGCGCCGTCGATGCTGGCGCATCGTCAAGCGCTCCCGACGCCCCGAGGGGACGGGAAAAACGACCCTTTGGGCG
>PVBE011382044.1_pt1 | contig 10215 bp, 8 predicted proteins | sample 1631181 | NCBI WGS metagenome assembly PVBE01 (sample SAMN08397723, study PRJNA350692) | Marine metagenome, whole genome shotgun sequencing project. | isolation source: water | place: Pacific Ocean | collected 2012-04 | reverse complement strand
GGGCTCGGGCTCGGGCTCGGGAGTGGGCTCAGGCTCGGGCTCGGGCTCGGGCGGCGCGGCGGCGGGCTCGGGCGGCGGCTCGGCGGGTGGCGTGGCCGGCTCGGCCGGCGGTGTGAATCCGCTCTGGTCGATGACGGTCATGGCGTCGGACGTGGCCCTCGCCGGCAGCGGCTGGCCGTCGAAGGCGGGCACCATGGCCTGGGGCACGATGGTCGGGGCCGTGGATCCCGGCGCAAGCGGCGGCGCCGCCGATGCCTGCTGGTCGATGGGGGCGTCGGGCGCCACAGGCTCCGCGGGCGCGACCGGGGGCGCTTGGGCAGCTGGCTCCGCCGGCGGCGCCTTGGCAGGTTCCGGCGGCGGCGCAGGCTGGGCCGGTTCCGGCGGCGGCGGGTCCCTGGGGACGGGCGTCATGGTGCCGGTGGCCTGCGCGGACTTGGTCAATGGCGTGCCGCAGTGCTGGCAGAACTTGTACCCGCCGGGGGTCTGGCCACCACAGGAGTGACAGCTCACCTTGGATGGCTGGCCACTTGCGGCGCTGAGCGGGGAGCCGCACATCTTGCAGAACTTCATCCCGGGCGCGTTGGAGGTGCTGCAGGAACCACAGGTGACGCCGTGCACCTCGGTGGTCTTCCTCTTACGCGGAGTCGGAGCAGCCAGCGGCGTGCCGCATGTCTGACAGAACCGCGATCCTTCCTTGTTTTCCTTGCCACAATTGGAGCACAGAGGCATGAATCTTCCTTTTCGAGGCCGGACCCGGGGGGCCTGGCTCCGGGGTTTACAAAGCGAGTTACCTGAGTTAATAGGAAGTGCCCTAAATTACCGGTGGAAAATAACAATTCGCTATCTGACCGTCAACGTCTTGCTTTTGCTGGCCGCCAGCGGCTGCGGGCCCATCGTCCACGGCGCGCGGTTCCCGCAGCGGCCTGATTCCGTCAAGGTCGGCTCACTGCTCGGGCCCTTCGAGGGCCAGGTCCTGGACGCTGACACCCGGCGCCCGATCCGCGACGCGGTGGTGGTCTGCAGCTGGGCCTTCGTGCGCGGCATGGGCAACACCGCTGCCGAGGCCACCCGGGCCATGCAGACTACCAGCGACGTGGACGGTCGCTACTGGTTCCAGGCCCTGCGCAACCTCCCCGTGGGGCTCACCACGCGGCTGAGCCGGTTTTCGCTGGTGGTGTACAAGAAGGGGTACGCGGCCTACCGCCACGATCGCAACTTCGGCCAACAACGCCGCCACCGCGCGTTCTCGCAGCGCTCCAACACGGTGATGCTCTCCCGCTGGAGCCCGGAGCTGTCCCACGCCCGCCACCTGCTGTTCATCGGCGGACACCCGGCCATCCAGGCCGCCAGCAAGTGGGAGCTTCTGGCCGCCGCCGCGGAGCTCGACGCCGGCGGCGCGCGCTCCAGGCTGGCCTCCGGCCTGCGCGCCGTGCCCGGCACCACCGCCTCCGGCACCTTCCGCCTCGACGCCAAGGTGCTGCTCTCCTCCGACGACATCCGCTCCATCACCGGCTACAAGGGCGCGTTCGTCGAGGGCCGCCTGCAGGGGCAGCGTTCCGAGACCTACGACACCTACCACTTCCACGCCAAGGATCGTCCCGAGCGCTATGACGTCGCCCTCCGCCTCTGGCGGCTGGGGGACGACAAGCTCACGGCGGAGTACGAGAGCCTGCTCAAACGCCTGCCCGATTCGCGCCAGTCCGACGAGGTGGCCGACCGCTCCTTCACCATCAAGCAGGGACAGATCATGGGCATCGGGTTCCTCTCCCGCACGACGTCGACCCTCGTTCTGCTCACCTGCGGACGAGGCCAGTGCACCAAGGACGAGCACCTGCAGAAGCTGGCAAGCAAGGTCCTGGAGAACACCGGCAAGCTGCCGAGCGTCGCGGACGACTCCGGCCTGCTGGAGCCAACCCCCACCGGCAAGCCGCCGGTGATGGAGGACGCGCCACTGGACGGCGCCAAGGGTACCAACCCGGAGGACGAAGATGAGCAGTAGGACGACGAAGCTGCTCGCGACCTCCCTGGTGTTGGCCGCGCTGGCCGCGCCCTCGGCTCACGCCTTCGAGGGCGGCACCACGCACGCCGGGCTCACCGCAGAGGCGGTGCTCGGCAGCCGGCTCCACGTGTTCTTGCGCCACGAGCTCGGCATGAGCCTTGGCCTGTTCTCGCGCCTGAAGCTCTCCTCGGCCAAGATGGTCAAGCGAGAGGCTCGGCTGCTGCGCCACCACCTGATCCGGCTCGATCCGGCGGGCGGGTTCCGGCCCGGCGCCAAGGGCGGACTGCACGCGGCGGGCTGGGTCATGGCCGGCAGCGTGCTGGCCGACGTGCCCTCCTCCACCAACCGACATCACTTTCACAGCCCGGTGCTGAAGAAGGGGCTGGACCAGCCGAACCTGCTCCTCGGCACCCTCACCCGCTTCGTCGCCACCCTCGAGGGTGGCGACACCGTACGCGAGCTCTTCACCGCCACCGGCTTTGACCTGACCGGAGACTCCGCCGTATCGTGGATCGCGTCGCCGATGAACCCGCGCTCCCTGGGCAGCTTCTACTCCCACCTGGCCAACTCGGTGAGCGCCGAGAGCCCAAAGCAGAGGCAGCACAGCCTGGCCATGGCGCTGATGACCATGGGCGACCTGATGCACGTGCTGCAGGACATGGCCTCGCCGACCCACGTGCGCAACGACTTCGTCAAGGGGCACCTGCAGCGGCTCGGGCGCAGCTCGTTCAACCGCGGCGCCGCCTTCGAGCGGTACGTGGCCGCGATGTACGGCCAGCACGGGATCCCGACCTACAAGGGGCCGGCCATCGAGCGAGACCGGCTGGCCCACTACTTCAGCTCGCCGAGGTGGGACGGTCTGGCCGACGTGACCAACCTGGCGCACTTCTCTCCCGGCAACCTGCCCGCGCCGCTCAAGGTGCTGCGTGGCGCCGACGCCAAGGAGCTGCACCAGCGCCTGGTCAAACGGCTGCCGATGTCCAGCCCCGCCCTCCCCGCCTTCAACCTGGCCTGCGCCAGCCGCGGGGTGTGCCACCTCGAGGGCAAGCACGGCGCGTTGACGGCATACCGCATCGACCCCAAGGGGCGGCTACGCTTCTTCCTCGATCGCACCTGCTTCGCGGCCTCGGCCAAGCACCTGCTGCCGCTGGCCGTTGGATACTCCACGGGGCTGGTCAACCACCTGCTCCGTGGCCGCGTGACGCTCAAGCGCCATGGCGACGAGCTGAGGGTGGTCAACCAGGGGGATCCGCTGAAGGAGGCCAGGGTGACCATCCTGCTCCAGGGCGCCGACGGCAAGCGCACGAAGGTGGCCAGCCCGACCCCGAAGCTGCCGGCGGCCCGCGGCGCGGTGCTGGCCTCGGCCAAGGTCGGCACGGCCGGCGCGGCGGCGGTCATCGCTCTGGTCCAGGGCAAGGACAGCAAGGGCGAGCCCCTGGTCGCCACGGCGCGTCTGGCGGTGGCCCCGGCGTCGCCGCCAGCCTCGCAGCCCACTGCGCCGACGAAGCCGACCATCGCGCAGCCGCCGGCGGCGACCGAGCCCACCAAGTAGGGTATAATCAGCAGCTAGATGGCCGCCCCCTTCACCCCCTCACACCCTCCCCCCATCAGGCCGAAGACACTACTGCTCGCCATCTTGTTTCTGTCCGTCGTCATCCCAACGACGGCCAACGCTCGCACCGTGGCCGTGCTGGAGTTCCGCTCCGGTACCCGGGCGGTTCCTCGCATCACCAGGACCTTCGCCACGCGGCTGGCCCGGCTCACGTCGCACCGAGTAATCCCCCCCTCGGAGGCCCGGCGGCTCCTCGGCTCGGTGGACGGCGACGTGGCCCAGTGCAAGGGCGAGGCGAGCTGCATCGCGGCCATCGGCAATGAGCTGCGCTGCGATGAGGTGGTGCTGGTGGGCATCAGCCAGCTGGGCGACACCATCCTCGCCTTTCAGCGCATCGACAGCGCCCGCGGCGTGGTGCTGGCCCGCCTGGCCGACACCCTGGGCCGTCGCCGGCGCATCACCACCAGCTCCCTGGATCGCTACCTGCGCCGGCTGTTTCCGGCAGGGGACTTCAAGCGCTACGGCAAGATCGCCGTGCGGACCAACACCACCGGCGACCGCGTCTTCGTCGACGGGCAGTACCGCGGGCAGACGCCGCTGCCGCCCCTGAGGGTGGCCGCCCCCGGGCGGTACGCCATCCGCGTCACCCGGCCGGGGCACGACGACTTCCTCGCCCGCCTGGACGTGCTCCCCGACGCCCTGGTGGAGGTGACCCCCACCCTGGGCCGCAAGCACACGCCGACGCGGTGGTATCAGCGCTGGTGGGTCTGGGCCATCGTGGGCGGCGTCGTGGTGGCGTCGGCGACGACGGCTGTCGTACTCACCACGCGCGGACCGGACGAGGTCCCGGCGGTGGTGCGGATCAAATGAAATAGAAAATAAAAAACACGAAATTCAAAATGGAGAATGGGCTGAAAACCACGACGGCGGGAGAGTCGGATCTCGACGCCTTGATGGAGGTCGAGGAGCAGTCTTTCAGCAACCCGTGGCATCGCCAGTCCATGGAGGAGGAGCTGCACAAAGACATCTCGCGGGTCAGGTTGTGCAAGACGACCACAGGTAAGGTGGTGGCGTTCATCAACTACTGGATCGTGGCTGATGAGCTTCACGTGCTCAACGTCGCCACACGTCCACAATGGCGGCGCAGAGGGATAGGGCTGATGCTCATGGAGCACGCCATGGCCGAGGGGCGCCGGCTCGGCGTTACCGCCGTCACGCTGGAGGTCCGGCGCTCGAACAACGCTGCCCAACAACTCTACATCGGGATGGGGTTCGAGCAGGTCGGCGTCCGGAAGAAATACTACGACGACGGTGAAGACGCGTTGCTGTACGAGCTGACGCTGGAAGCCGCGCCAGCCTGATCATTTTCCATTTTGAATTTCGTGTTTTGTATTTTTTATTTCACTGATCCAGAGGATCAGCGATGTCGTCGTCCTGGCTCCGCTTGCGCGCGGCCCTGACATCCTTGACGTAGCGCACCAGGTTGTCCACGTAGTGCTCGAAGGGCGGACACCAGATCTCGCTGTGCCGCAGCTCGTCGAGGGTGTTGCGGCAGTTGTACATCACGTTGCGGTCGAACCCCTCCATGAAGGCCCTGGACGAGCCGGCGACCCGGGAGACCCAGGGCAGCTTGAAGAAGGCGCGGGCGATGCCGGCGGGGATGGAGCCGCGGGGCGTCTTGCGGTGGGCGCGCTCGGCCACCAGCTGGTAGACGCTCCGCGCCGACAGGGGGCAAGGGTTCACCAGGTGGTAGGTCTTGGAGACTGAGCGCTCCATGCGTGACAGCTCATAGGCGGCGTCGATGACGTAGTCCACCGGCACCAGGTGCAGCGGCGCGTCGCCGGTGCCTGGCAGCGGCATGTGGAAGTCCACCGGCGAGTCCACGATGAGGACCATGAGGTAGTACGGGCCGTCGAAGCGATCGATCTCGCCGGTGACCGAGTCCCCCACGATGACCCCCGGCCGGAACACCGTCGAGGGGACGCGCCGGGACATGGAGCGCACGACGCGCTCGGCCTCGTACTTGCTTTGCTCGTAGGGGTTGAGGAACCGCTGGCCGCACTCCAGCTCGTCCTCCATGATCACGCCGGATCGGTCGCCCGAGACGTGCACCGTGCTCCAGAAGTTGAAGCGGCGCAGCCGCTGGCACTCCAGGGCGAGCTCGAGCACGCCGCGGGTGCCGCCCACGTTGACCCGCTTGATGGTCTGGCTGCTGGCGCCGAGATGCAGGTGCGCGGCCATGTGGTGGATGTTGGTCAGGTCCGCCACCAGGGAGCGATACTCCTTGCCGGAGAGCCCGAGGTCCATGCTGGAGACGTCCCCCACCAGGATGGTGAGGCGCTTGCTCTGGTCAGCATCCAGGTCAGCCCGCAGCTCGTCCGCGTCCGCCGAGTACCGGTCCTGGACCAGGGCGTAGACATGCTCCCGGTGATCGCTCTCCAGCAGCTTGATGATCATCCGCTTGGCGGTGTACGAGGGGAAACCCGTGACGAGGGTTGTGTCCTCTGGTCCTGGGTTCTGCTTCATCCTGTCTCCTCTCGCGATATCTCCTGCCACGCGCTCACCACCTGGGCGCGGGTCTGCTCCAGCGTGCCCGAGTTGTCGATGACGTGATGGGCCAGCGCTGCCTTCTCCTCCTGGGGCAGCTGGGCGCGCAGCCGCGCAACGGCCTCCTCGCGGTCCAGCTCCGAGCGGCGCATCAGGCGCTGGATCCTGGTCTCCTCATCAGCCACCACCACCAGGAGCAGGTCCATCTCGCCGTGGCGGCCGGTCTCCACCAGCAGCGCTGCCTCGTACATCACCAGGCTGTGCCCCTGCTGGCGGAGGTCCTCGAAGCCGCGCCGCGCCGCGGTGGCGATGGCGGGGTGGGTGATGGCCTCCAGCTGGCGGCGCGCTACGGCGTCGGAGAAGACGATGGACCCCAGCGCCTTGCGATCCAGCAGGCCACCGTCGCCCAGCACGCCCTCGCCGAAGGCGTCCACGACCTGCGCCAAGACCCGTGGATCCTCCATGATGTCCCGGGAGAGCTGGTCCGCGTCCATCAGCGGGCAGCCGAGCTCCCGAAACATGGCGGCCACTGTGCTCTTACCCGCGGCGATGCCGCCCGTGAGGCCCGCGACGCGGATGCCGATTTCGCCCTGCTCCATTGCCATCCGTTCCATCTGTATCCGGTTTGCGGGTCGCGCGCAAAGACAACTTTTGCGGATTTTCCACGGCGCGCAATAGCGGGTATGCTGCTGCCATGGAAGCCAAGTTCATAGCCGCATGCACCACCGCAGCCAGCCTGCCCGAACCCGACCGCCTGGAGGCGGCCATCGTGGGCCGCTCCAACTGCGGCAAGTCGTCGCTGATCAACGCCGTGACCCGCCGCAAAAAGCTGGCGCGCACCTCCTCCACCCCGGGGCGGACGCGGGAGATCGTTTTCTTTTCCCTGTCCGTTTCGAAGGAGTCCCAGATCTACCTCGTGGATCTGCCCGGCTACGGCTACGCCAAGGTCTCTCGTTCCCAGAAGGAGGCCTGGGCCAAGGAGGTCAGCACCTACATCGACACCCGGCCGACCCTGGGCGTGTTGCTGCTGCTGATGGACATCCGCCGGGATCCCGGCCCCGAGGAGCGAGACCTGCTGACCTGGCTCGCGGAGAAGCAGATCCACCCCGTGGTGATCCTGACCAAGGCGGACAAGCTCAACAAGAGCCGCCGCCTGCTGGCCAAAAAGAAGATCCAGCGGGATCTGGACCTGGCCAGGGCTCCCCTGGTCTGCTCCGTCAGAGACAGGGCGTCGGTGGATCTGGTGCGGGACGCGCTGGTGAAGGCAGTGCGCGGAGTGCTTTAACTGATTACGCCTTCTCGTTTTAGCATGACCAGAATGTGGCAGACCTCGAACTCTTCCATGCCGCTGATATCGATGATGTCGCCGTAGCTGAGCATGCCGTCGATGCGGGAGAGCAAAAAGCCCTTCCGGTGGTCCATGTCCTGCCAGAGGATCTCATGGTGGGGCACCTTCACCGAGGGCACGTGGCTCAGGTCGCCGATGTCTGCCCAGTAGCGCTTGACGAGGGACTGCTGGATCCGCTCCCGGAAGCGGGACGCCTCGTCGTCGTCCGGGAACATATCGCACACCTTCTCACAGATAAGGAGGGACTCCTCCAGCTCGCCGCTCTTGAGCAGACTCCGGGCCCGCTCCAGGCTGGGATCCGACGCCTCAACGGGCTTGGCCGCCGCCTGTGGGAGGGACCGCGCCTCGGGCTCCATCATCGGAGCGTCCGGCGTCTCCTCTGTGGATGACCAGGCCAGCGGATCCTCCGCCGGATCACCCAACACTCCGTCGAAGGACTGCTCGTCGGGCTGCGTCGGGTCCAGCGACTCCTGCTGGGTCGGCATGGCCATCAGCGGGTCATCGGGGTTGAGGGCCGGCGTGGGCTCGTCGTGCTCGAAGACCATCACCTCCAGCCCCTGCTGCTCTCCGCTGTCCTCGCTCCAGTCGACCGAGCCCTCCTCCCAGGAGAACCCGTCCTGTGAGACAGACGCGTGTCTGTCGCTCGATGAGCCGCCCGACACGTCGAAGGACTCGTCGCCCGACACGTCGAAGGCGTCGTCGCCCGAGACGTCGAACTCCTCGTTGCCCGAGACATCGAAGGACTCGTCGTCCGAGACGTCGAACTCCTCGTCGCCCGAGACGTCGAACTCCTCGTTGCCCGAGACGTCGAAGGACTCGTCGTCCGAGACGTCAAAGGCGTCATCACCCGAGACGTCAAAGGCGTCATCGCCCGAAACGTCGAACTCCTCGTGGTCGGCCAGGCCGAAGCCGCCGTCATCCTCCACCGACGCGGGCAGGTCGTCGTCTGCCGTACCCACATCGTCTATGCTGTACCCGCCGAACTCGCCGCCGAACTCCACATCGTCCGGAGACATGTCGATGGAGTCCTCCATGTTGATGTCGATGGACTTGAACCCGGGCGCGCTCTCGGGCGGCGGCGGCGCGGCCTGACCGGAGACGCTGACTTGCACCTCCATCTCCAGCTCGGGCGTGGGTCCGTCGAGGGAGAACTCACCAGCGGAGACGTCGTCCTGAGCCATGAGGTCCTCGTCGGTGGGGGCGTCCCGCTCGCGCTCCCGCGCGGCCGCGGCCTGCACCATGTCCTCGCCGCGATCCTCCCCGGTCATGGATCGCCTGTCCGGATGCGGCGTCAGGTCCACGAGCTGACTGGGCCCGGGCACCGCGGACTGGTTCAGATCCACCTCCAGCTCCCGCTCCTCTCCCGAGTCCGGCGGCATGAGCTCCAGCATGCCGCCCTGCTCCTCGGGCTCGGGCTCGGGCTCCAGATCCAGCGCGGGGCCGCGGTCGGGCTCCACCTCCATGCGGAGGGTCTCCTTGAAGGGAGGCACCGGCTCGGCCTCCAGGTTCAGCTCCGCCGCCTCCAGCGCCTCTCCGCCCTCATCCTCATCAAGGTACTCTTCGTCGTACGCCGCGTCGAACTCGGCCAGGGAGCCGTACTTGACCTCGATGGGCTCCAGGGGAGGTTCCTGGACGATCTCCTCGACGATGTCCGCGTCGTCCAGCTCCTGCACCACCTCGTCGGCCTCCAGGCTGAGCTCGGTGCCGGTGACCATACCGATGCGATCGTCGTCTCCGAGCAGGGGCGCCGTGCCGACCTCCCGTACCGACGGCGTGTCCTCGTCCCACTCGTATATGCCGTCGTCGACCTCTTCCTCCTCGCCTTCGGTGGCCACCAGGCGCACGGGGTCGGGGATAATCTCGCCCACCGGGGTCTTCTCCATGGGCTCGAAGTCGTCCACGCCCTCCTGGCCGCCGCCCTCCATCACCTCGAGGTAGTCGCCGTCCTTGCCCTCAATGCCGTCCCGGGACCGGGCAAGCCGCTGGGTCAGCACCTTCACCGGCATGCTGACCGTGGGTTCATCCTCCTCGTCGTCGTCCTCCTCGATCGCTGGCAGCCTGAGCTTGGAGGGGACGTCGGACAGTGGCGAGGTGGGCCGCGCCTTCCGCCCGTTGAAGAACTGGGTCTCGGCCAGACTGAAGCGCTGCTCCAGCGCCTCGCGGTTGGCGTCCACGTAGTCGATGTATTCCTGGGCACGGGGGTGACCGGGCGCCAACTCCTGCGCCTCTCTCCAACGCTTCATAGCCAGCTCCAGCTTACCTTGCTGGAACAGCGCCAACCCCTCCTCTACAGCGTCGTCGGCCTTTCTTTCCGATCCGCCCATGAACTACATGCCTGTTTTGGATACCACTCCCTTGAACATGTTCAGAGTGCGTAGGAGCGAGTCCTTGGCCGCAGCGATCTCCTGCGATTCCATGGTGTCCACGGCGGACTTGCCTTGCTCCAGCACCTGGTTTGCCTTCTTCAGCGCGTCCTGACCGAACTCGCTGCCGGCGATGATCTGCTCCACCTGAGGGAAGAGCTTCTCGACCTCGCGAATGGACCGCTCCAGCTCCAACTTGTCCTTGGAGGTCTCGACGCTTTCGCGCACGCCCACGGCGAAGTCCTTGTTCTCCTCCACCATCTGGTGGATCTCGTCCTCGGTCAGGCCGGAGGTGGCGGTCACCGTGATGCTCTGGGCCGCGCCCGTCTCCACGTCCCGGGCCGAGACGCTGACGATACCGTCGGCGCTGATGTCGAAGGTCACCTCGACGTCCACCTCGCCCCGG
>PVBE011273655.1_pt1 | contig 10215 bp, 6 predicted proteins | sample 1631181 | NCBI WGS metagenome assembly PVBE01 (sample SAMN08397723, study PRJNA350692) | Marine metagenome, whole genome shotgun sequencing project. | isolation source: water | place: Pacific Ocean | collected 2012-04 | reverse complement strand
CATCCCATGTTCCTCTCCTTTTTAAAAAGAGGACATTTTAACTTTGCTAGAATAGGACATTATTACTTTGCGCTTACAATACAGTAAAACCTTTTGAATAAAAAAAGGGATTCTTTTAATATATTTTATTCACTTAACGAGTTAATTTTATGAAACCCCTTTTTGCAATTAAGAACTTTGCTTTTTCCCTTTTATTGCTCCCTTTTCTCTATCTTTATTCTGAAGAATTAGATTCTAACGAAGAAATGATCTCTGAAGAACAACTTCTGAAAGAAAAAAAACAACTCATCGCCCAAACTGAAGAACAAGAATTCGAGGAATCCTTTGTTGAGCCCGATATGGACGCTCTTCGAAAATGGATTCGAGACAAACGCCTGATCACTGTAAAAGAAACAGGGGGAGATTTTTCTTTAAGCGGTGATATCCGAACCGATTTTAGTGATGCCGATGAAAAAAAAGATGGAGTCCAACAAAGAGGACACAGTGATCTCGATTCAAAACCGGCAAGAAGCTATAACGTCGCTTTTAACCTTCTAGTCGACTACCGAGCTCCTAGAACTTGGACTGCAGTCAAACTCGGATTTAAAAATCTGATGGCTATTCAAGATGGCACTCATGACAAATTAAATTTATCAAAGGCTTTTTTAGGAGGCAGAATCGTCAATGGGGATACCTTTACAATGGACGCAGAGCTTGGTCGCCGTCCTATGGTGAGTGTTTTCGATTCTAAAGTGCAATTTCTTTCTACCTTCGACGGAGCTTTATTTCGTTTTAGCAAAGCATTTGAATCCATTGGTGATTTTTACACGATTGTAGGCTCTTATTTAATCGATCGAAAAAAAGATCACTACGGCTATATCGCAGAAATGGGTGGTTTAAATATTGCGAACACCGGGCTTTTGATGAAAGCTTCTTACATCAATTGGAAAAAACATTACCACAATGAAAACGATGAAAGACTGCGATTCAACTTTTCTACTCTACAGTTCACTTTAGGATATCTATTTACACCTGAAAGTTGGCCAAAACTCATCAAGTTTTACGCAGCAGGACTCTATAACTTTGCTGCAGACAACATGGCAGATGTGTTTGGCAATACTGTACCTGAGCCATTTCGAAATGAAAAATACAATTGGGCCTGGTACACGGGTATTTCTATCGGTGAAGCCCGTAAAAAAGGAGATTGGGCCATTGATACCAATTTTCAATGGGTTGAAGCGCAATCAGTTCCTGATTTTGATGCTTCAGGAATCGGTAGAGGAAACGCAGACGGAGTTGGTTTTTACACCAATAAACTAGATGGGGGAGGCGGCCCTACAACATTTACTACAGCGGTTGGAAATGCCAATTATTATGGATGGCTTTTTGATTTTTTATATGCTTGTACCGATAATATTACCTTTCATCAAAGATTCGAAATCTCTGATACACTGAACTCAGTAGGTCCTGATCTTACATTTAGACAACTGAAAATAGAATTCATCTATGCCTTCTAAAATTTGGTTTTTGAGCCATGAAAAAACAAAAGATTAATAAAATAGATTCATCTTCTAAAGGTATAGGAAACTGAGCCAGCCTTTAAAAACTTTCTTCCCTTACGATCTCTTTTTGATTCTACGAAAAAAAGGTCGCTTTCTTTAGCTCCAAAAATCTTTTTATAGGCACTGATAATCGTCGCTTTCTCATATTCTTTTCCTATAGAAAGCAAAATATAGCCCTGAGTAGGCTTAATATTTTGGGCTTTAATAAAAAGCCTTTGAAGCGTTGTATTGAAATTTGCTGCAGGGGTCATCATATAAATTGTATCAATAATCCCACTGATCCAAGGAAACCTCTGAAAAGGTTTAGAAGACATCACAACCCTAAGATTTTTGCACAGATAAAACAGCATAAACATATCTAGCAAAGAAAAATTTTGCATCACAATATAAGAGGTTTTTTTAGGAAACCCTTGCTCTTTCACATTAAAAATATAAGCCAATACTTTTTCTGCAAAATAAGGAAAAAAGAAAGCGCTCATACGACAAGATACAGCTAAGTTAAAAATAAGGGTTAATACGCCGATTAAAGCAAAACTTCCTGCAGCTGTGAAACCAAACTTTTCATTAAAAAGATACAGACAAAAAGCGGCTAAAAGAACACAGGCAAAACTTAAAAAATTGGACGCAGCAATGATTTGGCCTCTTCTTTTATCAGGGCTTGCCAATTGTATAAACGATTCTAAAGGGATTAAGAACATCCCTCCAAAAACTCCTAAAAGAATCAAAAAAAGAACTACAAAAAAAAGAATATGGGAAAAAATGCTTAAAAGAAAAAATACAAGCACAATCAAAAATCCAGAACAACAAGAAAGACCGATTTCAGGCTTATCAGACGACATCTTCCCTGCAATCCTAGCACCGATTGCAATCCCTATAGCTGTTGCTAGAAATAAATATCCCCCTCCTACCTCATTTAGGTGTAAAGACTCCATAGCAAAAGGAATCACGTTAAGTTGGACATAGGCTCCGATAAAAAGAAAAAAGGCAGATCCCATAATAGCAGGAAGAAGAAAAGGTCTTTTATAACTTAAGGCCAATGTTTGATAAATCTCATAGACAAATAAAGGATTAATTTTTTTCTTTGATTTACGAGCATCTGTTTTTCGAATCCCTAAACTTGTACAAAGACCAATAATTGCAATCGATAAACAAAGAAAAGAAACTAATAAAAAGTTTTTATGAGTAATGTCTGTAGTAAAGGAAGCTACAAAAGTTCCTACTATGATGGCCAAATAAGTAAGCGCTGTCAAGCTTCCATTGGCTTTTACTACTTTTTTGGTTTCGACAAGCTCGGGAATAATACCATATTTAGAAGGGCCGAAAACAGCGCTTTGCATCCCCATTAAAAAAAGCAACCCATAAGAAGCAATTTCTGATTGAAAATAAACGGCCAAGGTCCCTAAAGCCATGACTATTACTTCTGATATTTTTGTAACAACGATAATACTGCTTTTGCTGACTTTATCAGCCATCACCCCCGCAGCAGACGAGAAAAGCAAGAAAGGGATAACAAAAATCCCTCCAGCTAGTGCCAAAATAGTATTGGCTTCATTTTGTCCTTTTACATTGATCAATAAATAAACGACTAAAAGCTTAAAAACATTATCGTTCAAAGCACCTAAAAACTGCGTTGCATTTAATAGGTGAAAAGAGCGCATTCCTATTTTTTTTGATAAGTCCATCTATTGCCCATTGTTGACAATTACACTAGGATATTCCTATTCTTGAATAAATTAACAGCCCCATCTCTCAAAAAACTTTTATGCATTTTTTTAGTAACCAATGGGAAACGCTAGCAGATCAATTGATTGATCAGATGTTTCTTTTAAGTAAGGCGCATCCTCTTTCTAAAAGATTTGTTGTGATCCCTCAGAAAAACGCCCCTTTAAAGAACTGGTTGATAGAGTATTTTGCTTCTCATCCAAAACTAAAAATTTGTGCCGGCATTCAATTTGTATCTTCTCAAGAATTGCTTTCACAATTTATCAGTCCTGAAAAACACCTTACAAAAGATGAGCTTTTTTTTATTATCGAAAAAAAAATTATACCCTTTTTTAAAAAGCAAAAAATGATGCAATACTTAGAATATGATGGAGAGAATATTTCACAAAATAAACAGATCGATCTTTCCAATAAACTATCTGAGCTTTTTATATTATATGGCCTGTATCCGAAAAAACAGCAAAGTAACTGGCAGTCTTTACTATGGGAAGAGATTTTTTCTACTGAAAAGTATCCTTTAAGAGATTTGGTTTCTCATCTTAATATTGTTTCTTCTCAAACTGAAATTCACATTTTTGCGCTTCCTTTTTTACCGCCCATCTATTTTGAAGCTTTTTGTAAAATCTCTCAAAAAATCCCTACTTTTTTTTACCATCTGTCTTATTGTAAAATTTTTTGGGGAGATTTTGCCAGCGACTCTGAAATTGGCTATTGGAGTCGAAAATATAAACAACCAGAGCCTTCTTTAGAAGAGAGTCATCCTCTTTTAGCTAATTGGGGCGTTCTTTGTAAACAATATCAAAAAACTCTCGATGCCTATGATGTGCACTCTCAGGAAAAATATCCTCCTTATGAAAAAAAGACCCTTTTGGCCCATCTGCAAAACGATCTTCTTAAAGGTGTTGTGCAAAAAGCCTCTTTTAAACAAGATGCCTCTCTTCAAATCATCGGCGCCGGATCTTCGCATCAAAGAGAAATTGAAATTTTAAAGGACCTTTTAACAGAGCTTTTAGCCTCTTCTGAAACCGAATTATCTGACATATTAGTGCTTGCACCTCAAATTCATACCTATGAGCCCTTCATCCATCTTGTATTTAAGCCGTCAGCATTGGAATATAAAATTCAAGATTTAGATCTGAGTAAATCTAGTTATTTAATTCGGGGTCTTTTAGATTTTTTTAACCTTCCTTTTTCAAAATGGGATCTAAAATCGATCTTTGCTCTTTTTGAAAACCCTCTTTTTTTACATAAAATTTCTTTCGAAGAGGTTCAACTTTTAAAAAGATGGGCACAAAAGGCAAAAATACGCATGGGATATGATGAAAAGCATATGAAGTGTTTTTTTTCAGACCTTGAAGCGAAAGCTTTTTTTCAAAATACCTGGCAAAAAGGCTTTGATCGCATGTTGAGCTCCCTTGCTTTTCTCCCCCCTACTTCTGATCAAATAACTACATTTTCCTATCCTTATCCTGTAGAAGGTCTAGATTTTTCTCATGCAGACTTACTTTTACAATTTATTGAATGGATCGATGAGATCCGAAAGGATACTTTGGAGTTAGAAAAAAAAGTCTGTTCCTTAAAAGAGTGGAGTGAAGTTTTTGAACATCTTAGGGAAAAATATTTTCATGTCTCTGATGAAGAAACTAGTTTTAAAAATAAAGTTCACAGTGTTTTTGCTGATTTAAAATCGATACGTGTCGAGGGTTCTTTTTCTTTTCAAACAGTCCTTTATTTTTTAAAGGATAAATTTTTTCAAAACAATGCCACTTTTGGAAAAGAAAAGATCAATGCCATCTCGTTTCGTTCTTTAAAAGAAGGTGCCATTCATTCAGCTAAAACCATTATTTTTTTAGGAATGCAAGAAGATTTCCCAAGAATTGAAAAAGCCTCTTCTTTGCAACAAAAAACAGAATACTACCCCACCTGTACAGATATTGATCGCAATCTTTTTTTAGAAGCTTTAGTGTCTGCTAAAGATCATTTTTTTCTTCTTTTTCAAAACATCTCTTCTCAAGATGGAAAACCATCAGCTCCTTCTACTTTTTTATTACAACTTCAAAGCTTTATCAAAGCGCATTATTCTTCCCATTTTTCAACCACAACCTATCCATTAAAACCATATGATGCGCGTCTTTTTGAAAAAAAACCTAAAAGTTTTTCCCGCTCCATGTATTTAGCTGCAAAAACTCATTATGAAACAGCAAAAAAACGCTATGGATTGATCCACGAATTTGAAGATCCCTATAAAATTGAGTGTATACATCCTACATCGGTTCATATAAAACACCTATCTCAACTTGCAAGTAACCCTTTAAAGTTTTATCTGAATCAAACCTTACAAATATACCTAGAGGAAGAAGAGGATGAAGACAAAGAATTTTGCCTTTCTTTTTTAGATTTACATTTGATTAAAAACCACGCCTTAAAAGCTCCTTTGGAACAAATTTTGGCTGAATACAGTAAAAAAGGTCAGCTTCCCTTGGGGTTATTCCAAAAAGGGGGAGAGGACCAAATCAAAATAGAACATGAAAAGATTGCTCAACATGTAAAAGCGCTTGACATCGGTCCCATTTACACACTTGATTTATCTGTAAAAAAGCACTTTACAAACGTGCCTTTATTAGGAGAAATCAAACATATCTGTTCAAAAGGGCTTGTTCTTTTTAAATCGATTAAAAAGGAAAGCATAGTAAAACATTGGCCCCAAATCCTAACCTACCTTCTCTTTTACGAAAAAACAGATATTGTCCTTTTTTCTCTGCAAGATGGAGTCGCAAAACATCTACAAATAAAAGATCCCCAAAAAGAGTGGGATCAGTTTTTTTCTTATTATTTAACAGCGCAAAAAACGCCCTGTCCCTTTCTTCCTAAACTTGCAGAGGCTCTTTTTAAAAATGATCTTCAAAAAGCTTTTGAAAAGTTGAATCAAGGCTCAGATGAATTTAAAGATCCTTATTTTAATTGGCTTTTTAAAGACAAAAAAATCCCCGATGTAAAAACATGGCCTACCTACTTACAAAATGTTTATAGCGCTTTGGAACCATTATGAGTTTTGATGTATTAAACCCGAAAACAGTAATTCAAGGACATTTTTCCTTAGAAGCCTCAGCAGGAACAGGAAAAACATTTTCCATCGAACATATTGTTTGTCGCCTATTGTTAGAAAATGTTCCCCTTAAAGAAATACTCATCGTAACATTTACAAAAGCTGCTACAAGGGATTTGAAAAAACGGATTCAAAATAATCTTGAAAAAGCTCTTCTTTCTCTTCAAAACCAAACTCATGATTTTCCCTACCTTGTAAAATATGATCGCAGCAAAAGCATACAACTCTTGCAAAATGCTCTAAGAGAGTTTATGCAAGCTGAGATTTACACCATCCATTCCTTTTGCTATCGCAAGCTATTAGAGTTTGCTTTTGATTGTAATTTCCATTTACAAATAAAAAACCCTGAAGAGTCTACGAACAACAAAGCTGCCTATGATTTCATAAAAGATTTTCTTCATGGACTTAGCCCAAACAGCTATCATTTTTTTGAGCTTCGCATTTTATACCGACATTACAAAACATTTAAAAAATTGTCTGATCGAATTTTATCTTCCTTTAAAAATGCCAAGCAAGACCCCCTAGGATTTTATGATCTATTCCAGCAGTTTCAAAAAGCTGCTCAAGAACTCCCTCCCATCAAAGAAGAAAATCTTGTACAAGATTTTCAGGCTCTTTCTCCCTACTTTAAAAAGCTAAAAAAGCTCGTTGAAATAGATTCTCTTGTATCTTTTCTTGCAGATACTTCCTTGCCTTCTTTTCTTAATTTGTTGAAAAGTGAGCTTTCTGTCGCTGTTTTTTTACATCCTGATAATCTAAAGATAAATCGAAAAGGTTATGATAAGCTCAACCTGTCCTACCCTGGTTTTTTTCAACATCTTCATGACAAGCTATTACCGCTTGTAAAAGAGATTTTAAATCCAAAGCGTATTTTCAAAAAAATCTCTTTTGATATAAACCCTTCTCTTCATGCCTTTTTAGAGCAAGAAAACCAGTCTTGCTCTGATGAGCTTTTAAGAAAGATGGAGCTCGCCTTACAAAATGATCTTTTCTGTAAGCAAGTCAAAAAGCAATACCAAGCTTTTTTAATCGATGAGTGTCAAGATACCGATCCTGTTCAATGGAAAATTTTTGATCGCCTATTTAGAGAAAAGCCGCATATTAAAACTTTTTACATGGTAGGAGATCCCAAACAATCGATTTATGGTTTTCGAAATGCCGATCTGTATCAATACTATAACGCCTGTCAATCGGTAGAAAATCAGTTATTATTAACTACAAATTATCGATCTACTCCCTCTTTAATCAATGCTTTGAATGAGCTTTTTAGCAAAAAAGCAGACTGGTTTGCTCTTCCCCTCTGGAATCGCAAAGAGAAATATAAAAAGGTATTCGCTGGAAGAGAAAAAAAACTTTCCATCGGTGACGAAAAAAAAGCCCTTCATTTTTTGTTACTCCCAGCCAAAAAACTTCAAAAAAGTTTCCCTCTTCTGATCTAGAAAAAAATTATTTATTCCCGTTTATAGCAAAAGAGATTCTAGCTTTAACAAAAAAATTTTCCTTTTCAGATTTTGCCATCTTGGTAAAAGATCGCTACCAAGCAAGGTCTTTAAAAGCTTTTTTATCTCAAAAAAAAATCCCCTCTATTACAAAAAGCAAATCTTTATCTGAGATCCCTTTGCTTCAAGATTTCAAAAGCCTTATTTCCACCATGTATGATCTAGAAGATGAGTCAAAAATCAAAAGAACTCTCGCCTCCTCTTTTTTTTCTTTCACATACCAAGATCTAAGTTCATTAAATGCCATTCCCAACACACTACTTTCTCTTCTTTACGAACTACAAGCCTGCTTCATTTACGAGGGACTGCCTTCTTTTTTTGAAAAGCTTTTAAAAACTCGCCTTTCTTCACAAAAAACCGTTTTAGAGAATCTTATCTCACAAGATCTGTATCAAGAGGCAAGAGATATTATAGAAGCTCTTTTAAAAAGATCTGATCCTCTCGAATTTTTTGAACAGATTCCCTTTCAACAAGAAGAGAGATCGATAGCATCCGATGATCAAGAAGTATCGATTATCACAATGCATATGAGTAAAGGTTTGGAGTTTCCCATAGTATTTGCACTCGGTGTCATCAATAGAGCGCCCTTAAACGAAGAAAAGGATTCCCAAGAGATCAACGCAGAGGCCCTAAGAGGCCTATATGTTGCTCTAACAAGAGCTAAAGAGCGTCTTTATGTTCCCGTGGCCTTAAGTGAGAAAAAACCCAAACTTGGCACAGAGTCTGCCATGGAGCTTTTTTTAGAACACTTTATTGAAGAGCCTTGCACAAAGGATACTTTTTTAAAAAATATACAACCCCTGATCGATAAAAATTTAATAAGCGTTTCCTTTTTAGATACCCCGCTAACCGTTGATCCATATAACCCTCATATCCCATCTCTTTATAAACCACCTTCTCTACTTCGCTCTTTAAAAAAAGTAGAAATAACTTCTTTTTCTGCTCTACAAAAATCTCACAAAGAAACGGAAACTATCAAGCCTAACGAAAAAGAGATCCCCAAAGGAAAACAAACAGGAGTATGTCTTCACAGAATTTTAGAAAGAGCTTTATCAGAGACCTCTACAAATCTATCTTCTTTGGTGTCCTCTGAGCTTCAAGGATCCTCTTTAGAGCCTTTTAAACTTCCTATATATCAGTTAATCGAAAAAACGCTTCAGACGCCTCTACTCAAAGATCCTTCTTCCGCTCTTATTCACATACCTAAAGAAAAAATCCAAACAGAAGTAGAATTTTTGTATGAACAAGATTCTCACACTTACTTAAAGGGATTTATAGATGTGGTATTTGAATACAAAAACAAATACTACATTATTGATTGGAAAACTCATTTTTTAGAGAGCTACCAAGAGCCTCATTTAAAAACTACTATCATCCAAGAAGGCTATGATAAACAAGCTCTCATCTATACAGAAGCGCTCAAGCGCTACTTAGCAGCGTTCTCTACAAATTCTTCTCCAACAAACTTCGGCGGTGCTTTAATCATCTTTTTGCGAGGACTTCCATCTGGCCAAGGGATCTATACTTCTTAAAAATAAAATTCTTCTGAAAAGAAGTTTTTTCATGTGATTATTTGTCATAAATAGGTGGATATTTCTATCAGATTTTCATCTGGATCATAAAAATATACTGAATGAATATGTCCCATAGCCCCTGTTCTTTGACTGGGCCCCTCTATTATATTAATACTGTTGCTTTTTAGATGATCGACAATTTTATCTATAGACATATCAGTAATCAGACAAATATCAGTTGAGCCCGGAGTTGCATGGAGTACATTTGGATCAATTAACTTATTAACTTTATGTAAGTTAATTTTTTGAGAACCAAAATGTAAGGCAACACGATTTTCCCCAAACTCTTTTTTAACCATTCCTAATATTTTTTCATAAAACAAGGATGTAGTTTCTATATTCTTTACGGTTAGTACAATGTGATCAATTGCTTTTACTCTCATACATTAAATTTAATTTAAAAGAACGTATTTATCAATAGATTTATTGTGATAAAAAAATCAGAAATATCATGAACCTATCCGCAAATTAGTTTGTCCACCCATATCATGATGATGGATATCTGTAAAAATCCACTCCAATAAGCATCCTGCCTTTCCCAGCGTGCAACCAATCTGCGATATTTTCTTTGGGTCCAAGCAAAACAACGCTCGACCTGCCAACGACTTGTTGAAGCAGGGGTTTTTCTGCCCGGAGGCTGCCTTCTTCCCTTCCAGGTCCTTTTAGGAATGATTGGCTTGATCCCTTTACTTCTGAGAAAAGTGCGTAAGGTTCTTGAATCATAACCTTTATCCGCATGAATCTCTTTTGGGCAGTGTTTTGGTCTCCCATAT
>PVBE010477612.1_pt1 | contig 10215 bp, 6 predicted proteins | sample 1631181 | NCBI WGS metagenome assembly PVBE01 (sample SAMN08397723, study PRJNA350692) | Marine metagenome, whole genome shotgun sequencing project. | isolation source: water | place: Pacific Ocean | collected 2012-04 | reverse complement strand
GGGCGAGCTCGAGCACGAGCCGGATACGCGTGGCGTCGGGGTCGGGCGGAGGCGTCCAGCTCACGACCACCGGACCCGGGCCGTCGCCGACGACCGGCGCCTCGGGCGCCTCGAGCGGGGTGACGCCGTACGCGGTCAACTCGAAGGGGGTGAAGACGCCGCCTTCCGCGGTCAGCCGGACCTCGTCACCGTCGGCCACACCGGGGTGCGGCAGATCACCGACGAAGTTGTAGCTCTGGTCGGGCGTCGGCTCCATCGAGACCGGCGCAGACAGACCCGCGACATCGACCCGCCCCACGTCGACGTTGACCGGCATCGGCTCACAGCCGTCGGCGCCGCAGACCTCACCCGCGCCGCAGCCCGGTTCGCACTGCAGCTCCGGCCCGATGCGCAGCGCGCAATCCCCGAGCATGTCGGTGACCTGCCAGACCTCCCACGGCGGGACCCGGTCACGCACGGAGCCGGTGACCGTCGTGAAGCCGTCGCGCAAGTCGACGTGAAATCCACCGAGGCGCGTCTCCGCAGCGCAGGTGCCACCCTCGATGGGTGGCGGGGCGCCATCTGGTGTCGGGAGTTGACGGTCCGCGGGTGGCGCGACCGCGTCCACGACCAGCTCGGGCAGGTCCGCCAAGGGACCATCGCCGTCGATGGTGTCGGCGTCGGCCTCGAAGAGGCCCGAGTCGTACTCGGCGATGGCGGCGTCGGGGTCGGTGGTGGCGCCGTCGTGTACCGCCGGCGCCGGGTCGGTCACGCAGCCCGCGAGGGCCAGGCACAGCGTCATCGCGATAGGAGTCGAGGAAATGGCTCTCGTCATGCCGGGATCATGAGCAACCCGCGTGCCAGCCGCGCAAACACCAGTGTTCTGGTCGCGAGTGCCCCACGGTGTCGGCCTCCCGTGTCGGGGTGTCGCGTCGCGTTGACAGCAGTCGTAGACCCTTCTGCCGAGCCGCGCGTTTCCACCCCCACGACATGAAGTCGAGGGAGGCTCCTATGCGCGCGCGTTGGAAGTGGACGATGGCCTTGGTCCTGGCCTGCGGGACGGTTTGGGCGAGCCCGCCGCCGGACGACGAGGAGCAGCCGGCCGCGGCGACCCCGAAGGTCTTCCACTTCGACGGCGTGATGGTCGAAGGGTCCCTGGCGAGCCCCATGCCCGCGGACCTCGAGTTCGGGGCCACCCCCGGCGGCGCGCAGGACATCGGCCACGCCCGGGACCGCATCGCAGCCGGCGAGGTGCCCCACGCCAACACCTTCACGCCGGAGGGCCTGTTCAGCGAGCACGACCTCCCGCTGACCACCGGGCGTCCCTGCGCCCAGACCATCTGCGTCGACGGCGCGGCCACGCGAGCGGACCTGCTCGCCCAGCCCGAGGTGCGAAACCTCGCGCAGCTGTCGTTCGCGAGCGGGCTCGACCCGAAGACGTGGCGGCGCGCGCCGGTGAACCTCGTGGCCGTGGTCGACAAGAGCGGGAGCATGTCCGGCAGCCCGCTGGCGACGGTCCGGGCGAGCCTGCACACGCTGGTCGAGCAGCTGGGCCCGCGCGACCAGCTGTCCATCGTGCTCTATGGCGATCGCGCCCACGTGCACCTGAAGCCGACTTCGCTTCGCCGCGCTGCCGACATCCGCGGCGCCATCGACAGCATCGCGAGCCGCGGCAGCACCGCGATGGAAGCGGGCCTGAAGGTGGGCTTCGACCTGGCGCGCAGGAGCGCGGACGGCTTCGAGGGCCGCACGCGCGTGATGCTCTTCACCGACGAGCGTCCCAACGTCGGCGCCACCCACGCCGGCAGCTTCATGAGGCTGGCGCGAGACGCGAGCCAGCGCGGGACCGGCCTGACGACCATCGGCGTCGGCACCCACTTCGGCGCCGAGCTGGCCGCCAGGATCTCGAGCGTGCGCGGCGGCAACCTCTTCTTCTTCCCGAACCCGGCGAAGATGCAGGGCGTCTTCACGGACGAGCTCGACACGATGCTCACCGAGCTCGCCTTCGACATGCGCCTCACGGTCACGCCCGCCGCCGGGCAGCGCATCGTCGGCCTCTACGGCATCCCCGGCGACCTCGTGAAGCGCACGAAGAACGGGGGCTTCGAGCTGGGCATCGAGACCATCTTCCTGAGCCGGAAGCGCGGCGCGATCTACCTCGCCTTCGCTCCCGAGCCCGGCGCGCTTCCGACCGAGGGCGCCCTCGGCCACGCCGGCGTCACCTACGAGACCCTGGACGGCCGTCGCCACGAGGATCGCGTCGCCTTCGCCCCCTGGACCCGCGGCGCGCTCCCGCTCGGCCTCGCCCGCGGCGTCCTGCTCGTCGACGAGGTCACCACCCTGAAGAAGGCGGCTGCCCTGCACCTCGAGCAGAACGACCAGGAGGGCGCCTGGCGCCTGGTGCGCGCGCTCAAGTCGCGCATCGCCCAGAGCGGCGTGCCCGGGATGGAGCCGGAGCTCGAGACGCTGGCGCACCTCGACCACACCCTCACCCGTCTGAGCGGACACCAGGGCGAGCCCGGCGAGGCGATGGTCGCCCGCGACCCAATCAGTGGTCTGCCGCGCTGACCTCGGCCGCAGGTCGCAATCGTGCCTGGTCGGCCTCTGATGGGAGGCCCCAGCTCGGCTCGTAGCCGAAGTGCTCGCGCGCCGGGATGCAGTTGAGGGCGCCGCGCAGGATCTCGAAGCGGTCGAGCGTGATCAGCGCCGGGTGCGGTGCGCCGGCGGCGTTGGTGAGGGCGCGCAGCTCGTGGTCGAGGGTGATGAGGTAATTCGCCACGCGATCGGCCTTGGAGGTCGAGTCGAGGCCGCGCACGAGCCAGCGATTCTGGGTGGCGACGCCCGTGGGGCAATGCCCGCTGTGGCAGCGCTGCGCCTGGATGCAACCGATGGCGAGCATCGGCTCGCGGGCGAGGGCGACCATGTCGCAGCCCATCGCGATCGCGAGCAGGGCGTCGGCCGGAAAGCCGAGTCGCCCCGAGCCGACGAAGACGATTTGCTCCTGCAGGCCGCGCTCGGCGAAGCAGCGATACACCCGCGGAAAGCCGATGCGGAACGGGAGCGAGACGTGGTCGGAGAAGGCAAGCGGCGCGGCGCCCGTCCCGCCCTCGCCACCGTCGATCTGGATGTAGTCGACGCCGCGACCGGTCTCCGCCATCTGGTCGGCCAACTCGTGCCAGAAGTCGAGCACGCCGACCGCCGACTTGATGCCGACCGGCAGGCCCGTGGCTTCGGCGATGCGCTCGACGAAATCGAGCAGCGAGTCGACGTCTCCGAACTCCGCGTGGTGCGCCGGGCTAAGGCAGTCCTGACCCATCGGGATGCCGCGGATGGAGGCGATCTCAGGCGTGATCTTCGCGGCGGGAAGCACCCCGCCCTTCCCGGGCTTGGCGCCCTGGCTGAGCTTGATCTCGATGGCGCGGACGCGGTGGCGCCCGACCTGGTCTGCGAGCCGCGAGAGGCTGAACTTCCCCTCGCGGTCACGGGCCCCGAAGTAGCCGGTGCCGAGCTGCCAGATGAGCTCGCCGCCCTGGTCGTGATAGCCGGAGATGCCGCCCTCGCCGGTGTTGTGGAGCGCACCGACACGCGCACATCCGCGGTTGAGCGCCTCGACCGCGGCCCCGCTCAGACTGCCGTAGCTCATGGCGGAGACGTACGCGACCGTCCGCGGCCGGAACGCCTTCGCGCGGCCGCGCGCTTCACCGATCGTCTTGGCGCACTCCAGCATGACGTCGTGCTCGGCGGGCTGGTGCGGGAAGACCGAGTGCTTGAGCAGCACGTAGTCCGGCGTGTTCTCGAAAGCGTTGTCGGTGCCGAAGCCGAAGTAGTTGTTCTGGCCCTTCGACGACGCGTAGACCCACCGCCGCTGGTCGCGACTGAACGGCCGCTCCTCATTGTTGTCGGTGACGATGTACTGGCGCAGCTCGGGGCCGACCGCCTCGAGCCAGTACCGAAAGTGACCGATGATCGGGAAGTTCCGCAGGATGGCGTGGCGCCGCTGCAGCAGGTCGTAGACCGCCAGCCCCACCATCGCGAACACCAGGAGCCACCAAAACACGCGCTGCCTCCGCCGGAACGTGGGGAGAGGATACCTCTTCGGCGCGGCCGCGCCGAAGCTTCGATTCACAGCAGCGTTGCATCGATTTCGAGACAGACGAGCCGAGCGGTCCCTACGCGTCGCGCGGCGGTCGCACCGGAACAGGCGGCACGTCGCTTGCTAACACCTCCCGTCGGAAGAGGAGGGGGCCACCATGTTCCACGACGTCTTCATCGTTCTCTCGCTCGTCGTCACCGGAATCGGCGGTACGACGGAGCGCACCCCGCTCGCGCTGGATGCCGTGACCGCCGACGCGGCTGTGCAGCGTTCACCTTCCGCCCAGGTCGAAGCGCCCGAAGGGACGTCGCTCCCGCCGCGGGTCGAGCGGGTCGCGACGGCGCGGACGCCGGCGACGGCACGACTGAAGCCCGTGACGAAGCCGGCACCCGTCGCGTGTCCGGTGGACATCGACGAACGAGGCGTGGTGCGGGTCGCCGGGCGTGCCACGAAGCTGCGCTATCCCGCGCCGGAGGACCGCATCTGGGGCGGCCCCGAGATCGCGGTGTGGCCGCTCGACGACAACACCGTGCTCGCTACGCTGGCGGCGAATTGGAGCCACGGCGCCTGGAACGAGCCCGAGCTCGACGGGAAGCTGTGGGCGATCGACTGCAGCAGCCGCGCGGTCGAGGTGTACTTCGAGCAGGCCCGCGCGGACTTCGGCAACGCCGCGCTCACAGAGGACGGCTCGGAGCTCTTCTACACCGGCGCTGACGGGGTGTTCACGCTCCACCTCGCGCGGCGGGCGACGCGCCGGGTCACGCAGGCGCCGACGCGCGAGTGCTACGGCCCCCCGACCGAAAGCGAGCCGCCGCTGCAGCTTCGCGATGTGGTGGTCGGCTTCACCGCCGGAGAGCGTCGACTCATCGTGCACCGCGGCGGGCTCTGCCAGGGCGGCTGCAACTCCGCGTGGACCGGCCACACCGTGCACGTGCTGCGACCGCGCGGAGAACGCACGCCGCGGGTCCACATCCCGCACGCCGTCGCCACCGTCGTCGCGGACGCCGCCGGCGAGCTTTGGCTGGGCGACGGGTTCCACTGCGCCGAGCCCGGCCCGTGCCACCGCGGCACAGGTGGCGCGCTCTGGCACTCATCGGATGGTGAGGCCTGGACGCGGGTCGCGGTCGGCGCCGGGGAAGAGCGGCCGTACAGGGCGATCGCACACGTCCTCACCGACGCGAAGCGCCCGGGGCACCTCGTCGTGCTCGAAGCGAGCATCGCGAACGACGCTGCGGGAGAGGTCCCCGGTCAGTTGTTCGCGAGCGAAGACGCGGGCCGCACCTGGCGCCGCGTCGAGGCACCGGGCGGGCTGAACGGAGCCGCCGGGTTCGAGGCCGTCGAGCTCGTGGACGGCCACACCGAGACGCTGCGTGTCCGCATCGACGGCGAGTCGCTCGACGAAGGCGAGGCCCGCAGCTGGGTCACGAACGACGGCGGTCGAAGCTGGACGGCCGACGCCGGCCCGGTCGAGCCCGCGCCGGCCCTCGCGCTCGTCGTCGGCGACAAGCGTTTCCGCGCCACCCTCGACGGCCTGTGGCGGCGCACGCCGGGGCATGACGACGCGGTGCGCGTGTTCCCGTAGACTCGGCGCCCAGCATCTCTACTTCAGGAGGCGCCCGGTGCTGCGACCGACCGTCATCATCGCCCTCGCCGTGCTCGGCTGCGACTCCGACGCGGCCTCGGATCCGGCCGACGGAGCCACCGCCGACGCGGTCCTGCTCGCGGACGCGACGCCCGACGAGGGAGACGCCGGGACCGCCCCCGACGTGGGCGTCGTCCCCGAAGAGGTCGCGCGCATCGAGGCGCCTCCGGTCGCGCTCGTCGCCCTGGCGGACGGCAGCCTGGAGCTGCGCTGGGACGAGACGGTGCGGCTTCGCTTCGAGGCGGACGCGCTGCAACTCGGGGTGGTCGACGAGGTGCTGGCGTCGTTCAACTACGACCCTTGGTACGTCTTCGAAGGACCGCCCTCCTCGCTCCCGCTCGGGCTCGAGTGGCGCGCCCCCGAGACGGTGGGCGCGGCGCGCGACGGGGCGGCGCTCGTCGTGCGGCTGACCTACGCGGACCTGGGCGAGGCGACGCTCACGTTGGCGATGGACGAAGACCGGGTCGTCGCGGAGCTGGTCCCGCCGGCGGGCGAGGTCGCCTACTTCAGACTGCGACCGCAGGTGAGCGCCGAGGAGGGCTTCTACGGGCTCGGCTCGGCGCTCGACACGCCCGAGCACCGCGGCCGGGTGCGCGCGCTCCAAACCGAGCTCGACCTCGGCGTGGAGAGCATCAACAACGAGGCGAATGTGCCCATCCCGCTGCTCGTCGGCACCGCCGGGTGGGGGCTGTTCATCGAGTCCGACCACCCGATGGTCGTCGACGTCGCCGCCGCGGACGCCGAGCACGTCGACGCGTACGTGGGGACGGGGCTCGACTCCCCGCAGGGGCTGCGCTTTCACCTCTTCGCCGCCGCGCATCCGCTCGACATCACGCGCGGCTACTACGCCGTGACGGGCCGACCTCGTCTGCCGGCCCCGTGGGCGCTCGGGCCGTGGCTGTGGCGCGACGAGAATCGCGACCAGGCCGAGGTCGAGTCGGACCTCCAGACGATGCGCGACCTGGACCTCGCCGCCACCGGGCTGTGGGTCGACCGCCCCTACGCGAACGGGGTGAGCAGCTTCGACTTCCGCGCGTCGCAATTCCCCGATCCGCCGGCGATGATCGACCTCGCCCACGCGCTCGGCTTCCGCTTCGCGCTGTGGCACACGGCGTACGTCGGCGAGGACCAGGAGGCGACCGCGACGCTGCACGCGGAGGCGGAGGCGGAGGGCTATTACCCGCCGCAGTCGGGGGCCATCGTCAACAACTGGGGACGGCTCGTCGACCTGACCAACCCCGACGCGTACGCGTGGTGGCAGGCGCTCGTGCGGCGCTACACCGACCTCGGCGTGGAGGGCTTCAAGCTCGACTATGTGCAGGACGTCGTGGCCGGCATCGGTCCGGTGCGAAACGAGTGGCTATTCGCCGACGGCAGCACCGAGCGGACGATGCACAAGCGCTACCAGGCGCTCTACCACCAGGTCTTCGCCGAGACGCTCCCCGACACGGGCGGCTTCCTGCTGACCCGCACCGGCGTCTACGGCGACCAGGTCAATGGCGTGATCATCTGGCCGGGCGACCTCGACTCCAACATGGCGCGGCACAAAGAGGAGGTCACCGACCGACACGACGGTGAGACGTACAAGGCGGTGGGCGGACTGCCGGCCTCGATGGTGGACGGCCTGAGCCTCGGGCCATCCGGGTTCCCCTTCTACGGCAGCGACACCGGGGGCTATCGGCATTGCCCGCCGGACAAGGAGACCTTCACGCGTTGGTTCCAGCAGACCGCGCTGTCGTCGGTGATGCAGGTGGGCACGAGCTGCAACGACGTGCCCTGGGAGTTCGAGGAGGAGAACGGCTTCGACGCCGAGATGCTCGACTGGTACCGGCGCTACGCCCGGCTGCATCTGCGGCTGTGGCCCTACGCGTGGACCCTCGCCAACGCGATGCTCGACGACGGCCGCCCGCTCCAGCGGCCGTACGGACTCCAGCACCCCGAGCTCGCCATGCACCCGTGGGACGTCTACTTCTTCGGGGACGCTCTGCTCGTGGCGCCCATCGTCGAACACGGCGCCCGCGGCCGCGTCGTCCCCTTCCCGCCCGGCGATTGGTTCGACTGGTGGACCGGTGCGCGACTCGAGGGCGGCGTGGACGTCGAGGTCGAAGCGCCGCTCGACACGCTCCCGCTGTACCTGCGCGCCGGAGCGATCGTGCCGATGCTCCGCCCGACCATCGACACGTTGGCGCCCGTGGCGGCGCCCGCCGAAGTCGACAGCTTCGCCGCCGACGCCGGCCGTCTCTACGCGCGCGTCGGCGCCGGCCCAGCGACCGACATAACGCTCTACGACGGGACGCGCATCGCCCACGACGGCGCGCGCTTCGACGTCGTCCCCGGGCGGGTCTTCGTGGCGGGCTTCCAGCTCGAGGTGCTCGGGCTCGACGACGCCACCGTCGGCGAGCTGCCCGAGGTGGCGGACCTGGCCGCGTTGGAGGCCGCCGACCGCGGCTGGTTCCGGGAAGCCGAACGGGGCGCGTTGCACGTTCGACTGGCGCCGGACGACCGGACCTTCCAGATCCACTGACGCTCAGACCAGGCCCGAATGTCAGGCATCTGACATGCCCGTACCATCGACAACGGCGCTGTAGACCGCCAGATCCCCTTAGGGTCTGTCCAAAAATAAGCTGATCCGGTTAGGCCTCGCTGGGTTGGATCGTGTAGTTCCACTCGCGGTGGAAGTGGTCGGGGTGGAGGTTGATCTTCTCCATCTGCCGGTCGGAGATCCGGATCCCCTTCTGGTACTGCTTCTCGTCGATCCGGCTTCGAACGGTGAGCCCTGCGTTGGTCGTCGTGGCGGAGATCAACTCCACAATGACTTGGTGCGTGACGAGCGGTTTCCCGCGCCAGTTCTTCGTGATGAACGAAAAGAGCCGATGCTCGATCTTGTTCCACTTGCTGGTTCCCGGTGGCAGGTGGCAGACCGAGATCGGGAATCCGACTTCTTCGGCTAGTTTCTGGAGCTCGACCTTCCACAGGCGCAATCGGTATCCGTTGCTGCCGCCGCCGTCGGCGGTGACGAGGAGAGAAGAAGCATCCGGGTAGGCGAGGCTCACGCTGGCGGAGCCCGTCATCCTCGCCGGTCAGCCGGGGCGCGTCGCAGGGGTGGTCGGCTTCGCACCCGGCGCGGGCAATCCGGACCTCAGGGACGCGATCACTGTCGCGCTCGCCGACGCCGGCGCTGAGGAGACGCGGCGGCAGTCGGGGGTCGATGCCGACGGGCGCTTCGTCTTCGACGAGGTCCCCGCCGGCCCCTACGACGTGCGGGTGCGCCTGGACGGCTTCGCTCCGATCGACCGGCGGCTGGAGGTGTCGGTCGGGGCGGTCGCCGACGCCGGCTATCTCGAACTCCAGACCGAACCGAGCGACGCGTGGATCGATGGGCAAGCGCTGGTCTTCGGCGCCGGCCCGCTCGCCCATGCGGGGACCCAGGTGCAGGCCGAGGGCTTCGCGTTCACCGCCGAGACCAACCCCGAGGGTCGCTACCAGCTCGAGGTCACCGCCCGCGCGGAGGGCTACGCGCTGCTCTTCGTCCGGCCAGGCTACGGCGACGAGCGTGTCGTCGTGCCCACGGTCGGGGTCGGTGAGGTGTCCGTTGCGCCCGAGGTGAACCTCGTCGGGCGCCCGGGCCACGTGAACGGCATCGTGCGATTGGACGCGGTGGAGGGTCGCGAGTTCGATGACCCGGAGCTGTTGCAGCGGACCGCGATCGAGCTCACACCGGTCGGCGCGGAGGGCGAGGCGCGGCTGACCGGCCCGCAGGCCGACGGGTCCTTCAGCTACGCCGGCCTCCCCGCGGGTGACTACGCCCTGACGGTGACCCTCGAGGGCTTCCTCCCGGCGGACCGCGCCTTCGCGGTCGTCGTCGGCGGGCGGGTGAACCTGGGCGTGGTGCGCCTGGTGCCCGACCTGCGCGGCGCGGCGCCGACCTTCATCGAGGGCATCGTCCGGCTCGACTGCGGCGCGGCCGACTGCGACCACGGCGACGTCCGCGTCGAGACCGTCGGCCGGCCCTTCGTCACCGACAGCGCACGCGACGGACGCTTTCGGCTGGCGTTGGTCGCGGGCAGCTACGACCTGAACTTCTCGGCCGGGGGCTACGTATCCGACGAGCTCGACAACGTCGAGGTGCAGGCCGGCGCCACGCTCGTGCTCCCGAATCCCTCGATGGTCCTCGCGTTCCTGCCAGGGCACGTCTCCGGCCAGGCCATGAGGCGCCCGCCGGAGGGGCCGCCGGTCTCGGCCGTCGGCGCCACCGTCTCGGTGGAGGGCCCATCGGAGGTCCCCGCGGCGCCCGTCGGCGAGGAGGGTCGATTCGCGCTCGACGGGCTCCGAGAGGGCGCCTACACCCTGCGCGTGAGCCTCGACGGACACGGGACCGTCCGCGTACAAGCCTGTGAAGTGTGCTACGCTGCGATAGACACCGACACGTAGGGCAATGTCGCACAATCGACATTATGTCAAGTTAAGCATGCTCATGGGGCCTTTGAAGTCCCTATGAGCT
>PVBE012731267.1_pt1 | contig 10216 bp, 9 predicted proteins | sample 1631181 | NCBI WGS metagenome assembly PVBE01 (sample SAMN08397723, study PRJNA350692) | Marine metagenome, whole genome shotgun sequencing project. | isolation source: water | place: Pacific Ocean | collected 2012-04 | reverse complement strand
GTGTCGAGCATTCTGCAAGCCCTGCGTTCCACAACGCGGCCTTTCAAGCCGCAAATAAGAATGCGGTGTATCTCCCTCTCTCCATTCCGGCAGGTTGGGAACACCTAAAGGCATCTGTGCTTGAATTGCGTGAAACTGATTCGCTGCATTTTTCTGGAGCGAGTGTAACAATCCCACACAAAGAACATATGTTTAATCTTGTTGACATTGCTGACGAACAAAGTACTTTGGCAAAAGCAACAAACACAATAACGATTGAAGATAAAATGTCGTTAGGCAATAACACTGACATCAAAGCGCTTGCCTCGTTAGCACAATACGCAAAACAAGTATTAATTCTTGGTGGTGGCGGCGTTGCTAGGGCAGCAATAGTTGCAATGCAAAGTGTCGGCGCTCGGGTATACGTTGCAACAAGGCGGATCGAACAAGCTGAGCAACTTGCCAAAGAATTTTCCTGCAATGTTGCGTGTGACAAAACATGTTCGCTTGACACTATCATCAACTGCACGCCGGTTGGCATGGAAGGCGGTAGTAATACAGAAGACAACCCTCTATCCTCGCTTGCAAGTTGGTGCACTCTTGACCCATCAATGCTTGTTATCGACACAGTTTATAAACCAAGAGAAACACCGCTCGTTGTACAGGCGAAGAGTGTTGGCTGCACCACCATCACAGGAGACGAAATGTTTCGGTTGCAGGCAGTTGAACAGCAAAAGATTTGGTCGTAGGATAATTAATAACCCCGCGGATTATTTATTCCTTGCTGTGGGGACACCCACACTACATGTTCGCTCATCGAACATGACAGTGGGTGTCCCCTTTGCCTGTGGTTAGACATGAGTGCAAAAAAGAAGAAGCGTGAAGATAACAAAATACAGAAGAGCTGCCTAACCCGAAATTGCAAAAAAAGATTGCACGTCTTCAAGAGACGCAAACGGCACATCTGCTTGCACACGAACTATCCCGAATGGAGCACGAATATCAACACCCAGTGGGTCAACACCAACAACGAGTGGATTAGTCACATCGATGTTTGTCTTCGATAAACACACCCTTCTAACCGCGTCTTCATGTTCATTCAATGATTTGCATATTGCTGATTCTAGTTCAGCGAGTTCGTTCTGGCGGCAAAGCCCTTCTCCATCAACAAACATCTCATGAAACCGGGCTGCATCTATTTCGATGACTGCCCATTGCACATCTGGCGGCTCGCCATGGTAAATCTGCCAACGGTCTGCAAGTATCCCCTCTTCTCCCATTTCTTTAAATTGTGTCAGAGTAACGTGCAATTCCATACAATCATCAATGTATTCTGGAATATACATAGTTGTGTCACAGGGTTGTAACATCGCAACCATCGCCGAAATAACGAGACGACCGTCTGATGCAATTACATACGAAACCTCATACATGTTTTCCCCAAATTTTAATGACGCTGTCGTGTTGCTTCGCAAAAAAGCCCACGCTGCATCGCTCGCTTTTTGGTCATCGTACTGCTCCATACAATTATCCAGCCATTGCTTTCTCTATGCCAGAAACTGTTTTGGGTATTATTTTTGAAAGATTTTTATGCCCTTTTTGCGTCACAACAATATCGTCTTCTATTCGAACACCAATCGCCTCGTCTGGTAAATAAATACCCGGTTCAATAGTAATCACTGCCCCTTGCTTCAGAGGTTTCATTGGACCACAAGTATCGTGCGTTTCTAAACCCAAGTGGTGCCCAATACCGTGTATAAAAAAATCGCCATACCCTGCTTTTACAATAATTGCTCTAGCGATAGTATCTAACTCGCCAAGTGTAACGCCTGGCTTGACTGCTTTGATTGCAGCTTCCTCAGCTTTCAAAACTATCTCGTAAATTTCCCGTTGTCTTTTAGTAAACTTTCCTGATACCGGAACCGTTCGAGAAATATCTGCACCATATCCAGAATAAAATGCACCAGAATCAATACACACTAGATCCCCATCAACAAGGTCTTGATTATTCTCTTTATAGTGCAACACGGTACTGTTAATTCCACCGCCAATAATCGGGGGGAAAGCTGAACCGCGACCTCCTGCCATTGCGTACCCATGCTCAAGAGTTGCTTGCACTTGGTATTCATTAACCCCAGAAGTAATAAATTTCATTGCTGCAGAAAACCCTTCTACTGTGATATCAACTGCTTCTTGAATAGTTTGAATCTCTGCCCTAGATTTCACGCTTCGCAACTGTGGAACAATACCTGAGCAATCAACCAACTCTGTATCGGGTGTTCGATTCGTTACTTTTTTCCACAATTCCAAATCTTTAGAAATTGGCGCATCGACTCCAGATGTTGGCATCAATGTTGCAAACTTTTTGTTTCTCGATGCTATATCGTTTAAAACCTGTGAAAGTGTTCGTGTACGAAGAATGGTGTTGATACCCGTTTCTTTTCGCAATGCACTGCCAAGTGGCTTGCGGATCCCATCCCACTGTTCAAGTTCTGGATCTCGCGGAAGTAAAAACAATACTACTCTTCTTGCAACAACCGGGTTCGATGGATCAAACAACAACATAGCACCTTGTTCGTTTTTAATCCCTGTGAGATATTCAAAGTGGGCGTGTGGCCTCCAAGAAGATTCGAGTTCACCGCTGCAATCACCAGCAAACACCATGCCCGTCGCACCCTTTAATGATTTCAATACTTTTGTTCGACGCGAATCATACTCTTTGAGTGTAATCATCAACTCGTTTCCTTCAACCGTGCAACTATTTCGGTGCTGCTTCTTCCGGGTCGGTGTGACAACACCTGCAATTCAATATCGAGTTCCGACAACAAAGCGTATTCATTAATGTCACTTGGCTCGTAGTCGCCACCCTTTACGTATAGGTTGGGTCGAATCCGACGAATCAATTCTCCTGCCGTTGGCTCCTCAAATGGAACCACAAAACTCACACACTGCAATTCTGCGAGTATTTCCATTCTTTCTTCAAGAGAGTACACGGGTCTTCCTTCACCTTTTTGCAATTTAACTTGTTCATCGCAGTTCACTCCGACAACTAGAACGTCCCCTAGCTTTGCTGCCTCACGTAAGTATGAAACATGCCCTGCATGAATCACATCAAAACATCCGTTTGTCAAAACAACTCGTTGGCCAAGTTCCTTAACTGCAGAAATTTCGATAGATACTTCCTCTGCTGAGCGTATCTTTCCTAAACATGTTGCCTGCAAGGATAGTAACTCTTTGTGAATTTGTGATATTGGAATTGGAGTTGCTCCAAAAATTTCAACTTCTAACCCCGCTGCAACATTTGCAAACTCAACGCATTGTTCCCAATCAAGCCCACCTGCACGCCCAACTGCAATTGCTGCAAGCACAATATCGCCAGCACCGGTCACATCATAAACTGAACGCGCACGCGTTGGCACATGTACTGGATTACTGCCTCGCTCTTGGAGCACTGCACCGTGTTTGTCGAGTGTAATAATCGCTGCATGCATATTCAGCGAATCGCATAATGAAGTCGCTAGTGCAGCAGCACCCTCAACTGGCGAAGAGTCATTTAGCCGAACATTCGTTGCTTTTTCTGCTTCGGTTCTGTTTGGAGTGATTGCTGTGGCACCAGTGTATTTTGTGTAGTCATCAATGCCAGCAGGATCAACAACAACTTCAATACCCGCGTCTTTACAGTGGTCAATAACTCTGCCGCATGTAGTTTCACTCAACACACCCTTTCCATAATCTTCAATGCACACAATATCTATTTGGTGCAAACATTTATTCAGGGCGTTCAGTAATTGTTCTGCATGCTGTTGTTGCAGTGGCTGACGAGACTCTTGATCAATCCGAAACATCTTCTGAGGATGCCGATGTTGCGCAAGCCCAACAATTGAACGCTTTACTGTTGTTGGCCGATCATCTAAGCAGAGTATGTTAGAGGTTCCAACCCCCTCGGATTGGAGTAACTGTGTCAATAGTTCACCCTCTTTATCACAACCAACGACGCCGAAACACTCTACTTGTGCGCCCATGGCAGCAAGACATCGAGCTACGTTTCCAGCGCCACCAGCGCGGGATTGCACCGAGCGAATCTCAAGAACAGGAACTGGGGCGTCTGGACTTAATCGCTCGGCATCACCAGAGACAGTTTCATCAAGCATAAAATCGCCAATGACTAGAATCGAAGGAGAAGTAATTTTCAATACTTGCGTTAGAAGGTTCGTCATATGCTCATCGTAACTTGAATACGCTTAAAAGTTTGGTTTCCAACTCGGCTGCCCCTTCTACTACCTCTAATTCAAGGGTTGGAACGATGATTGGGCAATTCAAATCTTCCAAATTGATTACATCTCTCGCTTTTACCCAATCTTTCAATGTCATCACGATTGCGTCAACCACTGATGATATTTCAACTAATTCAGCAACTTCATCATTTGTAAATGGCTGATGGTCTCCTGCATGAATCTGTTTAGCTACCTTTGTTCCAAGCCGAACCAATGCTTCGATGACCGAGCCGGGGTAGCCAATGCCCAGCCGAACAGCGACCGAGCGACCTGTCAACCAATCAAGAGATTTTTCGCTAGATCCATGTTTATCGAACAATTCCAAGCCAGACCAACGGTGGGTAGTCCATGCAATAGGCGGCTCCCCTGCAACCTTTGAAACAGTTCCGGCAAATGTTGGATTGATTCTTTCTGCATGACTCACTACGACCGCATCAGACCTTGATAAACCAGAAACTGGTTCCCGCAACCAACCCGCTGGCAACATACGTTGCGCAAATGGATCACGTAAATAATCCATAACAACAATATCGAGGTCTCTTGCAATTCGTCTGTGTTGAAAACCATCATCCATTACAAAGCAGTCTGCCTTGCCGCTGTTTTCGATATAAGCATTGACGGTTGCAACCCTGTCTGCACCAACAACAATGTCGATGTTGTCCAGCCGTTGGTGGTATTCCACCGCTTCGTCTGCTTTAGAAGGATCGACCGCAGCATACCCACGCATTACGATGGCTGGATTATATCCATGCTTGCGTAAACAACGAACAATCCAAGTAACGAGTGGTGTTTTTCCAGTACCTCCAACAGTTAAGTTTCCAACTGCAATGACTGGACGAGAAACTGTGTGAATGTTGTGCCCTTTATCGTAAAACCGATTTCTCACTCGCACAATTCCCCCATACAGCCACGACACTGGGATTGCGAAAAAATCTAGCCAACTCGGAAGCGGTGTCTTCATTTAACTCATATCCCCTGCAAGTTCTTGATTCAATCTGTTCATTGGCAATCCCATTACATTTGTCGGATCACCAATGCATACGATTGGCCAACCCGCATCGACTCGCTCAGAGAGATTGTAGCCGCCTGCTTTGCCCTTCCAGTTATCTGTTACAAGATATTTTTCTATTTCTTCATCATCAACAAAACCAATTTGTATTTCGGACTGTTCGAATTCACTAATCACACAATTGCTTTCGACCGAACAAAGACACCACCCAGTGTAAACCTGGTGCGACTGGTCTAGCATCGCCCTTAGCATATTGCCAGCATGCTCTTTTGATTTTGGTTGCCCTAAAATCTGACCATCTACAACACAAACTGTATCTGCAGCTAATATTGTTCCAGCGCGTTCTTTGCAATCAGACAAAACATTTTTTGCTTTCAGCATGGCAAGTGATTGCACCCACCGTTCTACTTTCATTGTGCCACACGCAAAAACACCATCGTCAAATGTTGGTGGAGATATTTTTGCCACAATCCCCGATTGGGATAGCAAAGCGGCTCGCCTTGTCGAACCGCTTGCCAAAATAATTGGTTGTTGCCAATTCACTTAGTATTCTCCGGTTTTAAAAGTTCGTTCACCTTATCTACAACTGATTGTGTTTCGATTTTCTGCATAATTTTGCTGCCAAGTGAATGGTCACGGTAATGAATTGAGTCGTAATCAGCGGGGGCTGCAACAACTGCGTCGTTTCGTTTGTAAGGACCAACCTTTCTTGGGTTCGTTGGGCCAAACAAACCGATGCACGTTCTGTTAAACCCAACTGCGATGTGAAGCGCGGCTGAATCGTTTGCAACAACTATCCTTGCAGAAGAAACAACTGCCATCAGTTTTCCAATCGTCAATTCTGGGAGAAGATTTACAACTCCATCGAGTTCAAGTAATTCTTTAATTTGTTCTTCTTCTGAAGGCGCTCCAACTAAAACAACCTGTAGACCTAATTGTTGTAGGTGCTTAGCAACCGAAACGAAACCTTCAACTGGCCATTGTTTTGTTTTCCATCTGGAGGTTGGGGCAAGTACTGCGTACTTGTTAATGTTCTTCCCTGAGGCATATTGTTTCCACCAAGTGGAATCTTCAGCACTCGTATAAAGTTGCATGTCCACAATCGTTCTTGCACCAGCAGATTCACTGAGAGCAAGCATTTGGTCTACTGTATGTTCACTTTTTACATGAACCTTATGGTTGTAACCAAGCCAACCAAATTCTCTTGCTGAAGCGGATCCCACTCGTTTTTTAGCACGAGTCGCCCATGTAAATAACCCGCTTCGTCCGAGACCCTGCCCGTCAATTGCAAGATCGTATTGTTTCGCTTTGAGCAAACGAAGAAATTTGATTGTTTTATTAAGGCCAACAGGAAAATACCATCGCTTCATTTCCTTTCTAGGGAACGGAATAACGTTGTCAACTGCAGGATGAGCTGCAACTGCATCAACAAATTCTGTTTGAACTAGCCAATCAATTGTGGCATTAGGCCACTGTTTTTTGAGTGAATTAACGACCGGCACACTTCGACATACATCGCCAAGAGCACTCGGGCGGATGAACAATATTCGTTTAGGAGAATCCTCTGGCATAAGAATGGGCATCGTACCCTGCTAATCATTCTGTTGAAAATGGATATTCGTTGAGCGTCTGACTTGACAGAAGAGGTTTTGCAATCAATAGTTCAATATGTAGCGTAATTTCCCATGAGTGAAGATTCAAAAAACAACCCAGCTGACTCCAAATTAAGCGAAACAAAGCCAACCAATGGTGGTAGTGATCGCACTGGAAGCCCAGGAGCTTCTACGTTTGGGTTTGAAACTATCCTTGGAAAATTGGTAGTTGACAATGGGCTTGTTACTCCAAAAGAACTCGATGAATGTAGTGATTTACTGCAAGATTCAGATGGGAACGCAACAGGGCATACCCTCGGTGATATTTTAGTAAATCACAACTACGTCACTCGCAGACAACTCGACCGCCTTCAAACAGATTTTGACACACGGAAGTCAACACAACGAATTCAAGGGTATCGCATCATCCGCAAGCTAGGTGCTGGAGCCATGGCTACGGTGTTTCTAGCCAAACAAGAAAGCCTGGACCGACCAGTTGCAATTAAAGTATTGCCAAAAAAATTCTCTGAAAACGTTGATTTTTTAGAGCGTTTCTACAAAGAAGGGCGTGCTGCTGCAAAACTGAATGATGCGAACATCGTGCAAGCGTACGATGTCGGGAAATCTGGTGAATATCACTACTTCGTTATGGAGTATGTTGATGGAACAACTGTGTACGACCAGATAATTGAAAAGAAAAAACTTTCTGAACAAGAGGCGATACCAATAATTCGCCAAGTTGCCAAAGCGTTACAACACGCACACGACCGTGGTTTCATCCACCGTGACATCAAGCCAAAGAACATAATGATTTCCAAAAGGGGTGATGTGAAACTTGCAGACCTTGGGCTAGCCAGAGCACTCGATGACCACCAAGCAGCCGAGGAAGAGGCTGGGCGTGCATACGGCACACCGTATTACATTAGTCCCGAACAAATTCGTGGGAAAAAAGATATTACTCCTGCTGCAGACATCTACGGCTTGGGTGCAACTTTGTATCACATGGTCACAGGCAATGTCCCTTTTCCGGGCAAAAATCCTTCGGATGTAATGCACCGGCACCTGAAACAGGAACTTGTTCCACCTGATCACATTAACTCAACCTTGTCTGCTGGCTTTTCACAAGTCATTGAAATGATGATGGCTAAAGATGTGTCGCAGCGATACCAAAACGCAACCGACCTCATCGAAGATTTAGATGCTGTTGCCAGTGGTGGTTCGCCACAATTTGCTCAACCGACCTTGGATTTTGCAAAACTTGCTGAAGTCGCACAAGCAACACCTGCAAGCGAGTCAGTTCCTCAATCGCAAGAGCAGGGTTCAGTACTTTCCGCAATGTGGCTACCTATGCTTATCGTGAGTGTACTTTTAAATCTCATTCTGATTGTTGTACTCCTCGTTAGTTAAAAACAACCTTAGAGCGGGGACACCCACAGCAATTCGACGTGACTATCACTAGAAATGTCTAAATAAATGACCCGCGGGGTAATTAAATATAGAAGAGAAGAAATCAGCAACACTGTTCCTGTTTGCGTGCATTCCAGTCTGCAAGAAACGCGTCAAGCCCCTTATCGGTGAGCGGATGGCTCATCATTTGGTTAATCACTTTGAATGGAACAGTAACCACATCAGAACCAACTAGTGCGCATTGCACCAAATGCAATGGGTGTCTAATTGATGCCGCAAGAACTTTTGTAGTAAAGCCATAGTTGTCATAGATAGTGCGAATCTGTTGAATAAGTTCCATGCCGTCTCCGCCTATGTCATCTATTCGTCCAAGGAATGGGCTCACTAAAAACGCGCCCGCTTTGGCAACCATCATTGCTTGTAGTGGTTGAAAACAGAGTGTCATGTTGACCCGAACACCTCGGTCAGAAAGTGTTTTGCACGCTTTTAGTCCATCAACTGTACAGGGTAATTTAATGACAATATTTCTTGCAATTTTCAGCAACTCGTCCGCTTCAGTAATCATGCCATCATGCTCAAGTGATACTACTTCTGCACTTACTGGTCCAGAAACAATATCGCATATTTCTTCCATTCTCGTATGAAATTCGACACCTTCCTTGGCAATCAAACTTGGATTTGTCGTCACCCCATCAAGAACACCCAGTGCGGCGGCTTCACGGATTTCATCAATATTCGCTGTGTCAATATATAGTTCCATAGGTGGAATCATACCGTATCTACCTCGGAGATTATGATGCTATATGATTGCGTTATGAGCACGATACAAAAACGCCTTGAAGAACTCGGTCTGGCACTTCCAGAGCCACCTAACCCCGTTGCGAATTATCTTCCTGCTATTGTCGTAGGAAACGAACTCCGCACAAGCGGACAGATACCAATGGTGCAGGGAGAATTGCTCTACAAAGGAAGCATTCCTAGCGAGCAAAGTATTGAAAACGGTGCCGAAGCAGCGAAAGTGTGTGGGCTTAATGCCATCGCAGTGGCAGCAATGGTTCTTGGTGGCAATATTGATCGGATAAAACGAGTTCTCCAACTGAGGGTTTTTGTTGCTTCGGACAAGGGCTTTGAGGGGCACTCCACCGTCGCAAATGGGGTTAGCAATTTAATGGTCGATATCTTTGGCGAAAAAGGTAAGCACACAAGGGTTGCCATGGGCTCCATTGGTCTCCCGTTAGGCTCGACAGTTGAAGTCGAAGTAGTCTTTCAAATCGACGAATAGAGGCATTTTATCGGACGTCTTGCTTTTTCTCGTTTTATTCACTGTTTTTAACATTGACTGCATCCAAACACCTCGCAAGAATGTATAGATACATGTATTCTGTGGGATTCTGACCGGCGTGGCAACTTTATTATCGCGATTCAGTTGGCCGCACTTATTTGCCCTTTGGGCACATCATCCCGCCGCACTGGTCGACATTTCGACGCCACTACACCTTGTTGGTGTATAGATGGCAAGTGCGGTGGTTCTTTATATTCGTATATCGAGATGGAGACCACCACGGGTTGCTGTTGTAATGAGACAACATCTGACCCGTCCGTTTTCATCACGCTGTTTTATGCGTTCTGTTGTTCACTCTTCGTTATTTTGTGTCAGGAAAATAACAAAAGACCAAACGTTCACAGTACACAAAGAACAGTAATACAAATGTTCTCATGTTTATTATTTGAATGGAGATTCTTATTATGAAACGCAATTCTCGAGGTTTTACCCTCATTGAACTTCTCGTCGTCATCGCAATTATTGCGCTGCTGATGGGACTCTTGTTACCAGCACTTGCAAAAGCACTTGGTAACGCTCGTGTCCGAAAAGATCAAGGACAAATTAAAGGTACCGCATCGTCTTATTCCATCTATGGCGAATCAGACAAAAAGAAGCAATACCCAACTCCCGG
>PVBE012537442.1_pt1 | contig 10216 bp, 7 predicted proteins | sample 1631181 | NCBI WGS metagenome assembly PVBE01 (sample SAMN08397723, study PRJNA350692) | Marine metagenome, whole genome shotgun sequencing project. | isolation source: water | place: Pacific Ocean | collected 2012-04 | reverse complement strand
TCGCTCCTGATAACGGCGCTTGTTCTGGGTGTAGTACTCCTTGGCGTTGGCCTCGGTCACCTCGATGGGAGCACCCTTTTCGAGGAGCTTGTCGAGCGTCTTGTTGTACTTGATGTTCGCCTGGATCTTCTCGAGCGTCGTGTTGCTGTTCTTGAGGTAGCGCTGGAAGTTCGCCTCGGTCCGGAACATCTCCTTGTACTTCGACAGGCCCGCCTCGAGCTCCTGCGGGGTCAGGCTGATGCCCTGCTTGTCGATCTCGCCCCGGAGCAGGGTCTTTTCGATGAGCCGCTTGAGGATGTTCTTCTTATGGCGCCTGCTCACGTTCTCGGGGACCGGCTGGTTCCGCTTCGTGTAGACCCGCGTCATCTTGTCGTACATCTCGTCGAAGTCCGCACGGGCGATGGCCGCTCCGTTGACCGTCGCGACAGGCCCGGTCTCCTTCTTCGGCGCCGGCGGGTTCGCCTTCGCAACGGCGCCCTTCTTCACGGCGTCGGACGTGGACTCTGCCTTCTTGGCGTCAGCGGCCTTCTTGGGGCCGTCGCAGCCGATCAACAGCGCAAGGCTGGCGACCGCGATGATGGGCAGGTGCAGACCGAGGGCAAGGCGTGAACGACTCATCCGATTCCTCCGATGTCGGGCTCGCGCCCGAAGACTGGCGGGAACTCCGCACAGGCCGGGCAGATGCCCGGAATTAGGGGGGCGAACGCTAGCAAGCAGGTTTCGGATCGTCAACCGAACCGGCCCCGCGGCCCGCCTTCCTTGACCCCTCCAACAAGCCGGTGAGATGTTCATTCCTTGCGGGCGAGCAACCTACGACGATCGTTGAGGTTTTCGGTGATGGTGCCGGTCTGCGTCCTGGCCCTGTCCGCGGGAGGGTGCAGCCTCCGCCTGGACTTCGAGGAGTGTCCGGGTTCGCCTTGTTCGGACGGGCTGATCTGCCTGGACGGCAACTGCGTCCTACCGCCCAACCCGGGCTGCGCCCCCCCGGATCCACCCATCGACGGCCCCGCTGTGGTCTTCGGCGTGGTGCAGAACCTGACGGGCGACTTCAACGAGGCGAGCCTGAGCCACCAGCTGGCCATGAAGATCGCGGTCGAACAGGTCAACACCAGCGGCGCCCTCGGCGAACGCCAGCTGTCGATGATCTGGTGCGACAGTCGCAACGAGGACGCCGTCGTGGCTGACTCGATCCGCTATCTGGTGGATCGCGCCAACGTGCCGGCCGTCCTCGGCATCGAGGCCTCCTCGCTGGTGGTTGGAAACGGCCCGTTCACCTCTGAGCGCGGCGCGGTGCTGATGAGCCACTGGGCGACGGCACAGTCGCTCACCCGGTTTGAGCAGCGCCCGGACGGCACGACGCTGGTCTGGCGGACCTCGCCGTCGGATCGGTTCCAGGCCAAGGCCCTGGGCGGGATCATCGACAAGGCCTGCGTCGGGCCCAAGCGGGTGGGCGTGCTGTTCCTCGACGACGACTACGGGCGGGGCCTCGCCGATGGGCTGCACGCCGAGCTGTGCGGTCCCCCGGACGAGGGCGGGCCGGCCGAGTGCTTCGCGTTCCGGGACCCGCTGCCGGACGTGCAGCCCCAGGGACAGGGCGAGTCCCGCGAGAGCGACGCCGAGCGGGACATCCGGGTGGAGGAGAACTCGCGCCTGCTGGTCAAGAGGGTCCTCGAGCGGCGCAACTTCATCGATGTGCTCGCCATCTTCGGGTTCCAGGACCACGCCGCGGCCATCTTCAAGCAGCTCAATGAGCAGAACGCCGGCTCGTCCGGGCTGACCATCCTGGTCGGCGAAGACGTGCTGTCCCCAGCCGTGCTCAGCAAGCCCTTCGTCAAGCAGCTTGGCTTGACCGTCCTGGGCGCCAACCCGGGCCTGTCGCGTGGCCGCTCCTTCCGGCCGTTCGAGCGCGCCTTCCGCGCCGCATCGCAGGCCAACGACGCCGGGCCGGCCGCGGCGTTCGCCGCACATGCCTACGACTCGGTGATGGTCCTCGCCCTCGCGGCCGCCGCGACGCCGCCAGGCGCCGAACTGACCGGCGACGCGCTGGTCGCGGGCCTCACCCGCATCGCCGACGTCGAGGCGGAGCGGTTCGGCGTGGAGGAGCTGCTCGAGGCGGCGACGCTGCTCCGCTCGAGCCCGCAGGCGACGATGAACTACGAGGGGGCGAGCGGCGATCTGGACTTCGACCCCGCCGTCGGCGAGGCGCCGGGCACCAGCATCTTCCCGAACCTCGCACAACCCGAAGGCACCGTCTGCGCCGCCACCAACCTTGGCGTGCAGTGCTCTCCCCGGGACACGCCCACGTGCCGGGCCCCCTGCTCGCAGCCCTTCCCGGAGGTGTCCGATGCGGAGGGCGCAAAGCCGCTGCTGCTTGGCGGGCTGGCATCGATGAGCGGTGAGAACACCGCCCTGGGCAAGTCCCGACGTCAGGCCATGTCGCTGGCGCTGGACCATCTGAACACCCAGGGCATCGGCCGCCCCGTGCAGATGGTGCTCTGCGACGCGGAGACGGACGTCGACCTGGCCGTGGCCCAGGCCGACGAGCTCATCGAAGACCGAGGCGTCTCCGCCCTGATCGGGCCCTCCAGCTCGGCGCAGAGCCTTGCGGTGAGCCCCCGGGCGGTCAAGGCCGGAGTCCTGATGGTCACGCCCTCCGCCACCGCCGCCAACCTGACCACCGGCGCCCCGGCGGGAGACGGCGGGGTGCGCCTGGTGTGGCGGACGGCGCCGTCAGACAGCGATCAGGCCGGCAAGCTCGCCATGCTCGTCACGACCTCCGGGTGCGTGGCACGCCTCGGGCTGGTGTACCGCAACGACGTGTACGGCAACGGCCTGCGGTCGGGCTTCATCAACAAGGCCTGCCCCACGGGCGACTGCCCGTTCGACCTGGTGCCGCAGGTGCTGCCGGACAAGGGCGCCGACGAGGACTACGCCACCATCGCGGCCGCGTTGACCGGCGCGGATCCTCCGCTGGACGCCGTGCTCCTGCTGGCGTTCCGCGGCGAGGGCGTCGCGGTCATGAAGGCGCTGAAGGCGGCCGGGTTCAACCGCCCGGTCGTCGCGTCCGAGACCATCGTGGCGCCCGGGATCGCTGCGGAGGAGGGGCTCGACGGCCTGGAGATCCTCGGCACCAACCCCGGCCTGTCCCGCGGGCCGGGCTACAACGAGTTCGCCATCCCCTACTCCGCCGAGTTCAACAACGAGACCCCAGACACGTTCGCCGCCGCCTCCTACGACGCGGTGGTGATGGTCGGTCTGGCTTCCGTGGCCGCTCCCACGAACGCCGAACCCACCGGCGCGGGGCTGTCTGCGGGCCTCGCCAGGCTCACGGGCGGGGAGCAGAGCTTCCACCCGGGAGAGCTGCGCGGCGCCGCAACCGCCTTGGCGTCGGACCCCGACCTGCGCATCGACTACGCCGGCGCGAGCGGCGCTCTGGATCTGGATCCGGCCACGGGCCAGGCACCCGCAGAGGTGCCGATGTATGCGCTGATCGATGGGGTGCTGACCCCGTTGACGATCCCCGAAGCGGGTCCGCACCCGCTCTGCGACTGACGGCGTCCTAGTCGTCGTCCGGCTGCGGGGGCAGCTTGTGCACCAATGGCATCGATCCTGCCGCCGCCTCCAGCACCTCGTTGCGCCAGCGATGCAGCAGCTCGATGGACTGGGCCCCCGGGGTGTGCTCCACGGTCTGTAGGAGCTTTCGGCAGAGTCCCATCCACGACTCGATGCCGAGCCTCCCCATCCCACTGTCCACCGAGTCCTCGGCGGATGAGCTGGGGCGCACGTCCTTTTCGATGAAGTGGCTGAAATTGTCCTGCTCGGTGACCTCGAGCTTGTCGAAGAAGACCTTCGCGTGATCGGGATCGCCAAGCATCACGCTCGACAGCAGCAGCACCGCCTGCATGTCGTTCTCGCCGGGGGCGCTCCCCTGCACCGCGTCGAGGGCGCCTCGCTGGTGGGTGTCCGCCAGGCAGCGGATCCAGCGCAGGGTCTCCACCAGGCGGCGCCGCTTGTGGGGGTCGGGTGCGAGGGCCGACAGGCCGTCCGCCACCGTGTTGCACGCCTTCAGCACCGTCGGGGACACGGCCCCTGACGGTGGCGACGGGGGCCCCTTGGAGGGCTCACCCACGGTTCGTGGCGCAAACAGGCCGATGTGGAAGGCGCGGTCGAGGCCCTCTTGAGCCGGCACCGCCGCGACGAACGCCTGGGCGCTGGAGTCCATGAACATCACGGCCTTTTCGATCCGAGGGTTCTCCTTCTGGCAGTTGGCGGCCTCCCGCAGCACCTCCGGATCGACCGTCGATGCGAACGACAGGCCCTTGAGGGTGGCGACGTACCGGAGCAGGCCCAGGAAGTCGGTGGCCTCCGCCGAGCGCTGATCGAGCCCCTCCATGAACACCACGGCCCGGCGCAGGGGCGACCTCGGGTCAGCGTTGAGGCGGGTGATGGCGGTGTCGATGTCGACGCGAGCCCCGTCGAAGGTGCGGGCCCATCGCTCCATGCTGCCGCCCTGGGCGCCGAGGAGGCGTCCGATGAAGCGACCGAGGCCGACCCCGGACATCAGCTCCTCGACCTTGTCGTCCTCCGTGGCGCCGATGCGAGCGGTGGTGTCGCAGCGCCTCTGGGCCTGCGCGAGCTCACGGCGGGTCGCGAGGATCTCCTCGTCGAGCAGGTCGCGGCCTGCCTCCAGCACCTTCGGCCAGCGCCGGGCGGCGCTCCGGGCCATGCGCCTCAGAACGAACGCCCGCTTGTAGCCGGGGAAGAGCAGCACGAGGGCCGTCACCCAGGAGATCACCGCGGCGGTGGGCCGCATGTCGACCCCCACCACCTTGGGGCCGAGCCAGTGGGTCACTGGCAGGAGCTCCCAGGCGATCACGCCCCCGTAGACGATGACGAGGACGACGAGGAGGACATACAACCCCCCGGTCTGGGCAGCGAAGCGAGCGGCCCGCCACAGCTGCTTGTGGGGCCCGCCGATGTCGTCCACCAGCGCGGCCAACCCGTGGGGGTGGGCGCCACCGATCCCCATCAGCTTTGCGATGGCCCGAATCTTCGCCAGCCGGGTGAGCATGTCCGCGTCGCGCTGCGACAGCTCCTCCGCGACGTCGCTGCCTGACACCTCGGCCTCCGCCCGGCGCTGGACGGCGACGTCGAGATCCTGCTGCACGTCGCTGACCACGGCCCGGACGTCGGGCATGCGTGCGCGGGCCCCGGCTGCGGCCTTGCGCGCCGCGGCGACGGCCCTCTCCACGATGGACAGGTCATGGAAGGCGCGATAGCCCGCCTTGTCCTCGCCCGGCGCGGCGTTTCGCTCCTTGAGCGCGTCGCCGATGCCGTCGACGAGGCCGCACAGCGCCGCGGACCACACCCAGTCCTTCCCGCGGACCCGCAGATCGACGTCGATCCGCGCCGCCTCGTCGGGCAACAGCAGGTCCACTTCATGCTTGGCGGCCTGGCAGAACTTCGCCCGCTCCTCTCCGTCCCGCCCGAACACCGCGGCGCTGAACCCGCCCGCCGCATCCGAGTGGACCAAGAGGTCAGCCAGCCCCCGCGTGGCGTTGTTCCAGTTCATGTGCGACCGAGGATCTTACTGCCAGAACGCGGGGAGCCCCACCCGGTTCTCGGGACCGACGCCGTCTACAGGCCGAGCAGCCCGTCCAGCTCGTTCAGGCGCGTCTTGGACACCCGCTTGCGCCGAGGCTTGCGCCGCGCCGGCGGGGCAAGCGTCCGGGCCACCGTCGGCGACGGAGGTCGCACGGAGGCGGGTCCCGTCCGTCGGACGACGCGTCGGGAGGCCAGGGCCTTCTTGGCGACGAGCCGGTCGACGGACGCCGGCGCCGGGGCGGCGGAGTTCTCGACGACCGCCTCGATGAGGGGGGGCGACGGCACGACTCGAGGGCCTTCAGACAGCGCCTCGATTGCCTGCACCGCTGCGGCGGGCGGCGCCATTGCGCCCTGCGCCGGTCCGTCCGCGGGCTCGCTGTCCGCGAGGCCGAGGGTGCCCACCATCCCCAGCACAAGGCCGATGGCCACTGTCCCGACGATGCGGTGGGTCTGCCGCCGCTGGGCCCGGCGGTGGGCGGCGTCGCTGATGGGAATCGCGGGCAGGTCGTCCGGGGTCACCGATCGCTCGGCGGGACCGGGGACCTCGAGCGACTCGACCATGTCCAGGGTGCAGATGTCCTCGATCTCCGCAGCGAGCCCCGCCTCCGGGCTGACCAGCCCGAGGATCTCGACCTGCTCCTCACGCACCTCCTGCTGCAGCGACCGGTCCACGTCCCGGACCGCCATGTCGGTCTCCGAGGTCAGGCACCGCCGATACCGCATGGTCGGCAGGTCGTCGTCACGGAAGATCAGCTTCGGCAGTTCACGAGTCGCCACGACCCGGTCCAAGAGCAATCGCCGTGCCTGCCGGACCGATCTAGCGATCTCATACAGTTAGCCCTCGCAGTGCCGCCGATCTGCGCGGTAATTGCGGGGCGACCGGGCCCCAGTGAGACCGGCGTGTCCCGATCCGGTCGCCTACGCCCCGGCGCCGGCGCCGGACGAGCCCCCGGCGCCGTGAACCGGACCCGGCCTGGCGGCGCAGCCGGCAGGTTGGGCGCTGCACGAAGGAGGTGCCACCCATGTGCTGCCGTCGCCGTTTTGGGGGCGCCCCCGCGGCGCGCTAGTGTGCGCCTGTCGCCAACGGGGGGATCCAGATGATGTCATCTCGCAGTCTCGTGCTCTCGCTGGCCGTGTTCGTCTCCTCTTGCGGCACGCCCGCGGCGTCTGACGACCCCGACCGCGTCTGCGCGCCCGGGACCGCCCAGTCCTGCGCATGCAATGACGGGCGGCCCGGCGCACAGGTCTGCGACGAGGAGGGCGCTCGGTTCGACGCCTGCGAGTGTGCGGCCGCAGTGGAAGGCGAGGGTGAGGATCCGGACGGCGGGGGCGACGGCGGCGACGCGGGCGACGGCGGCGACGGCGGCGTCGAGACGACGGAGGGCGAGGGGGAGCAGGCGTCGCCGGACGATCCGGAGTTGGAGGAGCTGGTCCAGGGGATCCTCTCCGACGAGGAGTTGATCGCGGCTTTGGTGGAGGCCCTGACTGCGGACGAGGACTTCGTCGCCGCCACCCAGGGGATCGCCGGATCCCCCGGCCTGGCCGGCGAGCGGGGAGAGCAAGGGGAGAGGGGGGAGGAGGGCGCCCAGGGACCCGCCGGAGCGCCTGGCGCGCCCGGTGCGCCAGGCGCTCCGGGCGGGGGAAGCGTCGAAGAGGTAGTCGAGGATCTCGCCGAGCACGAAGGGTTCCAGGAAGATGTGGCGTCTGCGTTGGCGCTCGACGCCGCCTTCCTGAACGCCGCGGTCGGGCCGCCTGGCCCGCCCGGACCTGCGGGAGAGCGTGGCGAGCCGGGACCTCGAGGCGAAGTTGGCCCGCCGGGCGAGGATGGCGGCGGCGGTGGGGCCCTGCCCCTTGCGTACGACGTAGACGGCAACTACCTCGGCGTGCTGATGGACGTCCGAGATGGGCTGTCGTTCGTCCGTGAAACGCCCGATGGCCGGTGGCTCATGCTGGCGCGGGACTACGCGGGCGCGGTCGTCTGGGATCAGCCCGACTGCCAGGGGAATCCGGCGGTGTTCTCAGACTTCTCCTGGAGCAGAGGGCACGACGGTTGGTACGTCCCTCGCGAAGAGCCCCGCATCGGGTTTCATGCCCTGTCGAGAGGCGACCGTGATGGCTGCGAAGATCACGATCGGCAGTACGGCGCCTTGCGACCGACCGAGCGGGTTCTGGACTTCCCGGAGGTTGATCCGTGGAACATCGACCGCATTGACGGCGGCCTCGCAACGATCTTCAACGGCGACATTCGACTGGCACCGCCCCCTTGATGGTCCCCGATCTCGAAGGCCATGTTCCCCGTGTCCTTGCGCAAGGGCATCGGCCTCGGCGGGCTAGAGCATCAAGGCTCGCGTCACGAACAGGCTCCTCCAGCGGTTGTTCGCCGGTTCCCCGTTCAAGACACAGTCGATGGCGACCCGCTGCCCGGCCGTGAGGATTGTGGGCGGTGACCCGGGGATTGCGAACTGGCGGTCCTGCTGGTCGCTGCCGTGGAGCTGGGAGCGAAAGACCTCGTGGCCTCCGAACGTACAGACCATTCCCGGGATCTTGGTCACGTTGAACCGGCCGTCGTAGACGAAGAGCCGCCGCCCCTCCGGAACCGTCGGGACCTCACCCTGTGCGCTGGGGACATATGCATTGAACGGTGTGCCCGCCAGCAAGAGCCGGTCCTGCAGGTTCAGCCCGCCGGTGGCGCCGCCGGTGCGCGGCGCGAACAGCAAGGCGCCGCCGATGCCTGTGGCCAGAGCCAGCAGGGTGACGAGAGCGGGGCGCAGGGCGGCGCGGACGGGCTCGGACATGGTCTCCTCCGGGGCTACGTCCATCCTATTACATCGCCACTGGAGACATGGCCGGTTGGGATGCTGACGACCCAAGGAGCCTGTCGGGGCCCCTGTCAGCCCCGCCACACGTCGTAGACCTGCTCGCGCACATCCGCCATGTCGGCCTCGGCGGTCGCGGGAGGGGTCGTCAGCTTGCTCACCACCACGATGACGATCAGGGAGGCGAAGAACGCCACGATCATCTCGTCGAGGCCCTTGAGCAGCGGGTTGTCGAGGTGAGGGCGGCCGAGCTTCCAGGCGATGGTCAGGCCGAGGCCCGTGACCATGCCCGCGGCCACGCCCATGGCGGTGGTCCCCCGCCAGAACAGCGTAGTGATGATCGCCGGGCAGAAGCTGGTCGTGATGCCGGTCCAGGCGAAGAGCACGAACCAGAAGATCACGCTGTCCTTGTCGAAGGACCAGGCGCTGGCGAACACGAGGACGGCCAGCGTGACGTAGCGGCAGAGCTTGATGGCCGCGACCTCGTCCATGTCCGGGCGGAACATCTTCTGCCAGACGTCGCGGACGACCGCGCTGCTGACCAGCACCAGCAGGGAGTCGGCCGTGGACATGATCGCCGCCAAGACCACGGCCATGAGGACTCCGCCGACCGCCGCCGGCAGCAGATCGCCGGCCATGTGGGGCAGCACCTGTTCGGCATCGGCCAGCGCGGGCACGCCGTCGTACAGGGCCCTGCCGACGATGCCCGTGCCCACCGCCCCGGCGTCGGCGAGGAGGGTGAACAGGGTTGCGACCGCGGAGCCGTTGCGGAACTCGCGGGGGGACTTGACCGAGATGAACCGGACGAACAGCTGCGGCGAGCCCAGGTAGCCGAAGCCGATGGCCACCAGCCCCGCCGCGGCCACCAACGCCTCGGGCGACAAGCCCCCCTTGCCCCACACGCTCACGAGCGCCGGATCGATGGCCGCCACCTTGGTGAACGCCGCGGTGGGCCCACCCACCGCCACCACGCCCACGATGGGCATCACGATGAGACCCAGGAGCATCAGGCTGCCCTGCACCAGGTCGGACCAGACGACGGCGATGAAGCCCCCGGCGACGCTGTAGAACCCGACGATGACCAGCCCGAGGACGACGCCCGTGGCGTGCTCGAGGCCCAGGAAGCCGGTGAACGCCTTGCCGCACGCCGCGAACTGCGCGCTGACGTAGGCCGTGACGAACACCACGAGGCAGAGCGTCGCGATGACCCGGATGATCCGGGTGCGGTCGCCGAGGCGGTCCTCGAGGTAGTCGGTGACCGTGACGCAGTCGTACTTGTCGGTGAACACCTTGAAGCGCTGGGTCAGGAGGGCCCAGCAGATGGTCACGCCCATCAGCTCGCCGACCACCACCCACCACGCCTGCATCCCGACCGAGAAGCCCATGCCGGTGAGGCCGAGCAGGAGCCACCCGCTCTCCCCGGTGGCGCGGCTCGAAAAGGCCACCAGCCAGAAGTTGAGCGACTTCCCGGCGACGAAGAAGTCCTTGAGGTCCTTGACCTTGCGGCTCGCCACGATGCCGATGCCGAACAGCATGGCAAAGTACAGGATGAGGGGGATGATCTTCGCGGCGGTCATGGCGCCCCCCCCTCACCCCCGCCCGCCCCGTCGCGACGGCGCTGCCAGGCGCCAAATCGGAAGAAGAACCAGACCTCGAGGGCGAGGAATGGCACCGACGTCGCCGCGATGATGAGCCAGGTGTCGCCTGACAGTCCCCACGGTGGTCCCATTACGGGAGGTGCTCCGCCGCGTCCGGGTCCGGGTTGGCGATGAGCTCGACGGCGACGAGGTTCGATC
>PVBE011667553.1_pt1 | contig 10217 bp, 2 predicted proteins | sample 1631181 | NCBI WGS metagenome assembly PVBE01 (sample SAMN08397723, study PRJNA350692) | Marine metagenome, whole genome shotgun sequencing project. | isolation source: water | place: Pacific Ocean | collected 2012-04 | reverse complement strand
TGAGTAGACACGTAGAAGCGCTTGGTGCTGCGAGGCGCAATGTCCTTGGAATCGATTGGTCTGTGTCTCGGTTTGTCGAGACTGGGACTGAAAGAATGTTTGTACGGGACAGACCCAACCCTTGCTGCACATGTGATGATGCCAAAACATGGGATTTCCTACTCTACCTGTGACCGTAATGACAAGAAAGTATTGATGACGGGGTATCAACCCTGCCAGATAAGACAACAATGCTCGGTCTTGGTGGACTGCTACACTAACAATAATGCGATAGAGATATTGGATGGTGACAAAATCAATTCAAATATGTGGAGGAACCAAATGGAACACTACAACTGGAAGATTGCAAGCACCAACCAGTCCGAAGAACCGAATTGGGAACCAGAGGCTGAAGATTGCCTTGGACAGACCCATGAGGATCTGGCGGATGAGAAAGTCATTCGCTATAAACAAAGAAGGCTGGGAAGTGAAGATGGAGACATCGAGGCGCGAAGTGGAAATATCGTAATGATTCGGAGGAAGTTCGATTACGACAATGCAGAGCCACATGGTACGCCTTATATTGCACTTTCAGGAACTCCAATTCCCGGCGGAATAGGAATGTCGGCTGAGGAATTGACCGGATATGCCGCACAAGCTTTTGATATCCCGGTGACGCTCGTTGAGATCATTGATAGACCTGTGGATGATGAAGGCAGGACTCTCAACCTCACTGAGTATTATAGGGATGATGGAGACGATGACCCATCGACGATGAAAAAGGGCGATGGAAGTAACGATCCATCGGTGATCGAAACACAATGCCCGGCAACCGGTCGAGTGGAGTACACTTGTCTTGTATGCAACATGCGCTGTGGAACGTGGACGATGTACCAATCGCACCTCCTAGCCAAAAAGCACAAAAAGTATCTGAAACGTGAAACGTTGCAAAAGCTAGGCAAGGCAACGCTCCTACACCCAAATGAAGACTTGGCGAAAAGATTCGGAAGAACCGATGACGAAAAGGATGACTGCCACCGTGTGAGGGAATATGATGTGGCGTCAGAATCGATAGCGCCGAAACTTATCATCATTCGATCAGTGCGGCCCGTATCGTGGAAGGAAGGAAGCGAAATCCTGAGTGATTATCACAAGAAAATGCTCAAGGAAAATCAAAGAATAATGATGCTGCAAAGGCCACTTGCTGATGAAGAAGTGCCGCCGCCTCCTCCACCGATAAAGGAAACGCATGATGATGATACGCAAGACGCTGAAAGGAACCATAAATCGCTGAGGAATATAACTGAAAAGGAACGCCGTGAGCATGACCTACCAATTACTCCGAATGAATTGAAGTGTGGTATATGGATGGGATGTAACGGCGGACAGTGCATGGCAAAATGCATGGAGCCTAAGGATCACAAATATGTATGCATTTGCCCGCTGCATGACTACTATCAAAGCGATGAATATGGAACTATCGGCAGTCCGGATACCCCAAACAGGTGGATTCCGCATGATGGAGTTGATCACGTAAAAGGAATGTGGAATCAATTCTGCGACAGAGCTCGAGAGTCAATTACAAGTTCGTCCGAAGAGTTAACGAAGGAAGAAGGAATAACGGGACGACGACGACGTAAAAGACGCACGCGTCAATTGAGAAAGAAGAAAAAGATGAAAAGATCGTCTTGTAAAAGACCGCGAGCGGGGAATAGGAGACAGCAGCGATGGAGCGAATTCCCTATAGATGAAGATTCTGACGAAGATCAGAGTCGTTATTTTCGACGTCAGTACGATGAAAGAGATGAAGCTGCCGAAGGACCGTCTGAAATCGAAGTGCAGGAAGCAAATCCTGGACAAACGTGGCCCAATGATGGAGGCTGTGATGATCAAAGAGACGATAATCAATCTCAACCCAGAACGAAAGTCTATTTGACGTCAGCAGCAGAGGTAGCGAAACGAACTTTTCTGAAGAAAGCGGTGGAGGCGTACGAACCTTGGACGCCATGTTGGCAAAGAAGGAATCTACACCATTTTTGTGATACGTATATTTGTGCAGGTTGCAATCGACACTACCACTGGAGATTAGCGATCAGATGCGCGAGATGCGACGAGTTGTTTTGTTGGGGATGCGCCGAATACTTCGACGCGGAAGGAGAATGTGACGGATGTAAGAAGCACTTCAGCGCCCATTGGGAAACAGTCAAAAAGGAAAATGGCGAAGATGAAGAGATCTTTCACATCACAAATGAGCGGAGGCCGAATGCACCGCTTAGACCAGTTGGACAACCGCCGCCATACGATCCACCACCCGCGACCTTAATGAAAGGTAGAAGAAAAGAGATACTGACGGAAGCATGGAAAATGCATGGATCATGCCGACCATGTGCCTCGTTCCATAGGGACAATCCTAGATGTGAGTGGACACCCTTTTGTCAATTCTGCCATTGTGGCAGGAGCCAAACAGATCTTGATGCCACGACACTCCACAAAAACACTAAGAACCCATACTGGCCATCGTGGTACCGAAAGGCTAAGGAAGAAACAGTGTGCGTTCGAGTGGAAAGATTCATGCCTTTTGAACAAGAGATTCATTGCAAAGGCCGAAAACAGTTGGCGTTACGATGCGCGCGCTCCAAAACCGGACCCGGAGCTGGCATGCGACAGTATTTTGATAAACCATTTTGGGGAGCGAAAGTCAAAAAGTTGAGAAAAGCGCTTGAATGGGTCGCAGAGGAGTGGCTAAGCGAAGATGAACGGGATGCCAACGAAAGAGAGAATGGAGAATCATGGCAGATGTTGAATAAAGAACAGACGAAACTCCAGAGGCGGAGAGATCAAATTGCCAAGATGACAAATGTGCACGAACTGTGCAAATATACGTCAGGCCGCGCACCACCTTGCAGTGACTACTACCTTACAGGACGTTGTAAACATGCGACATGGTGCTGGTACTCCCATGAAATACAGATCGATGCGGATCGATGTATAATGATGATTGGGAGATCAAAGGAAAAAGCCCTTCTAATAAGGGACAAAGCGAGAGAGATGTTGACGCAGCCTCGACGCGCATTTCCCAATGAATGGGGACAGAATGAGTCGGAGGATGTGGATGATAATGAACAAAATATGCTATTGAAGATGCACAATCGCACGATATCGTCAATACTCTTTCGCGTTACGGGACGACAAGACGGCGCACCACGCCGTCGTACGACCCAACGAAGGAATCAGCGCTACTTGAAAAGTGGCGAGAGAAAGATCTCCTATGAAGCCTCATCGGAGGAAATGTCTGAAGAGCAAGGATCATCCTTGAAGAAAATCAACAAAGGCGAAAGAAGCCTATCTCCGCGAACTAACGAAGAGGTTGTCGAGGACGAGAGAGATACGTCGAACCAACGAGAAAGTCAATCACCTGATGACGAGACTATGCCGAAATTCCGCTTCGAGAGGGAAGGGAAAACAATACATCAATATGCAGATCTAGGAAAGTTGTATGATGAACTATCTGCGAAGGAGGAAATGGATCTTCTTAACCTTGAATTTGGAAAGCGCAGAGAACAATGGTTCGTAAATAACTATCTTGTTGAAGACATTGATGATCGTAACCACCCGCCGTACGGAGCGACGTCGGTGAAGGAACTCGTAAAGATGATTGAACAGGAACGAGTGTATCAAAATGAAAGGAGAAACAGAGTAGGCCTTGTGACGGTGTCAAAGGAGAACGCCGACATGAGAAAAAGAATGGTGAAAATGGGAATCCTCAAAAAGGTCAAAGTCGGAATTGGTAAGAATGCTGATCTTGCGAGGAAGTGGCTTGACACAGCGATGAATTGCAAATGGAGCGACTCCGAAAGTGCAAGCTCTCCGCGAATGAACCAGCGAAGCGACTCTGAATCTCAAACTGACTGGGCAAGTGAAGTGGCGTTCAGAAGGAATGCGTACGGAATTGACTGGGAAAACCCCCAAGAAGAAGGAGACGAGCCTCGTAGGTGTGCGGCATATGCATGCGAATGCCGAGATGAGGAAGAACTCGACCCGATGCGCCGTGACTACGAGACAAGCGAGTTCCTAAGACGAATCCATCAATATGGAAGGGAGTACAATCAATCCGACCACTATTGCCATGATGATCCACAGAACTTGGTTTACTACGAGTGGCAAAACTATATGTTGCCATGGGACCTGAATCTGGAGCCGATATATCGGGAAAACCCTGATGTGCTCAACCCGCTTAGAGATGTAGATAACGAGTCTGAAGAAGATAGGAACGATGAAGGGGTTAGAGCGCAAACAGCCGAAGCGTTAATGAGAACGCCAGTCGGATGGAGAAGACGAAGCATTCAGGAGGCAGCAGAAGAAAATGCCTCGAGAATTATGCATGAATATCAGCTGGAGTTCCTTTTCCACAATGCGAACAATTGGTGGATAATGCACTGGTGCGACCGGTCATGGTACTGGACCCCAGAAAGACGAAACTCCATAAGCGATTGCTTGATAAGACCTTAAAATCAATCGATGAAACGAAAACACTGTTTGAAGCGATCAAACAAGAGTTTGGTGGAGCCCATGTGGAAGAAATCGAGAAGGATGATTTGATGGAGTTAGCAGTCGCAGAAAATAGGCCAAAAGAATCATGGTACGGAAAGAAAATACCGAGGCCAGAAGATGAGAGAGTGAAGGGCCTTAAGCTGATGAAACCCTCGATAGAGGTCAGACATGCTCTCATGATGGCAACGAAAAATGAGGACATGCCGGTGAAGGAGCAAGTTCAAGAGAGAAGGATGAAAATTACGGGAGCTTCCTATTGGTTTGGACGAAAACCCCCAAGAACTCCGAGTCTGATGGAGGTGTACTTGTGGACCACGCGACCTGGAGATGGATTCGTGGGTGAAAAGGAAGTACTGGCAGCAGCGGAACTGTGCAGAATCGCCGTAAGGAAAACCACCAAAATATGGAAAGGTATCTTGAACAACACCTTCGTCGGATTGCAAACTGATGCGGTCGATAGAGAACATCTTCCGAACAAAAGACACCTAATGCTAAAGGCGTTCTATAGCGTGATTGAAATCGCTACCATGTCGATTCCAGAGATTTGTGTAGAAATGATGATAATGGCAAATGCGTCGTGTATGATCGACAGATATGGCCATGCCAAACACAACTGGGAACCATCGATCTATGATGCTGTTGCTATGAGAACATCCCTGATTCTGAACCATATCATGGCGTTTCTGAGGTGCAGGGATTGGAGACAATTCGTCATAGCGAACAGTAATGTTGTCCCCGGACAACACATGGTAAAAGAACCTGGATCTTTTGGAGGATACGAGATCAAGTGGAAACGCACGATTGAATGGACCGCAGTGATAAACTTTGCAATAAAATATGGACCTAGGCAACGAGAACTTGTGCGTGACATGGCTCGTGGCATGATGGAGCCAATTGACCTAATGGAAGGAATAAGAGTGTTGAAACTCGACGCCGGAATGGCGGATCCGATGCACACTAATCAAATCCGAAGCCTTGAACTGTATAGTCGATTTGGAAAGTCCAGGCTGGATTTTGACGATTATGCGTTACAGCTCGATGCAACTGAAGATCAACAAGGAAATTGGATAGTTGGAAACCTACACCCATTGGATATGGAATCCTGGGGAAGTGAGGAATTCCTCAATCCTGCCATTTCCTTGCGAAGTATCAGACATGTGTTCGATGATGCTGAGGATGATGACGAACAACCGGAGGCACCCAGTTGGGTCACCGATGCTGAAGTGACGGTACAACAACGTTCATATCCGTGCTACTTGGTTGGAGGACCGCAGCAAAACCGCGAAAAGGCGTTATATAATTACCTCTATGATACGAGTACGGAGCATAGAGTTACGCCTTACCAAAACCTTGCTCGAGCGACGCTACGACTCAATGAGTGCATGAAAAGAACGGTGTGCACTAATTGCACAAGACAATCGTCGGTGTACATTGAAAGGACTTCACAACGGAACCCTCAAGAGCGTCCGTTGGAACGTGATCGAAAACACTGCATCTCTCAACGAAGACCTGGGGGAGGAGAAACGGCGATCAGGGAGCGGCTTGAACGTACAGATGCGCCGACAACGATTACTCGACGAAGAGTGAATCAAGGAAAGGCAGCGCAATTGCAATATTTGCAAGAGTACACACGCCCGCATGTTGCCGATTCTACAGATACTAGTTCGGATGGCCGCGACAGCACGCCGGACCGACAATACCCAGACAGCGAAATTGAGAGGGCTGTGGAATCAACAGATGGCTATCTCTTGGGTTTTGGTTTTAATCCACAACAACCGACCTTACAAGAAATCATCGATTGGTTGAGCATGATAGTTAAGGTGAATGGTAAAGTAATCAGAAGGATTGGATTACGAAACCTTAAGTGGATGGCGTTTGACAGAATGACTAAGAAACCGTGGTGGCGTCGCAAAAATGGTAGTCTGTGTCATCCATTAATATTTCCAGTCGCGGAAACGACGGATGGATTCCTCTTCATGGTTGGATTAAAGGGGCCAAGATGCGATTGCTGTGGAACTTCGTTGGAAGGAGCTACGCACTGGACCGAAATCGATGAATATACCATGGGAGGATTGGAACACAATGGCTATGCGATTTATTCAAACCTAACTGAGACGCAAACGACCCTTGCGCCAAAGAGAGGACGCAAAAAGGGGATTACGACGCACTACTATATGAAGAGGACGAGAGCGAAAATCACGCGGAATCCAAAGGTGGTGTTCCCGACTCGAAGCGCAGTTAGGATACACGAAGAATGCCGCCAACTTTATGACCGCACGGACGAAACCAGTGAAAAACGGATCCCGACTGCACTCGATTTGTTGAGATCAGATGAGGCTGAAGAAGCATCTGATGCAACAAGATTGAAAGATGAAATGCTTCGTGAAATTGAAGCTGAATGGCCGTGGACCTATGAAAGAAGGGGAAAACAATGGTGCCCACATTGCGAAGGAGACGCAAATTCGGTACCGTGTAGATTCCCAGAGTGCTATTGGTACATGACGCACCAAGATGAGGCATACAACGCGATCTTGACAGATCGCAACGAATACCTTGGGAATGTGACCAACTTGAGGGATACAATTGGAATACACCCAATCCCGATACCGAATGGGATCAAAAGAGACGTGTCTTGGAACCAGATGCGGGAAGATACGCTAAAGTTGATCTATGAAGTCCATGCGATAATTATCAAGAATGTGACCGTAGTGCCAAAAATTCCACTGCCAGAGGTGCACACAAGGGAGGATGGATCGCAATCTATCTTTGAGACAAACATTGATGCGCCGCCTGGAACAGATAATTCGTGGAAGGCTTTCCCAGAACCATGGAAAACGGAATGGGAAGGCGAGCACCTACGACGGACATATTATCATGCGCTGACAGACATCCCGGAACTCTACAAATATGAAAGAGGAGAGGGAAATGAAGGAGAATGGTGTTCAGCGTGTGGAGACGTCATTGAATTAAAGGAACAAGGGAAAGAGTGTGATTGTTTGGATCACCGCTTTTGCTTCCATAAAAGATGCATGGGAGAGCATCACAACTTGATCATGAAACAAAGATTAAAGGATCCCTTTTACGTGGGTGAGGGCGCACCACCGGAAGGGTGGGAGTCGCCGACAACATTGCCAGCAAAGGAAGCCTTGAGATTGGACTTAGTCAAAAGTACCGAAGCTGTGGAGACGCTTCTCGAACAAAGGAGAATAAGATACTATTTCGAGCGGAGGCAGCACGAGAAAGATCAAAGAAATATCCAGGATAGAACCTTCTATCAACGAAAATGGGTTGACAAAAAGAAAGTCAGGATGCAGTCGATCAAAGACGCCTGTGATACAGGGAGCTCGGCTGTTCGATATGCCCACTCTATCCGATATGATCCGACAAAAACAATAAGATGTTGGGAAAGACTTATTGCGAGATTAGTGCAACAACAAACCTTCGAGGAAATGGGATTCTACGGGGAGCATGCAATCTACAGATGGAGTATGGCTCTGGTAATGTATATTGTCGCGAAAAGACAGAGACGAAGTTTCATTTGGACTGGAATCAAAAACAACAAAGGGGAGCATGATGACCAAGTGGCGTGGATGACGCTGAAGCATGATTGGCCAAATGGCAATCTACCTATGGTGTTGGAGGCAACGCAACCAATACTGTCAGTGTACGACAAAGTGGTAAAGTTTTGGAATGACGATGAAGGATCGTACCAATACTATCACCAAAATGTCAAACATGCCGCGTGGCTACCGGATATCTCCGAAATTGAAGACGTCCATGAAACTCGCTTGAATGTGGTTCAAACGCAGGTTAAGAAAAGATGCCGTTGGAAAGAAAAGAGGCAGTATGCTGGAGATTGGCTATAGCTTATGAAAGATGGCGGTAATGGTCGATTCCTCTCGAACCTCCCCGTTCAGGTACGACGTTGTCGTATCGGGACCGGGAGGACATCGTTAGGAAAAGACCATATCGCGCCAAGCGCAAAAGCCCGTACGGTATCTTTGCAAAATGAACGATTAACAGGTGCGACGATGAACCACGACAACTTTGGGATGACTCAAAAGAAGATGATCCCAACTTCGCAGTGAAAGTGAATACTACTGCTATGCGTTGACACAACAACTCTATCATGACGAATGCTGGAAAAGCTGGAATTTTCTCGAGTAGGTGGCGATGCCCTTCCGGCGCTACTGAAGTGACCATCAAATATGCGTACTATGCGGTATGATATTATTCGTTGGCGCGCGCTGGAAGGCATTGCGCTATATTATAGTACCCTTGGAAAATGTCCTGATGCTGAATGTAACTTGATCCCAACTGCTTGTGGTGGGAAGGACGTGTTAAGGTCAGTATCCGTTTGATTTGCTGCGGCATGCAAGGATCGGTGTTTACAGATGAATTGCTGAACATGAATATCGTTTGGGTGTTGGCACCCATTCATCCTGAGCCGTGACAATCTGCAGGGCTCTGTTTCCCCGGCGCTAGACCGTATGGACTGGTCGCCGGGCGGAATTATGGGTATTTACGTGCCTTCAACCAAACTAAAGATATTCTGCGACACCAATAATGATAATTGATGAACCGATTTGCCCCAGTCAAGTTGACTATGTGGAATTGTTCCGATTGGACATAACCTGGTGCTGAGAAGAATGAGCCTTCATACACTGTGGCTCTGGGTGCTTATTACAGTTTGCAAATTTATAGAGATGATGTGTCCCCGAAACCGTAGGCTTTCGATATGTGAACTTCGTGTACAGTTAGCCATTTTGGCCTTCTTACCCAACCCTGTGGATTGGATGTGATTATTGACGAAATAATTTTCTTTACTGATGGAGTATATCATTTACCGTGGTGATTATTCCCCGGTGATGGTTTCGCCTATCCTGTGCTGTCCCTTGGAAGGATGCTCCTAAATTCTATGCATTCTGCCACACTGCGTTAAGACCCACTTGCTGAACTGGAGTATTAATGCCCAGAGTCGGTACGTTGGAGTCTCGCAGGTGACTCATATAATTTGACCATTGCAACTCTGTGTACAGTTTTATGTTGCTGTTTATATGGACAAATTTCATGACCTGACTCTATTGTGAAACTAGTGTCGGTAAAATCAAAATTGGTTTGTTACTAATGCTAGGAACCTCTTTGAACCACATGTACTGAGCACACTGGCACGCAGGCAGTTACAGTATGCACATACACATGATCTTGAAACTTTGAGTCGATCGCTGCTGACGGCTCGAGGTGCAACCTAGGACTGCTAGATGTTGTAAGATCGGCGGGGGGATACGGCGTTGCCGTGTCGTCCACCTGATCGAACTGAATCTAGCGGGCCTGGGACTGTTTTTGTACCTGAACTTGGTCACCCTAACTGATGCCATGAATCGTCCCAGCGGCAGTGCGAGCAGCACCGCTGAAGGCTGGCTGCGAGGTGAAGATGAGGTGGACCGCTATGATGATGTCGATGTATCCGATACCTTTCATGCCCATTGTAAGGAATGCGGGACAGAATGGAAAGTTCCGGACCCGCCTGGTGGGCTTTGCAACATTGCCGGATGCAAAAGGCTTGGAATGAAACTTAGCAATGGAAGACTCGCTACTGGGGAAGGACCGCAACAGCCGGCACCCATGGAAACCGAGCCGACAGCCGCTGAGTTACAAGTCCCTGTGGCGGAGTTTCCCACCAATGA
>PVBE012138756.1_pt1 | contig 10218 bp, 7 predicted proteins | sample 1631181 | NCBI WGS metagenome assembly PVBE01 (sample SAMN08397723, study PRJNA350692) | Marine metagenome, whole genome shotgun sequencing project. | isolation source: water | place: Pacific Ocean | collected 2012-04 | reverse complement strand
GGCTAAAGGCTATTACGGCCGCCGCAAGAATACTTTCCGCATCGCCAACCAGGCGGTGGAGAAGGCCGGCCAGTACGCCTACCGCGACCGCCGCAACCGCAAGCGCGCCTTTCGCCGTTTGTGGATTCAGCGCATCAATGCTGGCGCCCGTCTGCACGGCCTCACCTATGGCGAGTTTATGCACGGTCTGACCAAGGCCGGCATCGAGCTAGATCGCAAGGTGTTGGCCGATATCGCGGCACGCGACCCGGGTGGTTTTGAGGCCCTGACCACGGCTGTGCGCGAGGCCATCGCCAAAAGCTAGAACGCCACGCACGAGTCCGCTAGTTTTGGGGGGCGTTCCAGTTGGAACCGCCCCTTTTTCGATGGTCCTCAGGCTTAATACGGGACACGACATGACGATCAGCGAGACCGCCGCACGGGTGCGCGAGGAATTCACCGCCGCGATCGCCGATGCGGTGACCCTGGAGACGCTTGAACAAGTGCGCGTCGCCGCCCTCGGCAAGAAGGGCCCGGTGAGCGACTTGATGCGTGGGCTCGGCGGCATGAGTCCGGAAGAGCGTAAGGAGGCAGGCCCCCTGCTCAACAACCTCAAGCGCGAGCTCGGCAAGGCCATCGAGGCGCGGCGCGGCGCATTGAAAAAAGCGGCGCTTGATGCCCGCCTTGTCGAAGAGCGCATCGATGTGACCGCGCCCGTACGCCCTGAGACTGTGGGCAGCGTTCACCCGGTAAGCCAGGTGCTCGACGAGATCACCGAGATCTTCGCCGACATGGGGCTCGAGGTGGCGGAAGGCCCCGACATCGAGACCGACTTCAACAATTTCACAGCGCTGAACATCCCGCCCGAGCATCCGGCACGGCAGATGCACGACACCTTCTATTTCCCCGAACAAGACGACGGCTCCAAGCTTGTCTTGCGGACCCATACCTCGCCGGTACAGATTCGTACCATGATGGGTGGGCCGCCGCCGTACCGCATCGTCATTCCAGGGCGCACCTATCGTTGCGACTACGACATGACCCACACGCCCATGTTTCACCAGATCGAAGGTCTGGTGGTTGATCGTGAGACCCATATGGGGCACCTCAAGGGTTGCCTGATCGACTTCACCCGCGCTTTCTTCGAGGTTGCCGACCTGCCGCTGCGCTTCCGCCCCTCCTATTTTCCCTTCACCGAGCCCTCGGCCGAAGTGGACATCGGCTGCACCACCTCTGGCGGCAAATTTCGTGCCGGCCACCAAGGCAATGACGATGACGGCTGGATGGAGATCTTGGGTTGCGGCATGGTGCATTCGCGCGTGCTCGCAAATTGCGGCTTGGACCCGGGCGAGTATCAGGGCTTCGCTTTCGGCATGGGCATCGACCGTCTGGCGATGCTGAAATATGGCATCCTCGATCTGCGCGCTTTCTTCGACTCCGATCTGCGCTGGTTGCGCCATTACAGCTTCGCGGCACTCGATCTGCCGAGCCTGGGCCAAGGTTTAAGTCGATGAAGTTGACCCTAAGCTGGCTCAAGGAGCATCTGGAAACGGAGGCCTCGCTTGACGAGATATCCTCGGCGCTGACCATGCTAGGCTTGGAAGTCGAGTCGATAAATGACCGCGCGGCCGAGCTCGCACCTTTCACGGTCGCCTATGTCGAGACGGCGGAGCAGCACCCCAATGCCGACCGCCTGCGTGTGTGCAAGGTCAACACGGGCACGGAAGTGTTGGACGTGGTTTGCGGCGCGCCCAATGCGCGCGCCGGCATGAAAGTCGTCTTCGCGGCCATTGGCACACATATTCCCGGCACCGACATGGTGCTGGAGAAGCGTGCCATCCGTGGAGTCACGGGCTTCGGCATGCTCTGCTCCGAGCGTGAGATGGGTATTTCGGACGACCATGAAGGCATCATCGAGCTGCCTGACGACGCTGAGATCGGCGCGCCCTTCGCACCGCTGGTGGGTCTCGATGATGCGCGCATCGATATTGCCATCACCCCCGACCGCGGCGACTGCTTGGGCGTGCTCGGCATCGCCCGGGACCTGGCCGCCGCTGGCATCGGCAAGCTGATCACGCCGGCGATTAAGCCGCTGCAGGGGGATTTTGCAAGCCCGATCCTCGTGCGGCTCGACTTCACGCAAGAGACTGCCGATGCCTGTCCGCTGTTCGTCGGCCGCTATATCCGCGGGGTGAAGAACGGCTCGAGCCCTGACTGGTTGCGGCGGCGCTTGCGCGCGGTGGGTTTGCGGCCTATCTCGGCGTTGGTCGATATCACTAATCTCGCTACGTTCGACCGGGCGCGGCCGCTGCACGTGTTTGATGCTGACGCGCTGGTCGGTAATATTCACGTGCGCCTGGCCCGCGCGGGTGAGCGCTTGGCTGCGCTCGACGATAAGACCTACGAGGTTGACCCTGAGATGACGGTGATTGCCGACGACGACGGTCCGGTAGCGCTCGCGGGCGTGATCGGCGGCGCACCCACAGGCTGCACGGCGAAGACCACTAACGTCTTTCTCGAATCCGCCTATTTCGATCTCGTTCGCACGGCAACGACCGGACGCAAGCTACAGATCGAATCGGATGCACGCCACCGGTTTGAGCGTGGCATAGACCGCGAAGGCACTGTGTCCGGCGCGCAATATGCCACACACTTGATCCTCGATATTTGTGGCGGTGAGGCCAGCGAACTTGTCATTGCCGGGGGTGCGCCGGGGGATAAGCGTGAGATCAGGTTCCGGCCCGGGCGTGTGCACGCACTGGGTGGGCTCGATGTGCAGTGCGACGAGAGTACGGCTATTCTCCACTCCCTCGGCTTTGCGCCGCAAACAACCGCCGAGGATATTACGGTCCGCGTGCCGACCTGGCGCCACGATATTGACGGCGAAGCCGACATCGTCGAGGAGGTTCTGCGTGTCAAGGGCTTCGATACCATTCCCGCGGTCTCTCTGCCGCGGGCACACGCTGTGGCACGGCCCGGGCTCGACGGGCCCAAGCGGCGCGTGCGCCAATCCCGGCGCACGCTGGCCGCGCGCGGGCTCAATGAATGCGTTACCTGGTCGTTTCTCTCGGGCGAACAGGCGGCGTTGTTTGGCGGCGGCAAGGCGGTTCTGGCGCTTGCCAATCCGATCTCCAGCGAGTTAACCGATATGCGTCCAAGTACGCTGCCCAATTTGCTTGCCGCCGTGGCCCGCAATCGGGCACGCGGGTTCGATAGTTTCGGGATGTTCGAGGTCGGGCCGATCTACGCTGACGACACGCCGGAAGGCCAGGGCGTGGCAGCGGGTGCCGTGCGTTGTGGCCAGAGTGGCCCGCGCAACTGGCTCGATGTGCCGCGTTCGGTCGATGCCTTCGACACCAAAGGTGATGCGCTTGCCCTGCTCACCACGCTCGGCATTCCAACCGACCGAGTCAACGTCACGGCCGATGCTCCCGACTGGTACCACCCCGGTCGCTCCGGTGTGCTGCACTTGGGGCCGAAGACCGTGCTCGGCCATTTCGGCGAGCTGCATCCGCGCATCCTTGGGGCCTTCGATGTCGAGGCACCTATCGCCGCCTTCGAACTGTTCCTCGACGCCTTACCGCGACCGAAACTCAAGGCGACTCGTGCCCGCCCGCCATTCACGGTCTCCGACCTGCCGACGGTTTCGCGCGACTTTGCTTTCCTGGTTGATGAAGGTGTGCCCGCCGAAGACGTACTGGGCGCTGTGCGCCAAGTCTCTGCTAAGAACTCGCTCAAGCTACCATTCTCGGATATCACCCTGTTCGACATTTACGAGGGCGAGGGCATGGCCGAAGGCAAGAAGTCCGTCGCCTTCTCCATCACCCTGCAACCTACAGAGCGCACGCTGACCGATGACGAAATCAAGACCGTCGCCGACGCCGTGATCGCGCAGGTGACCAAAGCCACCGGCGGCGAGCTGCGGGGATAAACACAGGCGGATCATGACCGATCTCGCACACATCCGTAATTTTGCCATTGTGGCGCATATCGACCATGGCAAGTCGACCCTGGCCGACCGGCTGATCGAGCGCTGCGGCGGCTTGGCAGCGCGGGAGATGTCGGCGCAGGTGCTCGATTCGATGGATATCGAGCGCGAGCGCGGCATCACCATCAAGGCGCAGACGGTGCGCCTCACCTATACGGCAAAGGACGGCAAGACCTATATCCTCAATCTCATCGATACGCCGGGGCATGTGGACTTCTCCTACGAGGTCTCGCGGAGCCTGGCGGCCTGTGAGGGCTCGCTGCTTGTGGTAGATGCGAGCCAGGGGGTTGAGGCGCAGACCCTGGCCAACGTCTACAAGGCGATTGAGCAGGGCCACGAGATCGTCACCGTGCTCAACAAGCTAGACCTGCCGGCAGCAGAGCCCGAGCGTGTCAAGACGCAGATCGAGGAAGTGGTGGGGCTCAACGCCTCCGATGCGCTCGCCATCTCGGCCAAGACAGGTGATGGCATCGATGAGGTGCTCGAAGCGCTGGTCACGCGCCTGCCGCCGCCCGACGGCGATGTCTCGACGTCCCTCAAAGCACTGCTCGTCGACAGCTGGTACGACGCCTATCTTGGTGTTGTGGTGTTGGTGCGCGTGCTTGATGGTGAGCTTCACAAGGGCCAGAAGCTGCGCTTCATGGCGACCGGCACGACGCATCAAGCCGAGCGCGTCGGCGTGCTGACCCCGAAGGGCGTGCAAGTGGAGGCGCTCGGCCCCGGGGAGGTCGGCTTCATCACCGCCGCTATCAAGACGGTTGCGGATACGCAGGTGGGCGATACCATCACCGACGATCATGTACCGACAGCAGAAGCGTTGCCCGGCTTCAAGCCCAGCGTGCCCGTGGTCTTCTGCGGTCTCTATCCCGCAGACAGTGCCGATTATGAGCGCCTGCGTGACAGCCTCGCCAAGCTACGCCTTAACGATTCGAGCTTCGAGTACGCGCCCGAGACCTCGGCCGCGCTGGGCCTGGGCTTTCGCTGCGGCTTTCTTGGCCTGTTGCATCTCGAGATCGTACAGGAGCGCCTCGAGCGCGAGTTCGACCTTGATCTCGTGACCACGGCACCGAGCGTCATCTATCAGGTGCACCAAACCAACGGGCATGTGATTGAACTGCACAATCCCGCCGACCTGCCCGACCCGGTACGGATCGACCACATCGACGAGCCCTGGATCTGCGCCACCATCTTCGTGCCGGGCGACTATCTTGGCGCTGTGCTCGGCCTTTGCACCGACCGCCGCGGCGAGCAGGTCGAGCTGACCTATGTTGGTAACCGCGCCATGGCGGTTTACCGCCTGCCGCTCAACGATGTGGTGTTCGACTTCTACGATCGCTTGAAGTCGGTGAGCCGCGGCTATGCCAGCTTCGACTACGAGCTCGACGGTTACGCCACCGGGGATCTCGTCAAAGTATCGATCCTGGTCAATGGCGAGAGCGTCGATAGTCTCGCCTTCATGGCCCATCGCGCACGCTCCGAGAGCCGCGGCCGGGCGTTGTGTGAGCGACTGAAGGCGCTGATTCCGCGTCAGCTCTTCAAGATCGCCATCCAGGCAGCGATTGGTGGCAAGGTGGTGGCGCGGGAGACCGTTAGTGCCCTACGCAAGGACGTTACGGCAAAATGCTATGGCGGCGATATTACCCGCAAGCGTAAGCTTCTGGAAAAGCAGAAGCGCGGCAAGAAACGCATGCGCCAGGTCGGCAACGTCGAGATCCCCCAGGAGGCCTTTCTCGCGGCGCTCAGGATCGAGACCTAATACCAAGGCTCAATGATAAAGAGCCATTGTGATAGCCCGAAGCGGCTTTTCAGGTAGGACCGGCACACCAGTCAATTCGGGGGTACCGTTTTTAAGCGCCGCGACGCATCTAAAGAGTTGCTTCGAGCAACCGCGGGTCGCCCCAAGAATATCAGGCAAAGACGTGGACTCGGCCATTAGCTTGCCGCACACGAAAAGCATCAGGCCGAGCGCGGTCAGCCTTGCGGTCTTCTTGATCAGGGCAGTCATGCGCTCGACGGCCTTGGCCGCGTCCTCGCCGCCGGGTAGCCACGCGATCATGTGGCAATTGTACGCTGCGGCAAGAATCGCCAGCAACGCCAGAAATCGAATACGAATTGAACCCAGACTTCGGCGTTCATGCTCTCCCCTCGCCAGACAAGGTGCATAATGGCTGGAACTATCGCTGGTGCGCGAGCACCGGAGCAAGTGATGGTGCTTGCATTGATGTCTTGACCGCCGGCCTTGCTTGCGATACCCGCGCCCCATGCCACAAGCGGATCTCTACGTCTCAAGCCGTGGCGAGGCGCCCCGCCTCGGTTTCTCCAACACCTTGTTTGCCGGCCTGGCTGCGGATGGCGGCTTGTATGTGCCCGAGGTCTGGCCCACCCTGCCGCCGGCCATACGCGCACCCTTGCCCTATGCCGAGGCCGCCCAGGCGGTCATGTTGCCTTTTGTCGGCGACGATATTGCGCCCGACGTGCTGGCCCGCTTGGTAACCGAGTCCTACTCCACCTTCGACCATGCCGAAGTTGCGCCACTGGTCGAGATCGGCCACGACGAATGGCTGCTCGAGCTATTCCACGGACCCACCCTCGCCTTTAAGGACCTAGCGCTGCAGCTGCTCGGGCGCTTCTTCGACCACTTTCTTGGCGAGCGCCAGAGCCGCGTTACCATCATCGGTGCCACCTCGGGCGATACTGGCTCGGCGGCGATCCATGCTTTCCGCGGGCGTGACAATCTCGATATCTTTATTCTGCACCCGAAAGGCCGTGTCTCGGAGGTGCAGCGCCGTCAGATGACCACCGTTGTAGACGCCAACGTGCACAATATTGCCATCGACGGTACCTTCGACGACTGCCAGGCGCTGGTGAAGGCGATGCTCGCTGATGTGCGCTTTCGGGGCGACCTCAATCTGTCGGCCGTTAATTCGATCAACTGGGCGCGGATCATGCCGCAGATTGTCTACTATATCACTGCTGCCGCTGCGCTGGCCGGTAGGGGGCCAGTGACCTTCGCCGTGCCGACGGGAAATTTCGGCGACGTCTATGCCGGCTATGCCGCGCAGCGTATGGGTCTCGATGTGGCACGGCTGATCGTTGCTACCAACCGCAACGATATTTTAGCGCGGGCGCTGGCCGACGGCGACTATCATGTGGGTGAGGTCGCGCCCACAATGTCGCCGAGCATGGATATCCAGGTCTCAAGCAATTTTGAGCGTCTGCTGTTCGAGCTCTACGATCGCGACAGCACCAAGATCTGTGCGCTGATGGCGGAACTGGTGGCGGACGGCGGCTTCACTATTGCAAGGCCGCAGTTGACGCGGGCGCAGCACATATTCTCGGCAGCGCGGGTCGACGAGGAACAGACCCTGGCAACGATGGCTGAGGTGCATGGCGCGACCGGTCTGCTGGTCGACCCCCACACCGCGGTCGGCATTTGCGCCGGTCGGGGGCAACGAGAGCCCGGCAGCCCCCTTGTGATCTTGTCGACAGCGCATCCGGCTAAGTTTCCCGAGGCCGTGGAGAGAGCCACCGGTCGCCGCCCCGAACCGCCACCGGCCCTGGCGGCGGGGCTGGCTGGCGAGGAGCGCTGCGATAGCTTGCCGCGTGACCCGGCCCAAGTGCAGGCCTATATTCGCGCCAAGGCAACGCTATAGGAGAGATGTGAGTGAGCACGGGACCGGAGGTGCGCACAGCGCGCCTGAGCAACGGGCTGCGCCTAGTCAGCCAGGAGATGCCGGCGCTGGAGACCGCTGCGCTCGGAGTCTGGGTAAACACGGGCGGGCGCCACGAGAGCGCGGCGCTGAACGGCGTTTCGCACTTGCTTGAGCATATGGCCTTCAAGGGTACAGAGCGCCGCGATGCCTATGCTATCGCGACCGAGATAGAGGCTGTGGGTGGCCACCTCAACGCCTATACCTCGCGCGAGCAGACCGCCTATTACGCTAAGGTGCTAAAGGAAGACCAGGCGCTGGCCATGGACCTGCTGGGCGATATTCTCTGCCACTCGCAGCTCGCTGATGACGAACTGGCTCGCGAGAAGGACGTGGTGATCCAGGAGATCGGCCAGGCTCACGATACGCCCGACGATATCGTCTTTGACAATTTCCAGGAAGTCGCTTATCCGGGCCAGGCCATTGGCCGCCCGGTGCTGGGCTCGGCCGATGGTGTCGCGGCGCTGGGGCGCGAGGATTTGTTCGGGTATCTCGGCGAGCGCTATACCGCCGCCGACATGGTGCTCGCGGTGGCGGGCAATATCGATCACGACAAGCTGTTGGACTGGGCTGGGGAGGCCTTCGGCGGCATCGCGCCGGGGCCGGGGCCGGGTTGTGAGCGGGCCCGCTACGTGGGCGGCGAGTTTCACGGCAGGCGCGATCTCGAGCAGCTGCACATGGTGCTCGGTATCGACGGCATCGCTTACAACGACAACGATTTTTACGCCCTGCAGGTGCTTTCTACTCTGCTCGGCGGGGGCATGTCCTCGCGCCTCTTCCAGGAGGTGCGGGAGAAGCGCGGCCTTGCCTATTCCGTCTTCACGTTTGCCGCTAGCTATGTCGATGGCGGGCTGTTCGGTGTCTATGCTGGCAGTGGCGGCGAGGAGGGACCTGAACTGCTCGAGGTGGTCTGCGACGAGCTGCGCAAGGCCTGCGACGGCATCGGTGAGGACGAAGTGGCGCGCGCCCGCGCTCAGCTCAAGTCGGGCCTGCTGATGGCGCTGGAAAGCTGCTATTCGCGATGTGAGCAGCTGGCCCGCCAGACATTGATCTACGGGCGCGTCAAGTCGGTGGCTGAGACCGTGGCGGCCGTGGATGCGGTCGATGCGGCGGCGGTCGAGGCCTGCATGTGGCGTCTGCTGAGCGGCGCCGCTCCGACCTTCGCGGCGCTTGGGCCGGTGGCGGAACTCCCGGCCCTGGAGACGCTTGCGGCACGACTGGCCTGAGCCCGGCTGGCAGGAGGCGCGCGCCGCGTGATAAGCTTGCCTCGTCGTTGCTGAGGAGCATGGGCATGAAGGGCCTGGTGAAGTCGCTAAGCGAGCTAATGCGCAGCCGACCGCTGCCGGCAGGGCGGGTCTATCTGCGGCCACCTGCGCGCTCAGACTGGCGGCGCTGGGCGGCCCTGCGTGAGGAAAGCCGCGCCTTCCTGCAACCCTGGGAGCCGACCTGGGTGCCCGATACGCTGACCCGTAAGGCCTTCGCGCGGCGCCTCAAGGCCTATGCTATGAACGCCCAGGCCGATGTTGGCTACGCGCTGCTCATGTTCCGCGCCACCGACGGTGCACTGGTCGGGGGCATCTCGCTCAACCATGTACGCCGCGGCAACAGCCAGAGCGCTAGCATCGGCTATTGGATGGGCCAGCCCCATACCGGCCAAGGCTATATGACCGAGGCCGTTGCCGGCGTGCTGCCTTTCGCTTTCGACCGGCTGCGCCTGCAACGGCTATCCGCCGCTTGCTTGCCGCACAATACGGCCAGTCGGCGGGTGCTGGGAAAGGTCGGCTTCACGGAGGAAGGTTTTGCCCGGCGCTACCTGCGTATCAACGGCGAATGGCGCGACCATGTGATCTATGCCATGCTTAATACTGATGCCCGGCCACTGACGGCGGCCGAAGCGCCCAAGCGCGCGGCGCGGCGCTTCAAGGCTGAGGTCAATGAAGTTCTGGCCCGCACTGCGAGCCTTAAGCTCGGCGCTGGCGGAAGCTGAGCTGATATCTCGCAAACGCCCGATCGACAAATGAAAGTCTCAGTTGGGTTTGGTGGGAAATAAATCTTTCCCCGCAGCACAGAGTGGTGACAGTTACTTGTTAAATACGTGGGGTTTCAGATAATTTTGAATATCGAGATAATCATTAATTTTAACATATTGATAATAAATCGAACATTCATGAAAAATAAGAAACCGCCACCAGATATAAGGCTCAGGCATGCCCGGCTTCGCCAGAGAGCAGGGCGAGGTCGATGCCGACCTTGGCGACAGCGCTTTGCCATTTACTGTCGTGCTCGCGACCGAAGACGAGGTCGTGGTCGGCCGCCACATGTAGCCAGCCGTTCTGCTGGATTTCGTCGTCGAGTTGGCCGGGCGCCCAGCCGGCATAGCCGAGCGCCAGCATGGCTTTGCCCGGGCCATTGCCGCGGGCGATCGAGCGCAGCACGTCGATGGTCGAGGTCATGGCAAAATCTTCGCTGACGCGCAGCGTTGCATCACTGACATAGTCTGGGGTGTGCAGCACGAAGCCGCGCGCCGATTCCACGGGACCG
>PVBE010637362.1_pt1 | contig 10219 bp, 10 predicted proteins | sample 1631181 | NCBI WGS metagenome assembly PVBE01 (sample SAMN08397723, study PRJNA350692) | Marine metagenome, whole genome shotgun sequencing project. | isolation source: water | place: Pacific Ocean | collected 2012-04 | reverse complement strand
GATTAGATAGGTGCGCAACCAGCTGAGCGCATTGATTTGCCGCAAGCATCGGCGTGGTTGCTATCGGAATCAGTGGATTTGAGTCTGCGGTTGTAATGTCCGCTTCGGGTCAAAAGCGGACCTAATGGGCAGGCTCGAAGCGAGTCCGCTTTCCCCTGACAACGGACGTGATCGCCCGAAATGTGGGCTTACCCGTCAAACGTTCCTGGTCAATGTCGGTTCTTGAGCGAATCCTACCCCCGCAACCAAATTACCCCTCCTAGATCAATGATTTAGGAGGAGTTTTGCTTTGTAAGGGAGTTTGTCTCCGATCATTTCGGAAGCCTATCGGAAGCGGATAGGAAAATGCTCTGGATCGGCTCGAATCTCGTTCCCGTTGGATCGTGGCCCAAGAATGCGAGCGGCTGCGTTTCGATCACGCCGTCACGCGCACCTTCTCTGCGGAAAGCACGCCCGCCTCAAGGCGCGCTGCCCTCGGGCGTCGTCCCGCCGACCCCGGCCACCACCGGCACGCGTCCCGCCGCTTGGGCGACGGCGGCCTCGAACGGCGCCGCGCGTTCGTCTTGCTCGATCACCCAAGGCTCGGCGGTGCCGCCGCTGGGGATAGCTGCGTGGGCGCCGACGTCGAAGCGGAGTTCGACGGGGTTGCGGAAGCGTTTGAGCTCGCCTGCGCCGTCTTCACGGAACGGTATGCTTGGGGCGGCTACGCGCGGGTGCGGGCCGGTGCGATTCCACGAAAGTGGATAACGGTCTAACATGAACTCGGTTCCATCGATCGGGGTCGAGCAAGCCCGGAGGGCGGAATGCCGGTGTGGTTTGTGCGCCTCCTCATAGGGGGCGGAATGACCTGTCTCGTGCGCGCACGCGAGAGCGGAGCCCCGCGCGTCACGGCCGATCATCTGCAGACGCTCGCGCGACGCCGGTCATGGACCGCGGAACCGCCAGCAGATCGCGGATTAGGGCGCCCTGGGACGAAACGTGGTGCCGGCGCGGGGACCCGCAAATGACCGTCGACGTCGCGGTCGTCGGCGCCGGCGTTTCGGGCCTTGCGACGGCCCACGAGCTGGCGCGCCGCGGCTATGCGGTCGCGGTCCTGGAGCGCCAGGCGCGAAGCGGCGGGAACGCGGTTTCCGAGCGCCTCGGCGGCTTCCTGATGGAGCACGGCCCCAGCTCGCTGAACGCCGCCGCGCCCGCCGCCCACGAGATCTCGGGCGAACTCGGTCTCGAGCGGCAGCGCCTGGACCTGGGGAAGGGCGTCCGCTACCGCTACCTGGTTCGCGACGGCGCGCTTCGGCGCCTGGCGGCGCACCCCTTTGGGCTGCTTACGTCGGGCTATCTCTCCCCGAAATCCCGGCTGCGCGTACTCACCGAGCCCTGGATACGGGCACGGCCGAAGCACGATGAAGAGACCGTCGCCCAATTCTGGGGGCGCCGTTTCGGGGCCGAATTCGCGGATCGAGTGATCGACCCCCTGACCGGCGGCATATTTGGGAGCGAGGCGGAGCGGACCTCGATGGCGGCCATCTTTCCCACGATCCTCGCGTTGGAAAGGCGCTACGGTTCGGTCACCGCCGGCGTCCTCAGACGCCCCCTCGGCGGCGGCACCATGCCGGGAAACAAGCTGTTCTCGTGGCGCGATGGGGTCGGGGCCCTGCCCGCCGCGCTTACCGGACGGCTCGGACCTGCGCTCAGGACCAGCGTCGCCGTCCGCCGCGTGACGCGTCACGGGGGTGCGTTTCGCATCGATTCCGGCGGGGCGGGCGTCCTCGACGCCGCGGCGGTCGTCATCGCGACCCAGGCACACGTGGCCGCCCGTCTCGTCGAGACCGTGGACGCGTGCGCCGCCGAGGCGGCCGGTGCGATCGAATCGCCGCCCCAGGCGGTGATCTTCCTCGGTTACGAACAAGGCCGGCTCGGCCATCCCCTGGACGCCATGGGCTATCTAAGCGCCAAGGCCGAAGGGCGGCCGCTGGCGGGCGCGCTGTTCTGTTCGACCATGTTCGCCGACCGGGCGCCTGCCGGCCACGTTGCGCTGGCGGGCTACGTCGGGGGGCGCGCAATCGCGAACTGGCGCTTGGGCCGCCGGCCGCGCTGGTGGCCTTGGCGCAGTCCGAGTTTCGCGATCTTCTCGGCGTCACCGGCGATCCGGTGGTGGCGCGGGTCCGGCAATGGCCGCGCGGGCTACCCCAGTACGGTCTTGGTCACGGGATGCGGGTGGCCGCGTTGCGCGCCCTCGAGGCGCGCGCGCCGGGCCTCTTCGTCACCGGGAATTACTTTGCCGGTCCCGCGGTGGCCATCTGCGTCGCCGAGGCCCGCGAGACCGCGGACCGGGTGGATCGGCACCTGACGGGTCGCGCCGGCGCCAGGCCGGCCGTCGCGCGCGGCTGAGCGGGCCGGTGGTTTATGGTGTTTGCGGGCGACCGCCAAAGGTAGGCGTCGTTCGACGGATGCATTTGTGGTCCGCTGCCTCAGTGCTTGACCAGATGCCGCAAGGGACGTGATATGGCGGCCGACGAACTTGGCCAAAAGGTTCGTCAAAGTTCCACGAAGCAATCTAGAAAGACGAAGATCACATGACCAAAGCTAAGGCCCGCCAACGGGCAAAGGCGAAAGCGGCGCAGAAAGGCAAAAAGCGAGAATCCAGCGCCGAGCCAGCCGGCCAACAAACTCGCCCGGGGAAGTTCGATCCGGGAGCGAGTTCGATAAAAGGCCCGCGCGTGAACGCCAACGTCAAGAACTTCGCCGAGGCGAGACGGGGCGCGGCGCGGTCGAGATAGGCCGTGCCATCGAAAATCTTTCTCAAGGTCCGTGTCGTGTCGAACGCGGTCGTTCCGGGCTCGTCGGGCACTTTCGTGAACGGCCGGTTTCGCTTAGACCGTTTTTCATTTGCGTGGAATCGCACTGGCCCGCACGCCACCCCGGCGCCCACCGAATGATATGCGCAGGACAGCCGCGCGGGGGTGCGGGCAGGAGCCAGCTAAACGGACGAAGCGCTGGAAGCGGTCGTTTCGAATTTCGTGGAAAAAGCGGTTAAACGGGGGCAGTCCGCTCGAAGAAAAGAACACGTTCAATGGAAGAGGAATTTCCGCCATCTTGAGAGCATGATTCAGGACTGCGAAATGCATCCTCTTGGAAAACTTCGACGCCCGGGGGAGGGCCAGAGCGTTTACGCTCGGCCCGGCGAGGCCTTCTCCGACAATATCGAGTGTTGCGCTTGAGATGGGATTTCAACGCCTCTATAGTTGCGGTTGGTTTCAAATGATGTTTGTTTTCCAAGGAGTTGAGGCTCATGTTTGGAATCGTGGTCGAGTATGATTTTTCCGGCGACGAGTCGGAATGGCGGGATGCCATCGACGATTTTATCGGCCATATCAACGCAGATGACCGCTTGAGGGGTCGTTTCAGCTATCAGGTGAATATCCGCAATGACGGCGGCGGCCGCGTTCATATCGGTCAATGGGACGAAGAGGAGACCCTGACTTATTTGCAAAGCCAGACTTTTTTTTCGGAGTTCGCCGGAAAGGTAAGAAATTTCGCCGGCGGAGCCCCGAAGGCGACAACGTTCAAGAGCATCACACGCACGGATATCACGAGAGCGAATCGCGATTGATCGGAACCGCATCCCGATTCCGACCGACCGCGATCTAGTCTAGCGTTGGGGGGTAACATCAACACTTATCTTGTCATTTCCGGATTGATCGCAGCGTTCGTGCTGGTGGGTCACAGCACCATCGGCCGCAAGCAGTTCTTCCTGCCGATGGTGGAGGCCACTTTCGACCCCAGGGCCAAACGCATCATGGAATTCGTTTGGCATATGTCGACGGCTTCTTTGGTGTTTCCGCCCTTGGTGCTTCTCTACGCCGGATTTGCAGGCGCGGACGGGCAGGCCTGGAAATACCTGATCGCCTATTTGGCGGTGCAATATGCGGCGTGGGGCGCGGCTCACCTTTTGATCGTCACGACTTCGGGACTGCCGGGCGCCATGTACAAGCTGTTTCAGTGGGCCCTGTTCCTGGCGGTCGGCGGCTTTGCCTGGGCGGGGATTGGCCTCGCCTAGATTCCCCGGCTAGTCTCCCGCCTCGGTTCGTGTTGCGGGTTTGCGGGGGCTTAAGAACAGTGATGGGATCGTCCAGCATGAGCCGAGAAGCGCCGGACGCACGGGCCCCCGTGATGGCGGAGGATCCGCACTCGCCGCACCCCCAACCTTACGGCTGGATCGCCAAGATCGGGCTCATCGTGCCTTCCACCAACACGGTGAACGAGGCCGAGTGGGCGCGCATGCTTCCGCCCGGAATCTCGGTGCACACCTCGCGAGTCCTTTTGCTGGGGGAATCGAGCCGCGAATCCTTTGACGCCATGACGCGACTTGTGGAGAACGCGGCCCAGGAGCTCGCGACCGCCGAGGTGGATCTCATCGCCTACGGGTGCACGTCGGGCTCGTTCCTCAGACCCAGCGACGAGATCCGGGCCACCATCTCGAAGATCGCCGGCTGTCCCGCCCTTACCACGTCGGACGCGGTCGTCGCGGCACTTCGGGCGCTTGACGCGACCCGGGTTGCGCTCGCGACTCCATATCTCGACTTCGTCACCCGCGAAGAGGTCGAGTTCCTCGGCCGCGAGGGGTTCGAAGTCCCTGCCTGGCATGGGCTTTGTCTCGGCAACACCCAGGCCGAACGTCGCAGCATCAACCGGGTCCCGGCGGACGTCACGCTGCGCCTGGCGCGCTTCGTCGACCGGCCCGAGGCGGACGCGATCTTCCTGAGCTGCACCGCGTTGCCGACGATCGCCGTCATTGCCGCCCTCGAGGACGAGCTTGGAAAGCCCGTGGTCACGAGCAACCAGGCGACGCTGTGGCACAGCCTTCGCAGCCTCGGGATCGGCGAGCGCATCGCCGGTTTCGGCGCGCTGCTCGAACGCCTCTGAGCGTCACGCCATGGCCCCATTCAAGCTGGGCGTCGACATCGGCGGAACGTTCACCGACATCGTCCTTCTGGGGGCCGACGGAGCGCTGTTCGGCAAGAAGATCCTGTCGACGCCGGACGACTACTCGCTCGCCATCGAAGAGGGCGTACTCGAGCTCTTGACCAAGGCCAGCGTTTCGCCCGAAGACATCGTTGCCATCGCCCACGGGACCACGATCGCCACCAACGCCATCATCGAGCGCCGCGGCGCGACGGTGGCCCTGATCACCACGCGCGGTTTTCGCGATGTCCTCGAGTTGGCCCGTTTCCGAACGCCCAAGCTCTACGACATGAACTTCCGCCGGCCCGATCCCCTGGTCGAGCGGCGGCTGCGGTTCGAAGTGCCCGAGCGCATCGACGCGCATGGAGGCGTGGTCGAGCCCCTCGACGAGGCCGCGCTGGCGGCGGTCGCGGCGCAGATCCGCGACGAAGGCATCCAGGCGGTGGCCGTTTGCTTCTTGAACGCGTACGCCAACCCGGTGCACGAGGAGCGCGCGGTGCGAATCCTCAAAGAGGCGCTACCCGAGGCCAGCGTGAGCGCATCCACCCAGTTCCTGCCCCAGATTCAGGAGTACGAGCGGACCAGCACGACCGTGGTCAACGCGTACCTCCGGCCCGTGGTCGAAGGCTACGTCGCGGCCCTGGGCAAGCGCCTTCACGCCATGGGCATCACGGCGCCCTTCAACATCATGCAATCGAGCGGCGGGCTGGTGCCGGCAACGCTCGCCGGTGCCAACCCCGCGCTCATCATCGAATCGGGGCCGGCGGCCGGGGTCGTCGGATGCCGGCGTCTAGGCGAACAGCTCGGGTCCGGGGACCTAATCGTCCTCGACATGGGCGGCACGACGGCCAAGGCGTCCATCATCCGCGATGGCGAGCTGACGATCATGCCGCAATCCGAAGTCGGCGGCGCGGCGCTGATGGGAAACCGCCTTTTGCAAGGTGCGGGCTACCCGGTTCAGGTCCCGACCATCGACATCGCCGAGGTCGGCTCGGGCGGCGGCAGCATCGCCTGGATCGACGCCGGCGGCGGCTTCCAGGTGGGCCCGCAAAGCGCCGGCGCCGCTCCCGGGCCGGTCTGCTACGACCACAGCGGGACTCGGCCGACGGTGACCGACGCCAACCTGATCCTGGGTTATCTAAATCCCAAAGCCCTGGTCGGCGGCGAGCTCGGTCTCAATGCCGGGAAGGCCCGTGAGGCGATCGCGGATCTGGCCGCCAGCCTGGGCCAAGCGCCGGTGGACGTCGCCTACGGGATCCACCAGATCGCTAACGCCACCATGAACCGGGCCATGAAGGCCGTCACCTCCGAGCAGGGGCTCGATCCACAGGCGTTCGCCCTGGTGGCGATCGGCGGCAACGGCGGGGTCCACGCCTGTGGCCTCGCCGAGGACTTGGGCGTCGCGCGCATCGTCGTGCCGCCGACGGCTGGGCTGTTCAGCGCCCTCGGGCTTCTGCTCGCCGACGTCGAGCACCAGGCGGTCAGCGCCCTTTACCGCCCGCTGGACGCGATCGTGCCGGACGAAGTGAACGGGGTCCTAACGCCCCTTCTTGCCGAGGTCGAGCGGCTGCTGGCGGCAGACGGCTTCGCTGGCGCCGACGCACGGCGGATCGAAGTCCTGGCGGACACCAAATACGTTGGCCAGACCTGGACTCTGGCGATCGCGCTCGAAGGTGTGCCGGTCACCGATGCGACCCTGGACGCGTTGAAATCGGCCTTCGGCGATGCTCATGAACGGGCCTATCATTACCGGTCCGACGCCGAGCCCGTTCAACTGGTGGCGCTGAAAGTGGTGGGGCGCGGGCTTGCGCAATCGCGTGACGTGGCGCTGAAGCCGGGCGAGCGCGCTCGTGCGGGACCCAACGAGACGCGCGACGCATTCTTCGGCGAAGACCCGGGCTGGTTGCCGTGCGCCGTGGTGGGACGCGGCGAACTTGGTGCCGAGGCGCGGCCGGGCCCGTTGATCGTCGAGGACTACGATTCCACCATCGTCGTACGGCCGGGCTGGGGGGCGCGACGAGACGGGGCGGGCAACGTCGATCTCGCATGGGGCGAAGACGGACAGGCGTGGAGGGCCGAAAGGACGACGTGATGGAGAGGAGTCCTATCAAACGCGAGCTCTTGCGCAACGCGCTGGAAGGCATCGCCGACAACATGATGGTGACGGTGATCCGCACCTCGCGTTCGATGGTGGTCAAGAGCAACCTCGACTTCTCGGCCGGGATCTGCGACGGCGCGGGCGTCATGGTGGCCCAGGGGCTGGCGCTTCCGCCCCACCTCGGCGCCATGATGCCGGCGCTTGCGGGATGCCTGGATGAATTCGGCGACGACATCCATCCCGGCGACATCCTCGCCAACAACGATCCCTATTCGGGGGCCAGCCACCTCAACGACGTCTTCATGTACCTGCCCGTCTTCACGCCCGGCGGCGAGCGGATCGCGTTCGTGGGCCTGATCCTGCATCACACCGACATGGGCGGGCGAGTTCCCGGCGGCAACGCCACCGATTCGTCCGAGATCTTCCAGGAGGGCTTGCGGATCGCACCCACCAAGATCCACGAACGTGGCGAGCCCAACCGGACCCTTTTCCGCATCATCGAATCCAACGTCCGCGTACCGGGCCTGGTGATCGGCGACATGCGGGCGCAGATCGCGGCCCTGCAAGTCGCAGAACGCGAGTTCCAGGCGCTGTTCGAACGCTACGATGCGAACGAGGTCAAGGCGTACATGGCCGATCTCGTGGACCATTCGGAACGGCTGACGCGGGCGTCGGTGGCGGCGCTTCCCGACGGCGAGGTCGAGTTCTCCGACTGGATGGACGGCGACGGGGTCGGCGACGACCCGGTCGAGTTCCACGCCAAGCTCACGGTGCGGGGCGATGAGATGACGGTCGACTTCACCGGCACGTCGCCGCAGACCACCGGCGCGCTGAATCCAAACTTCTGGTTCACCGCGAGCTGCACCTATGCCGCCGTCCGCACCGTGCTGGATGCCGACATCCCGAACAACGCCGGCTTCACCCGCCCGATCACGGTGATCGCGCCCGAGGGCTGCTTCCTGAACCCGGTGTTCCCGGCGCCGCTGGGCGCGCGCGGCCAGTCGGGCTATCGCGTCCGCTCGGTGGTGCTGGGCGCGCTCGCCAAGCTGTTGCCGGGCCGCATGCCGGCGTGCCCGGGCGGTTCGGAGTTCGCGGTCGTCTTCGCCGGCTACGAGGCTGACCGGTCTCCATTCCTGTTCCTCGAGTTCCATAATATTACCGGCCTTGGTGGCGCTCCCGACCGCGACGGCCAGGACGCGGGGCCGTATTGGCTCGGCAACATCGCCAACGTGTCAGTCGAGCTGATCGAGGCGGAAAGCCCGCTCCTGATCGAGGAATACGGCTTCCTTCCCGATACCGGGGGCGCGGGCCGCTTTCGCGGCGCGCTCGGCATCGTCCGCCAGTACCGGCTTCTGGCCGAGAAGGCGACCTTGCAACTCCGCTCCGATCGCCAGTTTTTCCCGCCTTGGGGGTTGGAGGGTGGCGGCTCGGGTTCGCCCGGACGCTGCCTTCTCAATCCCGCCAGCAACGATCCCGAGGTGCTGCCGTCCAAGTTCATCCGCACGCTCAAGCGCGGCGATGTTTTACGGGGCGAGATGCCGGGTTCGGGCGGTTACGGCGATCCGTTCACCCGCGATGCCGAAGCGGTCCATGACGACGTGCGCCAGGGCAAGTTCAGTGTGCGCCACGCCCGCGAAGCCTACGGCGTCGCCGTCGACGCACGCACGCTGAAGCTAGAAGCGCGCGCGACCGCGGCCTTGCGCGCGAAGGGGCGCAACGCCGGACCTCGAGACACCCGCAGCCAGATGGCGAAGCGGACCCGATAGGGGCCAAACGTGAATTGGAAACGGGCCTACTTCGGTGTTAGGTAGCAAACGCACCTAGCGGGACAACTCACCTCCAAACCTTGTAAGGTTCCCCATGGACTGGAGACTCAATCGAACCAACCGAGGGGGCCAGGATGATCGGAGAATTCCCGAGGAAACTGAATGACGCACTTGAAGCCGAATGCAAAGCGTCGCTCAAGAGAGGCAAGAGCGTTCGCCGGAATAACCTGCTTTTGTCGACGCTAGTGCTTGCCGCATCGATTGGAGTGATAATCTCGCAGCAAACGCCCGCCGCGTTCATTATCGCCGTGACCGTGGCCGTTTCTGCCCTTTGTGTGGTTTGGGCGGTGATGTCTCTCTCTGCCTCGCTCAACATCCACCTTGATCTGTGGATGAAGATCATCGAGCACTATGCTGGCCGCTCTGACTCGCCCTAAGTGCCGCAAGTGCTACCTGGCGGCCCGGTCACGGCAGATCGAAGCGGGGCAGAGGCATGGAGGGTGTAGCTGGACCATCATCGACCGTAGATCGCGGACGGAATCTGAAATATGAGCGAAACAGAAAGCCAGTCCGATCACATAGTTGCTCTGGCCAGGGAACTTCTGGACGACGTAGAGTTGTCTCGAACGTCGGTAGAAAGCATCGTGCTGAAGGCTTCTCGATTGGCGAGATTGCTGGGCGATGAGGAATTGATAAGGTGGCTGTATTTTGAGCGATTCGGATACATTACCGGTGACCCGATTTCCCTTAAATACGTAGCGATGACTGAGCGTTGGATTGATTCCAGCAAAGGGATTGCATTTTGGAGACCTGCTGCTCAGCAAGAATATGCACTCAATTGCTTCGATGCTCGATTAGAAGTAACTAAGAAGTTCACGCCTTCCGGGGATTTTAGTATGTTGCAGCTCAATCAGCAGGAAAGTAAAATAAGTAAATTATCAAATGAATACGTGCAAATCGGAAGAATAGTATCATCGGTTAAGGCGCTCGTTCAAGATTTTGTATCCCAAACCCTTCATGAGAGGCTTTTTAGCGGCCATGCTGAGACGATTTTTGAAAGATTTAAGCAAGAGGTTGACACCTTGTTAGCTGCCAGAGCTGGGGACGCCCTGAGTAAGATTCCTTCGATTTTTGATCGATTGGCCGAGGGCGAACAGGAAGCAGTTAAGTCAGGCCCTTCTCACATGCCGCCGGGTCATCGATAACTTCGCAGATGCGATTTACCCTCCGAGGAACGGCACTGATACGCTTGGAAGTAAAGAGGTAGACGTGGGACCTAACCGGCCAAAAAATCGTTTCAGAATATATGTGGATGGGCGTGTTTCCAGCAAGTCAAGGAAGGAAAAAATCTTAAAAATATTTGGGCTTGTTTATGATAGGGTGTCAACTGGGG
>PVBE010477120.1_pt1 | contig 10219 bp, 6 predicted proteins | sample 1631181 | NCBI WGS metagenome assembly PVBE01 (sample SAMN08397723, study PRJNA350692) | Marine metagenome, whole genome shotgun sequencing project. | isolation source: water | place: Pacific Ocean | collected 2012-04 | reverse complement strand
GTTCGCACTCATTCTCTCGCTGACCACGGGTATCGCCGCGCAAGCCGATCCAAAACCCGTGGCGTCAGCGAAATCGCCGGGCATGGACTGGCCACAGTTCCGCGGACCGAACCGCGACGGGGTGTGGCGAGAGAAGGGTTTGATGACCGCGTTTCCCGACAAGCTGAAGATCCGGTGGTCGAAACCGATCGCGGGTGGCTACTCGGGACCAACCGTGGCCGCCGGGCGCGTCTACGTGACGGACCGTATCGACGAGGATGCGGAGATCGAACGCGTGCACTGCTTCGCGTGGGACACCGGCAAGAAGCTCTGGTCGCATTCCTACCCGTGCCAGTACCGCGTCTCCTACAAGGCGGGTCCGCGATGCTCCGTTCTCGTCGCAGACGGACGCGCCTACAGCCTGGGCGCGATGGGACACCTGTTTTGCTTCGACGCCAAGAGCGGGAAGGTTCTCTGGTCGAAGGACCTCGACAAGGAGTATCTCATCAGGATGCCGATCTGGGGGATCAGCGCCTCGCCGATCCTGGAAGGAGGGTTGCTGATCGTTCCGGTCTCTGGCCGGAAAGCGTACCTCGTCGCGTTCGAGCCAAAGACCGGCAAGGAGAAGTGGAAGGCGTTCTCCGATCGCGGCAACTACTCGGCGCCGATCGTCATCGAGCAGGCGAAGAAGCGAGTCCTCGTGACGTGGAGCGGCGATCGCGTCCTCGGAGTCGACCCGGCGACCGGCGAGCTGCACTGGTCCATTCCTTTCAAGGCGAGGAACATGCCGCTCGGCGTGGCCTCCCCGGTTCTCCACGAGGACAAGCTCTTCCTCACGGGTTTCTACGACGGCTGCATCCTGATACGTCTCGCGCAGGACAAGGTCGAAGCAAAGAAGCTCTGGCGCCGCAGGGGCCGGAACGAGCGCATGACCGACGGCCTGCACAGCACCATCTCGACGCCGCTCATCCGCGACGGCCACGTGTACGGCGTCGACAGCTACGGTGAGTTCCGGTGCCTCAAGCTCGAGGACGGCGAGCGTGTGTGGGAGGACCGGACCGCGGTGCCGCGCTCCCGTTGGGCGACCATCCACTTCGTGCAGAACGGGGAGACCACGTGGATGTTCAACGAACGTGGCGAGCTGATCCTGGGCGACCTCTCTCCGAAGGGCTTCCGCGAGATCGACCGTGTCAAGTTGATCAAGCCGACGCGCGGGCAACTCAACCAACGTGGTGGCGTGTGTTGGACGCACCCCGCGTACGCCTACAAGCACGTATTCGTGCGCAGCGACGCCGAGATCGTCTGCGCCGACCTGTCCGCCGCTACGAAGTAGTCGAATCTACCGAAGTTGCTGGACGCGACCCAACGCGTCCTGCCCTTCCCTCGAGACGATCTTCATGCCGTCGTAGAGCCACGGACTCGGCAGGCTCCGAATCTTGTACCGCGTCGCGACATTCGAGCGCCAGCTCGTGATGTTGATGCCGTCCTTTCTCTATCCCCAACGGTCACCGTGGACCGCCGACGAAGGGGCCAGACCGCGCGAGATGGTGACGTACCAACTCAGGGTTTGCCCCCCCTCTCTCATCAGTTCAGCGCGAAGAGAAGCTGATCACGCTTGAGGTCGATCGAGCCGAGTGACACGATCTCCTCGCCCGCGCTCTTAGACTGGAACGACCGCCATCCGCATCCTCTTCGTAAGCGATTCGATCCGCGAACCCGTCACCGGGATCGGCCGCATCGCGATGACGCTGCTGCGCGAACTCGTCGACCTCGGCGCGGACGTCATCGCCATCGACTCGGAGGACAACCCGGTCGCTCGATCGATCTGTGGCAATGTCCGGGTGCTGCCGTGCAGTGGATCTTTCATGCGCATGGGACGATGGCACCTGAACCTGTTGCGCCGCGTCCAGCGACTCGACATCGAGCACGACGTGCTGTTCGACCCGACGGGCTACCCCAATGTCCTCGGCGACCACCCCCGACAGGCGGTGTTGGTCCACGACCTGAGCATGTTCCGACGTGGCCTCTACCGCCGCGGCAAGCGCACGTGGTTCCGCCTGTTCTACGGTCGCGCCCTGCGGAAGGCGCAGCTCCGCGTCTGCGTGTCCACCCACACGCGACAGGAGCTGATAGAGCGATTCGACCTGCCAGAAAAGGGGTGCGTCGTCGTCCCGAACAGCCTGGATCCGGAGTTCGGCGCGCCGATCGACGGGGAGCCTCACGCCGCCATGCCCGAGGGCCCCTTCTTCCTGACCGTGGGCACGATCGAACGGCGCAAGAACACCGACCGCCTGCTCGAGGCGTTCGCCCGCGCCGATGTGCCCCACTGTCTCGTCCTGGCGGGTCGCCCCGGCACGGGGAGCGAGGAGATCCTGCGGCGGGCCGCGGGGCTCGGCGAGCGGGTCCTGATCCTGACGGGGACTTCGGACGTGGAGCTCCGGCACCTGTACCGACGCGCCACGGCACTGCTGTTCCCCTCTCTCGAGGAAGGGTTCGGCCTGCCCATCCTCGAAGCGATGCAGTCGGACCTCCCTGTCCTGACTGCGAACGTCAGCGCGATGCCGGAAGTCGCGGGGGACGCGGCCCTCCTCGTGGACCCCACGGACGTCCTCGCGATTCGCGACGGACTGGTCCGATTGAGTAGGGATGAAGAACTGCGGCGCGATCTCGTGGCACGGGGCCGGCTACGCCTGCCTCTCTTCGATGCGAGGCGGAATACACAGGCCCTGCTCGCGCACCTACGGGGTCTTCCCTAGGGCTCTATCCTAGAGTCGAGTCCGTGCTAGCAGGTTCGTTGTGCTGTCGAAGCGAAAAGAGGCGCTAGGCCTCCGCAGCCAGACCGCCATCGACAACGTCCGTCGCGGGCGCCGAGGGCGCGCTCTTCGTTCCTTTTGCCACACCGTTGCCCTTGTTCCGCGGCTTGCGCTGAGACAGCAGCTCGCGGCTGAGGATCTCCCCGAGCTCCCGGTCCTGAGCGGCTTCGCCTTCGGAGATGGTGGCTCCGAGGGAGTCAGCAGCGTCCTTGTTCGCACAGAGGATGCGCTCGGCCTGGGCCGTGGAGTCGTAGAAACGCGAACCGCTCATGACGGGGCAGAGCAGCACACCGTCATTCGTACGGATGGCAGCGCCGTCCGGGACTTCCAACCAATGACCGCGAGCGATCAGAGCGTTGCGCTCGGACCAGCGATCTCGCGCGCCGGGCTCGATCGGACGATCGTCGTCGAGAAGGTATGTCGGGGTGACGTCGTAATGTCGGGACAGAGCCATCAACATTGGCAACGTCGGCAGCGAACGACCCTGTTCGAGGTGTGACATGGTCGCCGGGCGAACGCCGAGCAGACGCGCAGTAACGCCTTGTGGTTCGCGCTTGTACCGCGTACGCAAATAGAACAGCTTCAGGTGCAGTCGTCTCATGGGTGTGATGGGCTGGAGGGAGGTGCCTGGTCCGATGATTATAGCAGTATCGCAGAAGCGTAACCAGGGGCGCGGAACCTGCGACTCTGGGGAATTCTAGCACTCTGCGGCGAAGGTGTTGGTGCGCCTGACAAGAAATCCCGAGACGGAGGAGGCATCCACCAATGCGGAGCATGGCATGGATCACCGGCAATACCCCCATGACAGGGGCCGGTCACCCACGAACCAAGACCCTGTTCTTGGTCCTTTCAGAATGTGTAAGTAGTGCATCTTCACAACTTCAGGAAGGACGGGAATTGGGCCGTGTCGCGAGTATCGACGAAGAACTCCGCCGAGCTACCATCCGCGGATGCGTCCCGGTGAGATCCTGCCCCAGCCCGAACACGACGATCTCGTTCTCGTGCGCGGGGCTGACGGGCTCGAGATCGAGGACCGGAGCCGCCCCCGCACGACCGCGGTTCGCGTCGACTTTCTGGGCGGTCATACGGCCCGACGTGGCGTGGGCATCAGCCGGCAGACCCACCCGCTCGCGCGGGCCGTGGGCCGAAACCAGCCGCTACCCACCGTGCTGGACGGCACCGCGGGCCTCGGTCGGGACGCGTTCGTCCTCGCTTGCCTCGGCTACCGGGTGACCGCCCTCGAGCGTTCGCCGGTGCTCCACGCCCTGCTCGCGGACGGCATCGCACGTCTTCTCACCCATCCCAAGGGCGAACAGCTGGTCCGAGACCGGCTGGCCGTGGAACTCGGCGACTGCGCGGACCGCCTGCGGGCGGCGCCTCGACCCGACGTGGTGTACCTGGATCCGATGTTCCCGCACCGCCGGAAGTCTGCTCTGGTCAAAAAGGAGATGCAGCTGTTCCAGAAGCTCCTTGGAGTCGCCGCGCCCGGGTCCGACGAGGAGGAGAGCCGCCAGCTGGTCCTCGCAGCCCGGCGGGCAGCCACCCAACGCGTCGTCGTCAAGCGACCTGGCCGAAGCGCGGTGCTCGTGGACGGCGTGAGCTACGCGGTCCCCGGAAGCAGCGTGAGGTGGGACGTGTACCTGGCTGACCCGAATCGGTCCGGGGCCGGTTTCGACTCGACCCCGCCGGGCGACGACGGATAATCAGCCTCGACGATTCTTCATGACTATGCTGGCGACGCTGAGCAATTTCCTGACGCGGTTCACGGACAACGCCTACCTCCAGGCCGGTATCGTGATCCTCGCGGCGTTCGTTGTCGCGCTGATCGTCAACGCCCTGGTCCGAACCGTGGTGCTCCCGCTCCTGGGCCGCTTCACGAAGACCACGTTCGACGACGAGGTCGTCGGCTTGCTGCACGGGCCGATGATCAAGTCGATCATGCTCATCGGTCTGGGGGTCGCGACCGAACTCCTCCGTCTCACCGACGAGAACACGACACAGACCATCCGCGTGCTGTGGACGATCGGCATCCTCGTGTGGGCCTCGTTCTCGTTCAAGCTGTCGCACAAGCTGCTGCATCTCGCGAAGGGGCAGACGGACAAGTTCATCGCCGTCGAGAGCCGGACGTTCCCACTCTTCGATAACGCCGGCAAGGTCCTGATCTTCGGGATCGCGACCTACCTGGTCATCTACGCGTGGGACGTGGACGCAACGGGGTGGGTCGCGTCGGCGGGGATCGTCGGTCTCGCGCTGAGCTTCGCGGCGCAGGACAGCCTCTCCAACCTGTTCGCCGGGGTCTTCATCATCGCGGACGCGCCCTACAAGGTCGGTGACTTCATCAACCTCGAGAGCGGTGAGCGCGGCCAGGTTTCGCATATCGGCCTGCGATCCACGCGGCTGCTAACCCGCGACGACATCGAGGTCACGATTCCGAACTCGGTCATGGGCACGGCGCGGATCGTGAATGAGAGCGCCGGAGGGTGTCCGAAGCACCGCGTCCGGATCAAGGTCGGCGTGGCCTACGGTTCCGATGTCGACAAGGTGCGCGAAGTCCTGCTCGAAGCGTCGCAGAACGAAGAGGACGTCTGCCAGGATCCGGAACCACGCGTGCGGTTCCGGACCTTTGGAGACTCGAGCCTCGACTTCGAACTGCTGGTCTGGATCCCCACGCCGATCCTCCGCGGCCAGGTGATCGACACGCTGAACACGAAGATCTACAAGCTGTTCGCGAAGAACAGCATCGAGATCCCCTTCCCACAGCGAGATGTGCACATCAAACAGACGCCGGGGACGGGGTAGTCGAGAGACAGCGATGCACACCGTCAGGCACGAGGCGTGTGGGACAGATGCGTGACGGCCCGCGAAGACGATGACGACATCGCGGAAACTCAGCGTCATCGCCCGGCCTTCGACCCCCAGGCGCGCGCGCCGTGGATCGCGTTCCTGGATCACGACGACGTGTGGCGAGGCTACCTCGGCTCGTTCGTCGGCTGAGGCCTGCGGCCCGACTAGGATCCGAGGGGATGGAACGCGTCGATGTCGAACCGGACGTCCATGTTGCCGGTCAGCGTGTCCCCGGTGTGCAGATCCAGCGTGAACGTCATCGTAAACCCCGAAGGGTCGTACTTCGTCACATTGACCGTTCCCCCGACCGCGATCGGTCGTACGGCGTACGTTCCCGTCGAGACCTCGATCGCGATGCCGAGGTCAGAAGGTCCCGTCCCAACGTTCAGAACGCCCAGGGCGAGGTTGGCCGATTCGAAGTCCATTTCGAAGTCCAGATCCGCGCTTCCCGTCAACACCTCGACTTCGCCCAACGCGGTCTTCGCCGAATCGGTGAACTTGCGGATGCCGACCGCCAGGTCCGTGGAGTGCGTGATTTTCGTGCCGCGGATCGACCCCGTGACCGAGAACGTCCCCGTCGGCGCGAACTTCGTCATGCGGAACGTGCCGGTCACGTCCGAACCGTTGACTTTGCGAACCGTGTAGGTGCCCTGGCCCGAGATCGCGGTCGTCAGCGTGCCGTCGACGTGGGTCAGTCCACCGTCGAGCACGACGGCGACGAACTCGAACGTGTTGCCCTGCACGGTCCCCGAGAGATCGGCGCCGTGGATCTTCGCTCCCGAAACCGAGAAGAACAACGCGGCAGGACCGACCTCGTCTTCGCCAGTCTCAGTGGTCCAGATCTTCCAGAACCCCTGGAGATCCAATGCCGTGCCGAGAGGAGCTGGACTCGAACTGCTCCCGGAACAACCGGTAAACCCGAGGGTCGCGGCGCACATCAAGACAGCCAGGGTTTGAAACAGTCGCCGTGTTGGGAGGAAACTCAGTCTCATGTCTACGGAGACCATGGCACGTCACGGGGTCGGATGGCCCCCCCTCGGGCGGCGGTCCCGTGACCCCGGGTAGCCCGCCTCGCGGAAGTGTCGTCCGCACGGGAAGTTCGCTGCGCGGGTCAACTCGGCGTCCCGCAATCGCGCGTCTTCCCTCGACGAAAACCCGACACCTGCCGGGCAATCTGGACAGTCGGCGGGTGCTGGGATCCAAGGCTCCCTGCCGGTAGCCTGATGGGTTGTCCGAAGAGCTGGGAGGCTTCATGGGCTTTTCTTGGGTGCGGGTTGTTCTGTTTGCCGGCTTGATGCCGTTGTGTTCTTCCTGCGAGCGGGCCGTGCTCGCGGACTCGATCGCCGCATCAAGTTCCGCTACACGAGCGGGGACTGGGTCGGGTTCTCTCGCTGGCAGCGTGGCGAGCGACCGGTTGTGCGCGGAAACCACGTCTCCTAGCGCTCCGACAGAGCGACGGGGCGCGGTCGTGACAACTTCGCCAGCTACCTCCAGAACATCTTCGTCTACGCCGGGACACTCTCGCTGCGTCGGCAGTCGAAAGCCATCGAGCCAGCGAGGCTCCGCGCCGGCGACATATGGTTGCAGGTCGGCTCTCCGGGCCACGCGGTCCTGGTGCTCGATGTGGCAAAAACCGCGAACGGCGAGACTTGCTTTCTCATCGGCCAGAGCTACATGCCAGCGCAACAATTCCACGTCCTCCAAAACCCCGAGGACCGACGGGTTTCGCCGTGGTACCGCCTGAACCCCGCAATGCCGTCTAAGACCCCCGAATCGCGATTCCCGACCGGGGGCTCTGCGGCGGCTCGATGCCGATCGCGAGAGGTCTGTCTTCGTACGCCGGTAGGTATTTCCGAGCCAACGCATCCGCAGCAAGACTCCGTGAGTTGCTGTACCCTTCTCCCGCCTGACTCTTCCGTCCCCGCTCCTCCCACGTTTCATGATCACAGGTCCGTCCATCACCCGTCGGTGCATGCTGAACGCTGTAGTGTTAGTCGTCTCCACCACGCTCGCCGGCCAACGCTCATCGTTCGACCACAGCGACGGCACCACGCACTGGTTCGAACCGATCGCCGCTCCACTCGGCATCACGTGGACGGACGCAAACCGCGCCGCGGCGAAGGCCGGGGGGTACCTCGCGACGATCGCGTCCAAAGATGAGAACGACGCCGTCTTCAAGGCGATCGACGACGCGAAGTTCTGGTCGACGACCTCGACACGCGCAGATGGTCCGTGGATCGGCGGCTTACAATTCTCCGGTTCGACGGAACCGGCGGGTGGCTGGGTATGGGGCGAGATCGAGTTGACGACGTACCGGAACTGGTCGGCGGGAAAGCCCGACAACCAAAACGGTGCGGACCGCATGCACTACGGTGGCAAGACGATCGGTCCCACCTGGGCAGACTCCGTCTCGAGCGCGAAGATGCGCGGGTACGTCATCGAATACTCCAACGCGACCGTCATCACCACGATCGGGCTGAAGATGCGCGCCCCCGGATCGCTGGACGGCTTCACGATGATCAGCCCCTCGCGTCGCGGCGACAGCTTCCTCATCGATTCCCGTGGTCGCATCGTGAACCATTGGGTGAGCACGTACGATCTCGGCATGGCGACGTACCTGGAGAAGGGCGGTCGCCTGCTGCGCGGCGGCAAGACCAACAACTCCACGTTCAACGCCGGCGGCTCGGGGGGAGTCGTGGAGAGCTTCAACTGGAAAGGCGAGCTCCTGTGGCGGTTCACCATATCCGATGCCACGCAGTGCCTGCACCACGACATCGAGAGGTTGCCGAACGGCAACATCCTGATGATCGCCTGGGAGATCAAGACGCAGGCCGAGGCTCTCGCCTGGGGCCGCAAGCCGACAAAGGTCGGGACCCGCGGCATGTGGCCAGAGAAGATCATCGAGGTCAAGCCGAACGGCAAGACCGGCGGCACGATCGTCTGGGAGTGGCACGTCTGGGATCACGCCATCCAGGACTACGACTCGAAGAAGGCGAACTTCGGCAAGGTCGAAGATCACCCCGAACTCGTCGACGCCAACTTCCCCGTGGAGGGTTCCCATCCCGATTGGTTGCACGCGAACTCGATCTCGTACAACGAGAAACTCGACCAGATCCTGATCAGCATCCGCACGTTCGACGAGATCTGGATCATCGACCACAGCACGACGACCGCGGAGGCCAAGGGACACACCGGCGGCAGGCACGGCAAGGGTGGTGATCTCCTGTACCGCTGGGGAAATCCCATTGCGTACCGAGGCGGGACGTTCAGCGATCAGCGACTCTTCAAGCAGCACAACGCCCAGTGGATTCGCCCGGGTCTACCCGGGGCGGGCAACATCCTCATCTTCAACAACGGCACGGACCGCCCGCGAGAGAACCACTCGAGCGTCGATGAGATCGTTCCGCCGGTCGACTCCAAGGGTGGATACCCCCTTCCGGGCAAGGCGTGGGGACCCGCGAACTCGAAGTGGACCTACAAGGCCTCGATCCCGAAGAACTTCTACGCGCCCTTCGTCTCCGGTGCACAACGCCTGCCGAACGGGAACACAATGGTCTGCCACGGTGTCCTCGGTGACGCATTCGAAGTCACTTCGAGTGGAAAGACCGTGTGGGAGTATCGATCGCCGTACAAACGCGTGGAGCTTCTGCACCAGGGATCACAGGCACCGTTCACCTGGAACTTGGTGTTCCGCTCGCCGCGGTACTTCGCGAACGGCGTGGAACTCAAGGGCATCAAGAAGGGGGATCTCAAACCAGGCCAACCGATCGAAGCCCACGACTCGGCGCTCCTCGTCGATGGATCCACCCTCGACCGGCGCGTAAAGCCGGGCGCGCAAGTTGATCTGACGCTGCGCGCTGGCGAGCACCGAGGCAAAACCTACCTGGTGGGGACATCGGCGACGCCAGGGTTGCTGCCAATAGACTTCCGGTTCGCGCGCATGGGCAGCGACCCTATCCTCAGCGCCTCTCTCTCCATGTCCGCGACGTCGGTGTTCCAACGATACCTGGGTTCTCTCGACGCGAACGGACATGCGACTGCCGCCGTGCGTCTACCTCGTGATTCGCGGCTGATCGGCACCAAGTTCTACACGACGTTTGCAGTCGTTGACCAGAGCACCCGATCGGGGCTCGCGCTGATCTCGAACACTGTCGTGATCGCCGTCGAGTAGCAGCACGGCGTGGTAGGTCAGGACCGGAAGGCGCACGATGCACACGGGCGATCCGGGTGTTCGTGGAAAAGCGACTGCGATCTGATTCGAGTGGATGAATCCCACGACCGACTCCGGGTACGGGCGCCGTCATGAACGACGCAGAGAAGGTCAACCCCACCACCGTCCGGCCGATTCGAACGATGCGCCGGAGCGACCCTTCTCGCGCACTTCGAAGTCAAAAGAGAAGAGGTTCTTTGGTTTCGCCCGCATAACAGCGCCGGATTGTCGTCCAGGTCGTGGTGAGCATTCAACGCAAGATGGATTAGCTTTCACCGCGCCAGCCGAGAGACACGAATCCTGCGATCTCGATGGCGCTTGACCAACGAAGACGGGAGTCGGCCCGACATGGACGATCCGAACTCCCCTACGT
>PVBE010172600.1_pt1 | contig 10220 bp, 6 predicted proteins | sample 1631181 | NCBI WGS metagenome assembly PVBE01 (sample SAMN08397723, study PRJNA350692) | Marine metagenome, whole genome shotgun sequencing project. | isolation source: water | place: Pacific Ocean | collected 2012-04 | reverse complement strand
GATCTGCTCGTCCGTGTACCGCTTCCTCTTCATCGCTGCCTCCTGCTGGAGGCCTACCGTACACCGGGATCTCTAAAGATCAGCTTGGTACCGTTTTCGGGGTTTGGGTCAACTCCTCAGAACAGTCGCAGCGCGTAGGTCAGCAGCAGGCGCCGGCCCATCTCCGGGACGAAATCCTTGATCAGCGACGTGTGGTTACGATAGTCGACGTTGGCGATGTTCGAGACCTTCAGCGTGAAGACCTGCATTACCTTGCCCTTCGGCAACGTATAGGAGGCAAGCACGTTTGCCATCATGTACCCGTCCGTGGGTAGCTCGCCCGTGTGTACTTGGTCCTGCCGGGCGGCAACGACGAATTCTGGCCGTAGCAGCCAGCGATTGTCAGGCGACCAGTCCAGCCCTGCGCGGCCGCTGAATGGCGGAATGCGAGGCAACGGCTCGTCGGAGTCGGTCAAACGCGCATCCACCAGGCCGCCGCTGAGGAGGAGCTGCAGTTGCGGCCCGAGATGAACGCGCGCCGACATGTCGAACCCGACGTAGCGTGCGTCGCCCTGCTCATACTCCACGATCTGGAGACCATCTTCGATCTCTCCAGTGCGGGCCGCGAAGATGTAACCGCGTATCGAGTAGTAGAAGACGTTGACCTCGCCGTGGAGTCGCGTGCCGTTGAAGCGGAGGCTGACCTCGCCGCCATTCGAGCGCTCATGGCCAAGGTCGGGATCGCCGATCTCGAACGCGAGGTTACCCACGTGAGGCCCGAAATTGTACAGTTCTTCGAGGGCGGGCGCGCGGTAGGAGCTGCCTAAGTTCAGCACGACCGCGGCGCGCTCCGAAGCGAATGGGAGCCGTAGACCCAAAGAGCCCGAGAGGCCGGTGAATGATCGGTCGCGGGTCGCCGGCACACCTAGAGACTCGGCATCGCGGGACTCTGGCTCGTAGCCGTTGTGCTCGAGGCGAGCACCGAACTGAAGACTGGCGTCGTTGAGAGCGATTTCCTCGTATACAAAACCGGCGAGTGCGTTCTGGTGAGTGGGCGGCGACAGGGCTTCATCACCCGCAACGACGTAGTTTCGGCGCTGACCCCATAGGCCGAACTGCCCGGTAAGGCCGCCGATCGGACGCTGATGGAGCTCGAGTCGACCAAGGGTGGTCGTGTTTTCGAATCGAGTTCCCACCTCCGTTTCGCCGCTCTCGACGAAGTTTTCGAGCTCGGTGTGCCGGTAGCGGATGCGACTGACCGTCGCCTTCACCGATTCCACGAAGCCATCGCGGGAGCGAAACCCCGTGCCCGCACGGAGAACTTCTCGGCGCTGGGCGAGGGATATGTGGATCGTCTCGCCGTTCTCCCCCTCCTCGGCGATCTCCGGGATGAAGGGGATGCCGAAGGAGCCATCCTCGATCTGATAGCTGCCACTGCCCCAGCTACTCTCACCGAACCAGCCCAACCCCGCTCGACCGTTTCGTGAGTCGCTCCAGCTATTGACGACCTCCCCGCTCGGCGTCCCGTAGTCACCCGCGCGACGCACCCCGCCCCCGAACCAAGTCATCCAACTTCCGTTGCCGTACTGGAAGTTGGCGTTCGCTCCTGCTTGCTCGTTGGTGGTACCAAGGTCACCGGTAAATGCGCCGCGGAGTTCACGCGGCGGGTGATCGATGAACTGCTCATGGGGAGAGATGGCGTTGACTACTCCGCCGATCGCATTGCTGCCGTACAGTAATGTCGCCGGGCCCTTGATGATCTCCACCCGTTCCAGCGATGCCGGATCGATCAAGACACCATGGTCGCCCGAAGTGCTCGACAGATCGCCGGTCCGGAGACCGTCCTGCATGATAAGGACCCGATCACTGTCGAACCCACGGATGATCGGTCGGCTGCTGCCGGGACCGAAGCTTCGCTTCGCGACTCCGGGCTGGCCCTCGAGCACCTCGCCGAGCGATCCGGCCATGTTCTGTGCCAGTTCCACGGAGTCCATGACCTGGACAGTGCTGAAGGCGTCGAAGGGAGAGGTCGCCCGTCCGCTGGCGGTAACAGTGATCTCCTCATGGACCGCCAGCAGCGCGAGGGCGAAGTCCTGGGTCGTGGTCTCGCCCTCACGGACTTCCACTCGAACGCGTTGCGCCTGCAGGTGCTCGCGCACCGCGAAGATGTCGTAGGTACCGGGAGGTACACCGTCGATGGTGTAGGTGCCATCCTCGTCCGTGAGGGCGGTGCGGCTCAACTGAACGAGATGAATGCGAGCCCCGTGTAGGGCGTCACCCGCTGTCCCGAGCGTCACTTTGCCGACAACTCGGCCGGTGTCCTGGGCGCCTAGGGCCGTACCACTATCCACAGCGAGCAGGGGGAGGGCTATGGCGATCAGATGACGAAGTTTCATCAGCTTCTCTCTGGATGACCGGCGCAGGGCGTCGCGTCGGTCGCATCACGTCATGCGTTGACGACGCAATGCAGTCTGGGAGGATCGACGGCGTCCGGAGGACCGCCGCGATGGCCTGATCAGAGAGAGATGGCAGGCGGCCCGCGCAGATGGTGCGGCGAGGTGATCGCGTCCCGTCTTGGCAGCGGCTGCGGCGCGGCGCTAACAAGCGTCTCGACGACGATAGGGGTGAAGCGGGTCGCGCTACGCTCAGGTGTTCCGAGTGTCCGCAGATTGTGGCAGAGGCGACAACGTTCGCCGGGATCGCCGTCATGCTGATGGACGGCAGCCACAATCAGCCCGACCAGCGTCATCAATACCAAGGTCAGGAGCAGAATGCTCCGGAGTCTATTCATCGCGTCTCCGGGAACCGCTGTACGTGCGTGTCGACATCATCCTAGCAAACCAATGAAATCAACGTGCGCCTGACTGACCTCATCGGCCGGAACCGCGGTTCCTCGTAGTAAGACGAGCCAGTAACCCTTCTCACTTTCGCTTTGCCCGTTCGACAAGATCGTGGCCCCTTTCTCGACCGCCTGTTCACGGAGTGCCCAGTAGTGGGTGGCTATCCGTCGAGTGTGCCGTCGGCTGACTCGCCATTATCGTCGAAGGATGGCACGGGTTCGAGTCCCTCCCGCGGTACGTGAAAGCATCGGTCCGGCATCAGGCCAGGAACATCGCGTACGCCGGATTGTCGCTCTCCTCCCAGTGCGGATAGCCGAGCTCGGTAAGGTGTGCCTCGAGTTCGTCAGAGTCCTCGTCGGGCACCTGGATGCCGACGAGGACCCGGCCATGGTCGGAGCCGTGGTTCCTGTAGTGGAATAGGCTGACGTTCCAGTTCGCGCCGATCGCCGTCAGGAAATCGAGTAGCGCACCGGGACGTTCCGGAAACTCGAAGCGGAACAGTCGCTCGTTCTCGAGGTTCGCCGCCCTGCCGCCGACCATGTGCCGGATGTGGACCTTCGCCATCTCGTCATCGCTCAGGTCGACGAGCGGATACTCGAGCCCCCGCAGCTTCTCGATCAGTTCCGCTCGGTCCTGCTCACCACGACGGAGTTCGATGCCGACGAAGATATGCGCGTTCTTCGGGTCGCTGTAGCGGTAGTTGAATTCGGTGACGCCGCGCCGGCCTACGGCTTCCGAGAACGCCTTGAAACTGCCGGGTCTCTCCGGAATCTCGACCGCCAGCAACATCTCCTGTTGGTCACCGACGCCGGCGCGCTCGGCGATATGACGCAGTCGGTCGAAGTTGACGTTGGCGCCGCCGTTGATCACCACGACCGTCTCGTCGCTCGCTGCGTGCTCGGCGAGATATTGCTTCGCGCCGGCGGTCGCCAGCGCTCCAGCAGGCTCGAGGATCGAGCGCGTGTCCTCGAATATGTCGCGAATGGCGGCGCAGATCTGATCCGTGTCGACGGTGACGAAATCGTCGACCAGCTCTCGGCAGAGGCGAAAGGTCTCCTCGCCCACCTGCTTAACGGCGACGCCGTCGGCAAAGATACCGACGTGCTCCAGGATGATGCGCTCGCCGGCAGCGACAGAGTCTCGCATCACCGCCGAATCCTCCGGCTCGACGCCGATCACGCGGATCTCCGGCCGTTTAGCCTTGATATAGGCTGCGATTCCCGAGATGAGTCCGCCACCGCCGATGGGAACGAAGACGGCGCCCACAGCTTCGTCCGCCTGCTCGAGGATCTCCTTGCCAATCGTGCCCTGGCCGGCGATGACTGCGGGATCGTCGAAGGGGTGGATGAACGTCAGGCCGTCGGTTTTCTCGAGCTCCCGAGCCCTGACGTGAGCATCGTCGTAGGTGTCGCCATGCAATACCACCTCCCCCCCCAGCGCCCTGACGGCATCGACCTTGATGCTCGGTGTCGTGATCGGCATGACGATGACCGCCCGCGCGCCTTTTCGTCGTGCGGCGAGTGCCACGCCCTGCGCGTGGTTTCCGGCCGAGCTGCATATGACCCCAGCGTCCAGCCTCTCCTGCGAGAGCGATGCGATCTTGTTGAAAGCACCGCGGAGCTTGAACGAGAAGACCGGTTGCAGGTCCTCGCGCTTCAGCAGGATACGGTTGCCGAGTCGCGCAGACAGGTTGCCGGCGAGCTCGAGCGGGGTTCTCGTCGCCACTTCATAGACGACCGCCGCATCGATGAGGTCGAGGTAGTCTTCCGCTCGTCTTCCTGAATACGCCATGCTATTGGGCGGCCGCCGGCTATTCTCGGATCGTCGTCGCGGTCCGGGAGGTTGATCTCGGTGAGAGTAAGGGGCAATGACCGCAAAGCATATCGACTCGACAGAGGAGAGTTAGATGGACTTCACGGATAAGCGCGTCCTGGTGACGGGCAGCAGCCGCGGTATCGGCTTTGATATCGCGAAGATGTTTCTGGATGCCGGTGCGCGTGTTGCGATTCACGGCAGTACGGTGGAATCTGCGGGCGCGGCGATCGAGCGACTTGCCGATTACGAACACAAGGTCGCAGCGCCTAGCGATATCGGAACTGTTGCCGGTTGCCAGTCGGCGGTAGAGACGGCGATCGAGGCGTTTGGGGGACTCGATATTCTGGTGAACAACGCCGGTGTAGGCGCGGGTCGACCTATTGCGGAATGTGATGAGGCGATGTGGGATGCGCACTGCGACGTCAATCTGAAGGGCCTGTTCTTTTGTTGTCGCGCGGCCATACCTGAACTGACGAAGTCGAATGGCAATATCGTCAATATCGGTTCGGATGCCGGGCTGCAGGGTTGCCCAGGGATAACCGTTTACTGCGGGACGAAGGGCGGCGTCATCAACATGTCGCGTGCAATGGCGCTCGAGCTCGCACCTGATGTACGGGTCAATTGCGTCTGCCCGGGTTACGTCGATACCGACATGATCCGTCTCAGCGTAAAACAGCAAGCGGATCCAGATGCGGCTTGGCAAAGGATGATGGACTATTCGCCGTTGCGGCGCATCGCTTCAACCGAGGAGGTCGCCTACGCTGTCCTCTACCTCGCGTCAGACAAAGCGCGGAACATAACAGGGACTTCTCTGGCGATTGACGGCGGCACTACGGCTGGGGACAAAACTATCGTAGGAAAGAACATTTAGATTGTTCTTGCACGATTCGCCCTGCTCTTCGAGTTGTGCAGTTGTTCATGGTTAGAGAGGTAGGCTGGCATGAGAAACCATTCATTCATGAGACTCACTGTGCTTGCATTGCTACTAGCCGGCGCGGGGACGTGGGTCCAAGCGGCTGATGGCGCCTTGCTTCGTCCGCTACAGGTCGATGACTACTTCGCGCTCAAGAACGTCGGCAGTCCGAGCATCAGTCCGGATGGGAAGTGGGTCGCCTACACGGTTAGTACTCAAGACATCGAAAAGGACAGCCGCGAAACCCGGATCTGGATGGTTCCAGTGTCAGGCGGGGAGCCACTCCCAATGACGGCCAAAGGGTCCTCTGCGTCGAGTCCCGCCTGGAGTCCGGACGGCAAGTATTTGTCTTTCGTCGCGATGAGCGAGGATAGTGACAGTTCACAGGTATTCACGCTGGATTTGCGCGGCGGTGAGCGCGTGCAGCTGACCAATGTAGCGGGTGGGGTAGAGGGATATGAATGGTCGCCCGAAGGGAAGCAACTGGTGCTCGTTGTCCGTGATCGGAATCGGGATCGGGACACAGGGCCAGGGCCGTGGGTGATCGATCGTTTGAAGTTCAAGGACGATTACGTGGGCTATTTGAACCGGTTGCGCTCGCACCTCTACGTTTTCGACATAGATAAAGAGGCTGTTACGCAGATTACTGCAGGCGACTATGAAGACTATTCGCCGGCCTGGTCTCCGGACGGCAGCAGGATCGCCTTTGTCAGTAACCGCACCGCCGAGCCGGACGACAATTTCAATTCCGACATCTGGCTGGTGAAGCCAGATACTCCGCATGACAAGCAGGAGTTAGCCCGGGTGACCACGAACACCGGGTCCGACGACTCGCCTATCTGGCATCCCGACGGCGAGAGAATTGCCTACATCACGACAACGACGAACCGAATCGACGTTCCCGTGTCCTACCTGCAAACGAAGGTCGCGATCATCCGTGTCGGTGACGACGAGCCCGTGCTTCTTACCACGGAGTCTCTCGACCGAAAGGCTTACGATCCGTTCTTCGCTGCCGACGGAAGCCGCGTCTATGTCCTGCTCGAGGATGATGGCCAGGTCCACCTGGCCGCCGTGTCAGTCGCCGACGGCAAGCTGAGCCGGCCGATCGCCGGCCGGCGCGCGGTTGGGGGGGGCGCCGTGGCAGACGACGGCACGGTCGTCGCGGTTGTCAGCGAGCCTCGCCTGCCGGGAGAGCTGTTCGCCCTCGACGCGACGCCGTCCGCGACTTCACCGGAGCCGCGCCGCCTTACGCACGCCAACGACGAGCTGCTGAATTCGATGTTTCTGGCTGACGCAGAGGAGCTGCGTTTCGATACCCTCGACGGAACCGAGATCCAGACCTTCGTCTACAAGCCAGAGTCCTTCAACCCTAACCGGCGCTATCCGACCATCCTCTGGCTTCACGGTGGCCAGGAAGCCCAGTACGATTATGGTTTCAACTTCCGCGTCCAGCTCTTCGCCGCCAACGGCTACGTGGTGGTGATGCCAAATGTACGAGGCTCAGGCGGGCGGGGGCTCGAATTCACACTCTCGAATCATCGTGCCTGGGGCAAACACGATACCGAGGACGTGATCGTGGCCACCGACTACGTCGTGGATTTGGGCTATGTCGACCCGGACCGGCTTGGCATCGGTGGCTGGTCGTATGGCGGGACGCTTACGAACGACGTGATCACTTCCACAGATCGATTCGCCGGCGCCATCAGCGGGGCCAGCGTCGGACTGTGGACCTCGACCTACGGACACGACCCATACCAGCTGTGGTTCGACACGGAACTCGGTCGCCCGTGGGAGAACCGCGATCTCTGGGATAGCATCTCACCTTTCATGGAGGTGGAGAACATCACCACGCCGACGCTCTTCATCGGAGGGGAGAAGGACTGGAATCAGCCGATCATCCACTCCGAGCAGATGTACCAGGCGATGACGCAGCTGGGCCGCGTGGCTTCGTTGGTGGTATACCCGGATGCGCACCACGGTATCAGGCGCCCAGTCTACCAACGTGATCTACTTCGCCGGTTTGTCGACTGGTTCGACAAGTACGTCAAGAACCCACGGTCCGACGGATAAGAAGAATCTGTCACTATGACAAAACGACAACGAGCGGCTTTGACTTAGAAGTGACAGGAGATCTTTGGTGAAAGCGCGTGAGCACGCAATTCGGTTCTTCGGCCTCGTCCTGGCGTTGACCGTCACCGGACTACCGGTTGCGAGTGCCGTCGCGGTGGCCGGCGCGAGCTGGAATGCGGCATCTATCGAGATGCTGACTCAGGAGGCGCTGCCGGCGCAGACGCCGATGTTCCGGTCGGCGGTCAGGCGCGTGCGTGTCGACGCCATCGTTGCCGACAAGGACGGCAACTTCATCCACGACCTGAAGGCCGACGACTTCCGGGTCTTCGAGGACAGGGTCGAGCAGGAGATCTTGAACGTCCAGCTCGTCAGCTTGACGACGGGGCAGGCCACCAACATGACCGCTGACGACGAAACGGTCACTGGCCCCGCCGAATCGCTCGCTGTGCCAGCGGAGTCCACACCCGTCCGGCGAAGCCCTGCAAGTCTCGGGGCGGTGGTCTACCTGGTCGACCTGCCGAGCCTGGATCGAAGGAACAACCCTCGGCTTACCAAGACTCTCGGGAGTTTCTTCGAAGGCGAGGGTGACCTGGAGGTGCCGCGCAGCGTGTTCCTGATCGACAACACCGGCACAGTGCAGGAGATGGCCCCACTGACTACCGATCGCGAAGTGCTTCGCAACGCCGCGGCATCTGTGGCGGCGGCGGGGCTGACGAGCACGTCTATCTTCGGCCGCATGGAGCAGGAGTATGAGCCGGTCATGCAGTTGGCGATCGACGCGGCGAATTCGCCGGGGGCGGTGCGTCGCGGCGCTTTGACCCCGGTCATGGTGCTCCAGCTTCTCGACAACCTCGAGCGAAAGGCCAGGTTCGATGGCGAGCGCGAGCGCCGGCGAGCCGAGCAGACACTTCGGACTCTTCTTCACTTCATCAACGCCTTGTCGGCAATGGAAGGCCGCACTGCCCTGGTGTGGATCTCCTCCGGTGCGATGATCACCGAGGGGGGCCCCTACTCGGCTTTCGCAACCGCGGTGCGTGAGGCAGTCGACGCTCCGACGGGGACTGCGACTGTTGAAAGATCGGCACTGAGCCAGCGCGTCCTCGACTTGATGGACGAGGTGCACGAAACCGCCAACACGGGCAACGTGAGCATTTACACAGTCGATCCGCGCCCGATCTCGGAGCTCAACAACCTCAGCACCAGCGCCGCTGTTGGCACCGGCGCAGTCTCCAAGGCACTGCGAAGCCACGTGCGGCCAGCCTATCGCGATCTCACCGTACCGCTCGTGGACCTGGCTGCGAAGACCGGCGGCCGGTCGTTCATCGGCTGGAGCGATCTCCACCGGGCGTTCGAGGAGCAGTACAACGACTCGACGCAGTTCTACTTGATCTTCTATGAGCCACCGGCGCCACACGAGGATGGCGAGTACCACGAGATCGAGGTGCAGGTGAGCTACCCGGGGTCGGAGGTGCGAGCCCGGTCAGGCTATCGAGAGCTTCCGGATTCGGAGCTCAGGGATCGCAAGGTCGCCGCAGCCTTGACGCTACCAGGCTCAGTCATGGGGCGCCCGGTGCCGGCCGCCGCGTTCCACCGCTTTGAGCCCGACGGCGCGCCCAAGATCCTACTGGTTGTCGGGTTGCCGCGGCCCGCGGAGACGATCGCCGGTAGCTGGGCGCCCGCCTTCGAGGGAGTCGATCCCGCCGCGGATAATCGCGAGGAGCTGGTCGACGCGCTCGGCATCCCGTACTTCCGCGTGCATGCCATCGCGGTGGATCGTGCGGGCGAGATCAGCGGCGAGACTCACGCGACGGTTCTGCCACACACCGATCTGGCGGGCTACGCGCCCGTTGCACCGTTCCAGCACATCCGCTACACGACGGAGTGGTCAGTCGAGCCAGGAACCCACGACATCCGGCTGCTGATCGCTGAAGACGGCGGTGACCGATTCGGCACGTCGAGGCTGCAGGTGCAGGTTCCGTCCAGCGACGGGTGGACGATGGCGGACCCGATGCTCGGTGTACTGGAGGCCGATGCCGCGTTCAGACCGCTGCTAGACCAAGGCGTATCCGCGGGCAACCAGATCTTCGCGAGCGTTCAGGTTAGCGGTGCGACGGACCCCTACGCTTCTGCCTTGATCTTCCAAGGGGCGACCCGAGATACCATCGCCTGGGTACCGCTCCTTCCATTGCGGCCCGAGGGTCCGGGCGTATACGGCGGGCTTCTGAGGCTGCCGTATCTCGACCCCGGCGAGTACCTGGTCGAGCTGCAAGTAGTGGATACGACCCCCGATGGCCAGGCGGCCCGGCTGCTGCCGCTGCGCGTGGTGGAAGGCGACTAGCCGGGACGCTCTTGGTCGCACGCGGTGGCGAGGATGGTTCCCTCGCTGGTCGCGGGATGGAAGGGAGATTTGCTACGGACCCTCCGCAAGCGCAGGCATCCCTGCTCCAAGCGTTGAGGCCAGGGTGACCCAAACCCCGAAAACGGTACCAAGCTGATCTTTAGAGATCCCGGTGTACGGTAGGCCTCCAGCAGGAGGCAGCGATGAAGAGGAAGCGGTACACGGACGAGCAGATCGCCTACGCACTGCGGCAGGCGGAGGCGGG
>PVBE011284078.1_pt1 | contig 10221 bp, 5 predicted proteins | sample 1631181 | NCBI WGS metagenome assembly PVBE01 (sample SAMN08397723, study PRJNA350692) | Marine metagenome, whole genome shotgun sequencing project. | isolation source: water | place: Pacific Ocean | collected 2012-04 | reverse complement strand
CGGATGGCTACCACCTGCAACGGTTCGACTGACCAGGTCCGTCCGGTTGAATTGTCAGACACTGTCTGATTCGGTTGTATACGCCTGCTTAAGTCTTCCCTATTCGCCTCGCCCTGTCAAGGTGGGCCACCCCAACCCATGGTACAGAAAGAAGCCAGAAAGACCTAATGCGGCCAGCAGTAGAAGCAGGTAGGTCAGTCTGCCCGGCCGCGGAACTCGCAGCCGTGAGACCATCCCCAGGCTGAGCAGCGCCAACCCAGCCCGGGTCATCCAGCCCCCACCGATCAGCAACACAGGGACGAAGAGCGCCATGTAGGTCGTTGGCAGCCCCTCCCAGTAGCGCCGCTCACCCTCCTGGATCAGGCCAGTCAGGTTGAACCGGGCCAATCTCATGATCACGCAGATCAGGTAGATCAGTAACAGCCCCACCTCCCAGGGGGCCCGCATCCCGCCGACCAGATAGAGCAAGACCAGCGGACAGGCTCCGAAGGAGCAGGCGTCAACCAAGGAGTCCAGCTGATAGCCGAACTCCCTCATCTCCTTTAGCCCTGGATACTTGCGAGACACCTTCCCGTCCACCAGGTCGGCCGCTCCAGCCCAGATCAGCAGCACCAGGGCCAGGTCAGCGCGGCCCTCCAGGGCGCATAGAACCGCCCCACCTCCCAGACAGAGTCCGATCACGGACACCAAATTGGCCGGATCCCTCAGCTGGCGCAGCATCACGAGTCGAGTCTACTCATATCCCGAGGTTTTGGAAGATATCAGCACCTTTTGGCCATCCAGGGGACATCCGCTGCAGCAACAACCCGACGGTCAACCTGGCTACCCTTCGCCGACGAGTAGCGGGACATGTTTGCCTGCCCCGCGCGGCAACCCCGTGCAGGTCTATTCGCACATTCGGGCACACCTGTACAATCACATTCCTGGCCGATTTCCGCCACAACCAGACGAGCAGCCAACCTTTTCCGGGGATCCTCTTTTCCGTGGCCCATAAGACAAACAAAATCACCGGTAGCCCGAGACAAATGCACGTAGCGGGTTCACTTGGAATCATAGCGTGTCGGCTGCATGGGCTACCCGTCAGCGGGAATCCCCGATGCTGACGCACCCGTCTAGCCGACCAGGTCGATTGCTTGTCTTGGGTGCGAGTCAACGGGGGGTGTCATGCTCGGCCCCCATAACGGACAGTGCCCGAAGAGAGACCACCGCGGGATCGTTCTCCAGTACCGCCAGCGACGACAACCCCGCAGAGAAGCGTTTCTCGCCCCATCCCGGAAACTGCACCACCAGCGAGTCACCGTCCACCGCAATCAGTTCGCCCACTCCATACCGCCGATGACGGACCATTTGGCCCGTCTTCCAGGCGGTCGCTGCGCTCTGCTCGTTCGTCGTCCGCGGACGCTCCCAGTTGACCAGGTTGGGCGGCATCATCCTCAAGAACGGGCTGGGCCTGGGATGAAACCTCGGCTGCTCCGGCGCGGTATACCAGGAGATCTCCAGGGTCTCACGGGCACGGGTCAGCGCCACGAAGAACAGGCGCTGTTCCTCGGCCAGATCGCCACCCAGCGGCATCAGCCCGTCGTTGGCCCCGCAGATGAAGACGTGCTCGAACTCCAGGCCCTTGGCGGCGTGGATCGTCATCACCTCGCAGGGCAATTCGGCCAAGGCGGCGCGTTGATCCTGGGTCCGCACCAGCACCGCAATCTGACGCCAGGCGGTGCCTCCGGCATGCAACTCCGCCACGCGATGTGCGAGGTAGATCGCTTCGCTGGTCGGACTGTGATGCTGGAGGATTCGCACGGGTTCGCCCCGCTCGCGAGTGGGCACCAGCTCGGTGTCCTGCCTCAGGAACACTCGCGCACAGGCCAGGATGCTGCCGCTGCTACGGTAATTAACAGGCAGTCGATGCACCGCCGCACCATGCGCCCGCTCGAACCGACCGAACAGTTCGGGGGCCGATCCCCGCCAGGAGTAGATCACCTGATTGGGATCCCCCACCGCAAACAAACGGGACTCGGGCCCCGCTAGTCGCTCCAGAAATCTCAGCTGCGCCTCGTCACAGTCCTGGAATTCGTCGATGAGGATCCACTCCGGCGACGGGTCCATGGGCTGACGCTCCAGCAGAGCCCCAGCCTCCTCCAGCAAGGTGTCGAAGTCCAGCACCCCCGCCTCACAGCAGGCCTCATCCGCCAGTTCTGCCAGCCGCACGATGTCGTCCGCGTGACGCATGTTGCCGTACAGCGGCCGGCCTAGAGCCAGAGCTTCCATTCTGCGCGAGAGCTTGTTCTGGTAACGAATCGTCAGCCGGTGTTCCGTGATCAGCTGGCGCCAGAGCGCCTCGAGAGCGGTGGGTGCGATGACCCGGTAGTCCCCCAGGCGACGCGCAACCGAGTGAAAGGTGCCGGCGACGAGCGCGACTGCATCGCAGCCCAGTTTCCCCACCCGTCGACGGATCTCGAGTGCCGCCTTACAGGTAAAGGTCAGCACGACGATGCGTTCCAGCGGGACGCCTCGCACCAGATGCAGAGTGAGGATCTTGTCCACCAGCACGGTGGTCTTTCCGCTGCCGACTTGCGCTCGCACCATCACGGCCGCATCCTCAGCCAACACCGCGGCCAGCTGCCACGCATTCAGACGGGCCAGGCGTTCCCCCAGACCGGGGTGCCGACCCTGGATCGACGCCCTCTCTAGCTCCAACTCCTCGGCCGGTGGCGGCAGGACGGGAGGTGTGGGATCGGCAAACAGCCTGTCGTTGCTCGATGTCTCGCCGAAGCGAGCTCGGAGACGATCTCTCAAGCTCTTCAAAGCAGCGCTGTAGGTCATGGCTCGACCGTCGGGGCCGGTCTGGCCCCCTCGCCGGACAACAGGAAGCCACCTGCCAGCTTGTCGTCCGCGGCCCACTCCGAGCGGGCGGTGCCCAGCTTGAAGTCTTCCAGCCGGCGCCGCAGCTTGTGTCGTCGCTGATCGGCGTCATCACCGCGAACAGCCTCGGCGGACAGCCGCCAGCGCGACGGCACGTCAATATGACGGGCCAGCAACGCCCGCAGCTGCTCGTGTGTCTCTCGCTGGTCGACCCAGCGAGCCACGCCGGGACTTTCGACCTGGAGGATCAGCGTCTGTCCGCGGACAGACACCTGGCACACGGTGCGTAGTAAGTCTGCCCCAGGGCCGCCCTCGAGCGACCCTTGGATTTCGGGCCAGCACCCCGGAAGCGCCTCCCAGGGCTGGCGCGGACCGGCCGCCACCGAATCAGCCAACGGCGCCTGCCGCTCGAGCAGGCCGGCCAGCCCCCAGCAGACCCGCGGCCGATCCAGCGAATAATCCCCGACACAGGCCGGGCAACCCCCGTCGCAGGGACAGTCCGCCACCAGCTTGAGCGCTCCGCGCAAGATCTCCTCCGACAGATCGAAGGCCTTGACCGCGAAGCCGATACCGCCCGGGTGGTTGTCGTAACAGACCAGTGCCGTCGCTGTTCGGTGTGTCTGCGGATCGACTGCCTTGAAGGTCGTGCCCAGCAGGTCGGAACGCTCTCCCATCGTTCGCATCCGGGCCACCGCCCGTACGGCATGGACCATTCCTTGTAATGTGTCGCTGTCCTCGGTCCCGAGCGCCTCGAGCACGTCCTCCGGAACGACCCACCAGACCGCCTCCGTTTCCAGCTCGATCGCCAGCTCCTGATGCAGCTGTTCGTACCCCAGGTTCTGGTGTGTATGGAACTGCAGCATCTTGTAGCCGACCACCATATCGTCGACTCGCACGTCGCCGAAGACCACGCGGGTTCGCCCCACCAGGGCATCCCGCTGGGAGCCCAACACGTCGATCTGCGTTCGCACATCCGGCTGGGTGTAGAAGTTCTGCTCGACCGGCACGACGGTCGCCGAGTGCGCCACCAGATCGAGCTTTTCCACCTGGTATTGCAGCCCATCGTGCAGATAGATCGCCCGGGTATGCGCCTCGCGGTAGACCTGCCAGCGGGTCATCTCGGTCAGTGTGTCGCCGGTCTGCCGATTGACCACCTTGAACCGGTCCCCATCGGTATTGCGCAGACTGAAGTCGCCCGCCGGAAAAGCGTCACCGGTCCAGTGCCAGGCACCGTAAACCGGCGTCAGCTCTCCCGCCTCTTCCAGCACCGGGATCACCTCTCCCAGATCGGGCCAGATCGCCGCGTCGTCGATTGTCAGCGGAAGTTCCGCCGCGGCGCAACGGATGTGCGCTAGCTGCACCGTGAGATTCTCCGGATCGACGACCGCGTTCTCGGTCGGCTGCCCCACCAGCCAGTCCTGGTCCTGACCGATGTACTGGTCGACCGGGTTCATCGCCAGCATCAGGATCGCGTGGGCCCGCCGTCCTCTGCGTCCGGCGCGACCGATCTGCTGCCAGAAGCTGGCCCGGGTACCCGGGAAGCCACCCTGCACCACGACCTCCAGCGCGCCAATGTCGATCCCGAGCTCCAGGGCGTTGGTCGACACCACGCCCAGCAGACGCCCGTCGATCAGCTGCTGTTCCACCTTTCGCCGCTCCAGAGGCGTGTAGCCTCCCCGATAGGCGGCCAGCAGTCGGGACTCATCATGATCTCGGTCCACCCGGGAGAGCCGGTCGCGTGCTTCCTTGAGCACCACTTCGGTCTGCTTGCGCCCACGACAGAAGGCGATCGTCTTGCGACGCTGTCGAACCAGATGCGGCAGGAGCGCCGCCAGTTCGGACCCCACGCCACGACGCATCCCGTTTTCCATCAAGGGCGGCATCCAGAAGTGGATTCGCTGCCCTGCGGAGGGGGAGCCGTCACGATCGATCAGCCTGAAACGCCGGTGACAGAGCCGCTCTGCCAGCTCGCTCGGGTTGGCGATCGTGGCGGACGAGCAGAGGAACTGCGGCTCGCTGCCATAGTGCTTGCAGATACGCAGCAGCCTGCGCACCAGGTTGCTGAAGTGCGCGCCGAAGGCCCCGCGGTAAATATGCATCTCGTCCACCACGATGAAACGAACGTGGCGAAAGATGTGAGCATATCCTTGTCTCCCGTGCGCCGGCAGCAGCCCGGAGTTGAGCATGTCCGGATTGGTCAGCACGAGATTGGCGCTCTCGCGGATCAGGCGACGCTCGGCCGGCGGGGTATCGCCGTCATAGACCCCCGCCTGCAGCGCCGGGCCGTCACTACAGGCCACCTCTTCGAGCAGAGCGATCAGGCTTCTCAGCTGATCCCGACCCAGCGCTTTGGTCGGATAGAGCAGGAGAGCCCGGGCGGAGGGATCCTCGAGCATGGTCTGCAGCACCGGGGCCAGGAACGCCAGCGACTTGCCGCTAGCGGTCCCTGTCGTGATAACCACGTGCTCTCCCCGCCCCGCCGCCGTGAACATCTCCGCCTGGTGGCTGTAGAACCGCTCGATCCCCCACTGCTCTAGCGCCCGACGCAGGACCGGATGCACCCTGGACGGAATCGGGGCATAGCGGGGCTCTCGCCCCGGTATTTCACGGGTCGCAATAATGCGGTTCTCGAAGCGACCAAGATCGAGCATGCAGCCACAGGGAGACTAACGCGAGGGTGGGACATCTGGCCTTCCGACCGGCCGGAATCTCAGACCTCAGGCAGGCGGATCTTCAGCGCTGCCGAGAGATAGAGCGCCGGGATCCACGGTCCCCGGACACAGCGATCGAGGAGGCGGGTCCGGTGCTGCCGACCCTCTCAGCCTTTCCAACAGCCGCCCCCACGGCCTGGGCCAACCCTCCCGTGATCCCCCCTTGTCGAGGCTGATCGCCACCCCGAGCAGCAGACAGACCCCGCCCCAGAAGACGGGCACCAGCCCCTGAAAATGCTCGTTGGTGCGGGCCAGGCGGTGGGTCGTCTCCCCCAGGTGCATCGTGGAGAGCACCCCGTTGAAGATCAACACCCTGAAATAGAGCGGCTCCCAGCTCAGCAGGTAGCTGACGGCCGGAACACCGATCAGCAGCAACAGGTAGGGCGTCAGCACCCAGAGGTCCAGTGACTGCCGGACGGCCAGCGCCCCCACCAGCAACCCGGCTGTTCCCAGGATGCCCAGCCGCAGTATCCGCTTCGCAAGTCGATCGTTGAAAAACAGACCGATGACCAGCATTCCCCCGACCAGCAGATTGGTCGGCAAAGCGTGATTGAAATCCAGGTACCAGCCGCTGCCGAGGAGGAGTTCAGGTGTGCCAGTGATGCCGACCAGCACCAGCAGCGCTCGCCAGGATGCTGGCTGCCGCCAGAGCAAGGCCAGCTGCAGCGCTGCGATGACGCCCAGCGCCAGCCCACCCGGCCAGCCCAGCAGGTCACCCGGCGAGGTGCTGTCAAAGCCAATCCGCGACGCGACGAGCAGGGAGAAGACCATTCCGACCTCCGCCTCGCGCCAGCCTCGCAGCCAGGCCACCCCATAGAACGCCAGCATGCCGAGTACCGCCTGCCAGACCGGCGATCCGACGACCGAAACCACCTTGCGGAGAAATCGGGCGTCAGTGGTCTGCCCGAACACACCAGGAAAAGAGAGCACCAACATCAGCAGCGGCAGGCCGAATGCCACCCAGCGCAACACGGGCTGGTCTTCGACCCGTGACATCTCCAGCATCAGCACCGCCCCCGCGAGCAACACCGGCCAGAGAAAATACAGACCGAACGGGTCCACCGACTGATGGCCCGGATAAAACGACACGCAGAACAGATAGCTGCGCAGGCCAATCCCGACCAGCATCAGCAGGAACAGCGACCAGGGATAGAGCGGCCAGCCCCAGGGCGTGCCGTTGTCCGACACGTAAGAGGCCCCCCGGCGGATCGCGGGCAGCAACGTCAGCAGCATCAATCCAGCGGCAGCCGGGAAACCCAGCAAGGCGAGCGCCAGCAATCGGCGGTCCGCGGGGTCGACGCTGGCTACCAGGAGCGGATAGAGAAAGAAGAGCGTCAGCAACCCGTGATACGGCAGCCGAAACAGCACGGGAAGCCGCAGACGCAACCCTTGAATGAGCGCCTCGGAGACCAGCATCGACAACCCGAGCCCCAGGCCGAGTAGCAGCCCGCCGGTTCGGAGGCTGTCCTGGACGATGTCATCGAATCCGACCGAGATCGTCAGCAGCAGCAAGACCACTGCCAAAACAATGGTGCGAGCATCCTCCCAGACCCGGCACAGTCTGACGATGAGAATCGCCGCCAACGCGAGCATTATCGTGTAGCCTGCCAGGCAGGCCAGCAGCGTCCAGACGCCGATCCCTTGGGGCGCCCGGACTGACTGATGCAGCCCGTGCAGGACCAGCCCCGCGCTGATCACGTAAAACGGGTTGTGATTGTAGAAAAGTCGGCCGAGCGTATTCATTCCTCACCAGAGACATAGGGCCTGAGCGGCCGGTTGTGCGGTTTTTTCGCGATTTGCCGAGGAACCCGGCTGATGGCTTGCCAGGGGGCAGGGGCACGGATAGGATGGCGTTTTAACATAACGTTCATAAACGCTCATAGAGGGGGAATCCATGTATCGCCTGACACTCTGCCTGACCACCGCCGCTTGCTTGTTCTTTTCGAGTGTGGTCTGGGCTCAAATGGATGACGAACCACAGCCAGAAAAAGCACCCACCGTCAGCCAGGCGTTCAAGACGCTCGATAACCAGGCTCGGACCTGGCGCCCGAAGAAGTGGACCAACGAGACACGCGTCGATTTCTACCAGAAGATCCAGACCGAATTCGCCAACTTCTACTTAGCAAACATTGATCGGGCGTCCTCCGCGCAGGACTACTTCGCGCTGGGCCGCGCAGCCTATTCCGGCCGGATGTTCACCGAGGCGCTGGCCTCTTATGACAAGGCCTTGCCCAACCTCGATGGCTCCGAAAAGCAGCTGGCCAGCTACAACCGGATCAACGTGCTGCGCCGCCTCAGGCGTTACCAGGCCGCCCTGGATTCGATCGACGGTTTCAGCGAGACGTTCCCCGAATCGAATAAACTGAAAGGACTCAAGCGCGTCCGCGCATCCGTGGCGGCGGACGTGGCCAAGACCCAGATGATCGGCCAGGCCGCTCCCCCACTCGGCATCGAGAAGACGCAAGGCGCCGAGGGCATCAGCCTGGCCGCCCTGAAGGGCAAGGTCGTGCTGGTCGACTTCTTCGCCACCTGGTGCGGCCCCTGCCGCAAGGTGATCCCACATCTGGTGCAGCTGCAAGATAAGCACCGCAAGGCCGGGCTGGTCGTGGTTGGCGTGACCAAGCTGTACACCCGCGGCTACCTCAACCAGCAGTACGTCAAGGAAATGACTCCAGAGGCGGAGTACAAGCTGAACCTGGACTTCCGCACGGAGTGGAAGCTCAACTACCCGGTCGCCTTCTCCAAGGGGGCTGGCAAGACGTACAACGTGCGTGGCATCCCGACCGTGTTCTTGATCGACCGGGACGGCGTCATCCGCCACTTCCAGGTCGGCGCGGGCAACACCGAGAAGCTGGACATGAAGATCGCCGAGTTGCTCAGCAAGTCGGCTAGCAACGAGAGCGGCGACTCCAAGTAATACCCACGATCCTGAGGTTCTTCGCATGCGAGGCATCCCTCGGCTGATCGTGCTGCTTCTGGCTCTTTCGATGGCCAGCGCGGCGTGGGCACAGGAAGACCCACGGCCCGCGCTGGCCATCGTCGACGCCAGAGTCGTTCTCTCACCAACCCGGACGCTCCCGGTAGCCAACGTCGTCATCCGCGATGGGATCATCACTGCCGTCGGCCCTGAGGCGCCGGTCCCTCACGATGCGCGCCGAATCAAGGGCAAGGGGCGGGTGGTCTACGCGGGCTTCATCGACGGCCTGACCCACAGCGGCTACGAGTTCGGCAAGACGGCGGAGAAGGTGGCCAAGGGCCGCTCGGAGCTGGGCTGGGACCGCAAGGCCCAGGTGCCCGTCGGCATGGATCCGGCCCGTCGCAACGGCATCTGGGCCACTCGTCAGGTCTATCGCAATCTGGTCTGGGACGGCAGCAGCTGGAGCGACCACCGCAAGCACGGCTTCACCGCCGGCCTGATCGCACCCAAGGGAGGATTCGTCGCCGGGCGCAGCGCGATCGTCTCCTACTCGGGAGCCCTCCCACGCCATGCGCTGCTGGGCTATGACAACGCACAACACATCCACCTGGACTTTCGACAGCGCGGTTACCCGTCCACGGTGATGGGCACGCTGGCCTATCTACGCCAGCTGTTCAGTGACGCCCGCTGGCACGCGCAAGCCTGGCAGATCTATCGTAAGTCGGGCCAGAAGGGGCTGCGTCGGCCACCGCTGGACCAGGAATTGATGGCCATCAACACCAGCAGCTACTTCATCTTCCACGCCCAGACCGAAAACGAAATCCACCGCGCCATCGGCCTGGCCGAGGAATACGGACTGCGAGCGGGCATCGCGGGTGGACGCTTCGCCTACAAGACGATCGAGCGGCTACAGCACAGCAAGGTGCCGGTGATCCTCTCGCTGGCCTGGCCGGAGCCGCCCAAGGATCCCGACGCCAAGCCCAAGAAAACGAACAAGAAGCCGAGCACCCCGACCCCGGCAAAACCGACCGACCGACCAGCCAAACCGCCCACTCCGAAGGCCAAGGCGGATACTCCCAAGGCCAAGCCTGTGCCTCGCAAGAGGGGCAAGGGCCGAAAGCGGGGCGACGACGGGCTGCCCCCCAAACGTGCACAGCGACAGCATTTCGCCAACTGGAAAGAGGAAGTCCGCTGCGCCATCGCGCTGCAGAAGGCTGGCATACCGTTCGTCTTCAGCACCGAGGGCATCGGCCCGCAGAAGGCACTGGAGCGGGTCCAGCAGTTGATCGGCTGGGGACTGCCGGCCAAGGCCGCACTGACCGCCTTGACCACCCGGCCGGCCTCGCTGTACCTCGGTAACACGACGCTGGGTAGGGTCCAGGTCGGAGGCGCTGCTCATCTACTGGTCTGCAGCGGCACGCTGGGCAAGAAGCTGCAAGTCCAGCAGGCGATCGTCGATGGCCGGCTATTCACCGTGGCCGACCGCGGCGGCCCCTCCGGCAAGCCGCTCGTCGACCTGAGCGGCCAGTGGAAGCTCTCGAGCAGCAGCAGCTTCGGCACGTTCACCGGGACCGCGACGGTCATTCAGGCCAAGAACGGCAAGCTGTCCGGCAAGATCGTCTCTCGCTTCGGCACGGCAAAGATCACCCAGGGCAAGGTCGGAGGCAAGCAGTTCGTCTTCACCGCCGCGATGCCTTTCGGAAAGCAGACACTCTCGATGGAGTTCAGTGG
>PVBE011120663.1_pt1 | contig 10222 bp, 4 predicted proteins | sample 1631181 | NCBI WGS metagenome assembly PVBE01 (sample SAMN08397723, study PRJNA350692) | Marine metagenome, whole genome shotgun sequencing project. | isolation source: water | place: Pacific Ocean | collected 2012-04 | reverse complement strand
GCCTTCGACGTCGTACCACAACGCGCACCACGCATCCATACCCCGCCCACGCGTCGTTTGCCCTCGCGCGAACGCGCTCGCGCGTCCCATCGTCGACGCGCTCGAGCCGGCGGCGATCGCGCGCGCGCGCTGATGCGTCCCCACCGCGCGCGCCGCGTCCGACGCCGACGCCGACGCGCGGTGCGACGTCTCCGACACCGCGCGCGCGATCGCTCGACCCGCGCGGGCGCTTCGGGGCGCCACCGCGGACGACATGAGGACGCGGGCGAATGAGGGAGGGACGAGGGCGACGTCGCCCTCGAGGTCGCGTCGACGCGGGACAGAGGCGAGACGGATGGACGGTCGTGCGGTGAGGCGAACGCGGGCGCGGGTGGGAATGTGCGCGCGCGTGAGATGAAGGTGACAATGACGCGCGGACGTTGGATGGTCTAGGCGACGCCGCCGAGGAGATTGCGAGCGGCGGCGGCGCGGGCGGCGAGACGCTTGCGCGCGGCTTTGTCGCCGGCGGCGGCGCCGGCGGCGACGGCGGAGAGGGAATCCGGATCGCGGAGGAAACGTAAGAATCCAGCCTTGGCGGACATGAGTTCGGGGTGGAGCGCGATCTTTTGGAAGAGAGCGTCCGCGGCGGAAGTTTTGGAACGATCGTCGAGCAAGGCTTGGAGGAGAAGCTTGTGGTGGAGGGTGACGCGCGGGGCGACGTCGACGCCGAATTCCAAAGCCTTAAACGCCGTCAGAGCGAGCGTGTTGGAGAGCACCAAACCGGCGAAGAATCGCGCGAGGTTTGAAATACGACGCACCGAGCACGACGGGTCGTCGATCTCTTTTAATTGATCCCAGATGCAGAGCTGAAAAGTCAGGCGATGCGTGCGCTGGCGCTCGCACAGTTTCGTACTCAATACTTCGTAGTAGGGATTGTAAGCCTTTTCTTGCAGACAGCACTCGAGCAAAACGCGAGGAATTTCTCGGTCTTGCTTATTAGCCAAAGGCAGACGCAGCAGACGTTCGAGAGCATCCGCGTAATCGTCCGCGCCCATGACAATGCAGAAAATGGCGCGACGCGTCTCCGTATTCATGCGCATCTGTTTGGCGAGTTGCAGCAACTCTCCTCCTTCTCTCGTCTTTCCAGACTGCTCTGCGATCGCACCTTGCGCTGCGCGCGCCGCAAACCATTCTTCCGTACCGGCGGCGTCGGGTAACCACCACTGACCCTTTTGATTTTCCGTCTTGATGAGTTTCTCATACGTGACAGCGCGAAGCGCCACCGTGGCTTCACCCATGTTCGTACTGCGCAACCATTTGCCAAGTGCCGTCGGATACCCCCACTGATCTTTCCCAACGTCTTGCGCGCTGTCTCGCTTTTTGTTGTTCTTCAGATCGATCACCATCTCTAACATTAAGCGCGCGCGCTTTGAGAGTTGTCCGCCATCTTCACCGTCTCCTCGCTCTTTTTGTAATTCGGCGACGCGTGACTGCAGGGCTAGGATAAACTCCTTCATACCGACCGGATCCTCCGAACGCAGACGATTTCCAGCAATTCGAAGTAGCGTTAGCATCAGCGTCGAGTCTAATTCAGTCAAGCCCTTTGCCAAAGTCACGAGAAATCCGTAACAGCACGCGGAAGGCAACAACCCGCACGTGTAAAGTCGAGCGAGGACATTCACCAAGTTACTGCAAGACCTCGCCTTACTGTCCATCTGTTCTTGTTCTAATTTAACGCAAATCGCAGAGGCAAAGCGCGCACCCGCCTCGGGTCCGATGGATCCCGCGATGCCCGCGACGAAACAGGCGACGGCGGCTGAGTACTGATCGCTCGCCCGCGGACCCTCCGTGAGCGCTATGATGATCTCTTTCGTCGCCGCATCGCAGACCTCGAGACGAGGAAACTTTTGTGCCAACTCTGCGACATCGTTTACGATCCCGGCGACGTTCGCCTCGCCCATACGATTCATCAAACCTCTAATTTGGCGAGCGCACTGCTCAAAGCCGGGAGATTTTCCCGCCGCCGCCGCCATCAACGCTCGTTGAGCCGGAGGAATGTATTTCGCAGCGCTAGGTGCGGGGACCGCCTTCACTTCCTTCTCCTCCTCCTCTTCTTCGTCCTCTTCTTCGTCTTCCTCGTCATCTTCGTCTTCGCTCTCCTCCTCTTCGCTCTCTTCGCTCTCCTCCTCCTCCTCCTCCTCCTCCTCCTCCTCCTCCTCCTCGTCTTCGTCTTCCTCCTCGTCGTCACCCAGAAAATCCATCCCCGGTAAATCTGCAAACAACGAATCCAATCCATCTTCCGGTCCCTTGCGTCCCTTTAACTTTTTCTCCAATCGTTTCGCCGCCGCCTCGTCCCGTTCGTACGCCTCGAGCATCGACGCGCGCATGGCTGGCTTCTTCTTCTCCTTGAGCGCCGTCTTCGCCCTCTTCGCCGCCGCGAGCGCGTTCGATTGCCCCCGTTTCACGTCGTCGGCGACGTCTCGACGCTTCCGCGTCGCGTCTCGACGCGAGGCGTCGTCGCCCTCGTCGTCATCGCGACCGCCGCCGCCCCGAGCGCTCGTCGTGGCGTTCTCGCCCTCATCCCGTCGACGCGTCGGCCGACGGTCGTCTCGACGTCTGGCGGCGACGTCCGCCTTCCACTTGGCGCTCGCCCGGCGTTTCTCCGCCTTGCTCGCCTTGGCGGCGGCGCGGCGCGCCTTTCGGTCGCTCTTGGCGCCGCTCTGCTTTTGGGCGCGCTCGCGACCTTCGGTGCCGCCGTCGTCGAAGCCGTCGAGCTGGCGGTAGAGGATCCCGGGAAGGGTCGGGCCGTCGTGTTTGCGAGGTTTCCCGCCACGCTTCGGCATCGCGCGCGACGCGTGGGGGGGAGTGCGGGAGAGAGTCTCGCTGATATTTTACACGTCGCGGCGTCGGAGACGAAAAGAAAAGAATGTGCGCGTCAACTGAGCTCGAATCCCGCCCGTGATTCGGCGGCGTACGCCACCGAGCGTTCGAGCGTCGATAAACGTCGGTAATTGGGTAGTTTGAGCATGTTGAAGCACGTGCTGGCGCTCGGAAGTCGTTTGACGTCGGCGCCGCCGACGAGCGCCAAAACCGACGCCTCGCATCGCACCCTGTGAATCACGAACGGTGGATTGAGGTGCTTGAATCCCTGAAGAGGCGGTCTCGGTGATGACGTAACGAATTTTAAGACGTTTTGGCGTTGTTCGGGGGAGAATTTGCGCATGGTGCGCCAGAAATTCTTCACGGCGGTGCTGCTCGCAGTGTACCCACCCGAGTATTTTGTGTGCTTTTCCCAGTCTTCAACGTCAATGGCGGATTCACCGCCGCTCAAAAGAAGGCTGAGCTCTTTTGAATTGAAGAGTCGAAGCCACCGCCGGTCGATGATGTGAGTCAATCCACGCATAAAGGCCATCATCGGTGCGGCGATTCGCCGGTTCAGGTGATAGTCCGCCAAGAGATGAACATACAACAATTTGTTCGAGTCGTTGACCTCCACGTCACTTCCACCGGGGACCAGCTCTTTTGTCAGTATTTCACCGTACACCTCTTCCGTGCACGTGAAGTCGAGGCAAAGGTCCGAGACGTCACCATCGTATTCCAAAATTTGGACGATGGAACGAGCGAGTTCTTCATCGAGACTGGGAATATCGTCGATCGTTCTGGGAGTCCCGAGAATGGTTGCCGCGAAGAATGGAGCCATGTTGATATTTTGCAGTATGCCCTCGTACATGCCTTTTCCGACCATCATTCCCACCATTTCTAGCTGCAAAATTCCTTCATGCGTATCGGCCGCGCGAGGGCTCGGATATACGAGTCCGCTCGCGTTTGTCGTGAACAATCCGCGGTTTGGATCCATGCTTTGCTCGGTGACAACGCTCAGAAGCTCTTTGAACAGGCCACCGGCATCTATTCCTGCCTCTTCTTGACCCGCAGCGTTCACGAATTTTACCAGAATTCGACCCCGAGCTTTCGAGCCGAGCGGTAGAATGGAAGCCATCGTATCTTCGAGCACGCTCTCACGTCTCGTGACGAGGTTCGCCACCGGACGAATGAAAGAGTCACGATGGGACGCATCCGCGCCGCCAGCCTGCGGTCGATATCCTGCCTTCACTCTGTCAGCTTTGATGAGCTCTCGAAATATTTTGACTCGTTCGTCAAACGAAATCGATTGCGGACAATCGTTCAGAAGGCCAGTCATCTGTGTGTGAACGCCATCATCGATTTGACATTGCAGGGCAGACGCCGCGACGCTTGGGGACAACTTCATAGAGTTAGGAGCGAGCCATAGATTCTTTGAACAGAAGCTCCTTCGCGCATCGCGCGCAGTCAACGCGTGAAGCAACGCGCTCGCCGCATCGACGGTGCGCTGCAAATTCACTGATATCGAATGCGTTTGGCTTGAAATGTGCGTCCGAACGACGATAGTGTTCACGGCTACGGCGATCGACCGCTGCTCACCGAGTGTGAACGGCGATTGTTCGTCGAAGAATTTCTTATCTCGTAACACGACCAGGAGGTACGCGTACGCAGAACAGAAAAAATGAAAGCGGTCCACTGCACCGGCGGGCAAACTCAAAGCGCCGTTTCGTTCAAAGGCGGACGCGATCCACGTCGAGGAATACTTTTGATCATTCGACACTTCCTGAGGCAGAGACAGTGCGCGCGCTAGATAGGTCCACAAAGAGTGCAAATAACCCGACGAAAACGCCGCTGCGGAAAAAGCGCCGTCGTCGTTTGAACGAGACAACTCTATGAATAGTGAAGCCGCGTCCGCGGCTTTCTCCGGTGACGTAATCGTTCCTCGCGCATCACCAATCAAGCTCGTTAGAAACCAAGTCTCGTTCATCGTGTTCACTTTCAAAACGAAGCGTTTATACCAGTCTTTCGACGTCGTCCTCGCGCTCGCCGACAAACCGGATAGCGCCCGCAAAGCGAGAGTCGCGGCGGCGTCATCGGCTTCAACGAACGAACGCACGTGTTCGTTCCGTCTCCCATCTCTACACATCAGATCCAGAATATTTTCAATCACAGTCTCGGCGTCCCTCCCATCATCGGTCGAGGGATCGCTCGAAGCGCGCACGAGGCGAATCAACGTCGCCGGATCGTCCAACATTTCGCGCGGCGCGTGTTTTCTCAAACGCGGCACGCGAAGTAATCGTCCCACACATTTCTGAAACGTACCCGAGACACCATCCGTTTTAAAATGCAACGGTTCCAACGCTAACGGAGCCAACATCGTCATCACGGCGTCTCCGCGCTCCGAACGCTCGTCGCTCGCCGCCGCCGCCATCGCGTCGCACGCCGACGCGTGCACGCTCTCGACGAACGCCCGCGCATCCTTCGCGCGCGCTCGCAATCGAACGACGAGCTTCACCACGCACACCACGAGCGCCGGTAACGTCTCCCTCGCGCCCGCGTCCCGCACCGTCGCCAACGCCGACTCTGCCAACGCCGCGAGCGTCGTCGCGTCGAACCGCGCGCTCACCTCTTCGATTCTTTTCAGCGACACCGCGAACGCTCGAAACGCGCGCTCCGCACCGAGTCCACGAACACCCTCGCGCGTCACCGCGTCGACCACGATCGACAACGAGTCGTCGTTCTCCTCTTTCTCCTCCTCTGTCGTCGTCAACCGCGCCAACGCGTCGTCGAGACGCTCCCGCGCTCTCATCCTCCGCTCTCTCCTCACCACCCCCGCGCGTCGGTGGGACTGACACACCACCACCGCCCGTTCGCGAACTCTCTCCGTCTTTCGCGCCTCTCTCGCCTCGCGCGCGCGCGTCGCCACGTCGTCCCGCGCGCCGCATCTCTCGCGAAATTTCGCATCCGCCCGGAAACTCATCGTCGCCGCGTCGTCGCCGTCGTCCCGCGCGCGCGCGCTCGCGCTCGCATGGAATCGAAAACCGTCTCCTCGACCTCGTTCGCGCGCGAGACTCGATCGCGTCGCGTCGCGTCGCGTCGAGAAGTGAAATCGCGTCCAAATCGTAACTGTCACGTCATCTCATAATCTAATCTCTAATCTACGTCCGCGACGCCGCGAGACGCGTCTCCACCGCGCGTCTCACGTCGAAATCGCACCGCATCAACGCCGCGCTCGCCGCGCCGTCTTCATCGTCGAATCCCATGGCGCGCATGTCCTCCAACCCGCGCGTAAAGTCACGAACTCGTCTCTGATGAATCACGAGCGCGCACGCCAACGACGCCGTCTCTCTATCGCACGACGTCTCCGCGCGGTACGTCGCGATCACGGCCTCTCGATCATCATCGTACGCGTCTCTCGCGTCGCGCATCGCGCGCGCGCGCGCGTCCTCAGCCGCGCGCGCGAGCGTCGCGCGAATCTCATCCTCGTCGTCATCGCTCGGGGACGATTCGTTCGGGGACTCGAGCGCGCGCTCGCGGCGACGCGTCGTCGCGAGATCGGCGCGCGCGAGCGAGATCGCATCGGTATCGTCGTCGTCGTCGTCGTCGAGCGCGACGCGCAGGCGCACGCCGCGCACGACGCGCGCCATGGATTGAAGACGAAAAGACTCGATGCGAATCGATGATCGTCAAAACGCGCGCGCGCGGACGACGGCGGCGACCGGCGAACGTCTCCGAGGCGACCGATCGATCGATCGCGACGAGAGGGCGAGCGCGAGCGCGCGAGTCATGTCGACGCGTAAAGAGCGCGAGAAGCTCGAGGCGCAGGAACAAAAACGTCTGGAGAAGGAGGCGAAGAAGGCGGCGCTCGCGGCGAAGCGCGCGGCGCGAGACGAGGCGAGGGCGGCCAAGGCGGAGGCGAAAGCGGAGAAAGACGCGCCTTGGGAGGGCGGTGAGGGGAAATCGGTGACGTCCAAGGATGGGACGTGGAGCGAGGAGGAAGATTTATGTCTCATCGAGGGCTTGCGCGCGCGAGGCGCGTCGGCGTCGGCGGACGCGTCGACGAGCGAGGAGGCGCGGTGGGAAGCGATCGCGGCGTTCGTCGATGGGAAGAGCGCGATGGAGTGTTGTCAACAGTATCGCGTGCTCCTGGCGAGGGTGAAGCGGGCGAGAGAGAACGGGGAGCGAGTGGCGAGAGGGGAGACGCTGCCGGAGGAGACGGTGAAGCGAGGCAAGGCGAAATCGAGAAAGATGCTGAGCGTCAAGCTTGAACAGGAGGAACAGGCGAGGAAGAAGAGGGAGGAGAAACTTCGACTCGAGCGCGAGGCGAGAATCGCGGCGAACGGTGGTCGGTTGAGTTCGGCGGATTTAGGATTTCACATTCGAAGCGGTCCGGACGCGGATCGTCGCAACAACTCGAATATGGACATTCACATCAACGGTATTCAGTTGTACGGCGGTCGAGACGAGTTGATTCAGGACGGCACGCTGAAACTCGTGTTCGGGACCAAGTATGGCTTGGTCGGTCGAAACGGGTGCGGGAAATCGACGCTGTTGCGGGCGATTTCCGAACGCGTCATCAAGCTACCGGAATTTTTGCACATCATTCACGTCGAACAGGAGGCGCACCCGGACAGTAGGTCGGCAATACAAACCGTCGTGGATACGGATCAAGAGCGTCTGTATCTACTTGATCTAGAGAAACGAATGCTCGACGAAGAGCTCGATCAGATTGATGGGATTGATTTGAACGAAGTGTACGAACGCTTGGACGAAATCGAAGCCGACTCGGCGACGGCGCGCGCCGGACAAATTTTAGGCGGTCTCGGCTTTGATCCCGAGGAGCAACTCAAGGCGACGAAAGATTTCTCCGGTGGTTGGCGTATGCGCATCGCGCTCGCCGCCGCGCTGTTCATGAAGCCCGATCTGTTGCTCCTAGACGAGCCCACGAACCACTTGGATGTCCACGCGTTGACGTGGTTGGAGGAATTTTTACGCAAGTGGGAGAAAACCGTCCTCATCGTCTCGCACGATAGAGGTTTCCTGAACGATTGTACGACCGCGACTGTGTTTCTACACCACAAAAAGTTGCGTTACTACGGTGGTTCGTACGACACCTTCCTCAAGGTGCGCGCCGAGCACAGAGCCAACGAGGAGGCGATTCAGCGCAACCAAAATCTCCGCGAGGCGTCTCTCAAACAATTCATCTCGAGGTTCGGTCAGGGTCACAAGAAAATGGTGCGTCAGGCTCAGTGTCGCATGAAGATGCTAGAAAAGTTGCAGAGCGAACGCGTGGACGTGGATTACGACGACCCTTACCTGCGCATCAACTTCCCGTCGGCGTCTCCGTTGCCGCCGCCATGCATCTCCGTCATGAATGTCGCCTTTGGATACGAGGGCTATCAAACGCTTTATCAAAACTTGGACTTTGGTTTAGACATGGACAGTCGCGTCGCCATCGTCGGTCCGAACGGCGCCGGTAAATCCACCTTCTTAAAGCTTCTGGAGGGTGACATCTTACCCACCGAGGGGTGGATCAATCGTCACACCAAGCTTCGCCTCGCGCGCTTTTCCCAGCACCACCTCGAGACGATGAACCTGGAGGAGGATTGCGTGGCGCACATGAAGCGTCTCGACAAGGAGATGCCGCTGGAGACGGCGCGCGCGTACCTCGGTCGGTTCGGTCTGTCCGGCGAGCTCGCGACGAAACCCATCGGAGTGTTATCCGGAGGACAAAAGTCTCGTCTGGCGTTTGCCGAGCTCGCGTGGAAGCAGCCGCACATTCTTCTCCTCGATGAGCCGACAAATCACCTCGATTTAGAGACGATCGAATCGCTCGCGATGGCGCTGAATAATTTTGAGGGCGGCGTCGTGTTGGTGTCGCACGATGAGCGCCTGATTTCGCTCGTCGTCGATGAAATTTGGATCGTCACCAAGGGCGACATGAAGTCGGATCCGCCCGTTCCGGGAAGCGTGCGCGTGTTCAACGGATCCTTTGACGATTACAAGGATAAATTGCGCGAGGAATTCTCCGGTGGAAACCTTCTCACGGAGAAACGTAAGGCGGAGCGAGAGAAGAAATCGAAAAAACCCGCGGCGACGGCGCCCGCGAAGACGGCTGAATCCGCCGCCGAAGCGCCGCCGAAGCCTCCGGGGAAGATTATGATGGACAGCGCCTTCACGCAATCCACCGCGCAGAACGAGACGAACGAGCGTCCCCCTCCGCCGTCGACGTCTAAGTGGGTGCCACCGCACCTGAGAGCCGCGCAACAAGAAAACGAAAACGCCGCCGGCGCCGCCGACGACGCGTGGGATGAATGAGCGCGCCTCGAGTTGAAACAATCTGCAATCTACAATCTACCGCCGCCGCCGCCGCGCGCGTTCCTCTTCTTCCCTCAACATCGTCTCGGGATCCGTCGGCGAGGTATTCCATCGAATCATTCGCCATCCCACGATGGCTGTCGCCTCGGAGACGACGTCGACGACGAGCTCAGACGTCGCGCGGTACAGTATCGCGTCCCCCTCCCGCGACGCGTTCATCACCGGATCCCCCAAGTCTTTCACCGCGAATTCCGCCGCAACCTCGCTCTGGGTCACCAAGAGTAACAATCCCGTCGCGAAGCACCCCCCGCGCAGCGTGCGGCGCACCGCCTCGCCCAACGACCCGTCGAACGCGTCTCTCTCGTACGCTCTCGCCGCGAGCGCACCGCACACCCACAGACTCGCCAGTTTCGCCCCGTGCGCGATCGCTGGAAGCACATACGCCGCACCTCGCCACGACGGTCCGAACGGAACCAACCACGACGGTCTCGGCGTCCTCGTCGACAACGCGAGCGCCGCGACGAACACCTGCGCCGACGTCGCCACGAGGGCGTCCGCGATGGGTAACCCGCGATCGGCGCTCGAGATCGCGCTCGGGGTGAATCGAGGACGAATTTCCTCGATCCCAAACGCTAATCCGCGCTTAAACTCAGCCTCGACGTCGACGGAGAGGTCGACAAACTTTTCTGATGTTTCTGATGTTTTGGATGTTTTCGATGACGTTTTCGACGCGTCGACGTCGTCGCGAGACGCATCGTCGGACGACGACGCGCGACGCGCGATCGACGACCGTTTCCCGCGATGACGCGACGCCGCGGACGCCGCCGCCCCCGACGACGCGACGCGAGGCGATCGAATCATCATCGAGACGCGATGTGACGACACATTGATTTTTGGCGCCGCCGACGTCGAAGAGACCGATTTTCGCGCGCGCGCGACGATGCGTCGGTCGGTCGTCGAGAGCGGAAGAGCGCGAGAGAGACGAAAGAGAGAGAGAGAGAGCGACAAACGCGCGCGCGCGCGTCGTTGGATTAAAAATACTCCAATCCGAGACATTTGCGCAACG
>PVBE010359717.1_pt1 | contig 10222 bp, 6 predicted proteins | sample 1631181 | NCBI WGS metagenome assembly PVBE01 (sample SAMN08397723, study PRJNA350692) | Marine metagenome, whole genome shotgun sequencing project. | isolation source: water | place: Pacific Ocean | collected 2012-04 | reverse complement strand
CCGATAAAGATCCACTCCAAACATCCCCCCGCCTTCGATCAGGTAATCCCGACGAAGGCTATAGACGGTCCGATATTGGTCCGCCGTTCCGGCCGAACCGTTCGGCCGATTCATTGGGGGATTATTGCGCCGCCGTTCTCAGCCGCGCGTCCGCGTCATCACGAAGTGTCGATTGGGATCGACCTCGAGCGACCACGATGCGGGGACGACGAAGCACGCGTCCGCGCCGTCGACGATAGCCGGGCCCTCGATACCGTGGCCTGGGCGTAGTTGATCGGCGTCGTAGACCGGGCTTCGGTGCGGCTGCCCCGCCACCCAATGGACATCCCGGGCGCCCTTTCGCCTCGGGGCTGCGCGGCGTGATGGACGCGCCGCGCCGGGCGACCAGACCGGGACCGCGCATTCGGCCACGAGGCGGATCTCGTCGATCCTGGCGCGGGTGGTCGATTTGCCGAGCCCGGCCGTGAGGGCCGCCGCGACCCCGGCGCGCCGGCTCGTCAGCGGAACGATCCGGGACTTGCCGCGACTGGAGACCGTCAGCTCGGCGATCATTTTGATATCGGATTCGGCGAAGCCCTCGCCCTGCATGTCGCGCAGCGCCTGGGCACGGAAGGAATCGAGCACGGCATCGGCTTCCGCGACGCTCGACAGCGAAGCCCCGAGGGTGTGCGCATAGACATGGCGGATGTTGGTGGTATTCGCGCCGAACGCGCTGAACACCGATCCGAACGGGAAGGCGATGATTCGCCCGATGCCCGAGCGCTCGGCGATCGCGGCGGCATGCATCGGCCCGCTGCCGCCGATGGCGAACATGGTGAACTCGGCGGCAAGGTGGCCCGCGCCTTCCAGGCGGGCAACCATGCGGTCGGCCATCTCCCGGGTGATGCGGTCACGAATCGCGAAGGCCGCCTCCTCGACCGACATGTCGAGACGGCGGGCGACGCGGCGCTCGATCGCGCGCCGCGCGGCCTCCACGTCGAGCGTCATGCGCCCGCCGAGAAAGAATTCCGGGTCGATATAGCCGAGCACCAGATTGGCGTCGGTGACAGTCGGCTCCATGCCGCCCTTGCCGTAGCACGCCGGCCCCGGCACGGCGCCCGCGCTTTCGGGCCCGACGCGGAGCACGCCGTCTTCCACCACCGCGATGCTGCCGCCGCCGGCGCCGAGCGATTCGACCTCGATCATCGGCGTCGCCAGCCGAACGCCTTCGATCTCGGGGGTGTCGTTCAATGACACCGCGCCATCGGCGACGATCGACATGTCGAAGCTGGTGCCGCCCATGTCGGCCGTCACCGCACGCTCGATGCCGAGGGTCCCGGCGATGTGGGCCGCGCCCTGGGCCGCAACTGCAGGACCCGAATTCAGCGTATGCAGGGCAACGGTCTTGGCGACGCGCGCATTGCCGCCCGAATTGTGAACCACCAGGAGCGGGTTCGGATAGCCCGCGTCGCGCAGCCGGTCGTCGGCGCGATAAAGCGTGCGCGCCATGTCCGAATGAATGTAGGCGTTGAGGATCGCCGAATTGGTCCGCGCGCAATCGTCGGCGACATGAACAACCTCGGTGCCGATCTGGAGCGGCACCGAACGCAGGTAATGGAGCGGATAGCGCTCGCGGATGATCTCGCGCGCGCGACGCTCGTTATCGGCGTTGCGCCATCCGTTGGCCAAGCTGATGACGATCATGCGCGCACCCTGATCGACCAACGCGCGAACCGCCGCGAGGAGCCCGTTCGGGTCGATCGCGTCGACGATACGGCCCTTATCGTCGACGCCCTCGTCAACGCCGGCGATCAGATCCTGGTCCACGTAGCGGCCGACCACCGGCGCATCGCCGTCGCCGTACAGAGTTCGCTCGTAACCCTTCGTGACGATCAGTCCGAGCCGGGGGCCGGCGCGCTGAACGATCAGGTTTGTCCCCACCGTGGTCGAGACGCGGGCGACCACGGTCTGGCGCAGGAACGCATCGAGTGGCGTGCCGAACGCCTGGCTTCCCGCGGCGATGCAGCTCATGAAGCATTCGGTGATGTCGTGCGGCGTGGTCAGCACCTTCTCGGTGCGGACTTCCACTCCGTCGGTGAAGAAGCCGTCGGTGAAGGTGCCTCCGATATCGACATCAACGGTGTACATGACGCGTCGTTCCCCCCGTCATCCCATAATTTGCCGGCGGATCTCGATCACGGCCTCGGGTCGCGTGACCGATGGCAGGTCCCACTCCGTGACAAGAACGCTCCCGGCGGCGAGCCGTCGCTTGCCGAGCCACTTCGCCGCCGATGACCCGCCGTCTGAAAACAGCTCTAGCGGCGCCGAGACGCAGCCGTCGCCGAACTCGCCGGGCGCGGCGACCACCGATGCGCCGGCCTCGCGCACCGCCTTGGCGACGCCTTTCTTCAGAGGATGACGCGCGATCCAGATTATCGGCACGTCGAAATATCGGGCGACGTTGAACAGCGCGTCGAACGCCCCAAGATGATCGGCGCCGCCGACCGGCTCGTCCTCCGCCACGAGCAGCGCGCCCGCGCCGGCCTCGCAATAGGCGTTGGCGAGGGCGACGCTGATCCGGGAAGCGGCCTCGATCAGCGCCGGCGCGCGCTCGGCGCCGTAGAGCCGGTGGAGCAGCGTCACGCCGCCGGTCAGATATCCGGCCGACACCACGTCGTCGCCAAGCTCGCCGGACAGGCGAGAGCAGACATCGATCGCGTGTCGCGCCTGGGCGGCCTCGGCGACCGCGCCCGCATCGGGGGCATCCGCCAGGAACGGCCCCGATCGGATGACGTCGCCCGACGAGTCGCGCTCGACCGGCACGCCCGCGGCCTCGGCCTCGAGCCAGGGATCGAAGGTGTTAGCGACGATGTCGGCGCCGAACAGCTTTTGCGCGGTCCTCAGCGTGAAGCTCGCGAGCGCCGCGTCTTCCGCCATCTCGCGCCATTCGAGCTGCTCAATGGCCATCGCCATGCGAAAAAAGATCGGGGCGAATAGCGGCCTGCCGGCGTCGCGGAGCAACTTGTCGAGTGCTGCCACCATTACCGGTAGAGACCCCAGAACGGCTTGTCGTAGCCCGGCACGCGAGGGTCGGGCCAATCGCCGTAGTGCTGGATGATATGAGCCTTGGGCCGTTTCGAGCCCCAGGTCTCGACGAATTCGTCGAACGTCTTGCCCTTGCGCAGACGCTCGCGGCGCATGGCGCGGCGCTTCCGTTCGGTCGCCTTGGCGTCGATCGCGCCGGCCTCGTCGATGATCACGCCGTAGACTTTGGTCGCGACCTCTTTGGTGATCATTTCCTCTTCCACGTCGAGGTGTACCGCTTCCGGCTCGCGCTCCAAAACGTCGCCGTAGCCGCCGCCGCCGCCCATGCTGAACGACATGATGTCGCCTTCTTCGAAATGCTCGTGCAGCTGCCCCGACGCCTCGATCCGGTAGTCGCCCTCGTAGGGTTGCGCCGAGACGATGTCGTACTGGGCGACGTCGATGTCCTCGCCGCGCTCGACGCGCTCGAACAGATCGGAGCCGGTGACCAGCGCGCGCGGGTTGGGCGGGCCGTAATAGCCGCCCATCAGTCCCGGGTTGTGGCTCAGCTTGTCGGCGCTACCCCACGAGCTCAGCGTACATCCGACATGGCCGCAGGCGGTCGAGACTTCGACCAGCGGCGCGCCGCCGCGGTACCTGCCGTAGCCGTGATAGTTCTTGTCGATGCGCCGGCTGAGCACGAAGTGCGGCAGGCGGGTGTCCATCTCCTCGATCTCGCCGGCGTCGGTGAACGGGCCCCAGAAGAAGCCGACCGCGCTCTCGCCGTCGCCGTCGAGCCGTCCGCCCTGGCCGGACGCGTTGGCCGAGCCGGTGAAGTTGGCCGACATGTAGCCCAACCGGTTCTCGCCCGAGAAGATGAAGACGCTCTGATTACGCGAATGGGGCGCCTGGACGGCCTCGCGATAGTCGCTCGAATAAAGCATCTTGGAGCCCAGCACATGGGTACCGTTGACGACGCAGGCGGCGATCGAGGTGCCCATGCCGTGGGCGGTCCCGTAGGACGCGTTGGCGATCGACGGCCCCTCGACCAGATAGTTGATCGGCTCCAGAAGCCCCGCGCTCGGCGCGATGCCGCGGAAGAAATAGGAGAAGAAATAGACCGCCGTCGCGGCGCGGACGAGGTGCCAGGTCGAATGCATCGGCCCGAGCCCGTTCTCGGGCGAGACGCCCTGGACCAGGACGGTAAGCTCGTCATCCTCCTTGTAGACGGTGACGGGAATGCGGGTCAGCCCGAGCGCGCCGGCCATGTCGTCGTCATTGAACATGACGGCGCGGAAAATGCCGTCGTTGAGCTCGCGGATGCGGGCGCGAGCCGCCGTCTCGGCGCGGGCCAGCACCATGCGCATGCCGCCGACGATGGCGTCGAGACCACGGCGCTCGATCTCGCGCACCAGGCGCTTGCGCTGGAGGTCCAGCGTCGCGACCCGCGACCGCAGATCGGCGGCGAACACGAACGGGTTGCGCACCTCGCCGGCCAGCATGTCGACCATGTCCTGGTTGAGGCGGAAATTGTCGCCGATGCGCATCATCTGGACGTGGAAGCCTTCCTCGTAGCGGGTGCGCGCCTTGGGATTGAACCCGCCGGGCACCGGCGATCCCGAATCGCCCTGATGGCCGCCGCAGGTCACCCAGGCGATATGCTCGCCGTGCCAGAACACCGGCATCGCGGTGAACATGTCGAAGGCGTGAACGCCGCCGGCGGTCTCGTCGTTGAAGAAGTAGATGTCGCCGTCGGACAGCCCGACGGTCGGATCGTGCTTGTAATACGTGTTGACGTATTTGAGCTGGGCGTTGTTGAGCATGGTGTGGAAGTAGATGCCGGTGGCGACCGCCACCGGATCGCCCGACGCGGTGAAGATGCCGCAATTCATGTCGCCGGTGATGACGCTCTCGGTTATCGACAGCGACATGTAGACGTCGCGCGCCTCCTCGACGATGGCGGTGAGCTTGTGGATCAGCAGCTCGACGTCGATCTCCGAGACCGTTTCCATGCCGCGGCGCTCGATCTCGGTCGGCGGCTCGAGACCGTGGCAGATCAGGTCGGGATCGACGCCCGGATGAGCCTCGTAGGCGTCGGTGCGATAGTAGAGGCCGTCGAACCAGTGGCCGTGGGTATCGAACAGCTTTCCCATCACCGGCGCCCCTCGTCGCCATCGAAAAAGCCCCAGAACGGCCGGTCGTAATCCTCCTGCCTGGGCTCCGGCCAGTGGCCGTAGTGTTCAAGCACCTCGTCGGACGGCTTGAGCGTGCTCCAGTCGGCCATGAACTCGTCGAACGGCCTGCCCTTGCGCAGGCGCTCGCGACGCACCGCATCGCGCCGTCTTGCCGTCTTCTTGTCGTCCACCAGATCGGTCGCCGGATCGATGACCACGCCGTAGATCCGCGTGGCGACTTCCTCGGTGATGAGGCCGTCCTCCAGATCGCGGATTACCGCTTGGGGCTCGCGCTCCAGCACATCGCCGTAGCCGCCGCCGGCGCCGACACTGTGAACGATCAGATCGCCGTCGCGGAAATCCTGGGCGTCCTGCGAGCTTTTCGTCACGATGTAGCGGCCGCCCACGGTCTGGTCCTTGAGCAACGCGTACTGGCCGAGCTCGACGTCCTCGCCCGCGCGAACCCGTTCGAACAGATCGGTGTCGCGGATCACGAGGCGGGGGTTGGGTGGACCGGCGTAGCCGCCGAACAGGCCGAAATTGAACGTCACCTTGTCGGAGCTGCCCCACGAGCTCATCGCGCATCCGGCGTCGCCGCACACCGCCGCGACCTCGAGCAGCGGGGTGCCGCCGCGATACTTGCCGAAACCGTGAAAATTCTTGTCGAGCTGGCGCGCGAGACTGAGATGGGGCAGGCGCTCGTCCTGTTCCTCGACCTCGCCCGCGTCGGTCCACGGCCCCCAGTAGAAACCGAGCGCATGCTCGCCATCCATGTCGTATCGGCCGCCGCCGCCGCCGGCATTGGCGTTGCCGCCGTAGTTGACGGCGTAGTAGCCGCGCCGGTTCTCGCCACCGAAGATCGCAACATTGTAGTTGCGCGACTGCGGCGCCTGGACTGCCTCGCGGTGCTCGCTCGAGAACAGCATCTTGGCGCCGACCATGTACATGTTCTGGGTGCCGAAGGCGCAGGTCTGATTGGCCAGCCCGTGCGCGACCTCGTCGGTCGAGTTCATCAGCGACGGTCCCTCGATATAGTAGGTGACCGGTTCCAGAAGCCCCGCGTTGGCGGGCAGCAGCCCGCGAAAGAAGTACGAGAACAGATAAACCGCCGTCGCCGCGCGGGTCAGGTGCCAGCTCGAGTTGAACGGCCCGGCGGCGATCTCGGGCGAGACGCCCTGAACCAGGATGACGAGCTCGTCGTCCTCCTTGAACACGGTGACGGGAACCCGCGTCAGGCCGAGAAACGTCCCGTGATCGTCGTTGAACAGGACCGAGCGGAAGATCCCGTCGTTGATGTCGCGGAGCCGCCTTCGCGCGCTCTCTTCGCCCTTGATCAGGATGCGGCGCATGCCGCCGACCACCGGCTCGACGCCGCGCTTTTCGATCTCGCGCAGGAACCGGCGGCGGATCTGGAACAGCGTCGCGACGCGCGACTTGAGATCGGCGGTGAACACCAGCGGGTTGCGCACCGCGCCGGCCATGTAGTCGAGGATGTCCTGGCGAATTCGGAAGTCGCGGCCGATGCGGACCGCGGGCATGTGAAAACCCTCTTCGTAGCGCGACTTGGCGGTCGGCGCGAAGCCACCGGGCGTGATCGAGCCGGTGTCGCCCTGATGGCCGCCGACCTCGGCCCAGGCGACGAGCTCGCCTTCCCAGAAGATCGGCATGGCGGTGAACATGTCGAGGTTGTGGACCCCGCCGGCGAGCTCCTCGTTGAAGAAGAACACGTCGCCGTCGGCCAGCCCGACGCTGGGATCGTCACGGTAGTAGGCGAGGATGTATTTGAGCTGGGCGTTGTTGAGCAGCGTATGGAAGTAGATCCCGGTCCCGATCGAGGCCGGATCGCCGGACGCCGTGAACAGGCCGCAATTCATGTCGCCGGTGATGATTCCCTCGGAGATCGAGAGCGACATGTAGACGTCGCGCGCCTCCTCGACGATCGAGCTCAGCTTGTGGGTCAGGATCTCGACGTCGATGTCCGACAGCCCCTGCATGCCGCGGCGCTCGATCTCCGTGACCGGCTCGAGGCCGTGGCAGATCAGCTCGGGATCGCAGCCCGGGCGGTGGTCGTAGACGTCCCGGTCGTAGGTCAGCCCGTCGAACAGCCGGGCGTGGGTGTCGAACAGGGCGCCCATCACGCGGACTTCTCGATCCAGCCGACGCCCCACGCGTCGGTCCGGAAGCGCCAGCCGGGCGGGGTCACGATGACGGTGTCCTCGGCCTCGCAGATGACCGGGCCGGCGAGCTCGACGCCGACGCCCAGGGTCTCGCGGCGATAGACCGGGGTCTCGATCGTTCCGTGCTCGGGGCCCCAATACGCGGCGCGGCTGCCGACATGGGAGCGCTCGGCGTTGGCGCGTCGGCGCGAGCGCTTGAGCGCATGCTTGTCGGCCGGGCCGATGGCGTTGAGCCGCATCTCGACCATCTCGATGCCGGCTTCCGGATAGCACGCGCCGGGGCCGTACTTCTCGGCGTAGGCGTCGTTGAAGCGATCGCACAGCGCCTCGATGTCGGCCGCGTCGGCGAGCCCCATGTCGGGCACCGGGATCGGCAGGGTCTGGCGCTGCTGGCCGTAGCACATGTGGACCTCGAGCTCGAGCCGGACGGCGTCGAGGTCGAAGCCCTCCTCGGTCATGTCGCCGCGGGCGAACTCGGCGAGGCGCGCGACCTCGTCGTTGAACGGCGCGATGCTGTCGGTGCCGTAGCTGCGCCCGCGATGTGAATAGAGGTTGAGGTTGAGCGTCCGCTCGTAGGTCTGGAGAATATCCATCGTCAGGGTCGAATAGGCGCCGAACACGCTGGAGAAGGTGAACGTCGCGACGCGCGTGATGTCGGTGCCCTCGGCGTAGCCCGCCGCGTGCACCGGCCCGGCGCCGCCGAGCGCGAACAGCACGAAGTCGCGCGGATCCTGGCCCGAGCTCAGCGCGCAGATGCGATACATCTCCTGGCCCATGTAGCCGTCGATCAGGCGCTTGACGTTCCATGCCGCCTCGGTAACCGAGACGCCGAGCGGCTCGGCGACGCAGCGACGGATCGCCTCGTGCGAGCGCTCGGCGTCGATGCGCAGCGTGCCGCCGAGGAAATTGTCCGGATTGAGATAGCCGAGGACGATATCGGCGTCGGTCACCGTCGCGTCCTCGCCGCCGCGGTTGTAGCACGCGGGTCCCGGGTTCGAGCCGGCGCTGTCGGGGCCGACGCGAAGCTCGCCGTCGACGACGCGGGCAATCGAGCCGCCGCCGGCGCCGATCGACCAGTGCGCGACGCACGGGATCTGAACCCGGAAGCGGTCGACCACCGGGTCGTGCTCGTAGACCCGTTCGCGGCCCTCGACGACGATGCCGACGTCGAAGCTGGTGCCACCCATGTCGGAGATGACGACGCTGGGCGCCCCGATCGTGCCGCCGACGTGATCGGCGCCGATCACCGTCGCCGCCGGGCTCGAGCCCAGCAGATGCAGCGCCTGCGAGCGCGACAGCGACGACAGGCCGCCGGTGTTCTTGGCGACGAAGACGGGCCGGCGATAGCCGCTGTCGCGGAGCTCTTCCGACAGCCGAACCATGTGGCCCTCGGTCAGGTCGCGCAGGTAGGCGTCGATGATCACCGTCATGGAGCGCCGGTATTCGCCGGCCTTGGGCGAGATCTGGTGCGACAGGAACACCGGCATGTGGCCGAGATAGGCCTCGGGATACTGCTCGGCGATCAGCTCACCGATGCGCCGCTCGTGCATCGGCTCGACATAGGCGTTGAGCAGGACGACCACGAAGCCGCGCACGCCCTGATCGACGAGATACTGGATCCGGTCGCGGACGTCGTCGTCGCGCAACGGGATGATGACGTTGCCGAGGTTGTCGATACGCTCCTGGACGCCGACGATGAGGTTCTGCGGCACGATCGGCGTCGGGCGGATGGCGCGGCCGCGATCGTATTTCTTTTCCGTCGGCAGCCCGTCGCCCCAGTTGCGGGCGCGCCCGACATGAACCGTGTGCTCGAAGCCCTTGGTGGTGATCAGGCCGAGTTTCGTGCCGCGGCGCTCGATCAGCGCGTTGGTGCCCACGGTGGTGGAATAGACGATGGCCTCGGCGCCGCCGAGCGCGTCGTCGAGGTCGACGCCGGCGCGCTCGGCCGCGCTCCGCGTCGCGTTCATGAACCCGACCTTGAGGTCGTAATGCGTCGTATCGGCCTTGCCGCGGAAGAGCGCGCCGTCCCGGATGTAGACGACGTCGGTGAAGGTGCCGCCGATATCGACCCCGATGCGCGCCGTCATGCGCTCCGCCTCGAGCCGCGCGTCGCGGCCTTGGCACGCTTGGTGGCCCGCTTCCGTTTGACGCCGTGCTTCTTCTTGAGCTTGTCGATATCGAGCTGGATGTCCCAGGTCAGCGGGTGGCCCGGGGGGAGATACTCGTTCTCGACCATGACCGCGCAATTGGGGCAGTAGAACTCGACGATCCGCATCCAGTCGGGGTCGAAGGAGAAGTTGAACTCCTTGCTCGGGCCGATCGGAAAGTGGACCTCGCGCGGGTCGCGCTCGCGCACCAGGCAGCCCCGCTTATAGGACTCCCGTGCGTCGCCGAGGTCGTGGTCGCATCGATTGCATTGCCAGCGTTCGTCTTCGAGCTCGATGTCGAGGTACTCGGTGATCCTTACCCGCACGTCACGCGCCCCTCCAATGCCTGCCGCCCCTCACTTGGATATCCGGCGATCTTTCCACCACGCCCGGCGGCACGTCAACTGCGGACGGCGCCGCGACCCTGATGTACGTTAAAGCCTTTTTCGCCCAACCGAACGCCTCGGCGAAGGTTGTTTCCTCGCGCAACGTCTGGAGGTAGGCGACGACGTCCTCGATCTGACTGGGCGTCAGGATGGTCTTGCCCTTCCACTTCTTGATCACCCGGTGGAACCCGGTGGACCGATAGAAGGCGGGCATGATGGTGTCGGGATTGACCCGCTTCGAATCGACCACCCGCAACCGAAGCTCACCCACGTTATAGCGGCTGCCGACGTCGGCCAGATCGGGCCCCACCGTGCCGTGGAACTGTTGCTCCGGG
>PVBE011314960.1_pt1 | contig 10223 bp, 7 predicted proteins | sample 1631181 | NCBI WGS metagenome assembly PVBE01 (sample SAMN08397723, study PRJNA350692) | Marine metagenome, whole genome shotgun sequencing project. | isolation source: water | place: Pacific Ocean | collected 2012-04 | reverse complement strand
GGCCGCCGGCGTGGACGAGCTGATCTTGCTGATGCAGATGGGGACGGTTCCGCATGAGCTGATATTGAAATCGTTGCGGACCTTTGCCGAAAAGGTGATGCCGGAGTTCGGCTGAAGTTGTGAACTGACCTGGGCGGGAGGGAGCCGTTGCTCGGGCGTTGCTGCCGGATCATCGGTTCGGCCACGGCTAGCGGGGTTCCAGGCCTCATCCGGGCCGGACGGTGGTCCAGACGCGAGACGCCTGGGCGAGCGCTGTCTGGTGGATTGACCTGGCTTTCGCCAATTCATATAATCCGTTGCAACTCACATTCCCTTCTAATATTGCGAGATATTCCCGCATGACTGAGTCTCAGCGCCCGTTCCTTGTGGGGATTGACTTGGGCACGACCTTTTCCGCAATCTCGGTGACCGAGGAGTCGGGTCTGCCAAAGATCATTCCCGTGGACGAGGGCGAGCATATCCTACCCTCGGTGATTTACTTTGACGGAGACAGCGTGCTGGTTGGCCGGGATGCTGAACGTGCGGCGGAGTCCGGCCCCGAGGGAATGGTCAGCTTCATCAAGCGTGAGATGGGCGACCCGGACTGGGTGATGACCATTGGTGAGCGGGATTACCGTCCCGCAGACCTGTCGGCTTTCATCCTCAAGCGATTGAAGTCCGAGGCGGAGAAACAGTACGGTCGACCGGTCGAGGGAGCGGTGGTCACCGTGCCGGCCTATTTCGCAGCAGCCGAGCGGCAGGACACCTGGGAAGCGGCCAGCATTGCGGGCCTGGAGATCCTCGGTCTGATCAACGAGCCGACCGCCGCGGCGATCGCGCACGGGATCAAGCACGCCGGCGCCGTCGAGAACATCCTGGTCTACGACCTGGGTGGCGGCACGTTCGACGTCACCCTGCTGCGCTCTGGCGCCGGCGAGATTCAAGTCTTGGCGACCGACGGGGAAGATCGGCTGGGCGGGGTCGACTGGGACGACGAGCTGGTCAATCTCATCGCCGAGAGGTTTGCCGACGAGACGGGTGAGGACCCACGTGAGGACGTTCTGTCGCTGCACGTGCTGCGTCGCAGGTGCCGGGACGCCAAGCATCAGCTCTCGGTGCGCAAGAAGGTGTCGGTGCAGGTGCATCACGGCGGCAAGGCCTTCAAGTCGGATCTGACTCGGGAGGAGTTCGAGGTCACCACCCGGCCCCTGCTGGAACAGACCGAGGCCAAGGTCCGCGGGGTGCTTGCCGCCGGGCAGATTCCGCCGGACCAGGTGAGCCGGGTGTTGCTGGTCGGTGGCTCGACTCGCATGCCACAGGTCCATGACATGATCAACCAGCACTTCCCGAGTGCGCTGCGGGGTGACGTGCAGCCGGACGAGGCGGTGGCGTTAGGGGCTGCGATTCACGCCGCCAACCTCCATGGCTTGCCCGTGGGCCAGGTGGCTACCGGTCTGGTGGTCCAGGAGTCGGAGATGACCGGCCTGACCATCACCGATGTGCTCAGCCACAGCCTCGGCATGGAGGTGCTGGACGAGAGCGGCAGGCGCAAGAACAGCATCTTGCTGGCCAAGAACGGACACCTGCCAGCCGAGACGACACGAGACAACTACACCACCAGCTACGACAACCAGATCGACCTCGACATCACCATGCTCGAGGGGGAGAGCATCGATCCCGATGAGTGCAATGTGCTCGGGTACTACACCTTCAGCGGAATCCCGCCCCGCCCGGCGGGGCAGTCGGCGCTGGCCATCACTTTCAAGTACGACCGCAGCGGGATGCTCGAGGTGATGGCCTCGGATGTCAAGTCGGGTATTCAGCTGGTCAACCGGGTCAGCCGTGGCGACGCGCCGTCGCGAAAGGTGGCAGTGGCCTGGGGGCAGGGTCCCTGGAGCGTATTCTTGCTGGTCGACTGCTCCCGAAGCATGAAGAACAAGATGAAGGATGCCTGTGCGGCGGCCACCGATTTCGTCGACATCGTGCTGGGAACTGGGGCCGGTGCGGACCGGGAGAACCAGGACGAGGATGCCTCCGCGGTTCGAGGGATGCAGGGTGACTTTGGCGATACGAGCCAGAACGCCGTGGGGCTGGTCACCTTTGGTCTGGGGGTCGGTTTCCGGCTCGAGGTGCCGCTGACGCAGGACGACGCCTGGCTGAAGAAGAAGATCAGCAAGCTCAAGGCGAGGGGTCAGACCTTTCTGGGCGATGCGATCGGCGTTGCGGGGCAGGAACTCGAGGATCTGCCCTATGATCGGGGCATCATCATCGTCACTGACGGGGCACCGAACAATCCGGAGAAGACCCGGCGCAATGCGGATCTGTGCAAGAAAAAGAACATCAGGATCGTCACCATCGGCATTGGCGACGAAGTGAACGAAGAGCTGCTCGACCAGATCTCGACCGCTGGCGACGTGCACCATCTCGAGGACAGCACGGGCCTGGTCAACCTGTTCCAGAATCTGGCCGTCGAGTTGTCGCCGCGTGCCAACATCGGTATTTGAGAGGACTCACTGAATGTCGCCCGAAGAACAAGAAGAGAAGCATGAGGATGCGTCCGAAGAGGCGGAGGGCTCTGACCGGATTGCCCTTCAGCTTCGACCGCGTGGCACCGAGGAGGCAGACCCAGCGTCCAAGACCGAGGCGGATGGAGCAAGCGAAGATGACCAGCAGGAAGACGGCGAGGGGTATGCGCTAGATGGGGCGACCTTGGATGATGTTTTCGAGGTCGTCTGCGGTATGGAGGAGGTTTTCGAGTCGGTCCGCGAGCCGCTGCGCAGGATCGAAGCTGATCTGGTGGCCCGGATCAACGCCGACAAGGCCAAGGACAAGGCGTTCGACACGCTCTACGAAGAAATGCGGCAGTACAAGGAGAACTTCCTGCTGCAGGCGCAGAAGCCGCTGTTCCTCGACATGATTCTGCTGTTCGACCAGATCCAGCGTGCGGCGGAGTCGGTGGAGGACGAAGCGGGCCAGGAGGCGATCGAGAACATCAAGGAGGAGCTGCTCGAGATTCTGTATCGGCGGGATGTCGAGCCGATGGAGTTCGACGGCGATGCGCGTTTCGATCGGCAATGGATGAAGGCGATCGAGCGAATAGACACCGACGATGAAGCAGAGGACAAGACGATCGATAGGGTTTCGCGCAGCGGATTCAAGTGGAACGACAATGTGCTGCGTCCGCATGAGGTGGTGGTCAAGCGCTACAGCAAGGCTGACACGAGCAACGAGAAGGAAGATAAAGAATGAGTGAAAACGTACCGGGCAGCGCGGGCCATCCACCTCAACCCGATCCCGATGTTGTGGCACAGCCTGTCGCATACGACCCGGCGACCGGCCTGCCGATCGACCCGTCCCAGATGCCCGCAGGTTCGGCTGCTGCCCCTGCCGCTCCAGTCGCCGATCCGGCTTCGGTCCCGGTGGCCGCGGATCCCGCAGCCGCTCCGGTGGCCGCGGATCCCGCAGCCGCTCCGGTGGCCGGTGATCCCGCAGCCGCTCCGGTGGCCGCGGATCCCGCAGCCGCTCCGGTCACCGCGGATCCCGCCGTTGCGCCGGTCACCGCGGATCCGGCCGTTGCGCCGGCTGCTGATTCGCCGTCGCCGGAATTGATCCCAGCCGATCAGGTCGCACCCGACCTGGGCATGGGCGATGCGGTTTCGACGTCTATCGACCGATCGGAGATGGACGACGCGTTGCGAGCGAGGGTGATCGTGGCCGGGATCGACCTCGGCACGACCTACTCTGCGATTGCCTACATGGATGAGCACGGCAAGCCGGTGATCATTCCCAACAGCGACAACGAGCGAATCACTCCCAGCGTCATTCTGTTCGAGGAGGATGAGGCAATCGTTGGGCGCATCGCCAAGCAAAGCGCGGTGAGCGATCCCGAGAACTGCGTCCAGTTCATCAAGCGGGATATGGGAAGCAACGACTGGGAGAAGGAGTTCTTCGCCAAGCGGTACACGCCGGAGTTGCTCTCCTCGCTGATTCTCAAGCGGTTGGTCCAGGATGCCTCCTCATATCTCGGTCAGAGCATAAAGTACGTGGTGATCACGGTGCCGGCCTATTTCGGGGATACCGAGCGGAAGGCCACTCGGGACGCCGGCGAGGTGGCCGGGCTGACCGTGCTGGAGGTGCTCAACGAGCCGACCGCGGCGGCACTGGCCTATGGGCTGGACAACCTGGACAAAGAACAGACGGTGATGGTCTACGATCTGGGCGGCGGCACCTTCGATGTCACCGTGATGGAGATCAAGGGGGGCTCGATCAACGTGCTCGCCACGGACGGTGAAGTCCAGCTGGGTGGTAAGGACTGGGATGACGAACTGATCAACTGGATCTCGGAGGAGTTCCACAAGGAGCACGGGATCGATCCGCGCGACGACATGGATAGCTATCAGGCGCTGCGCGACACCGCCGAGAACGCTAAGATCGCGCTCTCCAAGAAGCCCAAGGCGCGAATGCTGTGCCAGTGTCAGGGCAAGACGCTCAAGCGGGAGATAACCCTCGAAAAATTCGAGGACGTCACGCGGATGCTGCTGTCCCAGACCGAGACGTACCTGCCGATCGTGCTGGAGAAGTCGAAGTGCAGCTGGGACAGTGTCGACTCGATCTTGTTGGTGGGCGGTTCGACCCGCATGCCGGCGGTCAAGGAGATGCTGCGACGGGTCTCCGGCATCGAGCCGGACGACACGATAAATCCGGACGAGTGCGTGGCCTTCGGGGCTGCGATCTATGCCACCCTGCTCAAGCTGAAGGGGGTGGCCGGCATCGATCTGGCGGGCGACGAATACATTCCGGAGTCGGTGGCCGCGACGGTGCGAAAGCTGGATGTGGTCAACGTCACCAGTCACTCGCTGGGCATCGCGGCCAAGATCGCCGGCGTGCCGAAGAACTGCATCATGATCTCGGAACAAAGTCCGCTGCCGGCGAAGAAGTCGATGCGCTTCGGCACCGAGGCGGACAATCAGACCAAGGTCGAAGTTCAGGTGCTGGAAGGGGAGGCGGAGAGCCCGGACGAGTGTGTTCAGATCGGGACCTGTATCATCTCCGATCTGCCACCGCGACCCTGCGGGTCGCCGATCGAGGTCACCTTTCATTACGACGCCGAGGGCCGGATCAATGTGACCGCCAAGGACGTCGGCTCCAACCGCGAGGTGACCACCGAGATCAAGCGAGACGGTGGGATGAATGACGAGGAAAAAGAAGCCGAGAAACAAGCCATTGCAGAAGTCGAGGTGAGTTGACGCGATGAACGAGAACCTCTACCACAAGTTGCTGGGCCTTCCCGAAAACCTGGACGATCCGAACTACTACCACCTGCTGGAGATGACCGAGGGAACGGTCATCTCGAGTGCGGTAGAGGAGGCCTACAAGAAGCAGATCCAGAAGGTGCAGCGCTTCACCAACAACCCGAAATACAAAGAGGGTGCGCTGTTCGTCAAAGGCGAGCTACGCAAGGCGCGCAGCACACTGGTCGACGAAGCCCGGCGGATGGCCTATCAGCGGGATCTGATGACCCAGCGGGCCCAGCAGATTCGCGGCATCCTGCGGCCGCTGCTGATCAAGGGCTATCTGGTGGAGGAGGAATACAAGTACCTGAACCAGCACGCCAAGCGGCTCGGCGTCCCCGAGCCGGTCGTGCAGCAGGTGCTCAAGCAGGAACTGCAGAAGAAGGGAATCGACCCGGCGTCGGCGCTGGTCGAGGGCAGCAGCGTGCCGGGCAAGGTCAAGTCTAAGGCCTTGCCGGTCGGGCCTCAGCGGAAAAAGAAAGGCGCGCCGATGTCTCTGGCGGCGCGTTGGCGGGTCTTCAGGGATCCGGTCGGGGCGCTCGGCGGCCTGCTTGTCTGGCCCCTGCGAGCAGTCGGCCTGGTGGCCAGCCCGTCCAAGTCCCCGGTGCCGGCTCAGCCGCTCCAGGCCGGCTTCTTCGACGAGCACCCCTTCGTGGCGACCAGCCTGTTCTGGCTGGGATTGGTCGCGCTGGCGGTGCCGCTTCCTTTCGTGGAACTCAAGACCAAGATCGATACGCAAAAGGATGCTGCGGAGACGTGGAAGACACATGTGGCTAGCCTGGAAAAGACCAAGAAAAAACTGCAGGCGGAAAACACTCAGCTCGAACGCTCTGGTGGGAAGAAGGCCCAGGACAAGTTGAGTCGGATGTACGCCGAGAAGAGAGCGCTGGAAAAGGCGCTTGCCGCCGAGAAGAAGAAGCTGCAGGCAGCGCTGAGCAAGCAGGTCAGGGCGCAAGAGGAAGTCGCCGAGCTGCAGAAGAAGCTGGCCAACGCGGCGGGCGGAGGTGGCGACTCCAGGTACGTCAAGCTCCTCGAGAATAACTTGCGAGAAGCGAAAGCGGAGCGAGACGACTACAAGAGAAGGTGGGAGCAAGCCAGCAAGGGCGGGACCTTCTCGGCAGAGCTCGCGGAGGCGAAGAAACAGCGGGACGCTGCGCGTGCCGAGGCCCAGGCAAAGGATGCACAGTTGCAGGTACTGACGAAGAGATCGGAAGGCTGGCAGGAAGTTCTGGAGGGGCTCAAGATCGATCTGAACCAACCGTTGGGGAAGATCGCGGAGAAATTCAGCTCTGGAAGTAGGGGGATGCGCGTGGTGTTTCCAGCGCATTACGCAAAGAAGGTCGAGGCGAACCAAAAGCTGCTGGTTTTCCTCCTGAAACGGATTCACGTGCAGGTTTTTGCGAGGCCAGATTTCGTATCCAGAGCAGGTAAGCTGACGGCCATGGTCAAACTGGACTCGCAGAAAGAGACGCCGGATGCATGGAGTCAGATCGAGAAGGGCCAGGCGGTCGGAGTGATGATCGTCGAGTAGCCGATGACCCTCCCTGCCGGTTTCGATCGCTCGGCGGATGATCGCTTGATCTGGAGTCGGGACGGCGCGGAGATGCTCCCCGTGGCGGCGGGCCTGTTCTGGATGGGGGCCGAGCCGACCGACATCTTCCTGCCCGACGAGTGCAAGCCGCAGCGCGAGGTGGACCTGGAGATGTTCTACATCGATCGGTTCCCCGTGACGGTTGCACAGTACGGGCGCTTCATCGCCGACGAGGGCTACCACCGGGAGGACCTGTGGGGCGCCGAGGGATGGCGCTGGCGCGTCACTCGGACAATCGACGCGCCTTCGACGTGGGGTCTGGACCCGTTCAACGATCCGGGTCAGCCGGTCAGCGGGGTCAGCTGGTTCGAGGCGTGCGCGTATCTGACCTGGGTCGGCAAGCGCCTGCCGAGCGAAGCACAGTGGGAGCGGGCCGCGCGAGGGACCGACGGACGCCTGTTTCCCTGGGGCGACCTACAGCCCAACAGTCGATTGGCCAACTATGGCATGCAGATCGGCTGCCCCACGCCAGTCGGTCGTTATCCCGAGGGGGCCAGTCCGGTTGGCTGCGAAGAGATGGCCGGCAACGTCAATAACTGGTGTCTCGACTCGTATGCCAGCGGCGAACGGATCGACAAGGGAGGGGGTTTTGCCACGGATCCGCTGCGCTGGGAGGTGCTGACCTGTGCCGGAAAGACCTGCTGGCCGGCCGAAGATCGGGAGGCCTGGCATGGGTTCCGAGGGGTCGTGGTCTGAGCGAGGCCTCAGCTATCGCTTTTTCAGCTTGTCCCGGAAGACCTGCTCGAATTTCGTGACCTTCGGCACGATCACGGCCTGACAGTAGGGGTTGCGGTTCTTGTTCAGACTGAAGTAGTCCTGATGGTACTTCTCGGCGATCCAGAACTTGGTGAACGGCTGAATCTCGGTGACTATCGGCGCTCCGAAGGCGCCAGCAGCGTCCAGCTTGGCCTTGTAGGTCGCGGCCAGCTGCTGCTGCTGCGTGTCGTGAAACAGGATCACCGAGCGGTACTGCGGGCCGACGTCGTTGCCCTGTCGGTCCTTGGTTGTCGGGTCGTGGGTTTTCCAGAAGACCTCGAGCAGCTCTTCGAAGCGGATCTTGGCCGGATCGTAACTGATCTGGCAGACTTCGGCATGGCCGGACTGCTTGCCACAGATTTGTTCGTATGTCGGGTTGTCGACGTGGCCCCCGGCATAGCCCGACTCCACCTTGGACACACCGTCGAGGCGCTCGAAGACGGCCTCGACACACCAGAAACATCCACCGCCGAAGGTGGCCAGCTTGATCGTCTGCGGCATTGACTTGGTTTCTCTGTGTTCGAGTTTCTTGCGGGTCTGGGTGGCGCCCTTGGTGCTGGGCAACGGGGGCTTTCCGGGTGCGCAGGACAGCGTGGCCAGCAGGAGTGTCAGGCCGACTTTGTTGATCATACGATCAGTCTACGGTGGGCAGTCCCGCTCGTCGAGGTCCTTGTCCCGGCTGGCCGGTGGGGTCGCGGCGGTCAGCGCGGGTCACGGTCCGCCGCAGGCTGTCAGCGGCGCCGTCTGCGGCCTCTTCCGCGATGGCTCACCCGGACCAGCAGGCTGCCGGTCTTGAAGCGCCAGACGCGAACGACCTGGTCCTTGCCCGAGCCGATCGTCAGCGTGGCGGTCAGCAAGGTGTTTGCCGGCAGTGCACTGTGCGGCGCCAGGATGACCAGCCCGTTGTTCTCGTCGATGCCGGGATTGTCGACCCCGTTGCTCGGAGTGGTCAGCGTGCCCTCTATCGCTGCGCCCCTGGGGGTGGTGACTTTCAAGGCGTAGGGGCCCTCGCCGTCGACGCGGGCCATGATCACCTGGCCGATCTTCATCCGGTAATCGCTCTCCGAGCCGGGTATCGGCATCGGCAATTCGCCCGTGTTGTTGAAGCCGCGCTGCACGTCAGTGGCTCCGTGCGGCGGCCAGACGAACTTGACCCGTCCCGTGGGCAACTCGCGCTCCGTCGCTCCCATCACGTTGCAGGCGAAGACCGTCCCCTCGATCGCCATCCCGGACCGTTCGACTTCGGGATTGATACAGGCCGCCATGTGGTAGGCCGTGGCGATCTGTTCGAGCATCGCTTCGCGGGTACTGCCATAAGCGAAGCCGAGGACCGATTCCTTGGCCGCATCGTCTCCTGCTTCGGAATAGCCCGCTTTGCCCTCTTCCTGATAGTGATTGCGCCAGCTGTGGCGGATGCAGTACTTGACGTGGGACAGGCAGGCCCCGGCCATCTTCTCGTCCCAGGAAACCGGGAGGCTACCGGCCCGCTGGCGCACCGCGTTGAGGATCTGCCAGCCCGCACCGATGGGGGGCATGGACAGCGGCGCGTACCCCAGCTTGCCCTTGACGGTCTTGATCTCCCAGCCGCCGGTTTCGGTCCAGATCTGGCCGCTGTAAGGTGCTGCGACACGCGCGCCGGGGACCACGATCGCGTCCTTGCCCTTTTCCCAGAGGGTGCCGTTGGCGTTTGCGTCGAGCATCAGGAAGCTCTGCCGACCGATCTTGAACAACGCGCCCCAGTGTGCGGCCCAGGTCGTTCGTGCGCCGTGGCGGTTAAGCAGCACCGCTCGCTTGTCACGGCCGCGCCCCAGCGTGATGACGGTGGGAAAGCTCTTGAGCGTCACCGTGGTGCCGTCTCCAACGCGGTAGGTCAGGCGCTTGCCCTTGCGGCCCAGCGTCACCGACTCGCCGTAGGCGGCGAAGGTGTCGTTCTCGACGAGGCGCTCGAAGCCGTCGAAGAACCCCTGGATGTCAACGCGGGCGCTGAAGGTCTGGGTCCTGGGCGAAAGTCGCTTGAAGGACTGGGCCTCGACCGCACTCGGACTGCAGAGCAAGACGGCGAGCAGGATGGCGCTTTTCTTCATCCGGTCAGCATAGCAGTCTGCCAGCCGATGTTGGAGGACCGTTTAGGCGAGCGGCTCTTCGGGAACGCTCACTTTTTGTTGGGTGACGAGGTCTTGGTCAGCAGTCTCTCCACCTTGGAGGATGCTAGCAGCTTTTTCATGTACTGTTCCTGTCGCGTGTAGATGCAGGCCTTTCGGGCATCCTGCCACCGCGGCACCTTGCGATCGGTGAGCTGGATGATGTGGAAGCCGAAGCGTGTCTGCACCACCCCGGTGATGTCGCCTTTCTCCAGGTCCCAGAGCGCCTTGGTGAAGTTCGGGTCCATCCGCTTGTCGCCGAACCAGCCGAGATCGCCTCCCCGTTTCTTGCTGGGGCACATGCTGTAAGTCTTGGCCAACTCGGCGAAGTTGCTGGCATCCGCCTTGAGCAGGGACCGGACCATCTGCGCCTTGCGCCGCGCGTTATCCTGTTCTTGCTGGGGCAGCGCTGCTCGAGTCTGGATGTCGATCGTCGGTACCAGGATGTGGCGCGCCTTGACCAGC
>PVBE010639842.1_pt1 | contig 10223 bp, 6 predicted proteins | sample 1631181 | NCBI WGS metagenome assembly PVBE01 (sample SAMN08397723, study PRJNA350692) | Marine metagenome, whole genome shotgun sequencing project. | isolation source: water | place: Pacific Ocean | collected 2012-04 | reverse complement strand
TTGCTAGGAAAACCAAACCTATCGGAAGCACGCTCACCAACCCATGGAATCTCCCCCACAATTGGGGGAGGGAAGTTTCACCAGCCGTCACATTTCGAACCCTCCCCCCTTTGTGGGGGAGGGATGGGGTGGGGGGCTGTTTATTTTTGCTTGGAAACCGGCCACGCACCCACCCGTTCGTCCAGTCGAGCGCGGATCTCGTCCAGCATCTCCTGGCGGCTCAACTGGTCGTACACGCGGCCGCGGCGGACGTAGACGTGGTCGACAAGCTGTCCGCCTTTTTGCTCGACCAGGCGGCGGAACTCCGAGATTTCAGCGTCCTTGAAGCGGCTGTTGAAGGTGTTGAACAGCACCACCTTCTTGCCCCCGAGGTCGCTCGCTTCGAGGAAGCTCCACAACGGCGGTGAGGGCCGGTACCACCAGATGGGCGAGCCCAGGAAGAGCCAATCGTAGGGCGCCAGATCGTGGTCCGGCACCTCGATCTCCGACGTCAGCTTGTTCCAGGCATCGTAGCTGGCCCGCGTCCAGCCGAAGAAGTCATCACCATAAGCCGGCGCCTGGATGGCCAGGGTAGCGGCACCGAGACGACCAGCTATTTCGGCCGCCATTGCGGCGGTGTTGCCGCTGCGCGAATAGACCACAACCAGGGCCCGGCCTGCTGGTGCCGCCAGCAGTCCCCGCGCCCGGGCCACCAGCGTTCCCAGCAGGGCACCGATGGTCAGGAACTTGAGAAAGGCACGGCGCGTCAGGATGGAGCAATCTCCTGCCCCGCCGCCGGCAGGCGGACGCGGAAGGTCGAGCCCTGGCCGGGGGCGCTGTCGACCGCAATGGTGCCGCCATAGCGCTCGACAAAATCCTTGCACAGCAGCAGCCCGAGGCCGGTTCCCGCCTCGCCGCCCGTGCCCCGGGTCGATTGCAGCCGGTCCAGACGGAAGAGGTTCTCGACCTGATCGGCAGCCATGCCGACGCCGTCATCGCTAACCGCCACCTCCACCCAGGCGCCGTTGCCGCGGGCGCTGACGGTAACGCTGCCTGATTCTGCGGTGAACTTGATGGCGTTGCTCAGCAGATTGCGCAGCACCGCCTCGGCCATGTGCTGATCGACCTGAACGGTCAGCGGCGGCACCTCGCTGGCCAGCTCGACGCCTTTCTCCTGGGCGACCTCGTGCAAGAGCTCGATGTTTTGTTGCACCAAGACCTCGACGTTTTGCGGCGTGGGTTCGAAAGTAATCTGATCCATTTGCGAACGCGCCCACTCCAGCAAGTTCTCCAAAAGCCCAAACAGGCGTTGGCCGCTTTCGTTGATGGTCTCGGCATAGTCCATGAACTGATCGGGGCTCAACTGATCGCCCATCTTGGTCATCATCTCCGACAATCCCAGCAGCGAGGTAAAGGGGCTCTTGAGATCGTGGGCGATGATGGAGAAGAGCTTGGTTTTCTGCTGGTTGAGGCTTTCCAGAGCGTCACGCTGGGCCTCGATCCTGGCTTGTGCCTCCTTGGCCTCGGTGATGTTGGTGTAGGTGACGACCAGCCCGGCGCCGGGGGTGGGGCAGGACAGCACGTCATAGATGGTCTCGTTGACGACGATTTCGCTACGCTGAATCTCGCCGCTCCATAGCAGATTCAGACGCTCGGTGGTCAGCCGTACAGGATCGCCTTCGCCAAAGGATCCTTGCTCGGCGAGGTAATAAGCCAAATTCCAGTTGGGCTGACCGACAAATAGAAATCTCTCGGGAAAGCCCAGGATCTCACGGAATTGATCGTTCCAAACGACGAGCTTGCGGGTGTTATCGAACATGACCACGCCCTGGATGACGTTGGTCAGAACGTCGTGAAGCTCCACCGCGCTCTTGCGCAGGATCTTCTCCGACCACTCGCGCTCGTAGACCCGGCCCAATTGCGTACCCACCTGCTGCAAACCAGTCAAAAGCATTTGGTCCGGCTCGACGGCCTCGAGGGTGAAGAATTCCAACACCGCCACGACCTTCGATCCGGCCAGCACAGGACAGGCAAAGCCGGCCTCGAGGCCGATGTCGTCGGCCAGGCTGGCGCGCGGTAAATAGCCATCTTCCGCATCGACGATCCAGGCCGGTTTGCCGCTCTCCAGCACGCTGCCCGGCAAGCCGACACCGCGGCTGAAGGTCGTCTTCTCGGTGATCTCACGAAAGCCGGCGAATCGCTCGGCATCGTCCAGATGCCAGATACCCGAGGGCAGCAACAGATCGTCGTCGTCCGGCGAAACCAGGTAGGCGTGGCCGACCGGCCAGCCCTGGTAGGCACAGACCCCGGCAATGGTATCGCCCAACGCCTGGGCCAGGTTGGTGGCCCGGTTGGCGGCTCGGGCCCTCTCCTGCAAAAATTGGATCAGTTCGCTGCGTTGAGCCAACGCCTTTTCGACCCGGCGTCGTTCGGTGATGTCGCGCACGATGCCCACGAAAAGCCTATCGCCGTCCACTTCGAGTTCGTTGACAGCCAGGTAGAGGGGGAAAATCTGACCATCCCGGTGGAGCCCCTCGACCTCCCGCCCGATGCCGATTACCCGCGCTTCTCCACCGGCCTCGTAGCGGGCCAGATAGCCATCGTGGGCAGCGGCGTGGGGCTCCGGCATCAGCCGGTTGACGTTGCCGCCAACCAGGTCCTCGGCAGCACGGCCGAACATGGCCTCGACGGCCGGATTGACCGACTGCACGATGCCGCGGGCGTCGATGGTGATGACGCCATCGACGATGTTGTCGACGATCGACTTGATGCGCCTCTCGCTTTCCCGATGTGCCGCCTCGGCCTGTTGGCGTTGGCCGAGCTCGATGTCGAGCTCGCGGGTCCTCTCCGCCACCCGTCGCTTGAGAACCCGGTTCCAGGCCAGCACCCCGGCCACGAACAGAGTTGCCAACAGAACCACGGCCCAAATGATCTGACTTCCACTGGGCGTCCAGGGCTGGGCTTTAAGGGCCACCCATTTGCGCCTGATGGCCTGTCGCTCCTCGGTCGTGATCTGGGCCAGGCCCTTGGACAGAATAGCGTTCAACTCGGGCCAGTCACGCCGCGACGCCAGCCCCCAACGGTAGGTGTAGCCTACCTCTCCGGCCAGGCGCAGGTTGCCGATCCCGGCCTTCTCTATGAGGTGCGACGCCAGCGCCAGGTTGACCACCATGACGTCGGCCATACCGAACGAGACCTTCTTCAGACCCGCCAGGGGATCGGGGACGGCATCGAAGGTCATGCCAGGCAACTTGGTCCTGAGAAACTCGTGTACCGCATAGCCCGAGGAGACGGCCACCTTGAGGCCTTTCAAATCGGTCAGCGAAAGGCTGCGCTCGACGTCGCTGCGCACGATGATGACGGCCGGCGATTCGATATAGGGCGCGGTGAACAGCATGTACACCGAGCGCTCGGGAGTCTCCGCCACCACCGACCAGACGTCGTTCTCGCGGGCCTTGGTGCGGGCCACCGATTGCTGCCAATCCTTGACCTGAACGATCTCGAAGCGCAGCCCCAGCTTCTGCTCCAGCAGCGTGACAAAATCGGCACCGATGCCGCGAAACACCCCTTGTTCGTCGAAATATTCGAGTGGCGGAAAATGCGGATCCGGGGTCAGCCTGATCACCGGATGTAGCGACAGCCAGGTACGCTCCGCTGCCGTCAGAGGAGCCGCATCGGAGACCTCCGATTGGGCCACGGCGGCAACAGAATAGAGCCCCACCAGAGCCGGCAGAAGCGCTGCCAGCAGCGACTTCCAAACCCGTGGCATCCGCCGTATCGCGGCTATTCTGCAGCGGATGCCACCGCTTCTCACAATCCGCCCTCCCGGGTCAGTTCGCGCCGATTCCAATCTAGCCTGCATTTCCAACCTGGTCACGATCTCCGTCGCGCCCAATTGATGCAGGCCGTGACGAAGGAAGTAATGCCAGCTAATGTCGCGGCCGGTTGCGATGGAGGTTCAAGTGCCCACGATCGAACATGCCGGCCGGCGTATCAGTTACGAAAAAACCGGAACCGGACCGCTGCTGGTGCTGCTGCCGCCCGGTGCCAGCCCTGCCGCAGCCTGGCGCCGGGTGACCGAACGCTTGGCGCCTGACTTTTGCTGCATCGCCGTCAACCCTTCGGGTTATGGCGACACCGAACCTTTCGCCGGCCCCGGCGCCATCACCATGGACGACGAGGCGGCGGCGGTATCGGCCATCATCAACCATGAGACCGCAAGTCTGGCCGGGCCCGTGCATCTGGTCGGCCATTCCTATGGCGGCGCCATCGCGCTGCAGCTGATGCTGGATCGGTCCGAACGTTTCGCCACCTTGACGCTGATCGAGGCGGCCCCCTATCCGCTACTCGCCGAGGCCGGCGAGAGCGAACTGGCGTCCGAGGTCGAGGGCGTCAACCGGCGCTACATCGCAGACGTCGAAGCAGGCCGGCACGAAACCGCCCTCGAGGTCTATATCGACTATTACAACGGCACCCCGGGCGCCTGGAGCCAGCTCGCGCCAGAAGCCCGTCAACGTTTTCTCGGGATCGCCGAGACCGTGGCCGCCGGGCTGGCCGCCAATCACGGCGCCGCCATCACGCTGGCCGACTGCGCCACCATCCAACTGCCTACATTGGTGGTCCGCGGGGCCGAGACCGACGCGGTCCACGGCCGGCTATCAGACCTGTTGGCCGAGAAGATCCTCGGCGCCCGCTTCGAGGCCGTGGCCGGCGCCGGACACATGCTGACGCTTAGCCACCCCGAAATCATCGCCGGCCTGATCGCCGAAAACGCCGGATCCGAAATCGACCCGGGATCAAGTTAGAGGCTGAGACTTCACAGCTTGCTCGTATTTTTCACCATACCACGATGGTTTATTGAATAATTTCAATATGTTACGCATGCCGCCGGGACACCACTGTTGCCAAAACCTAGAAACCGCCCAAGGCGAATCCCGGAATTGACACCACACATGATTGATTGGATGGGGTCATCCTTTGGCCTATCCTTTCTGCTGGCGAAGAGGGTAGTACGGGACAGCAAAGCACAGCATTGAAAGGGAGGGCACGATGGAGGAAGAGAACGGCACCCGCAAACTGCCGATCCGCAGCCTTGCCATGGCCTTTTTGGCACTGCTGATCATCGTCGGCGTTGCCTGGCTGGTCCAAAGCCAGCGCCAGGAGGGCGAAGCCATGGCGGCGCGCGACCGCCTGGCCGAATGCAAGGCCTGGCGCATCAAGGACCCAAAGCAACTGGCGCAATGCCAGGCCAGCGCCAAGGCCGCCGCCGCCATCATCGGCAAGCTCACCGCTCAACAACGCCAGCAGTTCTGGCAGGGCTACACCCAGAACAGCACGCTCTTGGCCCAGAAGCTGCCGCCCGTCGACAAAGCCCTCTACCGCACGGCAACGATCGGCAATCTGCACGGCGCCGGCGTGGGCAAGGCCAACGTCACCGCCCAGGAAATGGTCGGCGTGGTCGAGAAGTTCGGTGAGCGCGTTCAGCTCAGCGCCACCATTCTCTCCAACCAGTTGCCCGGCCGGGTGAAAAAGGGCGCCTTGCCGAAGTACACCCTGGCGCTGATGGCAAGCTCGGAGGGCGAGCCGGCGCAGCACTGGATGATCCCGGCCAAGGGCAGCCGCCTGCACCCCTTCGAGCAGCAGTTCTTGCTCTTCTTCTGCGGCCGCAAGAGCCTGGTCACCTGCCGCGTCGAGGTCTTCGGCAAGCTGGCCACCTGGAAAGTCGCCAAATCGGCCTCGGCGCCGCTGGATGCCGGTCTGCTGCTCGACCGCGTCGTCTTCCAGCCCGTGACCAAGGATCAGGTGGCAGCCGTGCCGCCGCCACGGGCGGCTTTTTTTAAGTGACGGGATGCAAGTAGGGGATTCCTGGCCATGAGCGCGATCGAAATCTGCGACGTGGGGCCGCGCGACGGCTTGCAGAACGCGGCCCGTATTTGGAGCGTGGCCGAGCGCATCGAGTTCATCGACCGCCTGGCCGCTGCGGGATTGCCGCGCATCGAGGCGGTGAGCTTCGTCAACCCCAAACGGGTGCCGCAGATGGCCGAACCCGAGGCCGTGTTGGCCGGCATCAAGCGGCCGCCGGGGGTGCTTATCGCCGGCCTGGCGCTGAATGCCCGCGGCGCCGAACGCGCCATCGCCGCCGGTGTCGACGAGGTGCGGTATGTCGTCATCGCCAGCGAGACCTTCAATCAGCGCAACCAGGGCCGCGAGATCGCCGAGACCCTAAAGGGTTACGACGAGATCGCCGCCAAGGTTACCGGCGCCGGCATCAAACTCTCCGCCGCCATCGGCGCAGCCTTCGGCTGCCCTTTTGAAGGTGAAGTGGCGCAGGACCAAGTCGTCGGCCTGGCCAAACGCCTGGCCGCCAGCGGTGCCGGCGAAATCGGCCTGGCCGACAGCATCGGCGCCGGCGTGCCGCCTCAGATTACGGAGCGCTTCGGCGCCGTGCGCGACGCGCTCGATGACGACATCACGCTGGGCTGCCACTTCCACAACACCCGCAACACCGGCTTCGCCAACGCCGTGGCGGCGCTGGATGCCGGCGTCCAGATTTTCGATTCGTCCCTCGGCGGCATCGGCGGCTGCCCCTTCGCACCGCGCGCCACCGGCAACATCGCCACCGAGGATCTTGGCTTCATGATGCGCAACATGGGGGTCGAGACAGGCCTCGACCTCGAGGCCTTGCTCGACACCGCGAGTTGGGCACAAGGCTACTTCGAAGCGCCGCTGCCCGGCCTGGTCATGAAAGCCGGACTGTTCCCCGAAGTGGCGGCGGAATAAGCGCGCGCCTCAACAGGGGCCGAAGCAAGATCGGGCGCATCGCGGCGAACAAGCCGGAAGTGTCGGTTATTTGTCAGGCCCCTATCTAGAGGTGCGGAATACTGCCATTGAGCAAAAGCAGTCCTTTTTCATCGAGTATCGAGTTATCCAAAAGGACGGCAGGGAAATTGTCGTTGCCGTGAACAGCAGGCCTGAGTTCGACGATGCCGGAGAAGTCGTTGCTCTTTTTGGTACCATCCAAGACATCACGGAGCGCAAGCGTGCTGAGGAGGAACTCGCGAAACATCGAGAGCACCTGGAACAACTGGTCGATGATCGAACTGCCGAACTCCGAGAGTCCGAGGAGAATTACCGCACCATTTTCGACAACGCCGAGGTCGGCTTGGCGCGAATGCGCCTCAGCGACGGCAAGCTGCTGGAAGCCAATGATCGGATCGTAGAGATCCTCGGCTACGATGATCGCGCGGAGTTGTTCAGCGAATTCTCGCCCGAGCGGTTCTGGGCCGATCCGTCCAAGCGAGACGAGATGGTGGCTATGGGCTTCGCGAACGGGGTCGTTCGCGACTTCGAAATCGAAATCATCCGCAAGGACGGCTCTCACGGTTGGGTCCGCAACTATGCCAAATTCTTCCCCGAGGAGGACTATCTCGTAAACGTCGTGGTCGACGTCACGGGAAAGAAGCGTGCGGAGGAGGAACTCACCCGCCGGACCGAAATCCTCGAGGCGGTCATGGCACACGTGGACGAGGGTATCAGCATGGTCGATGCCAACCTCGTCAGCGTCACCAACAACCAACGCTTCTACGAGTTGCTGGGATTTCCGCCCGCGCGCTTCCCGCCGGGCACACCTTATGAGGATTACATACGCTACAACGCCGAAAGCGGCGACTACGGCCCCGGCGACGTCGAGGATCAGGTGCAGGAGCGGGTCAAGCTGGCCAAACGCTCCGAGCCCCATCGCTTCGAGCGCACCCGGCCCGACGGCACGATCCTCGAGATTCGCGGCAACCCTCTCCCCAAGGGAGGCTTTGTTACCAGCTACACCAACATCAGCGAGCGTCGGCGGGCCGAGAAGACCCTGCGTGAACGGGAGGCGCAACTTGGTGCCATCTTCAACCACTCGCCGATCATATTTTCTTTGAAGGACAAGGAGGGTCGGGTGCTGAGGGTGAACCAGGCCCTCTGCGACCTCATGGAACTCCCCGAAGACGAGCTCGTCGGAAAGTCCTCCTACGATCTGTTCCCGCCTGAGATCGCCGATATCGTCGTACAAAGCGAGGTGCAGGTACTGCATTCAAATACCGCCATCGAGAGCACGGTTTCGGTACCCGTGCCGAGTGCCGACAGCCCCCGAGATTTCCTGCAGGTGAAATACCCGGTGTCCGACGAAACGGGAACCACCGTCGGCATCGGAATGGTGGCCACCGATATTACCGAGATGAAGCAGACAGAAGTGGCACTGCGGCGAAGCAACGCCCTGCTGGCCGCCGTGCACAACGCTCAGGACCATTTCATAAGCGAAACCAATCCGCTCGAAATCTTCGAGGGGCTCCTCACCGAGATGCTCTCGTTGACGGACAGCGAATACGGCTTCATCGGTCAAGTGTTGCGCGCGCCAGAAGGTCGGCCGTACCTCAAGACCATGGCCATCACCAACATCGCCTGGAACGACCAGACTCGGAGCTTTTATGAAGAGAAGGCGCCTGATGGGCTCGAGTTCCATAACCTCGGTACGCTCTTCGGCGCGGTGCTCGAGATGGGGCAACCAGTGATCGCCAATGACCCAGCATCGGACCCTCGGAGCGGGGGCGTGCCCGACGGTCATCCGCCGCTCAACGCCTTCCTTGGTGTGCCCTTTCACAGCGGCGGCGAGATTGTCGGAATGGCCCGAATCGCCAACTCTCCAGGTGGCTATGACGCGGAGATATTGGACTTCCTGCGACCGCTGACCGCCACCACTTCCAACCTGATAGAGGGCTGGCGAAACAACGAGCGACGAAGAAAGGCGGAGGAAGCGATGATGGCCGCCACGGAGGCCGCCGAATTCGCCAACCGTTCCAAGTCGGAATTCTTGGCCAACATGAGCCATGAGCTGCGCACGCCGCTCAATGCCATCATTGGCTTCGCACAGATGATGCGACAGCAGATGTTCGGACCGGTGGGCGACCCCCACTACGAGGACTATACAGAGAGCATTCATCAAAGCGGCGAGCACCTGCTGTCGCTGATCGGTGACATTCTCGACCTATCGAAGATCGAGGCCGGCCGCGTCACCCTGGACGAAGGTGATGTCGACGTGGCAAGCACCATCGAGCGTTGCCTCTTCCTCATCGGCGAGCGTGCGCAGGAATCCGAACTGGACGTCCGCACCGACATCGCCGGTGATCTGCCAACGCTGCGGGCCGATGGACGCGTGGTCCGGCAAATGCTGCTCAACCTGCTTTCGAATGCAGTCAAATTCACCGAGAGGGGCGGCGAGATCACGGTGGGGAGTGAAATAACAGATGATGGTTGTTTGAGGATTTCGGTAACTGACACCGGGATCGGCATGGTCGCCCGCGACAAATCGAAGGCGATGGCGACGTTTGGTCAGATTGACGGAGCGTTGAATCGAAAATACCAGGGCACCGGGCTGGGTCTGCCTTTGGTGAAGTCGTTGGCAGAGTTGCACGACGGTGGCTTCGAGCTTAACAGCCTGATCGGTGTTGGAACCGTTGCCACCATTTGGTTTCCGAAAGAGAGACTTGTCAGCGACGACTGACGGCCATCTAGTTCAAATTCTCTTTTTGATGCTGTGGAACGCTCCCACCACCGGCATCGCGATGTGCCAAATTGCTGGTGCTGTTGACGCGTGGCTTGAGTCCGTTCATGGCTGAGGCTGTTGAAAAACTATTTTTGCCCCTCGGCGACGTCACCGGCAGCTGCATACTGAATCCCTGATACCGTTTGTTCGCTTTGCTCTAGGGTTCCATCGACTTGGCGATGATGGTGCGCTGGATCTGCGAGATGCCGCCGCCCACCGTCGACTGCATGCCTTCGCGGAAATTGCGCTCAAAGTCGGCTCTTAGCTTTCAGTTGTCCGCTGTGTACTTGAAAGCAGGTGTGACAGGAGCGAGACCAAAACGACGTGATTGACCCACACCGGACTCTGGTAGGATAAAGTGTTCGTCAACATATCCCTTCATCATGAGGTCTTGGGCCAAAGTTATTTGGAATTCTGACGACGCCACTCCCAAGGTTTGACGAATGCTCCGACCCAAACGCCCCGGCGCTTCTCCTTGGCGGTGTGTTCTTCGTCCACGTAATCGGTGCTATGACTCTGATAAGCTATGGCCCAACCCATTTTGACCATCCATTCATTTAAAATCAGTCGTCCGACCCGGCACACAGCTAGCACTCGCCAGCGTCTATCGCCGTGCTTATCTTCGTCCATAGGCTTTAAAATGCAGGTAACTCGTTTGGTT
>PVBE011371488.1_pt1 | contig 10226 bp, 10 predicted proteins | sample 1631181 | NCBI WGS metagenome assembly PVBE01 (sample SAMN08397723, study PRJNA350692) | Marine metagenome, whole genome shotgun sequencing project. | isolation source: water | place: Pacific Ocean | collected 2012-04 | reverse complement strand
GCGGATTGCGCAGAGATTCCATTACATGAGGGAGTAGAAACCCCGGATGATGTTATAAGGATTGAAGATCTAAGAACTATGCAGGTAGATTTTGAGGTTGTGGCAACGAAGCTGCAAAAGATACAACCATATCTTAAAGAGTGGGTGGGGTACTGATTTGGAATTGGCGAGGTAGACTTTACTCTTGACTTGCCATATAGTGAAACTTACACTTATTGACGTGAACTTTATTTGAATGTGCTGTGACACAATACTTGTTTCTCTATGGAAAATATATCGAATCTAGATTTTAAATCATGGGCAATTATTATCCCTTGTGGCCTTATTGCTCTGTTCGGGTTTTATAAAATTCTGAGACAGAGTATCTCATTAATATTCTGGGCAGCATTAGTTATTATTGGTTCCCTTGGCGTAGGATATGTCCTGAAGCCGGATATGACGCGCCAGGTTGTTTCTAAAATCAAGTCCGGAGAAATTAAAAACCTGATCTCGGAAGAACATGAAGTACAGAAAGTACAGGAAGAGCCACAGCATTAACACCGGAATACAGCAGGCCTCGCTCAATAAGGTTTCAGGATATATTCCTCAAATACTTCAGTAGTTTCAAAGACAGCTTTTAGAGTTTCTAAAGACTATTTACCATTAAAGTACTAAAATGAATTTACCGCTAAAAAAGAATTTATACTGGATTCTCGGATTTGTAGTATTAATCTGGGTAATCGAATTTATTAACTTTTCAACAGGCCATCGCCTTTCCGATTGGGGCATACTTCCGCGAACATTAAAAGGACTTAAGGGAATTCCGTTAAGCCCTTTTTTACATGCAAGCTTAATCCATATTATGATGAATACCATCCCATTAGCTGTCCTCGGTGGGTTCGTTATACTGAACGGTCGGCAAATATTTTTTGAAATAACCATTATCATCATTCTTGTAAGCGGAACTGCTCTATGGCTATTTGGTCGTTCATCTTATCATGTAGGAGCCAGTGGCTTGATTTTTGGATACTTCGGTTATCTGGTTTTACGTGCCTGGTATGATCGCAGTTTGAAATCATTTATTATAGCCTTTGTTACCGTCTTTCTTTATGGAGGAATTATATGGGGGCTATTGCCAACATTTTCACGCATTTCGTGGGAAGGCCATCTCTTTGGACTGCTTGCCGGAATTATTGCCGCTCGCCTTGAAAAAAAAAGAATTAGAGATTGAGGGTGTTTTGCCTGAATGCTCCAAATTACATTGCAAAATGGTGTAGCATATTCCAGCCTGCTAAAAGAAGAAAATGGCAAAGAGACTAACTCTATATATAACGATATTCCTGTTTGTAGGTATAGGTCTCGTCCCCGTTATTGTCATGTTCCTTAAATCTCTTTTTGTTGATGGTGGATTCTCGCTGGAGAATTACGGGACGTTGTTACAATCGAATAGAGAATGGACGCTATTATTTAACACCCTTGTGCTGGCGGGTGCGACAACCTTTATCACCGTTCTATTAGGAGTCCCTCTGGGAACCCTATTCTCAAAAACAGACCTTCCGTTTAGAAGGCTCTTTGCAGTGCTCTTTATTATTCCACTTATTATCCCTTCATATATACTGGCAGTTGCATGGTTTTATTGTATGGGCAGGTCCGGTATTGTGGCAGGTGTCTTAGGAGAAACTGCCGGAATTGTTACATCAAAGTTTCTGTTCGGCTTTGGAGGTACACTTTTTGTGATGGTTTCAGCGCTGCTTCCAATAGTCATTATTCTGACCATGACTTATTTACGTATGGTTAATCAAGAGATGGAGGAGGCGGGAAGACTTTATAGCTCGTGGCCTGTAGTGCTGAAGAAAATAACACTTCCCCTCATATCCCCTGGAATTGCACTGGGAGCCCTCATTACCTTTATCCTTACACTCGGTGAATTTGGAGTACCTTCCTTTCTCCGATTTGATGTCTATTCTGTTGAATCATTCACCAGGTTTTCCGCTTTTTATGATTTTGACTCGGCCACGGCTGCGGCAGTACCGCTGGGAATAATTACAATTATTGTCTTAATCATAGAGCGGTTCTTCCTGCGTATGAAGAAATTTGTTTCCAGAGCCATGGGGTCAGAAAAGAAGATGGCGATAGTGTCCCTGGGAAAGTACAAATCATATTTTTTGATTGGCGTAAGTGTACTTGTTTCTGTCCTTGTAGTTGTCCCATTGTGTGTGTTGTTGTGTAAATCACTCTCTCCTTCTGCATATGTAGAGGCATTTGTTCGTTCAACCGGCAGTATTATGAGAAGCCTGCTTTATGCTTCGATCGGAGCTTCCTGTCTCGTCGTATTCGGTTTTTTTCTTGGTTATATTCTAGATCGTAAGGCTCTTCGTTTGTCCTATGTTGCAGACTCCATAGCCGTGTTTCTCTTTGCCTTACCGGGTGCAGTTATAGGTATCGGCTTATCCAATCTATGGAATACACCTGGGACTAATTTTATATATGCGTCCATACCCATTATCATATTTGGATATATTGCTCAGTATACGGCACTTGGAGAGAGAATTATGGCAGCAACGTTCCCACATGTGTTACGTTCAATGGAAGAGGCGGCACAGATCACAGGAGCGGGTTGGTACCGAAGGGTATTTAAGGTCCTTGTTCCTTTAGTTAAGAGAGGTATGATTGCCACGTGGTTGATCTGTTTTGTCTTCTGTTTAAGGGATGTCGGTATTACAATGATGGTTTATCCTCCTGCTCATGATACACTTCCAGTACGTACATTTACCCTTATGGCAAATAGTCCGGATAATGTAATTTCTGCCTTGTGCATGATTATGATCATGATAACACTCTTGCCTCTGTGTGGGCTGGGGTTGGTGAAAAAATATATAGCTTAGATCTGCGTCTTGTCCTCGGCGCTTTCTGTCCGGGGGAATCCTCGGCTAATAAAATAAAAATGATAGTCAAGATTGAAAACGTCTATAAAGCATACAACAAGACTCCCGTTATCAGGGAGATGTCACTCGATATTGGAAAGGGGGAGAGGGTTGTAATTCTCGGGCCGTCCGGGTGTGGAAAGACAACGCTCTTGAGGATGATAGCGGGATTAATACATCCTGATAAAGGTAAGCTCGTTATTGATGGTCAAACTGTAGCTGATAATGGGAAATGTATTATTGGGCCTGAAAGCAGACAGGTAGGAATGGTCTTTCAAGATCTTGCCCTCTGGCCGCATATGACCAGTTATAAAAATATTGAATTTGGATTGAAGGTACAGAAAATTCCAAAGACGGAAATAAGAGAACGAATTGACACAATCTTTGAAAAAGTACAGATGGCTCAGTTCAGGAATGTTTATCCGGGAGATCTTTCCGGTGGTCAACAACAGAGGATAGCACTTGCTCGTGCTCTTGTAACTCGCCCAAAGATACTCTTGATGGATGAGCCTCTGTCGAGTCTTGATACTGATCTCAGGCATATTTTGATGAGAGAAATATTAAGGTTGCAGGAAGAACTTGCCATAACTATGATTTATGTAACACATGACAGGGAAGAAGCATTTTCTCTGGCAACGAGAATAGTGGTAATGAAAGAAGAGAAAATACAGAAGACAAGGACTGCCGGTCAGATAAAAGAGTGGTTGTAGAAATTTGATATTGAATATCATAGATTGTAGCGTAAGAAATGAAGAGACGTTGTAATGTTTACATAATCTGGATTGTTGTCCTGTTTTTTATTCAGCAATTCATTTCTGGCTGTTCGACGACAGTAACAAAGGACTTGTACAGACAAGATGTACAGAAGGAAGAATTGGATCTGGATAGCCAGAAACTATTCAGTATTAAATGCTCTATCTGCCATGAACTGCCGGATGTTAATGCCTATCCATATACTCCAGAACAGTGGGCAAGTATAATCGATATTATGCACGATACCAAAGCGTCCAAAAAGTTTATGACTATAGAAGATACGGAAAAGATAAAGGCCTATTTGGAACGGCTGAGCCAGACAAGATAAATAGATAAAGGAAAGGATATATAAAATGGATGATGAGAAGGTGCAGAATACAACAACACGATTAGAGGGTGGGCTGAGCAGGAGAGATTTCGTGAAACGTGGCCTTGCAATTGGACAGGCGGTTTTCATAGGTGGGGTACTGGTTGGGAATTTTGCGGGATGTACCACTGCGGGAAAGAAGGCTGAAGAGGCAAATGCTGGAAGAAAGAAGAGCATCAAGTTTGCCCACATAACAGACACACATGTTACATTCTCCGGAAAGAATGGTACTGCATTGAAAGAGGAGAGCTTCAACATCTTCAGGGATGTAATAGGTCAGATCAACGATATGCCTGACATAGATTTCATCCTTTTCGGCGGTGACAATATAAACAACACTGATTCCGGTGCAAAAGATTTTAATGAGTTTATGAACATTATGTCTACTGTTAAGGTTCCCTATTTTGTACAATTCGGCAATCGCGAGGTGTCTCCCATCCCTCCCGGTATCGCACTGTCAAAAGACCAGTATGCTGAGATGATGCAAGGACACGGACTGGATGTAGGCCGTTTTTCATGGGGCGTGTCACCTGTGCCAGGCTTACGTATTTTGGGTTTGGACACGACCATAGAATGTCATGATAACGGAGAAATTATTAAGAAAGAACTCAAATGGATTAAGAAAGAGATTTCGAAACATCCGGATGATATAGTTGTCACTCTTAGCCACCATCTCCTCTTGCCTACATGGGGAAACAGGGGTATACCAAAATGGAAGAAGAAATACCTCTTGAAGAACTATCAGGAAGTTAATACCGTCCTTGATGCTGCACCACAGGTCAAGGCGTGTCTGATGGGACATCATCATGTCTCAAAGATCCAGACGATCAACGGGCTTCACTACATCGCCTCCCCAGCAACCGTTCAGTATCCGCACGCCTTCAGGACAATAACCATTATCGATGATGCAGCAAGGCTGGAGTTTCACCAGATTAGAGATCAGAGGATTATAGAACTGGGAAAACAGAATCTGTCAACAAGCAAGAATGCGGAGGAATATGCAGGGGGCAGTGCTGGTGATATACTGGCTTACTGCCATGGAAGTGCGGGTGATAATGATGTTGTGTTGAAGCTCAGATGAAGCAAGGGTCGAGATTTGTGGTGAACTTACGCAGTATTGAGCACTAGGAAATTTAATCCTTATTTTCCTCTTGATTGGGTAATAATTGGGGAATATTGCCTAATGCCTACCACTTTTGTATGCTATTAATCGTATGGCAGACTAGGGGCTGATACCTGTAACCAGTGATTAGATATGTGCTTAAGTAAAGCTTGAATGAAGATAAAATCATGCTTACATTCATGGCATGTAATGTGTGATTACTACAGCGTATAAGAATGATATTATATCACTGGCTGCCACAATCATGGATGTGAGAGTAGAGTTATATAGCCTGTAAATGATAAAGGAAATGATATGCAAGCGGTAAAAAAAGATTCTGATAGAAGGACAGATGATAGAATAGAACTTCCATTGCAGATAACACTTTACGATCAAAGTGGTAAGGCGATAAATATCAGTACTACCGGAGTCTATTTTGAGGTAATAACAGATGATATAGAAGCATTTGCTCCTGGTGCAACAATTCCAATCCGAATAACAGCGGACGCTTCAACTCCTGGCGGTGGTGAGGGGAAGATAAAGCTTAATGGAATCGGAACAGTTATCAGAAGCAAGATCATAAATGTTACCAGTCATGGTAATGGAATAGGTGTCGCAGTGCAATTCAATGAACATCTCAATATTTCAGATGTTTCTATGTGATAGAAGTATGGCCTCAAACTTAATCATCCTCCATAAATGTCTCACCCTGATTCAATGGTTGTTTTTTTGTTTTCTCTGCGCCTTCCTGCCCGACGATTTATTTAGCGGGTGCGTTAAAACAAAATATCAGCAGTTTATTCATTTAATATCTTTATCATATGTTTGTGGATTTTTCCGTTTGAAGCAGCAACGTTCTTCATCATTAGATTGTATCTCTTCCCTTGTGCGTCAGTAATCCTTCCTCCGGCTTCCATTAATATTAAACTACCGGCTGCAAAGTCCCATGGATTTAGCTTTAATTCCCAGTATCCGTCGAATCTGCCGCAGGCAGTATAACAGAGATCCAATGCGGCTGAACCAGTCCTTCTGATGCCATGGACATTTTCATAAAAAAACTTTTTCATCTGGCCAAGACTTTTCCTCATCAATAAGCCCCTCTCATAGTAAAACCCCAAAACCAGTAGTGATTTACTTAGTTTGTTTACACTAGAAACGCTGATCTTTTTGTTGTTGAGAAATGCACCCTTATTCTTTTCCGCATAGAACAGTTCATTCTTAAGCGGGTCAAAAACAACACCGATCAGAGGTTTCCCTTTTTTGTACAGTGCAATTGACACGCAAAACATGGGGAATTTATGATAGAAATTATTTGTGCCGTCGAGTGGATCTATTACCCAACAATAATCAGACTTCTGTATCTCTTCACCGGATTCTTCTGTTAGTAGAGAATGGTCGGGGAATTTCTTTTTTATTATGCTGATAATTTTGTTCTCAGATGCTAGATCAGCTTCTGTTACCAGATCATATGTGTTTTTCTTAGTAATGGCATCTATATTTTTAGAATAATAACGTAGTATTATCTTTCCTGCTTCCTTAGCTGCCTTTATAGCTGTACTTTTCATTTTTATTTATGGAGATTTTCAATAAATTGAGACATACTTACTAGATATTAAACCACCCCATTTCCCCTCTTTGCGAAGGAGGGGATTAAGGGGTGATCTTCTTCATCATATTGAGAGCATTTTTATTTTTTCATTATTTTTTTAACAGATAGTAGAGTCTGCCGTAAGTATTTAAATTTCCCGCTTTATACATGGCTCTATCACCAATTCCAAAAAATACATCTGCCCTGGCTGGTGTTTTTATGGCACTTCCGGTGTCCTGATCCAGGACAAAGAATGATTTTTCTACATGCCATTTTTCTTTAGACCTGCTGGAACCTCCCGGCCTTTGTGTCCCAATTGTGGTAAAGGCTAATCCTCCCCGTGGAAAGACTTTTTTGTCGGTAGCTATACTTCGCATCGAGGTTACGGGTACACCTATAGAACCGTGAGGAACAGCATGTGGTACTTTTTTGAAGAAGATAAATCGATTGTTTTGTCTGAGATAATAGTCCAACTCACCCGGATGTTGTTCAAAATATTCTATTAATACAGGAAGGGTTAGCTTCTCTTCCTGTACCTTGCCGTCGAGTACTAATAACCGGCCTATACTCGTATAAGAGTGTCCTGAATTTCCGGCATATCCTACATACACCTTCTCACCTGACGAAAGCTTTATCTGGCCGGAGCCTTGAACATGGATGAGATAGGCTTCCAGCTTTGACTTGAGGTAGGCAATCTCAGTGCCACGTAGCAGGTTGCGCTCTTCAATTGCACGGCGTGTAAAATACGGCTTTTTGAAATCTACCGGCTTCTCATAAAGTGGGTAACGAAATGTTTCTGTGGGCGTTAAACTTCCGTCATAAATGGGAGTTCCGTAACCTGTAAAATGTACTTCTCCATTGTACATCGTTCCAACAGCTTGAAATACCCTGAAGTTATTAGAAATAAATTCATTCAACTCCTGTGAATTATTACACCGAATGTATCCATCACGGAAAAGCTTTAAAGTTTCTATCTGTTTTTTTGGAGTAAAACCTATTGCACTGAAGGTGCTCGGGTAAGGTTTTACTTTTTTAAAGTATTCCAGACTGTTACTTATAGATTGTAATAAAAGTTCTTTATCGTAATCATCTCTAAAATCAGGAAAGTGTTCCGGATTTGAGATTTCAGAAAGCCCCAACCCCGGTTTTATTGGTAATAGAAGAGGCTTTTTTACTGCTGAAGAGCAACCTGTCTGCAGGATAATTAATAGTATAGCAGCTGCCAATAAAAGGTTAAGACTGTTATTTCTTGATTTCATTAAATACTTGCTCCTTTATCTGGAAATTGAAAATGACTAAATCTCTCTATGATTGACATTGGACAATTGATCGTATTTTAATTATTATAACACCATAGTGTGGCATAGTCGCAATCAAATTAAAAACAATTTAGAGGTTCAGGGATTCTAAAACTTTTTCCGAAGGATTAAATCCATGATGCGAAAATTAATTGTTGTATTAGCTTTTTGTTCGGTTGCTTTGTGTGGATGTGTTACTAATCCGGTTACCGGTAAACGAGAGCTGAGATTGGTGCCACAATCTTATGAACTTCAGATAGGAAGTAAACAGTACTTGCCCAGCCGTCAGATGCAGGGTGGAGACTATGTGGTTGACCCGGAGCTGACTAAATATGTGAATGGAGTGGGTCAGAGGTTGGCAGCAGTAAGTGACCGCAAACTGTCTTATGAATTCGTAGTTCTTAACAACTCGGTACCCAATGCCTGGGCCCTGCCGGGAGGAAAGATAGCAATTAATCGTGGGCTATTGACAGAACTGAATAACGAAGCCGAGCTGGCAGCAGTTTTGGGGCATGAGATAGTACATGCTGCGGCAAGGCACGGAGCGAAGGGAATGGAACGCGGAATTCTGTTGCAGGGTGCTGTGGCGGTAGCCGGTATCGCTTCACGCGGCAGCAATTATGAGAACCTCGCTGTGCGTGGCTCCCAGACTGCAGCAGGTCTGATCAACCAGAAATATGGAATAAACGCCGAGAGCGAATCAGACCTCTATGGCATGCAATATATGTCACGTGCCGGGTATGATCCGAGGGCAGCCATTAGCCTGCAGGAGGTATTTGTGCGGTTATCAGAAGGAAATGAAACGGACTGGTTGTCCGGACTGTTTTCAAGCCATCCACCATCACAACAGCGTGTAGAAGCAAATCGTGCTATAGCCAAAACCTTGCCGGAGTCTGGCGAGTTGGGTGCGCAGCGTTATAAAGAGAAGATTGCACGTATGATACGGACTAAGGATGATTACCACGCATTTGACATGGGGAGTAAAGCGCTCAGTGAAGGAAAAGTTAAAGAAGCTTTGTCTCTAGCCCAACAGGCAATTTTAGGTGAGCCCAATGAAGGGCGATTCCATGCCTTGGTTGGAGATGTATACATGGAACAGCAACAATACCAGGATGCCCTGACAAGCTACAACAAGGCAGTGGAACTTAACAGCGAATTTTTTTACTTCTACGTTCAGCGCGGTTTAAATAAACAGAAACTGGGTGATCAGCAGGGGGCTCGTACCGATCTTGAGAGAAGTACTAAACTGCTTCCTACCGCACCTGCTTTAAATGCTCTTGGTAAAATGTCCCTGGCGCATGGGAATCTGCCGGAAGCCATGCAATATTTTAAAGATGCTGCTGTCTCTAATTCAGAACCGGGAAGAGAGGCTGCACGGTCGTTTGTGATGCTTGACTTACATCAAAATCCGGGCAGTCACATAAAGACACGTGTCAATCTGGATCAGAAGCGATATGTTATTATCACGGTTGCCAATCCTACTCCGATATCTGTCAGTGACGTGAAAGTGAAGATTCTCTATCCGGATACACAGGGCAAAGCACTGGAGATGGTAAAAGATGTAAACGGTATTCTCTCTTCCGGAAAATCAACTATTGTGGAGACCGGAATTGGACCTGTTGATGATTCCAAGGCGTTAAGATATATGAGGGCAAACGTTTTCAAGGCTAATGTGGTGAAATAATCATGAAAAAAACGATCTTTTTCCTGGTAATAGTTCTGCTGTTTTCCTGTCCGTCTGTACAGGCTAAAATGTCTATGAGTATAATTACCAGGAACATACGGTTGCATGAAGAAAAAACAGTTGTTGATAATGAAGAGATAAAAGAGGTGCCAGGGGCAGCGGAGGTGACTGAGACAACGGAAGCAGTAGAAGTAATTGAGGCTGCAGAGGTAGAAGGGGCAAAAGAGGAGGTGGAGGTAACATATGCAGCAAAGGCAGTAGAGGTGACAGAGACTTCAGAAGTAACTGAGACGACTGAGGTAGAAGAGGTAATGGAGCCTACAGAGACAAAAGTGTCAGTTGAGATGACAGAAGTAACAAAGACAGTAGAAGTGTCAGAGATTTCAGAAGTGACTGAGGCAAAAGAGGTAACAGAGCCCACAGAGACAGGACCCGTTGATTATGAAGCGTTGGGATTCCGTTCTGTAGAATTAAACCCAAATGATTATCCGGACGAAGTCATAGCTCTGCTTGAACCTCATAAAAACAACG
>PVBE011206975.1_pt1 | contig 10226 bp, 7 predicted proteins | sample 1631181 | NCBI WGS metagenome assembly PVBE01 (sample SAMN08397723, study PRJNA350692) | Marine metagenome, whole genome shotgun sequencing project. | isolation source: water | place: Pacific Ocean | collected 2012-04 | reverse complement strand
TGAAGATTTTATTTTATTAAAGTAGATTCGGATCTTCTAATAATCATGTCTCTCAGAATTGAAATTGAAACAAAATTGCAAGGAGCACTTAAAGAGCGAAATAAATTAGAAATTTCTACTTTGCGACTGATTTTAGCAGCCGTAAAAGATAGAGATATTGCTAGCAGAACCCCTGATAATAGAGCTGGAATTAAAGATGAGGATATTAAGCAACTCTTGAAAAAAATGATTAAACAAAGAAATGAATCAATAGAGATTTATAAAAAGAATAATCGAATCGATCTATTAGAAATAGAAAAAGGAGAAGTTGAAATAATCAGCACCCTTTTGCCAAAGCAATTAAATGAAACAGAAATTACTAAAGTTTGCAAAGAAGCCATCCAATCAATAAAGGCCCAAGGACCGAAAGATATTGGCAAAGTTATGGGAGTGCTAAAGAAAAAATATTCAGATATATTGGATTTTGCAAAAGCAGGAGAACAGGTAAAAGAAATATTGAAATAATTTAGGTTTGAATGAAATATCCGAAAGAATATCTCGAAGAAATCAAAAGCAGGTTAAAAGTTTCAACTGTGGTTAGTCGGTCAGTCAATTTAAAAAAAAGAGGTAAAGAGTTTATTGGAATTTCTCCATTTACTAACGAAAAAACTCCCTCTTTTACAGTAAATGATCAAAAGGGTTTTTATCATTGTTTTAGCTCTAATGAACATGGAAATATTTTTGATTTTTTAATGAAAACAGCAAATATGAAATTTGGAGAGGCAGTCAGAACATTAGCCGCTGATGCAGGTTTACCGGTTTATAGATTTACAAAATTAGATGAAGAGAGGGAAAAAAAATGGCAAACTTATTCAAGGATATTGGAAAAATATAAATCTTATTATCATAATGAACTCAAAAATAATAAATCAAAAGAGTTAGAATCTTACTTGCTTAAAAGAGGTTTAACGAAAAAAGAAATTGATTATTTTAAGATTGGATTTGTTCCCAAAAAAGTTTCTTTTTTTGAAAAATTACAAAATGATTTTTCTGAATCGGATATTTTAAATTCAGGTCTTTTCTATTTTGATGAAAAAAATAAAAAATATATTGAAAGATTTAGAGATAGATTAATATTTCCAATCAATGGCTTGACCGGATCAACCATTGCATTTGGAGGAAGAAGTATTTCTAATCAAACATTTGCAAAATATATTAACTCTCCAGAAACTTTGTTTTTCAAGAAAGGGAATTCATTATTTAACTTAGACAAGATTAAACACTCTTCAAAAAGTTGTGACGAGGTTTTTTTAGTAGAAGGCTATATGGACGCTATTACCTTAACAAAATATGGAATTTTAAATACAGCTTCAAATTTAGGGACGGCATTAACGGAAAAACAGGTTGAAACAGCTTGGCGCTTCTTTAAACATATTATCATTTGTTTTGATGGAGATAAAAGCGGGGTAGATGCTGCCATTCGTGCGGCTAACAGACTGTTAAGTATAATAAAACCTGATCTTAAAATATCTTTTCTTTTTTTACCTAATAATCAGGATCCAGATAATTTTGTCTCGGAAAATGGCAGGGAATATTTTTTGTCCTATGTAAATAGAAAAATTTCTATTTATGATTTGATTTGGAATCATCATTATAAGGACGTTGATATGAATCAACCTTCATCTCTTGCTCAATTAGATAAAATATTAAGAGACCAATCAAATAAAATAAAAGATGATACTATAAAAAAATATACTAAAGAATTTTTCTTAAATAAATTATCTCAATTAACACCCTTAACTAATAAAAAACATAAAATAAATTATAGAGCATATAAGGAAACTAAACCGTTAGATTTAACAAAAAAAATATTTTCTAAGAAAAAGAATTATGAAGAAGTTGAATTAAAGGAGTTTTCAATACTTTATTTGATTATAAATAATTTAAATGTTTTTAAAAAAAAAATTGAGATGCTATCAGAAATAAAACTCTATACTAATGTTTGCGTTGAATTTTTAAATAAAATAATAGATCTTTTGGCTTCAAGTAAAACCTACGAAACAAATACTTTTAAAGAAAAATTCAAACCAACAAAATATATTAATTTAATCAACAATATTAATACTTTTGCACCCGTAAAATTTATTGTAGAAATAAAAAAAAATGATGAAAAAATGTTATTAATTTTTGAAGAAATAAAAAATGATTTAAAGAAATTTGAACTGAATCAAAAAATACACAACCTAGAAAAAAAAATGATCCAAAATATGAATGAAAAGACCTACAAGGAATTATTAGACTTAAAAAGACAAGTTAATAATGGCTAAATTAACAATAGATTTATAAAATTTAATAATTATATAAGTCAAGATATTCAAATCTAACATGGAAAAAATTATTACAAAATCATTTGCGAGGTTGATGGGGAGAGGTTTACACAGGGGTTTTATTACTCATGAAGAATTGCGCAAGTCGTTAGGTAAAAGAAATAGTACACAACAAAATTTAGAAGAAGCTTTTTTTCATATTTTTGATAACAAAATTGCTTTAGTAGAAAAGAAACACGACTACAAAGCTTTAAAAAAGAAAGAAGGCACAACTGTCGATGAAGACAAATTATCAGAAAAGAGCGATGACCCTATCAGAATGTATCTTAGAGAAATGGGTGGCGTGGAACTTCTTTCTAGAGAAGGAGAAATGGCTATAGCAAAGCGTATTGAAGCAGGACAAAAATCAATGTTAAATGCTTTAGCACAAAGTCCAATCACGGCTAAAAAATTTTTTATATGGAATGAAAAACTTCAGAAGGATGAAATTCTAATAAGAGAAATAATTGATATTGACACTAACTAAGTGGAATATGGCAACAGAGGCGAAACGGAAACAGCAAATTCAAATATAAAAAAAAAATTATCAATAAAAAATAATGATAAAGATAATAAAACAGAAAATAATAAAAATGAATTACCCCAGGAAACTAACGAAGAAGACGAATATAATCTTTCTTTGGCCACAATGGAAAATGAAATTAAACCAAGGGTTTTAAGAACAATTTCTGATTTAAAAAAAAGCTACGTCAAACTAATCAAGTATCAAACGGAAAAACTTAATGCGGTATTAAATTCTAAAATATTCTCAATCTCAAAAGAAAAAGGTTATAAAAAAATAGTGAATAAAATAGTTGAAAAAATAAGCACCTTACAACTAGCTCCATCAGAACTTGAAAAATTAGTGCAATCTCATCATGTAGAAAGTAAAAAAATTTTATCTCTAGAAGGCGTGCTTCTCAGATTAGCGCAAGAAAGTAATATTTCGAGACAAGAATTTATACAATTTTATGTTGGTAATGAAATTAATCCAAAATTAAAAAATTTTTTAAATGAAAATAAAAAATGGAAGTCTTTTTTTGCAAAAAATAAAAATGAATTTTCGTATACTCGAGATCGTTTAATTGAATTAAGTAAAAAATTGGGTATTCCAGTAGGGGACTATAAAAAATTGGTAAATAGAATACAAAAAGGTGAAAGAGAATCCAGATTAGCTAAAAAAGAAATGGTTGAGGCAAATTTAAGATTGGTTATTTCAATAGCAAAAAAATATACCAATAGGGGGTTACAATTTTTAGATCTAATTCAGGAAGGAAATATTGGTTTAATGAAAGCAGTAGATAAATTCGAATACAGAAGAGGATATAAATTCTCCACTTATGCAACTTGGTGGATAAGACAAGCAATAACCCGTTCAATAGCTGATCAAGCTAGAACAATTAGAATTCCAGTTCACATGATAGAAACTATAAATAAAATTATTAGAACACAAAGGTTGATATTAAGCGAATATGGAAGGGAAGCAACACCTGAAGAATTGGCAAAGAAATTAAGGATGCCACTTGATAAAGTTAGAAAAGTTTTAAAAATATCTAAGGAGCCGGTTTCTTTAGAAAAACAAGTGGGTGATGAGGAAGATAGTAATTTAGGAAATTTTATCGAAGATCAGAATGCTTTAATGCCTTTGGATCAAGCAATAAGATCCAATTTGAATGAAGCTACAACAAAAATTTTAGCAACTTTAACTCCCAGAGAAGAAAGAGTATTAAGAATGAGATTTGGCGTTGGCATGAATACTGATCATACTTTAGAAGAAGTTGGTTTGCAGTTTTCAGTTACTAGAGAGAGAATAAGGCAAATAGAAGCCAAAGCTTTAAGAAAGTTGAAACATCCAAGTAGATCAAAGCAGCTAAAGAGTTTTCTTGACAATTAATTCATTGATTAAAGTTTATAAATAAAACTTTAAATTTAATTTATAAAATTTTTTTTAATATGAGGTTTCATGAGCTATACCACATTGCTCCATGCCAATAACAAATTTTGAAATAGAAAGTCTTCGCAAATCGTAATTTTGAATTATTCTGTGAAACCAAGGAGGAATACTCCGCTCAAATTTGACTTCAAGTATAGTGTATCCCGCTCTACATTCTAGCCAAGATGAAAAATTGTTACTTTTGAATAAATTTTGTGTTTCATTTGCCAATATATTTGAATCAAATGTTAATCTAAAATATAAACCAAATTTATTTATATAAGGACGCCTTTTATAATCAACTAGAACTCTTGGAAAATTTTTTTTTCTAATACTATCGAAAACAAAATTCTTTATTACCATATTATTTTCAGAATAAATATTTAGCAATGATATGTATTTTGATTGATCAAAAAAGAAATTTAAGTGTTCATGTTTTATCATTGTTCTTTTTTTATAAGTTCTTTCGTTGTTTCGCCCTTTCATTTCGAGAAATATTGGAACATTTTTATCAAAAACTTCAGAATATGTTCGTAATCTATATTTTCTTCGCATTTTCATTCCATCAACTTTTTCAAAAAAATTTGATGAAAATTTATTATCAAAATACAAAGATCGAACCAGATATCTATTACCTAAATCTTTATTGGCATGGCTATCATAATGCATAAAATATTTGCTTTCATTTTCTATCCTGTCAGATAAATTTTTTTTAAGAATGTATTTAAACTCGTATCTAGAAAAAGACTGAATATGCTTATCATTATTTTCTGGTTTAATATTCATTAATTTAACTTCAGAGATTGTTTTTTTACAATATCAGATCCTCGTTCATTTTTATTTTTAACAGATAAAATGTATGAATAAAGCGGATGATCAATTAATATATCTTTTTTGCTAGACGTTTTATTTAAATTAGAAAAGTCGACATTATTCATAAAAAACAAATTTTTACTTTCTTTATTGACATTACCCACAATTGAACTGTCAACGATTGTTATGTTAGATTTGCTTGTTGAATTGAAATAATTCAATTTTCCTGTTATCTTAGATCTATAAATTTTTGCAGAGCCTCCTCCTCCATATTGCCAATTTTTTTCATAAGCACTAAGTTGAGTCTTATTGTTATTAAAATCGGAATACAAAATATATACATTTGATCTATCCTTAGATGCTACGCCAATATTATTTTTATAAAAAATTGAATTGTTAATAATAATATTTGAATTTTCTCCAGCTGAAATTGCTTTATCTCCAGCGCCTGTCATATAAGAAGATTCGATTAAAGCCTCGGTTTCCATTAAATCTATCGAGTCATTAACTGGTTCTATTATAGTTGCATTTTTGATTATAATTTTTTTTGACATATCAATATCAATAGCATCGGAGTGAATATTTTTTAGGACAAGGTCATCTATTGTAATATTACTGCAATAAATAATATGCATCATATCGTCGTATATTGAATTATTTTTCATTTTTAGTTTTTTAATAACAATGTCATCTGTATTATGAAGTGAAAACATAGAAGTATAAAGAATTTGATTAACTAAACTCCCACTACCATCTTGAATTACAACATTAATAAATTTACTACCACGTGTTTGTTTGCCCTGAAGAGCTATTGTTCCCCACGAGTTTTCTTCTTCGTTTCTTTTCTCAAAAATTATAGGTTTTTCTGGAGTGCCCTTTGCAATGACTTGATTTTTGAATATTATGCTAACATTTGGTGATAATTTAAAATTTGTACCCGGATGAATTATAATTTTTTTCTTAAGGACTAAATCTTTATCGACATTAACAGTTCCGTAGAACTCTTTTATATAATTGTCATTTTTTTGAAACTGGGCATTATATATGGGTACATTATATTTGTTTGGTAAAACTGCTTTTGGAATAAGAGATTTAATTACAAATTTTTTATGAGAAAATGGATTAGAACCTGATATTAAATAGGGCTTCAAAGAATTTTCAGATATAAAATTAAACTTAGTATTAACAGTTTTGACTTCAGAGCTTCTGTAAATGTTATAAGTAGAGTTCGAGACTAAAATTCTATTTGAATATAGTTTAACAGGAATAGTTATGTCAGCGGTTTTATTAGGTCTAAACTTTTTCTCATCTATATCAACAATGCCATTGTTATTTTTATCTAAAACTATCCATTTAGGTGCATTTAACTTATAATTAATTATTAAATTTGAGATCGGTATCTCTCCATCAATGGATAAACTAAATCCATTGAAGTTTTCATGCCAGCTTGCGTTTGGCTGAGAATACAATTTATCGATGATATTTTTTTGATGACGCTCAAGATGTAAGGCAAGTTTTTTTCTTGAAATATTCCCTTTTTCTGCAATTATTTTTTTTTTTTTTAAAACTCTCCCTCCAGTTAATACTTTTAAATTTTTGTCTTGAAAGAACAATATCTCGTTTCTCAGAAATGCTAATATTATTTTCCAAAATACGTATCGAATTTGCTTCTTCAGTAAGAATCCTGGAGTTTTTAATATAATCTATAATTTTATTATACTTTGAATCAATAAACACACTGCTTCTATTAAGTAACAAGAATAAAGTATGCGAAGATGTTTCAAATGGAAGTACATAGTTTTTAAAAATACCAAGTCCTATAATAGGATCGTTCATAATTGGATGTACAATTCCCGACCACGGATCAAATGCTAGTCGCATGTTATGTGAATGATCATTGTGATAATTTTGTGTTAAAATTTGATATGCAGCAAAAGAGCTCCAGATATTAATATCAGTTCTTTCCAATAACTCGCTAAATGAAAAACTGTTTAACTCAGCATTTCGTAATAAAGATAAAAAATCTCTCAAATCTGATTTATCTTTTTTGTCTAATTGATTAAAGTATGCAAGTTTTTTCCAAATATGATAGTTATTAAATAAATCAGATTCTACAGCAATAATACCTTCGGTAAGTATCTGTTCTCCTTTATATAAATTTACTGGCATTAAATTGTTTCTTCTTAAAAAACCTTCGTTTAATTTCTCAGTTTCAATAAAAATTCCATTACTCTTATCATTTATAAACAACTCTACTAATTTGAATTTAGGGGATAGTATTCCCATTCTGTTTGCGATAGTTCCTGAAAAAAATTTTTCAAAATCAACTGGCCAGTATTCGACATACCTTTTTCTGTCAAAAATTTCATTTTTTCTTGTCTTAATTCGCCAATGTTTTTTTTCAAACATCCAATTTCTTGAATTGTCTCCCCTATGGCGAACTTCAATTTTTTTTAGATTTCCATCATCTAAAAGAAAATGACCTCTTATCCATTTCTTTGTAGAAATAGGAGTATTTTCAAGAAGTTGTCTTTGACCTCTTTCACTAATATATAAATGTACGGCAGGTAAACCTTTTGTATTATTATTAGCCAATGATCGGATAAATTTTTGTACTTCTAATTCAGGTTTGTATAAGGCCCAGTCGAATGGATCTTGATAAACGCTGAGTGATTTATGAGCATATCGCCAATCAGTAACAAGCACATTTATAGATAAAACGATAAAAAGAACAAATAAAACGGGAAAAATTGCTATTATTATATATTTAATAAATTTTTTCATTATTTAATTTGTTTCACAAAGCAAGTTGTTAACAAAATCCATTCTAACAAAATTCATTTTAATTATAATTTTTTCCACTGATTTGAGAACATTATTGTAACGAAGGCGCAATACTTCATCTTCAGCATTAACCAACAAAAATGATAAATTTTCACTGCTGTCATTTTCTATATAGGCCGATCTACTTGTTGCGGTAAAACCTTTAATTGGAATTTTTAAAATATTTTCTGAGGTAAAAACAGACATTTCCTTTATGTAAATGCGAATTCCTGGCAAAAGACTAAAATAAAAGTTAATTCCACTAATATCTATTGGAGTGGTAGGCACAAATTCATAATTTTCAAAACTATTTAATTTTATACCTGCATGAGAATAAAATAATTGACTTTTAGTTTCTGGAAAGAACTCTACAGCCATTTTTCTTATATTGCTTGAGTCAAAATAATTACCAACATGTAGTGGCCTGCTTCCGCCAAGTTGAGCTTTCTTATATTTATCACAAAATTTTTGAGCAAGATTCGTATCACTATTGCTTTGTGAAATTCTTATAATTTCTCGGTATGCTTTTTCAGACGCTGGGGAGATTTCTATTGCTTTTTCTAAGTGCATTATGGCATTCTTATAGTCAGTATCGCTAATAGCTCTCGCCAACCATACTCTTGCATTATATATATTTGGATCCAATTTAATAAGTTCAAAAAAAACATTTTCTAATAGATTAAATTCCTCTTGTGTAGTTGCTTTGGATGCAACAAATTCTACAGCTTCATAAACACTAGAAAGAATGCTGCTTTTTTCTTCTGATATTTTTTTCGAAAATTCTATATATTTAAGAAGTCTATCCGAGGCATTAGAAAAATCTCTCCTTTGGACGTGTTTCATTATGGATTGGATTTGATAAAAATTAAAAATGGCTGTAGCTTTATGAAATGTTGCCCGACGCAAATCTGCATTAAATGTTAAAGAAATTAATATAAAAAGAAAAAGAAGAAAAAAAGCTATTAATATATAATTGGTAATTTTATTTATCATCGGAGACTGCCTGATTAATCACAGTCTAAATACTAATAATCAACATCATTCTTTGCTGCAACAACAACAACTTCGCTAACACCACCAATTTTTGCTAAATCTGAAATAAATTTATCTTGTGATTTACTTTCTTTCATAACTATATCAAAGCTAAGTTTAATTGATTTTCCATCACCAGATGATTCAGCATTTAACAATGTCGATGTTTTTGTAAACTCAGAGATTACTTCGTTGTACGCTAATTTTTGCTGTTCGTCGACCTTAGTTCTAAACTGTAGTATAAATTCACTTTTATGTATTGATCCAAAATTAGTAAGGTGCAAAATAAAAGCAATACCTGTTATAATTGCAGTACCAGCTACCGCTAAAAAATAACTTCCTGTGCCACAAGCCATGCCAGCTGCAAGCGACCAAAAAATATAAGCTGTATCTTTAGTATCCTTAACTACCGTCCTAAATCTTATAATGGATAAAGCTCCAACCAGAGCAAAAGCTCTAGCTAAATTATTACCTATAATCATGATGACCATACAGACAATTACAGCCACAAATATATTTGTAATCATAAAAGATTGTGAATAACTTAATCCTTTATGCGTTCTTTTATAAACAAGACTAATAACAACTCCTAAAATAAAAGAAATGATCAGATTGATTATGATTTCACTTGGAAGATATATGTGAGCCAATCTGTCACCAATTAATAAACTTTTTATATTGTTGCCCATTATGAATTCTCAATTATCATAAGCAATAAAGAAGGTCAAAATATCACTATCTAGTTTTCTTTAATTTCTTATGAGAGAAGTTGTATACCAGATATGTTTGAAAATTTTTAGGTAGATTTTATTTTGGAAAGAGATAAAAAGTGTGGAAATACTTAGCAAAGGGCCTGTAGCTCAGCTGGTTAGAGCAGTACACTCATAATGTATTGGTCCCAGGTTCGAATCCTGGCGGGCCCACCAGTTGTTTCGATACTCAACCTGGTTAGATGCATGGTGAAGTATTATGTGTTGGCAGGCACAAATATGTACTTTTCACTTTAGTACACTTATTAATTTTTATCTATTGTTCTTTGACGATTTTACAATTTCAGTAGTTTTTGCAACAGCGTTGATGACAACATATTTCCCGCACATACAAAACAATATAAATTAAACTAATGTTTTAACTGATTGATCTTATCTTTTAGTTTTAATTTTAACTTTTTTAATTCTCTTAAATTCATCCAAGAGGCAGAAGTACGATCGTTTAATCTACTTTTTGTGGCTTTTTTTGTTATGGTTTCGAGTTTTTTGTGTTTCCTTTTTAGTTCTTTC